>WNFC01005170.1_pt1 | contig 21851 bp, 22 predicted proteins | sample 5400541 | NCBI WGS metagenome assembly WNFC01 (sample SAMN13153342, study PRJNA577476) | soil metagenome | isolation source: 120 cm saprolite under Douglas fir tree site 2 hole 2 replicate 1 | place: USA:California | collected 2015-04-18
GGCCATCGTCAGTGATGAGCTGCCCGACATCCAGCGTCAGATCCGCGAGTGGCTGCGCGCCACCGATCCCGACCTCATCGTCTTGACGGGGGGCACAGGGCTTGGCCCGCGCGATGTGACGCCGCAGGCCGTGGAGCCGTTATTCGACTACCCGGTGCCGGGCATCGCCGAAGCCATGCGAGCGGCGGGTCTGCGCAAAACGCCGCACGCCATGCTGTCGCGCTCGCTGGCGGGCGTCATTGGACGGACGTTGGTGCTCGCGCTTCCGGGCAGCCCCCGTGGAGTGGTCGACAGCTTGGAGGCTGTTATGGAAGCGTTGCCGCACGGCCTGCGCACGCTAAAGGGCGAGGTCAGCGACGCTCCCGCCGCGCATCGCCCCAGCTGATGGGCGGCATCAAGGTCGGGATCTCCTCCTGGACGGAGCCCACCCTGGTAAAGAGCGGTTGGTATCCACCGGACGCGACGACGGCGGAGGAACGGCTCCGCTACTACGCATCGAAGTTCTCGGCGGTCGAGGTCGATAGCACCTTCTATGCGATTCCCAACGCAAAGACCGCGGAGCTCTGGGTCGCGCGCACGCCGAAGGACTTCACCTTCAATGCCAAAGCCTACGCGTTGCTAACCCAGCATCCGACGCCGGTCGCGCGCCTGCCGAAAGACCTGCGCGAAAAGGTGTCCGATTCGAAGACCAATCTCTATTTCAAAGACCTCGGACCGAAAGAAAAGGAAAGCGTGTGGGACCGCTTCCGCGAGGGAATGCAACCGCTGCAGGATGCGGGCAAGCTGGGTGCGATCGTTTTCCAGTTCCCGAAATGGTTCCTTCCCTCGCCGTCGGCCTATCGGTTCATGGAAGACCTGCGGGAGTGGTTGCCGGACTTCGGGATTGCGATCGAGTTTCGACAGGCCCTGTGGATGAAGGAGTCCCGGCGCGAGCGCGTCGTGGAGTTTCTGAAGGACCACCACTACACCTACGTGGTGGTGGACGAGCCGCAGGGCTTCGTCTCCAGCGTACCGCCTGTGGTCGCTACGACGGCGCCGCTCGGCATGGTGCGTTTTCATGGCCACAATGCGGAGAACTGGGAGAAGAAGGGCATCAGCACCGCGGAGAAGTTTCGCTACCTCTATCAGCCGAGCGAGCTGAAAGCCTGGGCGCCCAAGCTCGAGGACATGGCGAAGAGCGCCACGCAGGTGCACGCGATCTTCAACAACTGCTACTCGGATTACGCCGTCCGCAACGCGGAGGAGCTGGGTCAGCTGCTCCGCTGAAGTCAGGGGGTTGACTGGCGCTCGTCGCCTCTGCTATCCATGAAGTTGGGCAGATCTCAATGCAGGCGGAGTCGGTCGCTCCGACGCCGGTTCGAGGTCGCAGCCGGAGCTGGCTGCTGCTCGCGGTTGTCGCCATCGTTCTGCTGGTCGTATTTGCCATCGCTTACGCAGTGAACAGTGCCCGAATGGTAGACGCTCAGGTGCGTCAAGCGAACCAGGCGGTGAAGCTCGCCATTCAGCACCGGGACACTGTCGACAAAGCGATCAATGACTACGTGGAGGCCAATGTGCCCAGCGATCCAACCGGCTATAAGGCTCTGGTCGACAAAGACCTTCCTGAAGTTGACGCCGCGCTCCGGACGGTTCGGAGCGATCAAGCCTCGGTCAAGGCAGCCGACGTCAACCTTGGGTCCGGGATTGGGTTCACCCTGACGAAACGTGATGCGCAGGCGGCTGAGGCGAAGCTGACCCAGGACGTTCGGTCGGGCCTGGCCAACGCGGAACAGGTGTTGGTCGAGATCCGCGATCAGCTCCTGATGTTGCAGCCACTTGCCCAGGGCGTCATCGAGATGCGGGGACTGATCGCGAAGGCGCAGGCCAACGACTTTAACGGCGCGCTGGCGGCCTTTGCGTCTGCCAAGCAGCAGGTGCAGACCGCCCTCGACCGGTCGCACCAGGCAGACATCCCAGCCGAGTTCGGCGTGCTCGCTGGTCTTCTCAAATCGGGTCTGGACGCACTGCAGCAGGAAATCTCAGCTCTTCAGACGAACGACCTTTCAGCTGCCCGGCAAGCGCAGACCCAGCTCCAAGCTCTAAGCAACCAATTTGACGCCCTCGAGGCCCGCTTCGACAGCGTCGACGCCAGCAACCGGCAGATGTTCCAGCCGCTGATCGACAGCTACCACAAGGGAGTCCAAGCAGCGACAGTCGTCTGACCAATCGGCGGTCCCGAAGGAATCCGGTGACCTGGGCAGTTGAACCTGTAGCGCGGCGGCGCCATTATGCAGGCCTACCAATCGCCTCCCTGTCCGTACTGCGGCATAACCTGGAATCAGCCGGGGGCCCAGACCTGCGCCAACTGCCGCAACCAGCTGCCCCCGCCGCAGGCGAGCTATGCGCCGCCCGGCTACGCTCCCCAGCCGAATTACCCCCAGCAGGGCTATCCGCAACAGCCGCCGTATCCGGGCCAGCCGGGCCAGCCGGGCCAGTATCCCTCGTATGCCCCGCCAGGATACGGCCAGACCCCCGGCTACCAGCAGCAACCCGGCTATGGTGAGGCCTACCCTGGCTACGCCCCCGCTCCGGCCGGCCCGGGCACGACCATTCGACTCTTCGGCCAGACCTTCACCCTGCCCGTGGCCCTGCCACCGTCATTGCTGCGTCTCCAGCGGCAGGTCGCCGCCGGCGCCGTCGGCCTGCTGGTGTTGCTGGTGCTCCTGGTCGGTGTCATGCCGGCGATCGCCACCGGCCAGATTTCGGCCGCTAACCAAACGCTGACGACCGCCGCCTCGCACCAGGCGAAGGTGGACGCGGTGTTCGCCCAGATCATCAGCTCGTCGAACAGTTCCACTGACCCCGCCACCCTCAAGACCCAGGTCACCAAGCTCGCCACCTCGTTCAACGACGGTCTCATCCTGGTGCAATCCGACGAGGCCGCGCTCAAGAGCGTGGACCAGAGCCTCTCCTTGATCAGATGGGTCGCCCCGTCCAAGGGCGCGCAGATCAGCAGCGAACGGCAGCGCCTGGCCGCCGCGCTCGCCGGACTGCAGCAAGCCGACAAGGCGATGACCGCGGCGGTCAACGAGTCGAAGGTGCTCCAGCCATATCTCGACGCACTACTCGACTACGCGAAGATGGGCGCGGCGCTGGCCAAACACGATCTCGTGGGGGCTGGGGCGCCGTACCCGGATGCCCAGCAGAAAATGGAGCTGGCCATGTCCCTGACCGGCGCGCCCGGGCTGGCGCCGCAAATCGCAAAACAGGTGAGCAGCTTCAACGATGTCCTGAATAACACCGAAAGCCTGATCCAGGCGATCCAGGCCAAGGACCCGGCCGCCATCAAGAAATACACTGATGCCACCAACGCGGCCTTGAAGGCGATGTCGAGCCCCGAGGAAACCCTGCCGGCGGACTACGAAAGCAAGACGTTCGGGCCGATGCAGAAGGCCTACGACGCGGCGATGAAGGCCATCAAGACCGCCGGCTAGGCCGCAGGGCTGGCTGCGGGGAGGCACGCCCTCGGGCGCGCCGCAGACGGGCCGGGATAGCCAGGTTGTTGTCGAGGCCTCTGCCTGAGGATGCTGGACAGAAGCCGCAGAGGCGTTCACGCCGGCCGAGCAAGAACCGACTCGAACTTAGCTGACCGGCCCGTCGAGCACGCTCCGAGGGGGTGCCGACCTCAGCAGCCAGCCATGATGGGCTAGGCGGGGCGACGGAGGTCGCCGCTCTTTCCCCCGCGCTTCGCCACCAGCTCGATTCCCCCGATCGTCATCCAGCGGTCGACGCTTTTCGCCATGTCGACGATCGTCAGGGCCGCCACCGCTACCGCTGTCAGCGCCTCCATCTCGGCGCCGGTGCGCGCCTCGCAGCGGACCACGGACTCGATCTGGATGCCGGGCAGAGCCGTGTCCGGCCGGCACACGACGTCGACCATCGTCAGCGCCAGCGGATGGCACATGGGGATCAACTCGCTGGTCCGCTTGGCCGCCTGGATGCCGGCGATGCGCGCGGTACCGATCACCTCGCCTTTCGGCAGGTTGCCGCGCATGATGGCCTCGAGCGCCGCCGAGCTCATCGTTACCGCGCCACGCGCGCGTGCCTCGCGGCTCGTGACCGGTTTGGCGGAGATGTCGACCATGCGGGCTTCCCCGCTGGGTCCGAGATGGGTGAGCTTCGCGGCCTTCCCCCGGGCCACCTTCATCCGTCGTACCCTCGCAGTGCATCGAGGTCATCCCGTCGCACGTCTTTCTGATGCGACGGCGCGGCTGTGCCGCGGCTGATGACGTGGTCGCCAAAACGTCCTCGGAGCTCGTCGAGCTGCGCGTCAAGCATGGCCAGCCGCGGTGACCGGCTCTCCAGCAGGCTCAGCTGTGTCGCGCACGCTTCGAGGTTGCTGACGCCGGCGCCGATCAGTCGGACGGGGCGGCCAGGCGCGACCTGGGTCTCGAGCAGATGACGCAATGCACCGGCCAGCTGGTCGTCGCGGTCGGTTGGATAGGGAAGGGTGGCCTGCCGCGACTGCGTATCGAAGGGCTGGTAGCGAATCTTGAGCACGACGGTTCGCGCCGACAACCCGTGCGCGCGAAGACTCTGTGCGACGTCCTGCAAGAGGCCCAAGGCGGTTTCCCGCACCTTGCTGGCGTCGCTGACGTCGCGGTCGAAGGTGATCTCGCGCGAGATGCTCTTCGGATCGCCGGGGGGCATGACCGGGCTGGCATCGATCCCGCGAGCATGGCCGCCCATAACCCGCCCGTACTGGCCGAACAGCTCACCCAGCAAGGGGTCGGGTAGGGCCGCTAGGTCGCCGATGGTCCGAACCCCGACCCGTTCCAGCTTGACCGCGGGCGCCGGCCCGCAGCCGGGAAGCCTGGAGAGTGGGAGCGGGGCGAGAAAGGCCGCTTCGTCGCCGGGCCGAACCACGACCAGACCTCGCGGCTTGCGCAGCTCAGAGGCGACCTTGGCGACCAGCTTGCAGCTCGCCACGCCAATGCTGAGGTCCAGCCCGCAGCGCGTTTTGACCTCGTCGCGGAGCCGGGGGGCGACGATGGCGGGCGACCCCATCAGCGCCTCCTGCCCGGTGAGGTCCAGGTAGGCTTCGTCGAGCGCGATCGGCTCGATGATCGGCGAGTACCGGTCGAGGATGGCAAAGACCGATTTCGAAGCTTCGCGATAGGCGCGGAAGTCGCAGGGGACGAAGATCCCGTTCGGGCAGAGGCGCCGAGCCCGGCTGAGTGGCATCGCCGAGCGCACCCCGAAGGGACGGGCCTCGTAGGAGGCTGCCGCCACGACACCCCGTTCGCCCGGCGTCCCGGCTCCGCCTACGATGACGGGCTTGCCCCGAAGCTCCGGTCGGCGCAGCTGCTCGACCGAGGCGTAGAAAGCGTCGAGGTCGACATGCATGACCAGCCGCTGCACGCGACTATCTTGCCAGCATGTAACAGCTGAGTGACAAGCGGGTATATGCCGTGTCGCGCGGAGATGGCGTTGCTATGATCCGCGAGCTGGCTAGGCCCGCCGGCGTATCTGATTCCCGTTCCCCTCTTCGGTTCCAACGCCATCCCCTCCTTCCGGCGGGCCGCGCTTTGCCTAGCAAGGATGCGTCGGACGGTTCGTTGCGAAGTCGATGGCCCGGCTCATCACGATTGGAGTAGCCATCGTTTCCCTCCTTCTCGTGTGGAAGAGCGGCGCCATCAACTCGGTGCTCCCCGGACAGCAGTCCACCCCTCCGCCACTCGATGCCGGGCCCGTCATCAGCAAAAGTGGTGACGCGATGCAGAGCCTCAAGAGCGTCCACCTCACGCTCGCTGGCAACCTGGTCCTCAACGGCGTGGCCGGCGTCAAAATCACCGGCTCCGGCGACCTCATCTACCCCCACAAGGAGAACCTCAGCCTCCAGATGGAGGTTCCGACCGCTGACGGCTACGCACTGGTGGCCATCAACGAGCGGATCGAGAACGGCCACGAATACATTCAGATCCCCTCACAGGGCCCGGCCTGGAAGGACGTGACCGGGAACTCGAAAGGCCAGATCGCACCAGGTATGGACCCGATTGCGAACCTGGAGTTCGCTCACGCCTTCCGTGCCTCCGATGACCTGGGCGACATCACCATGGACAACATCGACGTCCATCACTTCTCGCTGACCGTCGACCCCGGCAAGTACCTCGAGCAGCTCAAAGCGGACCCGTCGAGTGGCCTCTCGCCCGCGGACGAAGCCGCCCTGGCCAACGCCGGAATCCAGGTCGAGGTGTGGATCTCCGCCAGCGACCGCTACATGCACCAGATGAAGATCGACATGAGCACCACGCAATTCACCTGGTCCGTCACCTACCACTTCTCGAGCTTCGTGGCAGGCGGCGGCACGACCTCGGCTTAGACCGAGACCTTCTCCCGAGCCCTCTCGGCCTCTTTCGAGGCTGGCGCCGGCGGGTTCTTCGTGTATTCGCTCAGGTCGTCCTCGGTCAGATGGCCGGCCGCTATCAAGAGCTCGACGTAGGTGACCCCCAGGTGCGGGGCGGCCCGGCGGAGCACCCAGGGTGGCGGGTTCTCCTTGTTCTTGTTGACGGCCTGATAGAAGTAAATCTGGTTCAGGTCGCAACGGACCGCGAGCCGGTGCAGAGAAATGTTCTGCTCGCGACACTTGCGCTTCAGATATTCGCGGAAGTCCACCGCCCCACCTACCTCCAGAACCCCATCCGCGACGCTACTCGCGAGACGTCACCTCATTATAGGTATCGGCTCGTGGTTGCCCGGTCGCGAGACGGTCGAGGACCGCAGGTAACTCGCCGAGTCGTTCGATGACGAAATCCGCGGCACCCGGGTCGTTTTCCTGCCGCCACTCCCGCGTCAGGACCGCGCGCATGCCGAGCGACTTGGGCCCCTGTACGTCCTCTCGCACCCGATCCCCGACGAACACGGTCATCGAGGGCTCGACACCGACCTTGGCCAGCGCGTCCTGGTAGATCGCGGGGTGCGGTTTGCGTACGCCGATCTCCGAGGAGAACGTCACACCGGCGAAATACTTCGATAGGCCGAGCCAGGCGAGCTGCGCCTTCATCAGGCGAGGCAGGTAGGCGGCGTTGGAGACAACGCCGAGGCGGAGGCCCTGGCGCCGAAGGTCTTCCAGCGTTCGAACCACGTCCGGGCCGAGGTGCACGCTGCTCAGCCAGCCCTCCTGTTCGAGCTCCATGACGCGCTCGATGAGCTCCGGTTCGAGCTCCAGCCCGATGCTGCGCAGGGCGGCGTCATAAATGGCTGCGATCTCGACTTCCTCCGGCCGGCCGGCGGCATAGTCGCGCTGGATCTCCTCGTCGACTCGTTGTGAAACCTTCTCGATCATGATCTGAGCCGCCGGAACCTCCCGCTCCAACGTCTCGCGCAGCAACCGGTTGACGTTTTCGTAGGCGCCGAGCAGCGCGGAGTGCGGGCGCTCATCGAAATGGATCAGCGTGTGACCGTAGTCGAAGAGGACCGCCTCGATCGGCTCGCTCATCGCAGCGCCCGCAGCGTGTTCAGGTTCTCCAGCCCCTCGAGCATCTCTTCTCCCGGTGTCTCCAGCACGAACGCGCAGTGCGCCAGCGGGTCGAAATGGAGCAAGGCCTTGAAGCCTTCGAGCCCGACGTTTCCCTGGCCGATGTTGACATGGCGGTCGGCTTTTCCACCCAATGTCACGGTCGTGTCGTTGCAGTGAACGGCGCGGATCCGCTCCGCCGGAACGATCGCGGTGAGCTGCTCCAGCGTCTTGGTCATGCCCTCCCCGCCGGCCACGTCATAGCCCGACGCGTAGGCGTGGGCGGTGTCGAGGCAGACGCCCAGCCGCTGCGCGTGTTGCGGCAGCCGGGAAAGGATCTGCGCCAGGTCATCGAACTTTGCGCCGACGTAGGCGCCGCCCCCCGCCGAGGTTTCCAGCAGACAGGCAGCCGATCCACCGGCCGCGCTCAGTATCTGGTCGAGCTGGGCCACCACCCGATCGATGCCGGCCTGCGCACCGGCGCCCATGTGGCTACCGACGTGGGTGACGACGTACTGCAGCCCGTACGCCTCAGCGCGCTCCAGCTCCGCCTTCAGCGCCTCGCGCGACTTCTTTTGGAAGTTCGGATTCGGCGAGGCCAGGTTGATCAGGTACATCGCGTGGGACATCGCCGGACGGACGTCCATCTGCTCGAGTGCCGCTTTGAACAAGGCGGTGGCCTTGGGATCGACCGGCGCCGAGCGCCAGGCACTCGGGTTCCCGGTAAAGATCTGCACAGCCTGCAGCTGCAACGTTTTGATCATCTCGGCGGCTGTGTCGAGCCCACGGCCGGTGCGCACGTGCATGCCGATTCGCCGTTCCTGGGCCACGTAACCCATTGTATGAATGGCTAGACTGACCTTCTTGTATCTGCTAACCAGCTTCTCGGTGGGCCCGTACGACAACAACGTTTACGTGCTGAGCGATCCGAAGAGCAAAGAGGCGCTCCTAATCGACGCCGCCAACGACGCGCCGCGCATCATCAAGGAGCTCGAGGGTCTGCGGGTGAGTCATATCCTGACCACGCATGGACACGGCGACCATGTCCAGGCCCTGAAACCGGTCCGCGAGCAAACCCACGCGCAATTTACCTGTCACGAGGCGGACGAGTCCATGATGCCGATCAAGGCCGATCATCGCGTCCAGGACGGCGAGCGTTTCCGCTTTGGCGAGTACGAGCTCGTGGCGATTCACTCGCCGGGGCACACTCCCGGCAGCGTCTGCTTCGTCGGGGGAGAGCGCCTGTTTTCCGGCGACACCCTCTTTCCAGGCGGACCGGGAAATACGAAAAACCCATACGCGAGCTTTTCGACCATTATCGAGAGCATCCGCGGCAAGCTCTTCACCCTCCCGGATGACACCCAGGTGCTGCCTGGTCACGGCAAGCCCACCACCATCGGTCGGGAGCGGCCCCACTTGGAAGAGTGGATCCAGCGCGGCTGGTAGCGGCCAAACCGGCGCGCCCGGCCGGCGACTTTCTCCCTCGCGACCCTCGATCGATCGCGAGCGTCCGCGGCATTCGCGCGCATGGGAAGGCGGTCGAGCTGGCCGCGGAGGACGACCGCGGCAGCGTAGTTCCAATCGAGATTCGACCGGTGGCGCCCAACATCGTGCGGATCCATTTCGGCGTTGGGGTCACCCGGCCATCCCGGTTGCTGGTCGACGATGCGCCAGCCGCCACCGACTGGAAAACGGAAGACCGAGCCGATGGTTGGTCATTTTCAACAGTGGCGCTGAGTCTCGAGATCGATCGCGCTCCCTTTCGCCTGCGCCTCAAAGACGCCGTTGGTAGGGTGCGCTTCGCCGACGAGCCAAACGATCGCGATATCCGAGGCAGCTTCCATCATTTTCCGACCGGTCATGCCCGTGGGTTGCGCTGGTTGACGGCCGGGCTCAAACCAGATGAGGCGCTCTTCGGCCTGGGCGAGCACTTCGGGACTCTCAATCGCCGCGGCCAGGCGTTCGCGTCGTGGACGGTCGACGCCTTTGGCGTGCGAAGTGACCGCGCCTACAAGAACGTGCCGCTGCTGCTTAGCTCCGAGGGCTACGGCGTTTTTTTCGACATGACCGGTCCGCTCTACTACGACCTCGGCCAGGCATCGGTCGCCGCCTGGCAGGCCACCGCTCGCGCCGATCACCTGCGCGCCTACTTGATCGTGGGCGATGGCATTGCTCCGATTATCCAGGCCTACCATCGTCTGACCGGCAGGCCTGGCGTGCCTCCTGACTGGTCCTTTGGGTTCTGGATCAGCCGCTGGGGCTATCGCAATCGGGATGAGGTGATGACGGTCGCTCGCCGGATGCGTGAGGAGAAAGTCCCCTGCGATGTCATCCACATCGACCCCTACTGGATGCGCTACCACGAAGGCCACCACGGCGATCTGGAATGGGACGAGTCCGCCTTTCCTGATCCCAAAGGCATGATCGCGGAGCTCAAAGCGCTCGGCTTCAGGCTGTCGCTGTGGGAAAGCCCATACGTGCCGCTCGATTCTGAGATGTGCGCCGAGGGTGCGCGTCGAGGCTTCCTGATGAAAACGAAATCGGTTTCGCCCTCTCCCACCGGGGGAGGGCAGGGTGGGGGCATCGCCCTCGTCCACGGCTTCGCCAAACCAAGCGCCGCCGTCGACTTCACCAACCCCGAGGCGGTCGAGTGGTTCAAGGTGAAGAACCGAAAACTTCTCGAGATGGGAGTCGCCGTCATCAAGACCGACTTCGCCGAGGATCTGCCCGATGATTCCGTGCCCCATGACGGAACGCCGGCCGAGCAGCTCCACAACCTGTATCCGCTGCTCTACCAGCGGGCGGTCTTCGAAACGACCCAGGACGTGCATGGATATGGCCTGATCTGGGGCCGCTCGGGCTACGCCGGCTCGCAGCGACACCCGGTGCACTGGGGTGGCGACCCGGGGTGCACGTTCGAGGACATGGCGGCCAGCCTTCGCGGCGCGCTCAGCTGGATCCTGTCCGGCGCGGCCTTCGCCAGCTTCGACATGGGCGGCTTCTTTGGCATCCCGACGCTTACCGACCCGCCGAGCCCCGAGCTATACGTGCGCTGGTCACAGATGGGTCTGCTGTTTTCGCACGCGCGGGCCCACGGCCACACCGCCCCGCGTGAGCCCTGGGCTTACGGCGAGCCCGCGCTTTCGATCTTCCGGCGTTACGCCGAGCTCCGGTATCGGCTGCTTCCTTACTTATATGCAGCGGCGCGTCGCGCGCCGGAAGGCGTACCGTTGGCGCGGCCACTGGTCTACGACCATCCGTCAGACGCGACGACCTGGCACATCGACGACGAATATCTCCTCGGTCCGGATCTGCTGGTGGCTCCGATGTTCGTGCCGCGCGGTCGTCGCAATATCTATCTGCCGGCCGGTGGCTGGTACGACTTCTGGACCGATCAGCTATTCGATGGAGCGGGCTGGATCACCTACGACGCCGAACTCGAAACGATGCCTCTTTTCGTGCGCGCCGGCGCCGTTATCCCGATGGGCCCTGAGCTCCAGTACGCGAACGAACGGAGCTGGGACCCGCTGAGCTTCGAGATCTTTCCGGGTAGGGACGGCGTGACCGCGACGGATCTCAGCGACGACCATCGCCGTCTGCGCTTCCAGCTAACCGTCGACGGTGGGCGAGTGCAACTGGATGGTGGTCCGCTCGACTATGACGCGAACGTTTTCGTGCACCGACCCGGTGGTCCGCCTATTGCCGGGCTCCTCGGTCGCCCAGTCGTCGTCCCCTAGGTTGCCGCCTTCGAGGACAAGCTCACGACGATGAGCGTCAGCCAGGCCGGCAGCGCCGCCCAGAAACGACGTCAGTTGGTCCCCGTAGTGCGATCGACGCCACGGTGATCCAAACAAATGGACGATCTCATACCCGAAGGAAGACCTCCGACGGCATGAGAATCTTTTCGGTGCGGCTGTTGGGGATGTGGATGCGCACGCCGGGATGCGCGGCAGTCCCGAAATCCCAACCCTCGAGAAAGCGGGAGCGAATCTCCGCCACGGTCTTGACCGCCGCCGTACTCGACCCGTTTGTCATCCAGACCGTCGGCTCGCGACCGGTCGCATAGCCGAGTCCAATCTCCGTGCCGCTATCGCGGAAGAACCGCAACGTGGCCAATGCTGCATCCGGCGGGACGAGGTCGTTGGAGCTTTCCGCGACCTGCTGCAGCGTCGGCATCTGACCCTGGGCCACGGTGGTCCGGACTTGCATCCGTGCCTTCAGATGCCTTGAGCGCTCGCGTTTCTTCTGCTCGCTGACCACCTGCTGGATCTGGGCGCGCAAGCGGCCGAGCGCTTCCTCCAGCGGGGTCATCTCGGCCATGATTTCGCGCACGCGGCGGGCAAGCTCGTCATCTGAGGCCTGCTCGAGGTTCAACGGTTCTGCCATCGCCATACAATTATTGGCCAGCGTGTCAGTCACCGAGGCGCCGATTAGCCAGCTGAAGGATGAAATCAGCACCCGAATCGACGCGCTTAGGCCGGAGCTGGAACGGGTCGGGCGTGACATTCACGCCAATCCGGAGATCGGCTACGAAGAACACAAGGCGGTCGCCTGGCTGGCCGAGCTTCTCAAGAAACATGGGTTCAGCGTCGAGCTCGGCGTCGCCAATACCCCGACCGCCTTCGTTGCCAGCCGGCGGAATGGGACCGGCCCCACGATCGCGTTCTTGTCCGAGTACGACGCGCTCCGTGGCTTGGGCCACGGCTGCGGCCACAACCTGATCGCGACCGCCTCCGCCGGCGCGGGGATCGCGCTGGCCGATGCGCTCGACCGGCTGCCAGGACGCGTGCTCGTCATCGGTACTCCGGCCGAAGAAGGTGGTGGCGGAAAGATTCGTCTGATCCGTGCCGGCATCTTCCAGGAAGTCGACGCCGCGATGATGTTCCATCCCGACACGCGCACCCAGGTGCTCCATTGGGCATTGGCGGTCACCCACATGCATTTCGCGTTCATTGGCCGGGCCGCGCATGCGTCGGGGGATCCGGAGAAGGGTATAAACGCACTCGATGCCTTCGTCCTCGCCTACAACGGGATCAGCCTGCTGCGTCAGCAGGTGAAGGAGGGGGCGCGGCTACATGGCTTTCTCAAGGAAGGGGGCACCGCCCCCAACATCATTCCGGAGCGGACGAGCGGCGAATTCCTGGTCCGGGCGCGCGACGACGCCTACATGCAGGAGCTGGTGCAGAAGGTCAAAAACATTTTCCAGGCGGCGGCGCTTGCGACCGGCTGCGAGGTGCGGCTCACGTTCGATGAGGAGCCATATGTCGACCTTCGCAACAACGGCGTGCTCGCCACGCTGTTCGAGCAGAATCTCCGCCACGTCGGGGTCGACCCTGTCGAGGGTGTGCCCTGGGCGGGGGCTGGGTCCACGGATATGGGCAACGTGAGCCACGTCGTCCCCGCGCTTCATCCAACCATTGGCATTGCGCCGGCCGAGGTGCCGGGTCACTCGCAGGCCTTTCTGGAAGCCGCCGCCTCCCCGCGCGGCTACCAGGCGATGGTGGACGCGGCGAAAGCGCTGGCGATGACCGGAGCCGATCTCCTCGCCGACCACGCGCTGGTTGAGAAGGCCAAAGTCGAGTTTCGTCGGGGTTGAGGCCATGATCAACGAGCGATATCGCGAGGATCGCGAGCACCAGCGACTGGGCAGCCTGACGGTCTACTGCGGTCCAACGCATTCGGGCAAGACCAAGAAGCTCGACGGTGAGGCCGAACGCGCCCAGCGGCAAGGTCGCCGGATGCAGCGGCTTGCGGCCCCATCGGACGCCAATCAGTTGATGGATCAGCTCGACCCGGTGACCGAACTGGTCACGCTCGACGACGCGCAACGGTACGACGACCGCCTGGTCGACGTGCTCAATGACATGGCGACGGTCCACCGGGTCGACGTGGTGGTCGCTGGTTGGGAGCTTGACTACGCCGGTCGGCCCGCCGGGCCGATGCCGGAGCTGATGTGCGCTGCCGACGTCGCGCTCAAGCTCGACGACGGTGTCTGCGCGCAACCGGGCTGTCGCAACCTCGCCAGCCGGACCCAGCGCTTTTTGGCGGTCGACGGGACGCCGGAACGCTTCCTTCCGGTCTGCCGGCGCCACCATACGCCGGAGCCGCGGGCGCACGCCTTCCAGGAGGTCTGGTTCGACGAGCCGGCGGGCAGTCTCGACCTGATCAGCGGCTGCATGTTCAGCGGCAAGACCCAGGAGCTGATCCGCAGGCTGGACCAGGCGCGCTACGCTGGGTCGACGATCCAGGCGTTCAAGCCCGCGCTCGACGACCGCTACGCAATCGCGGCGGTTGCCTCGCATCGAGAGATTCGCTTCCCGGCGATTGCGGTTCCTGATGTGGCGGCCCTGGCCGCTCAGGTGCTCGACGACACGCGCGTGATCGGCATCGACGAGGCGCAGTTCTTCGGGCATGAGATCGTAGCCCTGGCGGAAGAGCTGGCCAACCGCGGGCGGCACGTGATCGTCGCCGGGCTCGACCTCGATTTCCTGGCGCGTCCCTTCGGACCGATGCCGCTGCTTGCCGCCTATGCGGACCGGCTGACTAAGCTCCAGGCATCGTGCCAGTATCCCGGCTGCGGATCGCACCAGGCGAGCCGCACGCAGCGGCTGGTCGACGAAGTCCCGGCGCCGGTGGACGGTCCGCTCGTCGTGATCGGCGGAGCGGCGACCTACCAGGCGCGCTGCCGGCATCATCACCGCATCGGGGTGCCGGCGAGGTCGGAGCCAGAGCCCGTCCGCGTCGCCGAGGAGTCAGCCGACCTCTAACCCCCGCAGCCGCTGGTTGTAAAGAGCGGGAATCGCGTCACCGCGGCCAGCGCGATCGAAATCCCCAGGAGCAGAGCGCTGATGCCGCTGACCATGGAGAACAGCCCCATGCCGATGAAGATGCCGACCGGGTGCATCATCCGCCGGGCATCGGTCCAATCGAAGCGAGCAAAGACGGCGCCGATCCCGACCATCAGCGTGGTCACCGCGGCGGCCTCGGCGATGGCGAGCACGACGGCGGTGACCGCCCACAGCCATCCGGGCCGGATCATGATCTCTGCCGCGAGCGCGGCCAGGGCCACCAGCGACGCGACCGGCAGTGCGGTGGACCAGCACTTCGCCTGCAAGAGGCGCAACGTACTGTTGGGCGATGCCGCGTAGACCCAGATGCTCTTACCCTCGAGACTGACCGCCGATAGGCCCAGCGAGATGCTCAGCGAGAAGAGCAGGATCCACGCGGGGATCAGGCCGATCATGGCCGCAGGCGGGCCATCGCCGAGGCCTCGCACCGCGCCCAGCAGGCGAGGAAAGCGCAGCCCGAAGATGATGAACAAGAACACCACGGGCATGATGAAGCGGACGAGCTGAGCCAGATCACGGGTGCGCATCCGCCAGTCCTTGATCACGACCGCCGCCAGGACCGGGCTCAGCAGTGGCAGCGCCCCCCTCAACCGGCGGACCCTGGGTGTGGCATGGCGCCGGCGTGGTGGGACAGCATGGATCCACCCGGCCATGTAGAGACGACCGCTGAGCACGCTACCCGCCGCGAAAATGGCGGCCGACGCCGCCAGCAACAGCAGTATCCACTGGCCGGCGGTCACCCAGTCGCCGCTGAGAACAGCCGCCGCGCCACGCCCGGCCCAGCCTGATGGAAACCACGACGAACTGGCCGCAGGGATGTCCGGCAGCGACGGCGCCACGCCGGGGCGGCGGCCGAACCCCGAGTCGCGCAGGGCGGGATTCAGCAGAAAGTTGGCCACGTTGATGCCGATGGCGAGCGCGATACCAAAGAGGGTGAGAACCTCACGGCCCCGTCCAACCGGGATGATGCGAACCAGCAGCAGGCTGATCAGCGAGATGATCACCACCACGAACACCGGGTACAGCAGAAATAGCAACGCGAACGCGAATGGGATCAGCGGGTTCTGATTGAGGACCGCGAGCAGCACGAGGGCAGGTCCGGTAAACAGCAGGCTCAGCAGGAAGAGGCGAAGAACCTGCACCACCATCCGGCTGGCGAGCACGCTTTCAACCGAGCGCGGGGCGGCAAGCAGCAGGTCGAGGTCAGGGTTCAGCAGCAGCGCGTTGAGGCTGAAGACCAGGCTGCTGAAAACCAGCACGCCAGTGTAGACAAGGAACGCCACGCTCAGCACGTGGACGGTGTCGACCCGAACCGGTACACGGTGGGAGGCCTGCACGCCCAGCCAGGTGATGAAGCCTTCCCACGACCAGGCGAGCAGGATGACGGCGACGCCGGTGACGGTGGCCGCGATCCGTCCGGCCTGGCGGCTTCGGACCGTCTGGTTGATGAACATCTGCAGCTGAACGCGCCAGAGCAGCAGGCCAAGTCCGAGCCCCTCCAGCGCGCCGGCGCCGGGTCTAGCTCTCCAGGCCACGCAACACCCCGCTGACGTCGTCCTCGTGGCTGCCGGTCAGTTCGAGGAAGATCTGTTCCAACGACTGCCCGTCCTGCCCGACCATGTGGCGGAGGTCTTGCAGGCTTCCCATTGCCACCAGCCGGCCATGGTTGATGATGGCGAGTCGCGTGCACATCCGCTCGGCGATTTCCAGGATGTGCGTGGAAAAGAAGACGGTCTTTCCCTCGCGGCAGAAATCCTGGAGGATGTCCTTCATCTGACGAGCGCTCTGGGGGTCGAGGCCGACAGTCGGCTCATCGAGGAAAAGGACCTGCGGGTCGTGCAGCAGCGCCGACGCGAGCGAGACTTTTTGTCGCATGCCGCGCGAGTAACCCGAAAGGAAGTCGTCGCCGCGGTCCTGGAGATCGAACAATTTGAGCAGCGCGGCGATCCGGCGATCGCGAAGCCGCCGCTCGACGTGGTAGAGATCGCCGGAGAATTCGAGAAACTCCCGGGCGCTCAGCTTGTCGTACAGCGTGGCGGCGTCCGGCACGTACCCGATCAGCGCCTTGGCCTGCTCCGGCTCAGCCGTGATGTCGACCCCAGCCACTCGCGCGTTGCCGCTGGTCGGTCGCAGCAGTCCGACGAGCATCTTGATGGTGGTCGTCTTGCCGGCGCCGTTGGGGCCGAGGAAGCCGAACAGTTCTCCGGCGCCCACCTCCAGGTCCAGGTCCTCCACCGCCGTGAGGCTGCCGTAGCGCTTGGTCAGGAGGCGGGTGGACAGCACCGTGCCCAGTGTACCGATGGGGCGCCAAAACCGGGCCCTAGAATGGGCTCTTGGCGGGGGTCGAGCGCGAATACAACCCGAATTCAGCCGGTCGCGCGGTCACCGCGACAGGTTTTCCGCCGTTACAGCGTTGTTGCCTTGAAGGTCGAGCCATGCCTTCTAAGGCTGGACAGCATTGATGGAGGTAGAACCGCAGGAAGGGGAGCTCGGCGTCCTGGTCGGCAGTCCGGAGTTCGCCCGGATGGTCGACCGCTTTGCGGCGACGACCGGAATGCGGTTGCAGGTCTTCGACCTCGACGCCCATCCGTTGACGGCGGTTGAGGACTACCCTCGCTACTGCCGCCTGTTGCAGGAGCGCAAGGCCTGCCCGCTCTACAACGATCCTGCCTTCCTCAAGCGCGGCGAGGAAACCATCGGCGTTTGCAAATCCGGCGTGGGGCACTTCATCGCGCCGATCCGCAATGAAAAAGAGGTGCAGATCGGGGCGGTCCTGAGTCCGGCCGTCCGATACGGTCCCAACTCGGTCGAAGCATTTGCCGAGCTCGCCTTCCAACTCAAGATCTTTCCAGACGACTTGATCCAGGCAGCCGACGCCGTCCAGGAGCACGACGCCGAGAACCTACTCGGCGCGGGAGAGTTGGTCTCGGTGGGTCTGAACCTGCTGGCTGAAATGCAGGCGAAGGAGCGCGTTGGTCATGCGCTGCGCCGCTTGCAGGCCGAGATCGCCGAGTCGAACGCGCAAATGCTGACCCAGCATGTCGTCGACGCGCTGCTCTACCTCACGCGCGCCGATTACGCGCTGGTGTTGATGATCGATGACAGTGGGTCGGACCTGGCATCGGCGTACGACCAGCCGGCGCCCGATCAGCTGGTGGGGGCGAAGCGTCGCCTGGTGGAGGGCATCGCGGAATGGGTCAAGCACGCCGACCGCACGGTGACCGTTCCGGACATTTCCAAGAGCGCCTGGTCGCGCTACCTCACCGAGGACACCGTCAAGGTGGGGAGCGTTGTCGGTGTGCCGATTCCGGAGAAGAAGAACGGGTCGACGTTCGGCGCGATCGTCGTCGGCTTCGACCGCGCGCGCGAGGACCTCGAGGAACCGCTGGCGGCGCTGGAGAGCTTCGTCGCCGAGGGCCTGTACGCCCTGGTGATGGGCCGCAAGCTGATGCAGGCGGAGCAGCTCGCCCTCCTCGACCTCCAGTCGGGCGCGTACAGCAGCCGCTACCTGGACGACTTGCTCGACAAGGAGATCAGCCGCGCCTCGCGCTACAGCAATGACCTCGCCGCGGTCACCTTCGAGATCGAGGCGTTTGAGGTGCTTCGTGGCAAGTATGGGGAAGCGGGTCTCGGCCGCATCCTGCGTGAATTCGTCGCCGTTATCCGCGCCAAGACGCGCCGCGTGAACACGCTCTCCCGCATCCGCGATGGGCAGTTCTGCCTGGTGATCCCGGAAGCCGACCGGGCGGTTGCGGTGCGGCAGGCCGATCGCCTCCGACCCGCGCTCGAGGAGCACCCCTACGCGGCGGGGCCCAATGGCGACATCGTGCGGCTCGCGGTCGATACCGGGGTCGCCTCCAGCGAGCACGGCAAGGACGACCGGGCCGCATTGCTCGCTCAGGCGATGCAGAGCCTGGCGCAGTCGCGCAGCGAACGGCGAACGCGCAGCTTCAACCCCTGACGCGCAATAGGGAAGATAGTTAGAGGATGAAAGTCCTGATCGCGGGCGGATCGGGCTATATCGGCCGCCGGCTTTCGACGAACCTGGTCAAGGACGGACACAACGTGGGTGTCCTCACTCGGGGCCAGCCAAGCACTGTCCCTCCCGCGCTTGCGGGGGAGGGTCAGGGTGGGGGCCTGCGCTACGTTAACTGGGACGCCCGCACCCCGAACGGCGACTGGGTGAAGGAGCTTGTGGACGCGCAGGGCATCGTCAACCTCGCCGGCGCCACCATCGGCAGCTGGCCATGGACACGGCGCCGGATGGCAGAGATGCTTTCCAGCCGTCTGTCCGCGACCGCCGCCCTGGTGCAGGCGCTCGAGCGCACGCCCGCCGAACGTCGCCCGTCGGTGCTCGTCAATGCATCGGGCATCGATTATTACGGTGATCGTGGCGACGAGATCATCACCGAGCAGAGTCAGTCGGGCGATTCCTTTCTGGCGCGACTGAGCCAGCAATGGGAAGCGGCTGCCGTAAAAGCGGAGCTGCTTGGTCTCCGCGTCGTTCGGATGCGAACGTCAATGGTCTTCGGTCGGGGTGCCCCGGCGTTCAATCTTCTAACGCTTCCCGTTCGGTTATTCGTCGGCGGTCCGCTGGGGAGCGGCCGTCAGTGGTTCACCTGGATTCACATCGACGACATCGTGGGACTCTACCGATTCGGGCTCGAAAACGATCGGCTGCGTGGAGCGGTCAACGCGGTCGCTACCGATGTCCGCCGGCAGGTCGAGGTAGCGAAAGAGATCGGCCGGATCCTGCATCGTCCGACGTGGTTTCCCGCCCCGGCTCCTCTGCTTCGTGTGGCCCTCGGTGCCATGTCCGAGTTACTGCTCGACGGCAGAAAAGCGGTGCCGGAAAAGGCCAAGGCGGCCGGGTATGAGTTCAAGTTCGGCGGGCTCCCCCCAGCCCTGGAGGAGGCGCTCCGAAGCCGCTGAGACCGCGCCAATACTCGTCTTGACAAATACACGGAATTGTGTAAGGATGGGCAGCGTTGCCGCCCGACGACCCTCTCGAGGAGTCCTCCATGCGCCCATCCTGGAAGCTCGCCCTCATCGGAGGCGAGGTCACCGTGCTGGCCGCCTTCACCGGCCTTGGCATCCACCTGGCGATCCAGCCCCATCGGACCGCCTTTCGTCCGCCGCCGCTCGTGCTGCCGAGCCTCCGAGCGCCGATCATCCCCACACTGGTGACGCCGCTTCGACCGGCCGCGACCGCGGCGCACTCATCCACTAAGCCGGGGCTCGGGCCCGAGCTCTTTCAAAAATTCGGCCGCGAGGACCGCGGCCTGATGCTCGAACAGTGGGCCGTCCTTCAGCGACTCGCCGTCGCGATCGAGTCCTATGTGGAAGCGCGGGTGCACGAGCAGCTGGGAACGAAGCGCTGATGGATCAGCTGAAGCACGTGATCGACGTCTGGACCGGATTGGCGCAGGGATTGACCGGCAGCATCGGGGCGCTGGCCTTTGTGTGTGCGTTTATTTGGAAGATGATCGCGATCGAGCCGCGGAGCGTGATGGAGGCCAAGCGCTGGATCGGTCGGATTGTCTTCGGCACCATCGGCGTCGAGATGGCAGGTCTGCTGGTGCGCGTGCTGGTGGATTCGGTCAATCACTAGGCGGGTTGAAGGCCGCGCTCCGGATGGTGAGTGGTGCTAGAGATCTTTTCCGGGCTGCTCACCGGCTTCTTCAACAACTTCATCAGCGACGTTCGCGATTCGATCGCGGGCGGTGTCGAGACCTATCTGCTGAGCACCCACGACCTTTCCAGCCTGACGCCGCGACCGCTGACCAGCGAACCCGCCCTGCAAGGCATGTTCCATCTCACGCTCGCGATGGCCGACCTCTTATTGGTCGTGATTTTCACCTGGGCGTTTCTACGGAGCCAGTGGGAACGGAGCTTCCGCGCCCACTACACCTTGAAGGTGATCTTGCCGCGGGCGATGGCGGCGCTGGCGATGGGCCACTTCGCGCTCCTCTTCGGCCAGATGGCGATCGACCTGAACAACGCGATGATCCACGCGATCTGGACGCAGCCACTCCCAGGAGGGGCCCCGCGGATGCCCTGGACGTTCGCGTTGAACAACGGCTTTGGGCTCCCGCTTTTCGAGATCGCGATCCGCTTGGCCATCGTCGTGATGCTGGTGATCGTCGCCTTCACCTACGTGGTTCGCTTCGCGCTCCTGGCCGTGCTGCTGGCGGTGGCGCCGCTGGCATCGATCTGCATGATCCTGCCGGAAACCAAGCGATACGCGCAGTCGTGGCTCCGACTCTTCCTGCTTACCGTGTTCATGCAGTTTGGACAGGTGCTGGTGCTGCGCTTCGCCAGCCTCTTCGCAGACCAGATGGGTGCACGCCCGCTTGAGGCGCTTTACGGGGTTGCCGTGCTCTACCTCTTGATCAAGGTACCGGGGCTGATGAACGCCTCCTCACACCTCGAGACAAGGGCCCAGCACCTGGCCGAGGGGTTCGGCAAAAAGGCCGTCAAGGGCGCAATGGGAGCCACCACCCACGCTTCGAGCGCATAGCCGTGCTGACCACGGCTCGCGTCGCGCTCTTCGCCTGGTCCTGGCGACGGCCGCTGCTCGCCACCGGCGCGACGCTCCTCGGGGTGCCGCTGCTGATGGCCGGCATGGTGGTGCAGGCGCAACAGGGACGCGTGGGCTCGTTGCTCATGCCGGTGAGCCACGCCGTCCTGACGCAGCCGTTCGGATGTACGACCCTCGAGATCGAGCCATCGTCGGCGGCGTGCCCGGGCGGTCACTTCCACAGTGGCATCGACCTGGCGGCATCGCTTGACACCCCAGTCCACGCCGCGACCGGGGGGTTGGTCGCGATGCACCGGGAGCGCGGCGGATACGGCCTCTACATCGTGGTGATGCACGACCCACAGCTGAGCACGCTCTACGCACACCTCGATTGGCCGCTGGTCCAGCCAGGCGACGTGGTTACGGCGGGACAGGCGATCGCGCTGATGGGATCGACTGGCAATAGCACCGGACCGCACCTCCATTTCGAAGTGCGCATTGCGGGCATCCCGATCGACCCTCTCCCGCTCCTTCGACATTCGGTAGTAGGAGGTGGTAGCTAGCGACATCAAGACCCCTCCCCCCAGGGGGAGGCGCTAACGAAACCCCTCCTCTGGGGGAGGGCAGGGTGGGGGCTCATGAAACTCAAGCTGGAAGGGAGAACGACATGGTGAACAGAGTCATATTGGTCGGTCGCCTCACTCGTGATCCGGAGATCGTGACGAGTCCCAAGGGGCTGACGATCGCCAAGCTGCGGCTGGCGACCAATAGCTACTCGAAGGACGATGACGGCAACCGCCAGGAGGACGTTCAGTATCACTCGCTGGTGGCTTTCGACCGGCTGGCCTCGATCTGCCAGGAATTTCTGACCCGCGGCAAGTTGATCTACGCCGAGGGCAGGCTGCGCAGCCACGAGTGGGATGGCAAGGACGGCTTGCGACGCTACACGACCGAGGTCGTGATGGACCAGATGAAGATGCTGAGCCCG
>WNFC01001991.1_pt1 | contig 21844 bp, 17 predicted proteins | sample 5400541 | NCBI WGS metagenome assembly WNFC01 (sample SAMN13153342, study PRJNA577476) | soil metagenome | isolation source: 120 cm saprolite under Douglas fir tree site 2 hole 2 replicate 1 | place: USA:California | collected 2015-04-18
AAGCTGGTAGCGCCGCTCGGCCGGAACATCCGCCTTGGCGACGCTGTGCAGGATGTCGAAACCTTCGGCATAGGCCTGCATCAACCCATATTCGATGCCGTTATGCACCATCTTGACGAAATGGCCGGCGCCGTTCGGGCCGCAATGAACATAGCCGCGCTCCGCCGAGCCGCCCTTCCGGGCGCGGCCCGGCGTTCGCTCGATCGCGCCGATGCCGGGCGCCAGCGTGGCGAAGATCGGATCGAGCCGCTCGACCGGCTCGCGCTCGCCGCCGATCATCATGCAATAGCCGCGCTCCAGCCCCCAGACGCCGCCGCTCGTCCCGACATCGACATAGTGGACGCCCCTAGGCTTCAGCAACGCGGCACGGGCGATGTCGTCGCGATAGAAAGAATTGCCGCCGTCGATGACGATGTCACCGGGTTCGAGTACTGCGGCCAGCTCCTCGACCGCGGCGCCGGTGATTTCCCCCGCCGGTAGCATGATCCAGATCGCGCGCGGCTTGGCGAGAGCATCGACGAGCGCTGCAACGCTCTTCGCGCCATCAGCGCCCTCGCCCGCCAGTTGGCTCACCGCGTCGCCGTTGGTGTCGAAGACGACGCATTGATGGCCGCCGCGCATCAGCCGGCGGACGATGTTGCCGCCCATCCGTCCGAGACCGATCACTCCAAGCTGCATGCGATTTCGTCTCCCTGGAAGACTATCTCAGGCGAGGCTCGCCTCGATCGCCGATTTCAGCGCGACGAGCCCTGCCTCGACATCGCCGCCGAGATGGACGCGCAAGGCGCGCCGACCGCGCTCGGCGAGGACATCGAAATCGCCGCGCGCCTGCGCCGCCTTGACGGTGCCGAAGCTGTATCGGCGGCCTGGGACGCCAAGGTCGCGGCGATCATCGCAGGTGATCTGCAGAAAGACGCCGGAATTCGGGCCGCCTTTGTAGGCCTGGCCGGTCGAGTGGAGAAAGCGCGGCCCGAAGCCGACACAGGTCGCGACGCGCCTGGCGTCGCGGATCATGCGCCGCATCGCCTGCAAGGCGCCGGCATGCGCCGCATTGCGCTCGATATAGGCGAGCAGCGCGCAGTAGTCGCCCTTCCCGAGCTGACCGAGATGCGCCTGCAGATAGCTCGTCAGCGAGGCGCCCGCGCCGCGATCGGCGAGTGTCCGGGCATTCCGCTCGTCGGTGAAGAGCGCGATCCCGTCGGCGGCGAAGATCGGCTGTTCCGGCCGCAACCGGCCGCTCTTCTCGTACTCGTCGGTGAGCTCGCGGGTCTTGACCTTGCTGGCCTCGACATCGGGCTGGTCGAACGGATTGAGGCCGATGATGGCGCCGGCGACCGCCGTGGCGATCTCCCAGCGGAAGAATTCCTGACCGAGCCGGCCGGCATCCGCGAGGGCGATGCGGACGACCGGCTGGCCGGCGCGCTGCAGCGCGTCGACGGCGCGGTCCTGCGCGGGATCGGCGCCGGCATCGAGACGCAGATAGGCGAAGAGACGGTCGCTGCCGTAGATTTCCGGCGGACCGAGCGGCTCGCCATCGACCGGGATCACCCCCTTGCCGTGCTTGCCGGTCGATTCGGCGGTGAGCTGTTCGAGCCAGGCGCCGAACTCACCGATGCCGGGCGAGGCGATGATCGTCAGCTTGTCGCGGCCCGCCTTGGCCGCCATACCCATGATAGTGCCGAGCACGATGCCGGGATTGTCCGCGGGCGGTACGCCGGAAGCACAGGAATGGACCATGCGGTTGGCATCGCGGAGAAACGCGGCGACGTCGAGTCCCATCGCCGCGGCGGGGACCATGCCGAAATCCGAGAGCACCGAATAGCGGCCGCCGATGGCGGGATCGCCATGGCAGATGGCGCGAAAGCCCTCGCTCTTCGCCATGCGCTCCAGCGCCGAGCCAGGATCGGTGATGGCGATGAAATGCTTGCCGGCGGCGGCGGCGCCGACGGTCTCTTTGACGCGGGCGAAGAAATATTCCTTGAAGACGGCGGGCTCGAGGGTGCTGCCCGATTTGCTCGAGACGATGAAGAGCGTCTTGGCGATGTCGAGCTCGGCCTCGCGCGCCGCGACCTCGGCCGGATCGGTCGAATCGAGCACGTGCAATTCGGGGAAACCATTCTGCCGTCCGAAGGTCTGCGCGAGGACGTCGGGACCAAGGCTCGAGCCGCCCATACCGAGGAGAAGCAAATGGGAAAAGCCGCCCGCCTTGATGTCGGCGGCCAGATGCTGCAGGGCGTCGAGATGCGCAAGGCGATCGTCGACGATGCGCAGCCAGCCGAGCCATTTCGCCTCGTCCGTGCCGCTCCACAGCGTCGCGTCGCCGGCCCACAGGCGTTGCACCTTGCCATCGCGACGCCACGCCTCCAGCGAGGCATCGACCGCTTTCTGCAAACCCTCGCCGAGGGATGCGGTCTGCCGATCGAGACGTTCGGCGAGGACATCCGCGCGTTTGCGCGCCACCGCGCCAAGCAGCTTGTCGCCGGCATCGGCGAACAGGCGAATGCCGTCGGTCACCAACCTGTCGGTCGTCGCCGCGTATGGCAGACCAAGGCGATCGACCGCCGCCATCACCCGCCCTGCCTCCTCGAGCCCCTCCTCGAGGCTGGCGCGCGGCCGGCCATGATCGCGGAACGCATCCATCGTCGCCGGCGGCAGGGTGTTGACGGTATCGGGGCCGATCAGCTCCTCGACATAGAGGACGTCGCTATAGGCCGGGTTCTTCGTCCCCGTGCTGGCCCACAGCAGCCGCTGGGTCTGGGCGCCTGTGCGCTGCGCGAAATCGTGCCAGCGCCGACCGCCGAACAATCGCGCGTAATGTTGGTAGGCCAGTTTCGCGCCGGCGACGGCGACCTTGCCGCGCAACCCCTCGAGGGCGGCGCGCTGCTCGGGCGGCGGCGAGGCCTTCAAGCGTTCGGCGATCTCTTCATCCATCACCGTGTCGATCCGGCTGAGAAAGAAGCTGGCGACGCTGGCGATGCCGGCGACATCGCCGCCCTTGGCGGCGCGCGCCTCGAGGCCCTCGACATAGGCGGCGGCGACCGCCTCATAGGCCGATTGCGCGAAAAGCAGGGTGATATTGATATTGATGCCTTCGCTGATCAGCTGACGGACCGCCGGCGCGCCCGCCGCGGTGCCCGGCACCTTGATCATCAGGTTCGGCCGATCGACCGCCCGCCACAGCCGGCGCGCCTCGGCGATGGTCTCTGCGGTCTTCAGCGCAAGCTCGGCGCCAACCTCGAGGCTGACGTAACCGTCGCGCCGCCGCGTCGCTTCATAGACCGGGCGGAGAAGATCGGCCGCGTTCCGGATATCGGCGACCGCCAATTCCTCGAACAGCGAGACCGGATCAACGTCGCGCTCGCCGACCAGCTGGCGGATTGTGGCGTCATATTCCGTGCTGCCGCCGATGGCCTTTTCAAAGATCGACGGGTTCGAGGTTACGCCGCGCAGCCCGTCTTCGACGATCAGCCGCTCGAGCCCGCCGCCGGTCAGCAGATCGCGTCGAAGATAATCGAGCCAGATCGACTGGCCGTATTCCTGCAACGCCTTGAGCGGGTTCATGCCGATCATCTCCGCACCTTTATGCGCCTGCCGGTCGCCGCGCAGCGGCAATCGGCAGGCAAGATGACGTCACGATAGCGCTGGTCTCGCCGCTCGAACAGCCGCCACTTCGGCACGCCGGCGACCCGCGGCGTCCTCTCAGGGGCTCAGGAAGAACACACCGGCGCCCTCGCGTGTTCCTGGCCGGCGCGGGACACCGTGGATCAGCTGGCCGAGGCGACGCGGCGCAGCTCCTGAGAGCGCCCGGATTCGAGCCGTCGCATCGCGTCTCTGAGTGCCGCGCCGGCGCTTTCTACGGCGCGCTCGCCGGCGGCGATGCTTTCAGCCGCCCGATCGAACTGCATCAAGCCGATATCGGCGAGTTTCGGGGCGATGGTCACGTCGGGCGGGTCGCCGGCGAGACGCGAGCGGGTCAGCCGGTCCTGGACGATGTTGAGCGAGCTCGACATGACGCTGAACAGGCTCGGCGCGTCGTTATCGCGGCTGAACAGCTCCCGGATTAGCGCCGCCCCTGGCAGACCGATCGCCGCGGTAGCGACCGTCTGCTTCGCGCCGTTTGCCTCTTCGATTCCCGCCGATTCGAGGTCCGCCGGATCTTGGCCACCCGCATCCTGGCCTACCGTTTCCTGACCCGTGAAATCTTGCCCGAACGCATCGGCGTTGAGATTGACGGCGATGACGACGCGCGCGCCGAGTGCCCGACACACCGATACCGGCACCGGATTGACCAAGGCACCGTCGAGCAGCCAGCGGCCGTCGATCTTGACCGGCGGAAAGAGGCCCGGCAGCGCATAGGAGGCGCGCACCGCCTCGAGCAAATTGCCGCTTTGCAGCCAGACCTCGTGTCCGGTACCGAACTCGGTGGTAACACAGGCAAAGCGAGCCGGAAGATCTTCGATCGCGCGCGCGTGAAGGTCGCGGTCGAAGATCTGCATGATCCGCCGGCCGGCGATGAGGCCGCCATTGCCGAGCTGGAAGTCGAAGAGCCGCGACAGCCGGACCTTGTTGAGCTGTCGCGCCCAAGCCTCGAGCTCGTCGAGCCTGCCGCCCAGGTAGACGCCGCCGACCAGCGCGCCAATCGAGGCGCCGCAGACGATGTCGGGCTTGATGCCCAATCGCTCAAGCGCCCGCAAGACGCCGATATGCGCCCATCCCCGAGCCACTCCGCTGCCCAGGGCTAGACCGATTCGAAAGTCGGAAGCACGCATCGCACCCCTCAGCCATGCTAGAACGGCCCGCGACCACTTTCTAATCCCATTTTTCGCCGGAATGTTTGCGCCTGACCGAAGGCTGTCCTAACCTTCAAAGGGGGGGTGCAAGATGAATCTGGTGGACAAGCTCAAGACCGAGGTCGAGCGCTATCAGAACAAGGGGTTTCTGAAGGCGGCGATGGCGGTCTGCGCCCTGACCGCGCTGGCCGACGGCAAGGTCACTCTCAGCGGCCGCTATCGCATCGATGCGATCATCGAAACGATGGAGAGATTGCGGATATACGATCCGCACAAAGCGGTCGCCATTCTCGATGAATTTGTCGATGATCTCAAATCCGACCGCGAGGGCGCAGCCCCCGTACTCGCGCAGAAGATCGGGCGATACGCCACCGACTACAAATCGGCACGCACCTTGCTGCGCATCGCCTATCTGGTGTTGACTGCGGACGGTGCGATTTCGCCGGCCAAGACAACCGCGTTCGGCGCCATCTCGGTATCGCTCGGCGTCGAGCCCAAGGAAATCTGGGAGAAGCTCGCCGGCGCCGCGCCCTAGCAATCGCCGCATCGGCAGCAGATCTACATCAGGAAGACACCTTTACCTGTCGTCTGAGCATCGAACAGACGATAGGCCTCTTCCGCCTGTTCGAGCCGCCAGCGATGGGTGAACAGACGGTCGACGGCGATCCCCCGCTCGTCGACGAAGCGCGCGCAATCGGCCTGCCCGGTCGTCGAGAACGTCCATGAGCCGATGATCGTCAGCTGCTTGCGCAGCAGGTCGGCACTGACATCGAGGGTAACGTTGTCACCTTCGCCGACGAAGCACACTGTGCCCCAGGTGCGCGCGCTGCGTACAGCCGTCAGCCGGCCAACCGGCGAGCCGGAGGTATCGAGGGTGAGATCGGCACCGGCACCGTGGGTCAGCTCCTTCACCGCCGCGACCGGGTCATTCGAAGCCGGGTTGACGGTGGCCTCGGCGCCGAATTCGCCGGCGCGCGCGAGACGCTCCGGGCTGATGTCGAGAGCGATCACCCGCGCCCCCATCGCGCTTGCCAGCTGGGTCGCCGAAAGCCCGACCGGCCCCTGACCGACGATGGCAATGGTATCGCGCCCGGACAAATTCATCCGGCGCAGGGCTCCATAAGCAGTGCCGGTGCCGCACGAGATCGCAGCGCCGATCTCGAATGACAGGCCCTCGGGCAGCGCCACCAGCGTGCTCGCCGGCACCTTCATGTAACGCGCATGCGCGCCATGGCCGGTGACGCCATAGACGACGATGCCCTCGGCGCAGAGCTGCGACCAGCCGACCCGGCAATGCGAGCAGACGCCGCAGCCTTTGTAATGATGCACCATGACGCGTCCGCCGAGCGGCGCCTCGCGCTCGCCGACGCCCGGGCCGACCGCAACGACGACGCCGCAGGGTTCATGTCCCGCGATGACCGGCCCGCTCGCCTTGCCGAGACCCAATGCCTGGCTACCGTTCTTCGGCGCGCGATAGAATTTGAGATCGCTGCCGCACATGCCGGACGCCTTGATCTCCAGTACCACCTCGCCCGGTCCCGGCGTCGGATCGGCGAAGCTCATGAGCTGCAGCTTACGCTCACCCAGGAAAACGACGGCTTCCATCGTGTCCTCCTCCGGCGCTAGCAGGCGGCTTCGGCCGGCTCGGCGAGGCCCACCGAACGGGCGGTCGCCATGATCGACTTCCAAGTATCGTCGGGCAGCGGAACGCCCTCCGCCAAGCGCCGCACCCGGCTCCTCTGCTCGGCTTCTCCCGGCACCAGGACGTCGCCGCCGCTCTGGGCGGGCGTCGCGGTTTTCACATAGTCGACAAAGCGTGCCGTCTCGGCCGGAAAGAAGCCGGCGGGATCGAGGCGCGCGGGATCGATATAAAGAGAGAACATGCCGTTGGCCGAGGGTCGCCCGAGCTCGGCGCAGCCATTGCCGGTCAGCGCGCCGCCGAGAATCTCGCACATCAGGGCGAGACCCGACCCTTTATGGTCACCAAATGCGCGGATCGCACCACGCCCCTGGCGAAAATCGCGCGGCCCGGTCGGCGCATACGCGCCATAGAGCGTCGCCGGATCGTCGCTCATCTCGCCATTCGGCCCGATCAGCGCGTCCGCCGGCAGTTTCTTGCCGCCCTGGCTGGCGACGAGAACCTTGCCCTCGGCAACCACCGAGGTCGCGAAGTCGAGGACGAGCGGCGGTCGCCCGGACATCGGCACGCCGATGCAATAGGGCGCGGTCGAGAAGCGCCGCTCGAGCCCGCCAAAGGGCGCGACGAGGACACTGCCGCCGGCGTTGACGAAATGAATTGAGACGATGTCGGCAGCGGCGGCCATCTCGGCCCAATCGCCGACCCGGCCGATATGCCCGGAATTGCGCAGCGATATTGCCGCGAGCCCCATCGCCTTGCATTTCGCGATGCCGATCTCGACCGCTTGCGGCGCGACGCTCTGGCCGAAGCCGAACTTGCCGTCGAGGACGGCGAGCACCGGCGTGTCGACCGTCAGTTCGACCGTCTGGTCGGCGAGGACACGGCCGTCGACCTTCATCTCGACGTAGCGCGGTACGCGGACGACACCGTGACTGTCATGTCCGGCGAGATTGGCAGCGACGAGATACCGCGCGATGCGCTCCGCCTCGGCGCGCGAGCAACCGGCCGCGGCGAAGATATCGCCGACCAGATCCTGCAGGCGGTCTGCCGCAATCACCACCATGGAACGGCTCACGCCTTAAGATGAGGCTGTTGCAGCGTCGCGACATAGCCGCGGTTCCAGGTCGGGCTGATCAGCACCTCGTTAAGGCAGACATGTGGTGGCAGGCTGGCGATGTAGCAGATGAGCTCGCCGAGATCCTCCGATTGCAGCATGCGCGCGCGCTCCTCGGCGCTCACCGGCACCGGCCGTTTGTCGAGGATCGGCGTCGCCACCTCGGCCGGGCAGATGACGGACGAGCGGATGCCGTTGACGCATTCCTCGCCGTTGATGCTGTGGCTCATCGCCACCACACCGTGTTTGGCGGCGGTGTAGGCCGGCCCGGACATCGGGCTGACGAAGCGGCCGGCCCAGGATGCCGTGTGGATGAGCACGCCATCCTTCTGCGCCCGCATGATCGGCAGTGCCGCGATTACGCAATAGAATGCGCTCGACAGATTGCCTTGCAGCACCTCCTCGGCGCCTTCCTCCTCGAGCTGCCGCCAGCTCCGCTTCAGGATATTGAGTCCCGCGTTGTTGACGAGGATGTCGAGGCGGCCGAATTGCTGCTTGATCGCCGCCGCAATACGGCGGGCGGTCGCCGATTGCATGAGATCGCCCGGCTGCGCGGCGGCAGAGCCGCCGGCCTCCGCAATGCGGCGGGCGACGTCCTCGAGCGGCGCCGCGCGCCGTCCGGTCAAGACGACTTTGGCGCCGGCGCGTGCGAGGGCGAGCGCCGCCGCTTCTCCAATGCCGGAGCCGGCACCGGTCACCCAGGCCACTTTGCCGTCGAGACGCTTCGCCAATTCGTCCTCCCCGCGCGACGATCCAAACCGATGCCAAATTGATTCCCGGCGAGTCTGCCGGCTGCCATTCAAAGCACCTGCCCGTCGCGCCGTCAATCCGCCGCCGACCAGCGAATTGGCCGTCGACCGGCCCGCGAGATCTTCACTTTATCGTGTGAACCGCCTCACAGGGATTATTCGCGGTGACCCGTTAGTCTTCCTTGTTGCGACACCACGGGCGCCGAAGCGAGGGCGCCGAAATGAAGGCGGCAACGATGTACATAGAGATCAACGGACCGGTTCAGGGACCCCTGCAGCAGGTCATCGGCAGCTGGCTCCTCGCCACGCTGTTCGCTCTCCTCGCCCTGCTGGCCCTGGCGAGCTGATAAGCGTGGAGCAGGGCGGCCTTTAGATCTCCGGCTCGGCGATGTTTTGCAGCGCCGGTTCATTGGTCAGCACGATGCAGCCCTGCTCGCTCGCGATGACGCCGTCGAGCTGCCATTGCCGGAGTTGCTTGTTGACGCTTTCGCGTGACATGCCGACCATCGTGCCGAGCTCGCGCTGAGACACCCGAGCAATGATGCGCGTGCCGCGTTCCGTGCGCTCGCCGCTCGTCGCAGCAAGGCTCAGCAGCTTCTTGGCCAGCCGCGACGGCAGATCGCGAAACAGCATGTCCTCGACCTGCTCGGTCGTTCGCCGCAGGCGGTCGCAAAGCACGGCGAGCAGACGAAGCGCGACTTCGGGATTGTTGATCAGGAAGGGAATGAAGCTGCGTCGCTCGATGACCAGGAGCTCGCAATCCGTCTGTGCCGTGGCGTCGGCGGTGCGATCCTTGCCGTCGAGCAAGGCGATCTCGCCGAAGACCTCGCCGGCGTTGATCATGTTGAGAACGATCTCGCGGCCGTCGGCCGACGGCGCGCTGATCCGCACCTGGCCGGACAGCACCGCCATCATCCCGGTTCCCGGTGACGCCTTGTGGAAGATGACATCGCCATGGCGGAAATGCGCAGCCCGCGCATGGGCGAGCAACTGATCGATCTCACCGCTCGTCAGATGAGCGAAGAGCGCGTGGTTGCGCAGGATCGCCCTGCGGTCGACGATGACAGTTCCGGGCATGCGTTTTGCTCACCGACCTCCGATAAACGCTGGCGAGAAAATGTGCGGTGATCGCCGAGAACGTGAACGACGCCTGGCTGACGATGCCGCCGCTCCCTGCGGGAGACCCGACGCGGATCGACGATCCGTGTCGGCCGGCACCGATCTTATTTTCGGCCGGTTTTCCGTCGCGCCTTCCGTTTGCCGGTCACTGGCCCAGCGCCGCCCGCCATCTGCTCGGCGGTCTCGAGCGTAAAGCCGTGGAAAGGCCCGCCCGGATCCTTGGCAAACAAGGCGCCGGGCGCGAAGTGCCGATGCGTGCCGTTCGGGTCGCTGATCCAGTAGGAGCGCAGGCGCCGCAAGGCCGTGGTAAAATTCGAGCGGGCATTGGCTAGGCCGATCTCCCATTGCGCCTGGGCGGCTTGCGAATCGTAGGCCCAGTAGGTGCGAAACTCGACCCGCTCGCCATGCGTCGTCATGTAGGTGCCGCGATAATGAACCCCCTTCATCAGCTTTTCGCAGGACTCCGCGATCAGCGCCTCGTTGTCGGCGAGGAAGGAATTGAATTCACGAATTTTTGCAAAAGGCACCCGAAACGCCCATTCGATGACCAAGGCGCCGATGACGTATTTTAGCTCATCCGGACCCGGTGTCGGCACCGCAATCACGGTGTTCGTCCGCACCTCGGTCGAAACTTCGGTGATCCTGGGGGCTGACGGCGCGCCGCGCCGCAGAGCCAGTCGTTGGGCCAAGTCCAAATTCTTTTCAGACGTCATCGCAGACGAGCCTCCCCTGATCGACCAAGCGCCTTGCGAGGGCGCTTGGGCACAACCTCGACGATCGACTTTTCCAACATATCGCGCAATGAGGCAAGGAGATACTCTGCCGCCTCCTGCTCGGACATCAGTGGTTCGACCGATTGGTAGAAGGCCTTCTCGAGCTGCCGCAACGATCTCCCGTCACAAAGTTCCAGAACCACCCAGGCCGTTGCGTTCAAAGTGTAGAGGTTCGGGTTCCCCGGCGTATAGACGAGGCAAGCCTCACGCTCCGGCAGCGGCCTAACCCGGAGGCGTGGGGTTTTCCTGAAGCAGCCATTCGGGTAGGGCACGAAGGTCAACTCCATCGTTCAAGGTTGGGCAGAAGGGATCGGCAGCATCCCACCTGCCCCGGAAGGCGTAGGCGGTCGACCGGCAGCCCCCGCGACTGCCGTCATCGGTATTGCAGCCGGTGCAGGACGTTTCGACATTGCCCGCCCGCAGACGTTTGTAGAGCGGATCGGTATCCCAGATCTCCATCAGCGGAACGTCCCGAACGTTGCCGTGGTTGACGTATTCGCGCAGATACGGGCAACCGATCGAGTCGCCGAAGGCGTTCACCGTGGCACTCTGCCAGCAGCAATTGCGGTCCCTGGGATGCCATGATTGCATCACCGTCAGCCCTGCCGGCGCCCGAAGCTCGGCGACGACGCCTATCTGCTCGTCGAGGGTGAGAGCCAGCTCGTGCCATAGACGCTTTGCCTGGCCGAGGGGGTAGAGGCGAAGAACCCCGACGCGCTGCGCGCCCAGCGAGCGCGCGAGCTCGAGAATGGCCTGAATTTCTCCGGCGTTCGGCTTCGTCAGGATCGTCAGCACATCGGTCTTGATGCCGGCGGCGACGAGATGCCCCACGGCGCCGCAGGCAAGGGCGAAGCTGCCCGGCACGCCAGCAAACCAGTCGTGGGTCGCGGCGCAGGCGCCCATGAGCTCGACGAAGACATGGCCGACCCCGGCGGACTTGAGCCGGCGCGCCACGGCGGCGTCTATCAAGGTCCCGTTGGTCCGTAGCAGCGTCATCATCTTGCCGCTCGCCTTGCGCAAGATGCGAAAGATATCGGGCCGCAAAAGCGGCTCGCCGCCTTCGATATAGGTCTGAATCACGCCATTGTCGGCGAGATAGTCGATGAGATCGAGCCATTCCGACGTCGACAGCTCCGGACGCTTGCCCGGCCTCTTGCAGTCGCCATAACAATGACGGCACTGCAGATTGCAGGTCTCGGTGAGGGAGAAGGTGATCTTCGGCGGACGCTCGAAATAAGGGGTCATCGAACCTCGCGGAATTCGTGCATTGTGACGGCGGTCCCCAGCTTCGAGCCCTATCCTCACGGTGCGGCGCGCCGTCGCCAAAAGCAAGTACGCACGTTAGGCCTCGGCCGTCCTCGCGAGGAGGCGTAGCCTACGAAGTAGCCGGCCGCCTGCCGGCGCCTGGTGACGGTTGACAGCGTCTCGCCTAACATGCGAGGGCTCGATCTGGCGCGGGATCTCGCTCGGGGGTTGCAAGGTGCGAGCCATGAAATGCCGAGCCTGCGGATCGGAAAACCCTCCGGGGTCGATCCGATGCGCTCATTGCGAAACAGCGCTGTCTGCGCATTGCCCGGCTTGCGGCAGCGTCAATCCGGCGATTTCGAATTTTTGCGGAAATTGCGGCCAGCGTCTTCGCGCGGAGTCGGCGGGCAACTCGGCATCTCAACCTGCCGGCGACGATGCCACGATTCTGGATCGCCGCGCCGAGCGCCGACAGATCGCCGTGATGTTTTGCGATCTCGTCGACTCGACAGCGTTGTCCGAGGGTCTCGATCCCGAGGATCTGACGGAAATCATCGACGCCTACCGAAATGTGGTTCACGGCATCGTCACCGATCTCGGCGGCTACATTGCGCGCTATCTCGGCGACGGGCTGCTGATCTATTTCGGCTACCCGCAGGCGCACGAGGACGACGCCATTCGCGCCGTGCGCGCGGCGCTGCGCATCATTCAGGACGTCAGCGCGCTGGGTGCCCGCGGCCGGCTTCCCGTCAGGACACCGCTGCGGACCCATATCGGCGTTCATACCGGCCTCGTCGTCGTCGGCGAGCTCGGCACCGGCATGGCGCGCGAAAGGGACGGCGTCATCGGCGAAACGCCGAATGTCGCGGCCCGGCTGGAGCAGCTCGCGCCACCCGACTCGGTGTTGATCAGCGGCGCGATATTCGAGTTGGTGGCGCCGCATTTCCGCTGCATCAGACTGGGACCGCGAAGGCTCAAGGGGATCTCGAGAAAGATGCGGATCTATCGCGTCGATGCCGAGATCGACCAACCGGGCAGCGCCCGTCCTCGCCTGCGAGACGCCAGCCGGCTGGTCGACCGGGCGCAGGAATTTCCTCTGCTTCGCGAGAGCTGGGCGCAGGCGAGACGCGGGCACGGCAATGTCGTCGTCTTGTCCGGCGAACCCGGCATCGGCAAGAGCCGGTTGATCCGCGCGCTCATGGACGAGGTCGCGACGGAACAGCATCGGATATTGACCTCCTTCTGTTCGAGCGAGAACGCCGGCAGCGCCTTCGTTCCGATCGCGGATATGCTGCGGCGCGAGCACGGGCTGGGCCGCTCAACCGTACAGTATGACGATTTTCGCCGCCTCGCCGCCGCTTTGGAGGCCGACGGGCTGCCGCAAGAGGCGATCCCGACGCTCGCCACCTTCCTGTTGCTCAAGATGCCTGACGGCGTCCACCTGCCCGTCCTCTCTCCCGAGGGGCTGCGACAGCGGACGATGGAATGGCTCCGCCTGTGGTTGTTCAAGCAGGCGGACGGCGATCCCGTTCTTTTCGTCGTCGAAGACCTTCATTGGGCCGACGCCTCGACGCTGGAGTGGCTCGACCAGGTTTCGCGTCACCTCCGGACGACGAAAATCATGATCGTGGTCACCGCGCGATCCGAATTCCGCCATCCCTTTTCCGGCTGGCAGCAGGTGACCGAGATTCCGCTTAGCCGCCTGGGCAGCGAGCATCTTGCGGAACTGCTCGGGGTGCTGACCAAGGGGCGCATCTTTCCGCCGGCGCTACGCGATCCCATCATCGACCGCAGCGACGGCATCCCCCTCTTCCTCGAAGAGCAGGTCAAGACCGTCTATGAGACCGTGCCGGAAAGCGCGCTCGATGGCGCGACGCATCAGCAAGCCGCCAATCGGAATTTCAAGATCCCGACCTCGCTGCGCGGTTTGCTCGCCGCTCGCCTCGATCGGCTGAAGATCGGCAAAACCATCGCGCAGATCGCGGCCGTCATCGGCCGGGAATTCTCCTACGACATTCTTGCGGCGATCGTGCCCTTCGTGAGGGATCAGCTGCTGCAGGGTCTCGACGAGCTGACGAGATCCGAGATTCTCTATGTCAGCGGCACCGGGTCGTCCTCGACCTATTCATTCAAGCATTCGCTTCTCCACGAGGCCGCCTACCAGACCTTGCTGCGCGCCAAGCGCAAGCAGTATCACCGGCAGATCGCCCGCGCCTATCTCGACGACTTCCCCCAGCTCGTCGAGACCCAGCCGGAAGTCGTGGCCCATCATTTCGAAATGGCCGGGCTGCCGCATGACGCAGCCCATTATTGGTTTCTCGCGGGCAAGCGGGCACGCGAGCAGTCGGCCTATCTCGAAGCGGCAGTCGATTTCAGGAAGGCATTGCGCCAGGTCGAGACTCTGGCGCCGTCGCCCGATCGTCTGAAGGAGGAGATCAAAATCACCGTCGCATTGGGCTCGGCGCTGATCGCGACCCGCGGCTACGCTGCGCCGGAGGTTCAGGCGACCTACTCGCGCGCGAACGAGCTCTGCGCCAAGGGCGGCAACGCGCGGGAGCTACTCTCCTCGCTCGCCGGCTTGCTGACCTACTATCAGGTCCACGGGCCATTGTCGGAAGCGCTGGTGCTCGCCGAACGAATTCTGCGGCTCTCGGAGAGCACCAGCGATCCCGCCTTGGTCCTGGCGGCGCATCGGCGGCTCGGATTGTGCCGCTTTTCGCTGGGCGAGATGCGCCGCGGGCGCGACCACCTCGCACGCGCGCTCGAGCTCTACGAGCTGAAGCGGGCGCGGGTCTATATCGACCTCATCAACACCGACCCAGGCGTCGTCGGCTTGATCAACCTCGCCTGGACCGAGTGGTTCATCGGCAATCTCGACAGCGCCATGGAATACGGCGTGCGCGCACGCCGCTTGGCACGAGAGCTCGGGCACCCGCTCAGCCTGGCCTACGCCCTCTCGCTGTCTGCGGCGGTGTCGCAAGGCTTCGAGGACATCGACGCGACATTTGAATTTGCCGCCGAGGCCATCGAGCTCGCGACCAAGAACGCCTTTGCCTATTGGTTGGCGTGGGCGACGATCCTGCAGGGCTGGGCGATCGCGCGCAAAGGTCAGCCCGGCACGGGTCTGGAAACCATGTTGAAAGGGCTGCGTGCCTACGAAGCGACCGGCGCCCAATTCTTCAAGCCGCACGCATTGACCTTGATCGCTGACGTGCATCGCTCGATCGGTCAGTACCGGGAGGGGCTGGCCTTTATCGACGAGGCGATTTCCTGCGCGGCACGCACCGAGGTTCGCTTCTACGATGCCGAGATATGGCGGGTGAAGGGCGATCTGCTCGTCGGCATGGGCAATGCCGACGACGCCAGACGCTGCTACGAGATGGCGCTCGAGGTCGCCACGGCGCAAGGCGCCGATTCGCTGCGTATGCGCGCCGAGTCGAGCCGCAAGGCCGTGCTCGCCAGCGCTCTTGCGAGCGGCGCGCGCTGAGCCGGCCGGATTCCCGCCGAACGCCTCACGCCGCCTGTTGCAACACCCGCTCGCGCGGAAAGATGACGCGCGCCGTGGTGCCTGCGCCGGGTGCGCTGTCGAGCTCGAGCGCGCCGCCGTGCAGCTCGACGAAGGCCTTGGTCAGCGGCAGGCCGAGCCCGGTCCCTTCGGCGCGGCGCGCCAGGCTGCTATCGACCTGGCGGAACGGCTGCATCGCGATGTCGAGCTCCGCCGCCGTCATGCCGATGCCGCTATCGCGGACGGCGATGACCATCGTGCCGTCTTCGCGCGGCCCCGCCTCCACCGTCACGGATCCGCCGGGACGGGTAAACTTGACCGCATTCGACAGCAGATTGAGGAGGATCTGCTTCAGCCTCGTCTCGTCGATGAAGAGCGGCGGCAGGTCGTCGCGCAGGACGGTGGCCAGTCTCAGGCCGCCTTCGGCGGCACGCGGACCGATGAGCCGGGCGCACAGCGCGATCGCCTCTCGGATGTCGGTCGGCGCCTCGTTCAACCCGAGGGCGCCTGCCTCGATGCGCGAGATCTCGAGAATATCGTTGATCATCTTGAGGAGGTGCTGGCCCGACTGGTTTATATCCTCGGCATACTCGCGCACCTTGGCGCTGACGGCGCCAGCCATGCCGCTGCGCAGGATATCGGAGAAGCCGATGATGGCGTTGAGCGGCGTGCGCAGCTCGTGGCTCATGCCGGCGAGGAACTCGCTCTTCGCCCGATTGGCCGCCTCGGCCTCCAGCAGCGCGTCGCGCAGCCGCTCCTGCGAGCGAATGATCTCGGTGACGTCGCGGGTGGTGCCGCGATAGCCGAGAAAGCGCCCGGACTCGTCGAACAGCGGCTTGCCGCTGAGGCAGCAATAGCGCCCCTCGCGGCGCGCATCGTAGCGATAGACGAAATCGGAAAACGCCTCATGCCGGTCGAGCAGGGCAAGGTGCTCCCGCCATTTCTCGGGGTCGTCGCCCTGATCGAGTGCGATGTCGGTCCGTCGCCTGCCGATCATGTGCTGCGGATCGAGAAAGGCGCGTATGCGGTCCGAGACATAGCTGAAGCGATGCTCGCTGTCGGTTTCCCAATACCAGTCGGACGCCGTCTCGGCGTAGTCGCGGAAGCGCGCCTCGCTCCTCTGCAAGTGGCGATTGGCCTCGGCGGTGGCGGCTTCGCTGCCGCGCAAGGCGGCAACGAATGCCTGCTGGCGCCGCAGCTGCCGCAGCAGCCCGCCGGTCATCAGCAACAGCACCGCGGCGCCGAGAGCGGCGACGCCGCCATACCACCAGAGATCATCGCGCCAGTTGGTCAGCACGTCCTCTTCGGCGAGCGCGACGGAGACCACGAACGGCATGCCGGCGACGCGGCGGTAACTGACGACCCGCTCGATGCCGTCGAGCGGCGAGACCGATTGGAAGGTTCCGGCATCCTGCCCGCCGCGCACCTGCTCGAAGAGCGGGCCGACGTCGAAGCTCTGCCCGAGCAGCTTGGCATTCGCCGGATAGCGGGCGAGCACATGGCTCGCCGTCGCGTCCCACAACGTGATGTTGCCGTATTGGCCGACATCGAGGGCGCCGTAGAAGCTCTGCAGCCAATTCAGGTCCATGATGGCGACGACGACGCCGTCAAACCCGCCATCGGGGCGATGCAAGCGGCGGCTGAAGCCAAGCGACCAAGCGTTGGCGACGCGGGAGAAGAAGGGCCGCGAGACATAAAAGTCGATCTCGGGTTCGTCGCGCAGGGCGGTGAAATAGTCGCGGTCGCTGACATCCAGCGGTCCGACCCCGCTCGTACCGCCGATGAGGCGATTGCCCGCGGCGTCGATCACCGCAAGATTTCGATACTGCCCGCTCAGCTGCGCATGGGCGCGCAGCGCCGTCTGCATCCGTCCGACGTCGAGCGGCCCGTGGCGCGACTGCTCCTCGAAGAGATCGACAAGGCCGGAGAGCATGACGTCGGCCTCGTGGAAGCTGCGCAGGGCGTGCTCCTCGATGGTGCGGGCGAGATTCTGCGTGGTGCGGACCGCCTCGGCGACCGTCTGCGCTCGCTTCTGCCAGGCCGCGAGGCCGAGTAGAACGAAAAAAGTGATAAGTATCAGCGTGCTAGACGCGATCAGGATGGCTCGCGGCAGCCTCGTTCCAAGGGACGTCCGTTGCAAACCACCCAGCGTCACCCGCTCCACCCTTCGGCATCGAATTGCGCGTTTCAGCGTTTTTAGCCCGTATATCCTGAATCTAAGGTAAAGTTGCCGCGGTTCCCCGCCGCTCCAGACCGGTGCCGATCGACCATAAGCTCGGCCGCCGTGGATGGTATTGTCACTGCTTCCCGGCAACGCACTGACGAAGGGAGAGATGATGGAAACAGAGAACATCCTCGCCAAGCGGACCCTTGGGTCGAGCGATCTCCAGGTTTCCGCGATCGGCCTCGGCTGCATGTCGTTCTCCGGCGTCTACGGCGCGAGCGACGATCGCAACGCGATCGCGGTCATCCACCAGGCGCTCGACCGCGGCATCACTCTGCTCGACAGCTCCGACATGTACGGTTGGGGCCACAACGAGGAGCTCGTCGGCCGGGCGATTGCCGGGCGACGGGCAAGCATCGTGCTGGCGACCAAATTCGGCCAGGTCAGGCGCGAGGGCGGCCTCAACGGCGTCGACGGCAGCCCCGCTTACGTCGCGAAGGCGTGCGATGCGAGCCTGAAACGGCTGGGCGTCGAAATCATCGACCTCTATTACCAGCACCGCGTCGATCCGACCGTGCCGATCGAGGAGACGGTCGGCGCCATGGCCGAGCTGGTCAAGCAGGGCAAGGTTCGCGCCCTCGGCCTCAGCGAGGCGCGGCCCGAGACGATCCGTCGCGCCCACCGCGTCCATCCGATCGCCGCCGTTCAGAGCGAATACTCGCTGCTCTACCGCGCCGAGGCGGAGGAAACCCTGCGCACGACCCGCGAGCTCGGCATCGCCTTCGTCGCCTATTCGCCGCTCGGCCGCGGCCTGCTGACCGGCCAGGTGCAGAATGCCGCCGACATCCCGGAGGGTGATGGCCGCCGGCGCCACCCGCGTTTCGCCGAGGCCAATCTCGACAAGAATCTCGCGCTGGTCAGGCAGCTCGCGGCGATCGCGCGCGACAAGCGTTGCACCCCCGCCCAGCTCGTCCTCGCCTGGCTGCTCGCCCAGGGGCCGGATATCGTCCCGATCCCCGGCACCAAGCGGATCGAGCGCCTGGTCGAGAATCTCGGCGCCCTTACTGTCGAGCTGAGCAAGGATGAAATCGGGCGGATCGCCGCCGCCGTACCGCCGGGTGCCGTTGCCGGCACGCGCTATTCCGAGGCGCAGCTGAAAGGCGTCTACCTCTGACCGTCGCGAGCCCGGCATGAGCCAGACGGTCGGAAACGCCGCGGCAGGCGACGTCACGGCGACGCGCCTCACCGTCGTCCCGAGCGGCGCATGCCTTGGCGCCGAGATCCGCGGCGCCGACCTGCGGCGGATCGACGATCGCGATTTCGCCGCCATTCATCGCGCCTGGCTCGATCACCTCGTGCTGCTCTTTCGCGGCCAGCGACTGAGCGATGACGAGCTCATCGCCTTCAGCCGCCGCTTCGGCGCGCTCGACTGGGCGCCGGTCCAGGAAACCGGGCGGCGCTTCGTCGAGGGCCATCCCGAGCTCTATGTCGTCTCGAACGTCGTCGAGAACGGGATCCCGATCGGCAGTCTCGGCGCCGGCGAGGCGGCGTGGCATACCGACATGTCCTATCTCGCCGACCCGCCCAAGGCGAGCATGCTCTACGCGATCGAGGTCCCGCCGAGCGGCGGCGACACCGGATTCGCCAGCATGTACGCGGCCTACGATGCGCTGCCGGACCGCCTCAAGCAGCGTATCGGGGGGCTGCGCGTCAAGCACGACGGCACCTATAACAGCGGCGGCTATCTGCGCCAGGGCGTGGCGCCGACCGACGATCCGCGCGCGGCGCCGGGGATGCTGCATCCGCTGGTCTGCAGGCACCCCGAGACGGGACGGCGCTGCCTCTATCTCGGGCGCCGCCGCAACGCCTATATCGAGGGGCTGGCGCTCGCCGAATCGGAGGCGCTGCTCGACGAGATCTGGGACTACGCCGGACGGAAGGCGATCACCTGGTACAACCGCTGGCGGGTCGGCGATCTCGTGCTGTGGGACAATCGCTGCACCATGCATCGGCGCGATCCGTTCGATCCCGACGCCCGCCGCATCATGCATCGCACCCAGGTCAAGGGCGACAGCCGGCCGAGCGCGTGAGGGTAGTGCACGCGGGAATCTTTCTTAACCCCTCCCCCCTTGAGGGGGAGGTCAGGGTGGGGGGTAATGCCGCCGCTTGCATGGTGTCGCATCGTGCCCTACGCCTCGGGAGCAATGATGCGCACGCCAATTTGCGAGAGAGTGCTGCGCACGAGTCTTGATGCGCGTCGCGCTTGCCCTCCACCCTAACCCTCCCCCTCAAGGGGGGAGGGGATTGAACCGAGGCAAAGTCGAGGGGGAAACCATGTGGGAGCCGAGCCAGAGGTACCCGGATCCGGCGGTTCAGATCCTGGATCCGAGCTTCGCCAAATATCGCTTGCCCCTCGCAGCGGTCGAGCGTCTGGCGACCGGCTTTCGCTGGTGCGAGGGGCCGGTGTGGTTCGGCGACGGCCGCTATCTCTTGTGGAGCGACATCCCGAACAACCGGGTGATGAAGTGGGAGGAGGAGACCGGCGCGGTCAGCGTCTTCCGCAAGCCCTCGAACAACGCCAACGGCAACACCCGCGACCGCCAGGGCCGGCTCGTCACCTGCGAGCACGACGCAAGGCGCATCACCCGCACCGAGTATGACGGCAGCATCACCGTCCTGTGCGACAGCTATGACGGCAAGCCGCTCAACTCGCCCAACGACATCGTCGTCAAGTCGGACGATTCGATCTGGTTCACCGACCCGCCCTTCGGCATCCTCGGCAATTACGAGGGACATCCGGCGACGCCCGAGCTGCCGACCAACGTCTACCGGGTCGACGGCAAGACCGGGCGCGCGACGGTCGTCGCCGGCGACATCAACCGGCCCAACGGCCTCTGCTTCTCGCCGGACGAGAAGAAGATGTACATCGTCGAATCCGGCTCGGTGCCGCGGCTCATCCGCGTCTACGACGTCGTCGCCGACGGCCGGAAGCTCGCCAAGGGCCGCATCTTCATCGATGCCGGTCCGGGCACCCCCGACGGCTTCCGCTGCGATGTCGACGGCAATCTCTGGGCCGGCTGGGGCATGGGCGAGGAGGGCCTCGACGGGGTGATGATCTTCTCGCCCGCCGGGGCGCCGATCGGCCGCATCGCCCTGCCCGAGCGCTGCGCCAATCTCTGCTTCGGCGCCCGCCAGCGGAACCGCCTCTTCATGGCGGCCAGCAAGTCGCTCTATTCTCTCTACGTCAACACGCAAGGCGCGGCGGGCGGATGAGGATGGGACGGGCATCGTGCGTCCCCTCACCGTGAGGAGCCGCCGCAGGCGGCGTCTCGAACGGCGAGACGCGCCTAACGGCGCTCCTCAGGATGAGGAAGTCCCCCGATATGGCACGAAGAAAATCCTCATCCTGAGGAGCGGCCATCAGCCGCGTCTCGAAGGACGCACATCGTCTCCCCGATCGCCCGCACCAGGACTCCCGCATGACTGACGACGTCGCGCACAGCGCCGTCGAGGCGATCACCAGCCGGCGCTCGGTGCGCGCCTTTCTCGACCGCGCGGTGCCGCGGGCGACGCTCGAGGAGATCCTGCGCATCGCCGCGCAGGCGCCGAGCGGCTCGAACATCCAGCCCTGGCGGGTTCACGTCCTGACCGGCGCGCCGCTCGACCGCCTGCGCAATGCGATGCGCGACGGCTTTCTCGCCGGCGAGAAGCACGAGCGCGAATACCGCTACTACACCGACCCCGTCTTCGAGCCCTATCTGGCGCGCCAGCGCGCCTGCGGCTGGGGCCTTTACGGCACGCTCGGCATCGCCCGCGGCGACCGCGACAAGAGCCGCGCCTACCGCGCCACCAATTACGAGTTCTTCGGCGCTCCCGCCGGCATGGTCTTCACCATCGATCGCCGGCTCGAGCTCGGCTCGTGGCTCGATTACGGCATGTTCCTGCAGAGCATCATGGTGGCGGCGCGCGGCTTCGGCCTGCATAGCTGTCCCGAGGCCTCGATCGCCGAGTTCCCCGCCATCATCCGCAGCCAGCTCGGCGTGCCCGACAGCGAGATGATCATCTGCGGCATCGCGCTCGGTTATGCCGACCACCAGGCGATCATCAACGGCTTCCGCACCGTGCGCGAGCCGGTCGCGGCCTTCGCCACCTTTCACGAATAGACGGCTCTCTCAACCTTGCGAGGAACGATGTTCTACGAACCGGACAAGCGCAACCATGGCCTGCCGCGCGACCCTTTCAAGGCGCTCGTCGTGCCGCGGCCGATCGGCTGGATCTCCAGCATCGACCCGGAGGGGCGGCCCAACCTAGCCCCCTACAGCTTCTTCAACGGCGTCGCTACCGATCCGCCTTGCGTCATGTTTGCCGCCTCGCTGCGGCCGCGTGACCGCGCCTTCAAGGACAGCCATCACAACGCCGAGCGCACCGGCGAGTTCGTCGTCAATCTCGCGACCTTCGACTTGCGCGAGGCGATGAATGTGAGCTCGGCGGGGCTGCCCGCCGGCGAGAGCGAGTTCGCCGCCGCGGGGTTGGAGATGCTGCCCTCGCGAATGGTCAAGCCGCCGCGCGTCAAGGGCGCCCGCGCGCATCTCGAATGCGTCTATCTCAAGACCGTCGAGCTGCCCTCGAGCAAGCCCGACGCCGCCAATTTCATGGTCATCGGCCGCGTCGTCGGCATCCATATCGACGACGCGCTCATCGTCGATGGCCGCGTCGAGATCGCGCGGGCGCGGCCGATCGCCCGGC
>WNFC01001992.1_pt1 | contig 21843 bp, 21 predicted proteins | sample 5400541 | NCBI WGS metagenome assembly WNFC01 (sample SAMN13153342, study PRJNA577476) | soil metagenome | isolation source: 120 cm saprolite under Douglas fir tree site 2 hole 2 replicate 1 | place: USA:California | collected 2015-04-18
GATTGAGCGCGTAGGCCGGCACGCAGGCGCCGGCCACGCTCAGGCGCAGGGCGTGGCCGCACGGGATGCGCGCGCACGTCGCGCGAAGGGCCAGGCGGAGCGGCGCGGCTGGCCGGCCGCGATCCACCCGGGCGTGGCCCTGCACGAGCGCGAGGACGCGCCCGTCCGGCCGGACCTGGGAGAGCACCGCGCTCACATCGAAGCTCGGCGCGTCCGCGCCGCACCAGAGCTCGAGCGCCACGTCGCCGGCCAGATGGAGGTCGGCGTCGAGCGGGGCCGTCGTGTAGGTCAGCACGTCGGCCCGCGCGTCCGTCGTCGCGCGGTCCTGCGGCCCGGCCGGGCCGCCGAGATGGCCGCCCGCCGGAGGCACCGGGCGCCAGGGATCGTGGACGATGACGTCTTCCGCCGCGGTGGTCGGCGGCGCGGGCTGGAGAGCGTTGTGGCCCTCGCCGATTCCCCCGGGCCCGCCGCCGGCCAGATAGAGCGCATGCGCCGGCGCCGCCGGCCAGGCGTCGAGGCCGCGCCAGCCCTCGCCGCCCATCTCGAACAGACGCACGCGCGGCTCCACGAGCAGGCCGCTGTCGCGGCCCTTGAGCCAGTGATCGAACCAGCGGACCTGCAGTGCGTCGATCGTGCTCTCGGCCTCGGGGCCGAAGTCGAGCGCACCCACCCGTCGGCTCCACGGAATGTGCACCCAGGGCCCGACGACCAGGTGCTGCGGAGCCCTCGCGGCCGACATGTCGCGGAACCCTCGGATAGTCCCGTCGAGGAGGGAGTCGTACCAGCCGCCGATCCAGAGCGTGGGCACGTCGATGTCGGCCTGCATCGCGCTCGGCGAGCGGAGGGCCCAGTAGTCGTCGGGCGCCGGATGGGCGAGCCATGCGTGGTAGTGGCTGTCCGGCGCGAACCGCTCGAGCACGGCCGGGCGCGCGGGCGTGGCCTCCCACACTGGCACGTTGCGCGAGGCGGCGTGGAGCGCCTGGTAGGCGGCCGCGTCGCCGCGCCGGCGCGCGGTCTCGGCCGCCAGCTGGATGGCCCACCCCATCGCGCTCTGGAGCCGGAACGCGCCGTTCTCGTAGGCCATGTCCGCGTGGGAATCCCAGGCCGCCATCGCGGGGCAGATCGCCCGCAGGGCCGGCGGCTTCGCGGCCGCGGCCATGAGCTGCGTCATGCCCTGGTAGGAGAAGCCGTACATGCCGACCGCGCCCGTGCCGCCGGGCAACCGCGCGGCCCACTTGACGGTGTCGAATCCGTCCGCGCGCTCGGTGGCGAGCAGGTCGAACTCGCCCTCCGAGCTACCACGCCCGCGCACGTCCTGGACGACCACGATGTACCCGTGCCACGCGTACCACGACGGGTGCGCGTAGGTGACGGTGGAGGCGATGGCGCGTCCGTAGGGCTGGCGCATCAGGAGGATCGGGTAGGGCCCCGGTCCGTCGGGGCGGTAGACGTCGGCGTCGAGACGGACGCCGTCCCGGGTCTTCATGGAGGCCGATTCTCTCGGGCGGAGCCCGAGCGAGGGCTCGCTCATCGGCCGAGGACGGCGCGATCCTCGTCGTCCAGCTCGACCGGCGTGCCGCGCCGGATCAGCGCGGCGAACTCCTCGTCGGGCACCATCAGGGTCAGCGTGTAGAGCCGGCCGCGGCCGGTGTTCTCGATGACGTGGGTCGAGCCGGGCGGAACCAGCAGGCTGTCGCCGGTCTTGATCGGGACGGTCCGGTCGCCGGCCTGGGCGAGGCCCTCGCCCTTCAGCACGAAGAACATCTCGTGGGCGCGGAGGTGGGCGTTGGGCGGCGTGCGGCCGCCCACGTCGAAGATCTCCACGCACGCGATGAAGCTCGTGCCCTCGCCGACCGGATCGAAGATGATGGCCAGGCGGTTGGTGTCGCCCGGGCTGATGCGGTACGCGCGGTAGTCGTCGGCCGATTTCTTGATCGCGGCCGGCTCGGCCCCGCTCACCGCACGCCCTCGAACCAGGCGCGCATCTTGCCCGGGTTGAGCAGGCCGTGTGGATCCACCGCGCGCTTGAAGTCGAGCTGCTCGCGGTTGACGACCTTGCGCCCGCCGTCCTCCAGGATGTAGGTGTGCGGGTTCGCGATGCCGACGCCGTGCTCCTCGTGGTAGCGGATGATCTCCTCCAGCCGCGCCTCGGTGGAGAAGCGCACCAGCGGCAGCCCACTGCAGGTCACCTTACCGCCGACCCGGATGAACTCGAGGTGCATCATCACCTCGTCACCCCAGTGCCAGTACATGTGCTCGATCAGCTCCAGGTTGCGTCCCGGCGGGTAGCCGCACTGCAGATAGGTGAGCGACGGGTCGATCTTGATCGCGTGAAGCGTGGTGTGATTCCACGTGTACTCGTAGAGCGGCGGGGTGCGGCCGAAGTCGTCCGACGGGGCGCGATGGACCACGGTGGCCCCGTGGGCCGCGACCAGCGCGTCGAACGTCTCGAGCGAGGGCTCCGCGATCATCGTGATCACGCTGTGGGCCCCCGGCGGGATGCCGGCGAGCCGCTTGAAGTAGGTGGTGACCGGCCACGCCATCGGGGTGATCAGCTTCTTGACGATGCCGTCCGACTCTCCGAGGATCTGGGCGAAGCGGGCCGCGTCCATGAAGTCGCCGAAGACCACCACCGAGTCGATCCACGGGTAGGTGGGGCCGAGCGGGATCTCGAGCTCGGTGATGATCCCGTTGGTGCCGTAGGCGTGGTTGATCTTCTGCACGTCGTCGCCGCGCAGCTCGAGGACGCGGGGCTCGTCCTCCATCGTCACCACCCGCGCGGCGTGGACGTTGCCGCGGTCGCGGAGCTGGCCGTAGGTGATCGAGCCCACCCCGCCGCTTCCCCCGCCGATGAAGCCGCCCACGGTGGCGGTCCGCTTGGTGGAGGGGAACATGCGGATCTCCCATCCCTGGCGACGCGCCTCCGCGTCCAGCTCGACCAGCTTCAGGCCGGCCTCCACCCGCGCCATGCCCGGTCGGATCCACCGGACCGCCTTCATCGCGGTCATGTCGAGGATGACGCCGCCCTCGAGCGGGACGGCCTGGCCGTAGTTCCCGGTACCGGCGCCGCGCACGGTGAGCGGCACCTTGGCGGCCACGCAGGCCCGCGCGACCCGGACGACCTCTTCCTCGGAGCGCGGACACACCACGATCTCGGCGCACTTGTCGTCGAGCTTGCGCCGCAGCACCGGGCTGTACCAGTAGAAGTCCTTGGACTTCACCCGCACCACGTTGGGGTCGGTGATGACGGTGACGCCGTCGAGCGCGTGCACCAGGCGGTCGAGGGTCATCGCAGCGTCTCCGTCATCAGGTCGTCCAGCTCGCGGTAGTCGGGCAGGGCCGCGTCGAGCACGCGCCCCGCGCGCACCACCACCCGATCGCTCTGCGGGCGCGAGAGCAGCTCGCTCCAGTGGCGGCTCCGGAACAGCACGAGATCGGCGGGCAGGCCCGCGCCGAGGCGCCCGACCGGCGCGAGCCCCATCAGGTCCGCGGGCGTGCTCGTGACCGCGCGGGGCCAGTCCCCGTGGGGCCGATCGAGGTGCGCGATCCGCGTGGCTTCGCGGAAGACCTCCAGCATGTCGTGGTCGCCGTAGCCGTGGAAGGGATCGCGGCAATTGTCGCTCGCCACCGCCACCGGGATGCCGCGCGTCTTCATCTCGTGGATCAGGGTCACGCCGCGCCAGTGCGGAGTCCGTCCCGGGTCGCGGTTCTGGAGATACAGGTTGCACATCGGCAGCGTGACGATCGCGATGCCGGCCTGCTTGACCAGGTCGAGCGTCTCCTCCACCACCTCGGGCGGCTGCATCGCCAGGCTGCAGCAGTGGCCGCAGACGATGGGCCCGGCGAAGCGGTGGCGGAGCGCGGCCCGGGCGATGTGCGCGAGCGAGCGCGCGCCGGGGTCGCCGCTCTCGTCCACGTGGAAGTCGAGGCCGAGGCCCCGCTCGGCGGCCAGCGCGAGGGCGCGGTCGAGCTGGGCGTCGAGCGCCGGGCTCATGTAGGTCACTCCGCCGAGAATGCCGCCCGCATCGGCCACCAGATCGGCCAGGTGCTCGCCGTCGGGGCGCGTGAAGATCTCGACCGGCACGATCGAGGCCGCCTGCAGCTCGACGCGCCCGGCCCACCGCTGCCGGAGCGCGCGCATCACCGGCCAGCTGATCGCGGCCTGCGGGCCGATCGAGTCGAGATGGGTCCGGATCGCGCGCGTGCCGTGCGCGAAGCTGCAGCGCAGGCCGAAGTCCATGCGGCGCGAGACGTCCTCGGCGGTCCAGCGCGCGGCGCGGTCCGTCGCGACGGTGCGGATGGCGGCGGCGAAGGTGCCGTCGGGGTTCGGGGCGCGTTGCCAGATGTGGCCCTTGTCCAGATGCGTGTGGAGATCCACGAAGCACGGCCAGACCTGGCCGCCGTCGAGGCGCACGCCCGCGGCGTCGGCGGGGGCGGCCCCCGCGGGCGCTATGCGCGCGACGACCGCGCCCACGATCTCGAGGTCGACCTGGGCCAGGCCCTCCGCGTCGGCCACGAGCTCCGGCACCGGCTCGGCCAGCAGGGTGGTCGGCACGCGCCCGTCTCGCAGCCAGTAGCGGCCGCTCGGAGGGAGATCCACGAATCCGGCCGGCACGCTACTGCTCGCGCGCGCGGGCGCTCTCGTGCCAGCGCCGCAAGACCAGGTGCGACAGAGCGGAGAGGGCCAAGAAGATGACGACGCCGGTCATCGAGACCAGGAGCAGCGCGGCGAACATGCGCGGGATCTGCAGGGTGTACCCGGCCTCGAGGATGCGATAGGCGAGTCCGGACTGGGCGCCGCCCGTGCCCGCGACGAACTCGGCCACCACCGCGCCGATCAGGGCCAGGCCCCCGCTGATGCGCAGGCCCCCGAAAAAGTACGGCAGCGCGCCGGGGAGCCGGAGGTACCAGAGCACCTGGCGCCGCGAGGCGCCGTAGAGGTCGAACAGCTCGAGCAGGTGGTGGTCGGTGCTGTTGAGGCCGAGCGTGGTGTTGGACACCACCGGGAAGAACGCCACGATCCACGCGCAGATCAGGAGCGAGAGCTGGATGTTCTTCACCCAGATGATGATGAGCGGGGCGATGGCCACGACCGGGGTGACCTGAAGGATGACCGCGTACGGGAAGAAGCTCCGCTCGACCCAGTGCCACTGGGCGAACAGGATCGCGATCGCGGTGCCGGCCACCGTGGCCACCAGCAGCGCCGCGCCGGTCACCGCCAGGGTCACGAGGAGTGACGGATAGAGCGTGTGCCAGTCCTTCAGGAGCGTGGCGCCGATCAGCAGCGGGCCCGGCAGGATGTAGGGCGGGATCGCCTTGAGTCGCACCACCGCCTCCCAGGCGAAGAGCGCCACGAAGCCGATGGCGGCGGGGGGGACCACGCGCTGCGCGAGCCCGGCCCACCGGGCCCGGCCCGAGGTGGGCGGCACGGCCTCCGCGATCCCGGTCAGCCGATCCTCGATGGACGTGGTCGTGTCCATTCTCGCCTCATCCGCTCATCGCGGCGGCGAGGCGCGCCGAAACGGTGCGGCAGTAGTCGTTGTACTCGGGCGACGTACGGAAGCGGTCGTCGCGCGGGTAGGGGGTCTGGATGGTCACCTCCGCCGCCACCCGGCCCGGCCGAGGCGTCATCACCGCCACGCGACTGGAAAGGTACACCGACTCATACACGCTGTGGGTGACGAAGACCACCGTGAAGCCCTGCCGCCGCCAGAGGCCGAGGAGATCGTTGTTGAGCCTCATCCGGGTGATCTCGTCGAGCGCGGCGAAGGGCTCGTCCATGAGGAGGAGCCGCGGCCGGGTGGCCAGCGCGCGGGCGATCGACACGCGCATCTTCATCCCGCCCGACAGCTCGCGCGGATAGGCGCGCTCGAAGCCGTCGAGGCCGACCAGCCCGATCGCTTCGCGTACCCGCGCCGCCGCCTGATCGCGCGGCACGCGCAGCAGGGTGAGCGGCACCCGGATGTTGGCCGCCACCGTGGCCCACGGCATCAGGGTGGGCTCCTGGAACACGAAGCCGATCTGGCCGCGGCGGCTGCCCTCCGCCCACGGCCGCTCGATCGCGCCGGCGGTGAGCCCGGCCAGCCCGGCGATCAGCCGGAGCGCGGTGCTCTTGCCGCAACCGGAGGGGCCGAGCAGGCTCAGGAACTCGCCCTCGGCCACCGTGAGATCGAGATGCCGCAGCGCCTCCGTTCCACGGGCGAACGTCTTGTCGACGTGGCGGAGCCGCACGAGCGGCGGGGCGGCCGTCACTTCATGCCGACCTTGCGATTCACGAAGGCCAGCGTGTAGGCCTTCGTGAGATCGAGGTCGCGCGGGTAGAGGCCGATGCCCGCCATGGTCGCGAGGAACTCCTTCCAGCGCGCGTCGGTCATCGCGCCGATGCCAAGGGTCTTGGCTTCACCCGAATCGACCACGCCGTGCTTCTTGAGCGCGGCGATGCCGTAGGCGATGACGTCGTCGGTCATGTCCGCGTTGTCCTTCTTGATGAGCGCGTTGCCGGGCCCGGGATCGCCGTAGAGGTAACTGTACCAGCCTTCGATCGACGCGTTGACGAAGCGCTGGACGAGGTCGGGCTTCTCGCGGACGAGCTTCCAGGAGGTCTCGATCGCGCACGAGTAGCTGGTGTAACCGGCGTCCGCCAGCACGTGGACGAGCGGCTTCGCCCCGGCCTGCTCGATCTTGTAGGGCTCGCTCGTGAGGTAGCCCTGCTGGATCGCCGACTTGTCCGCGAGGAAGGGCGCCATGTTGAATGTGTAGGGGCGGATCTGGTCGTCGGTGTAGCCGTACTTGGCCTTGAGGAAGTTCCAGAAGGTGGCGCGGCTGCCCGCGCCGATCAGGATGGGCTTGCCCTTCATCGCGGCCAGCGTGTCGTTGCCCTGGCCCGGGTGCGAGATCAAGACCTGGGGGTCCTTCTGGAAGATCGCGGCCACCGTCACCATTGGGATCGCGCCCTGCACGTAGTTGAGCGCCCCGAACGAGCTCGAGCCGATGTTGAAGTCGATCACGCCCGCGGCGAGCAGCTGGGGATGGTTCACCTGCGGCCCGCCCATGCGGATCGTGACGTCGAGGCCGGCTTTCCGGTAGAGCCCGGTGGCGACCGCCTGGTAGAAGCCGCCGTGCTCAGCCTGGGCCTTCCAGTTGGTGCCGAAGGTGACCTTGTCCTCGGCCCACGCCGCGGGCGTGGTGAGGAGGAACGCGAGGGTCATGGCGCGCGCGAGTACCGTGGGCGTGTTCATGCCCGGCGCAGGAGCAAGAGGAATACCAGCGATCGCGCCGATCCAAGCCAGCGGATTCATTTCTCGGGGCGTGGACGGCCGTCCGCGGGTCGCCGGGCGGGTGCCTACGAAGCGGGCAGTTCCACGATGCCTGCCTGCTTTTCGAGCGTCCCCGCCGCCCGGCTTTCCCGCTATCATGTGAGCCCCATGACCGCCCTCCCGCGCCGGCTCTGGCGAGAGATGACCACCAAGGAGTTCGCCGCGCTCGACGCCCGGCGCGTCATCGCGGTGCTGCCGGTGGGATCGATCGAGCAGCACGGGCCCCATCTGCCGGTGGGCGTGGACAGCACGATCAACGAGACGATCCTCGGCCGGGCGCTCGAGCTGCTGCCGCCGGAGCTGCCGGTCACGGTGCTGCCCATGACCTGCGTGGGCAAGAGCGACGAGCACCTCGCGTTTCCCGGCACGCTCACGCATTCCGCGGAGACCCTGATCCGCGTCTGGACCGAGATCGGCGAGAGCGTGGCCCGCGCCGGCGTGCGCAAGCTCGTCATCTTCAACAGCCACGGCGGCCAGCCGCAGCTGGTGGACGTGGTGGCCCGCGAGCTGCGGATCCGGTGTGGGATGTTCGTGGTGGCTGCGAGCACGTACCGCCTCGGGCGGCCGCCTGGTCTCTTCCCGGAGGCCGAGCTCAAGCACGGCATCCACGGCGGCTCGGTGGAGACCTCGGTGATGCTCCACGCGCGGCCGGATCTGGTGCACCGCGCGGAGGCCCGTAACTTCGAGACGCTCTCGCAGCGGATGGAGCGGGAGTTCCGGCTGCTCACGCCGGAGGGCGCCATCGGCTTCGGCTGGCAGACCCAGGACCTCAACCCCGACGGCGCCTGCGGCAACGCCCTCGACGCCGACCCCGAGCGGGGCCGGCTCGTGGTCGAGCACGCCGCGCGCGTGTTCGTCGAGCTGCTCGCCGAGGTGGACCGCTTCCCTCTGGAGAACCTGAAAGAGCGGGCCTGACTCGGAACCGGTTCGGCTCTTCTGGTTCTCCACCGCGCCCGGCTACGGCTGGGGCGGCATGAGTGTGGAGAAGCTCTCCGCCTCCTTCGCCCCCTTCGGCTTCTCGATCCCGCTCTGCCCGCGGTGGGGCACGTCTTCTCGGGCTTCGAGTACCTGGGAGTGATCCTGGTCACCGCGATTCCCTTCGGCATCTACGATCTGGTGGAAGCGCTCGACAACGTGGAGAGCGCGCCGACGGCGGGCGACAGCTTCCCGACCACCCGCGTACTCACCGCCGACGGGGTCGTGAGCCTGATCGGCTGCCTGATGGGCAACCCGTTCATCAACGCGGTGTACATCGGGCACCCGGGCTGGAAGGCGAGGGCGGCCGGATCGGCTACTCGGCCGCCACCGGCATCACGGTCATCGTGCTCTCGTGGTTCGGCGTCATCTCGCTGATCTCGACGATCATCCCGGTGATCGCGATCTCGCCCATCCTGCTCTACATCGGCATGCTGATCGGCGCGCAGGCCTTCCAGGAGACGCCCCGGGCCCACGCCCCGGCCATCGTGCTGGCGCTGACCCCGAACCTCGCCGCCTGGGGCAAGCTGCTGATTGACAACGCCCTCCCCTCCTCCCTGGCGTCGAGCCCCTAGGCATCGGCTCCTACTTAGGGTTCGTACTGAGCCTCGCCGGCGCGATCGCCACAATCCGATGAACCTGGGCCCGAGCTGGTACCCGAGCGCGCTCGTGCTCACAGCCTTGCGCTGCGCCTGGCTAGGCGGAGCACTGCTAGAACTCCTTGTAGTGGAGGAACTTCGCGTCGATCGTGATGACGCCACGCTCGCCCTTCTTCTCCAGCGTCACCTTGCAGTCGATGGCCGAGAGAATGCCGTCGCCCCAGAGCTCGTTCGAGCGCTCGCGGAGCGCGTCGCCGTAGACCCCGACCAGCTCCATCAGCCGGTACTTGAAGGGGTCCGTGGTCAGTGGGAAATCGGTGCGGAGCGGCATGGCGGTGGTCGCCATCGCGGTGTCCGCATCGATGCCGAGGGCCTGCGAAAGCTTCTTCGCCTCCTCGACGTTCAGACGATGCTGCCCGTGCAGCGCCGCCGCGATGTACATCGTGTCCTTGGTGCCGATCGCCTTGCCGAGGTCGTCGTACGAGAGGCCCTTGGCCTCGCGGGCCTGACGGATCTTCTGGAGCGCCGCTGCCCGGTCCATGGTGTTGTCTCCTTTCAACGTGTGGGAACGAATGGGCGCGAGCCAAGCCGGCCGTCGGCCAGGGCCTGCTCCTGGAGGTAACGGGATCGCTCGACGAGGAAATGGATGATGTGGCTCCGCAGGCGCGCATACTCCGGCTCGTCGATCACGTCCGCCCGGGAGCGCGGACGCGGCAGCTTGACCTCGACGATCTCGGCCAGGCGCGCGTCGGGCCCGTTGGTCATGAGCGCGATGCGGTCCGAGAGCAGGATGGCCTCGTCGACGTCGTGGGTGACCATGAACACGGTGTTGCGGGACGCGGTCCACATCCGGACGAGCTCCTCCTGGATCACCCCGCGCGTGAGGGCGTCGATCTGGGCGAACGGCTCGTCCAGGAGCAGAACCTTCGGCTCCGTCGCGAAGGCCCGGGCCAGGCCCACCCGCTGCTTCATGCCGCCCGACAGGGCCGCCGGCCGCTTGTTCTCCGCGCCGGTGAGCCCGACCATCTCGACATAGCGCCGGACGCAGTCGTCCACCTGGGCGCCCGACCACGCGGGGTAGGCCGAGCGTACCGCCAGGCGCACGTTCTGGGTCACGGTCATCCAGGGCATGAGGGAGAAGTTCTGGAAGACGACCATGCGGTCCATGCCGGGCCCGCGGATCTCGCGTCCCTCGAGCACGACGCCGCCCTGCGATACGGTCTCGAGCCCGGCGATGATGTTCAGGATCGTGCTCTTGCCGCATCCCGAGTGGCCGACCATCGTGAGAAACTCACCCCGCTTGACGCCGAAGGCGACGTCGCGGAAGACACAGACCTGCCCCGCCCCGTCCGAATCGGGGAAGAACTTGGTCACGTGGTCGATCTCGAGGAAGGCCACGGCTCTCAGTCCGAATAGGCGACCAGCTTGGCGACGCGGCCGAGACCGAAGTCGAGCAGCACGCCGACCATGCCGATGGCGAAGATCGCGAAGATCACGCTGTCGAGCGCGAGGTTGTTCCACTCGTTCCACACGAAGTACCCGACCCCGGTGCCGCCGATCAGCATCTCCGCGGCGACGATCGCGACCCACGCGCTGCCGATCGAGATCCGGAGCCCCGCCAGGATGGCCGGCGCCGCCGCAGGCAGGATGACCTGGAAGAACCGGCGTGGCCAGGACAGCTGGAGCAGCCGCGAAACGTTCAGGTAGTCCTTCCTGATCGAGCCGACTCCGAAGGCGGTGTTCGCCATGGTCGGCCAGAGCGAGGACACGAAGATCACGAGCACCGCCGCCTGCCCGGCGTTCTTGAGCGTGTAGAGGAAGAGCGGCATCCAGGCGAGCGGCGAGATGGGCTTCATGATCTGGATGAACGGGTTGGCGGCCTTGAAGAGCGCCGGGGAGGAGCCGAGCGCGACCCCTACCAGGATGGCGACCACGGAGGCGCACAGGTAGCCGCCCATCATCCGCATGAGGCTATAGCCGAGCTGAAGCCCGAAGCCCTTGTCGTTGGGGCCCCGGTCGTAGAACGGGTCCGAGAGCATGACCCACGCCGTCTGGGCGACGGCCAGCGGCCCCGGAATGCCCGCGGCCTTGCCGCCCTTGCCTCCGGCCCCCGCGATGCCCTGCCATAGGATGAGGAAGCTCACGAGCAGCACGAGGCTGTACACCATCGTCCTCAGCCGCTCCTCGCGGGCGGGCGTCACGGCATCACGCCCGCTTGATCGGGAAGCCGCCCAGGTACTCGGCCGGCTTCGAGGGATCGAAGCTCTTCTGCTTGCCGAGCAGGAACGTGTGCGGGACGGAATTCCTCTCCGGGGCCTTGTACCCGAGTGACTTCATCACCTCGCGGCACTGGTCGGCGAGGAAGACCTGCGCCGCAACCTTCTGGTAGTCCACGTCGCCTTTGATATAGCCCCACCGCTTCATCTGCGTCAGGATCCACACCGCCATGGACTGGTACGGAAAGGGATCGAAGTCCACCCGGTCCGGGACGTTCATCTTCTGGCCCAGCCCATTGTCGAACTGCCCGGTCAGCACGGCCTCGACGACCTCGACGGGCTGGTTGAGGTAGTTGCGCGGCGCGATGGCCGCGGAGATCTCCTTGCGGTTCTTCTTGTCGTGGGCGAACTCGGTCGCGTCCACGATGGCCCGGAAGAGGGCGCCGAAGGCATTGGGAGCGCCCTCGGCGAAGTCCTTGCGCGCCGCGAACGCGCAGCACGGATGTCCCGGCCAGATCTCCTTCGAGAGCATGAAGATGAAGCCCTCGTTCTCGTACACGGCGCGCTGGTTGAACGGGTCGGGCCCCAGGTAGCCATCGAGATTCCCGGCCCGGAGGTTGGCGACCATCTCCGGGGGTGGCACCGCGCGGATCTGAATGTCCTTGTCGGGGTCAAGACCGGCCTCGGCGACGACGTACCGGAGCAGGAAGTTGTGCATGGAGTAGTCGAAGGGCACGCCGAACTTGAAGCCCTTGAAGTCCGCCGCGCTCTTCACCGCCTTGTGCTTGTTGGCGAGCGTGATGGCCTGGCCGTTGATGTTCTCCACGGCGGGCATCACGTACGGCACCTCCTGCGAGCCGACGCCCATGCTGATGGACAGCGGCATGGGCGAGAGCATATGCGTCGCGTCGCTCTCCTTGTTGATCGAGAGGTCGCGAATCATGGCCCAGCTCGACGCCTTCACCACCTGCGCATTGAGCCCGTACTTCTTGTAGAACCCCATGGGCTCGGCCATGATGATCGGCGTCGCGCAGGTAATGGGGATAAAGCCGATCTTGAGATCTTTCTTCTCGGGCGGCCCGAGCTTGGCCTGGGCCAGCGCCTTGGCGGCGCCCATCGGGAAGACCGCGGCCAGGGCCGCCGCCCCCGTTGCCGCACCCACGAGCTTGAGAAAGTGCCGGCGGGGACCGAAGACGGCCTGCTCTACCGAGCGCTCGACCAGCCTCTCGATCCGGGCGCTTTTGCTCTCGGGCGTGTCGTCCATGGGAGCCTCCTGTCCTTGCGGGCTCCGTGAGCAAGGCGTGTGCCTCTCGACGGGCCCAATCAAATCAATGAGTTCAGGAGGAGAGAGAAGAGAACCGCTTCCGAGGATGCACATGACGTGAGCAGCCGCGCCTCTATCGTGAGCGGCGACGGGCGTCGGAGAGCTGCCCTCTGCGCTGATTCGCGGCGCAAGAGCGGTGCCTGGGCGGTCCAGCGTAGGAGGCGCGTGCGCACCGGGGAGGATCCCTATGGAACTCGTCAGCCGGATAATGGGCGGATCGATCTCCTCCGAGCCCAACGCTCGACTGCAACCCGTTTCGTCCGGGGCCTCACGCAAGTAACGGGGACAAGAGCGCGCGGCTCAAGGGAGTCAGGATGTGTGAGGAATGCAGCCAGAGGCAAGTCCGGAATTACCAAGAGCTGCCGAGCCGTTCAACTTGCGCAAGCTCTAGGCATCTCTGCCCGTCCTCACCGCAGTCTCCGAGCCGGCCTCAGCGCGTGGCGGCCAAGATCTCGATTTCATTGTTCGGCCTCCGGGGCACGTCCCTTGCTGCCTCGACTCCCAAGGAGGGCCTCCATGAAACGGACTACTGCCCTGTCGCTCCTGCTCGCCCTGCTGTTCCTGCCCGCTCCCGAGGTCCGCGCGCAGAGCCGCAGCGAGACCTTGCTGGTCGTCGTCGAGCTCGGCCCGAACAGCATGGACATCCACGGGGTCGGGGCGAACCGGCCCGCGTACCAGTCGTCGTGGAACCTCTACGACCGGTTGATCACCTACGGGGTGAAAACGCTGCCCGACGGGACCCGGATGTACGACTACTCGGTGCTGAAGCCCGAACTGGCGGAGAGCTGGCAGATCGCGCCCGACGGCATGGCGGCCACCTTCAAGCTGCGCAAGGACGCCAAGTTCCACGACGGCACGCCGGTCACCGCGAAGGACGTGAAGTGGTCGTTCGACCGCGCGGTCACGGTGGGCGGCTTCCCCACCTTCCAGATGAAGGCGGGCTCGCTGGAGAAGCCGGAGCAGTTCAGCGTGGTGGACGACTATACGTTTCGCGTGGCCTTCCTGAGGAAAGACAAGCTCACGATGCCGGACCTGGCGGTGCCGGTGCCGGTGATCATGAACTCCGAGCTGGCCAGAAAGCACGCGACGTCGGCGGACCCGTGGGCGATGGAGTGGGTGAAGAACAACGACACGGGCGGCGGCGCCTACAAGCTCGAGTCCTGGAAGCCCGGGCAGGAGTCCATCTACGTCCGGTTCGACGAGTGGAAGTCCGGGCCGCTCCCGAAGCTCAAGCGCGTCATCGTCCGGGAGGTCCCGTCGGCGGGGAACCGGCGGGCGCTGCTCGAGCGCGGTGACGCCGACATCTCGTTCGACCTCCCGCCCAAGGACTTCTCCGAGATCGCGGCGGCCGGCAAGCTCGCGGTGGTGGCCCATCCGGTGGAGAACGCCCACGCCTACGTCGGCATGAACGTCAAGAACCCACCCTTCAACAACCTGAAGGTGCGCCAGGCGGTGGCCTACGCGATCCCCTACGAGAAGATCTTCCACTCCGTGATGTTCGACCGGGGCGCGCTCCTGATGGGCAACCCGATCGCGACCAATACCTTCGGCTACGACGCCAAGCTCTCGCCCTACAAGACCGAGATGGCGAAGGCCAAGGCCCTCATGGCGGAGGCGGGGGTGCCGAACGGCTTCGAGACCCAGCTCTACTTCGACCAGGGCTTCGCCACCATCAACGAGCCGGCCGCGGTGCTGGTGCAGGAATCGCTCGGCCAGATCGGCATCAAGACAACGATCAACAAGATCCCGGGAGCGAACTGGCGGAAACTGATGCTCAAGAAGGAGATGCCGATCTACGTGAACGCATTCGGGGGGTGGCTCAACTACCCCGAGTACTTCTTCTTCTGGAACTATCACGGCCAGAACGCGGTGTTCAACACCATGTCCTACCAGAACCCGGAGATGGACAAGCTCATCGACGCGGCCCGCTTCGAGACCGATCCCAAGAAGTACGCGGACCTCGTCCGGGGCTTCACCAAGCTCGCCATCGCGGAAGTGCCGCGGGTGCCGCTCTTTCAGCCCAACCTCGACGTGGCGATGCAGAAGGGGATCACCGGCTACCAGTACTGGTTCCACCGGCAGCTCGACTTCCGGCAGCTCTCGAAGAACTGACGCGCGGCCATGCTGCGGCTGATTGGGCGGAGGCTCCTGGCCGCCGCTCCCGGCCTCGCCGGGGTCATCGTGGTCACGTTTCTCCTGACGCGGGCACTGCCGGGTGACCCCGCTGCCTTCTTCGCAGGTCCCGCCGCCACCCGGGAGGCCATCGAGGAGATCCGCCGCAGCCTGGGCCTCGACAAGAGCCTGACCGTGCAGTTCGGTCACTACGTAAGGGATCTTACGCGGGCCGACCTCGGGAAGTCCTTGACCACCGGTCAGCCGGTGCGGAGCGATTTAATCAGCCGGCTCCCGGCCTCGCTCGAGCTCACCGCGTGCGGCCTCCTGCTGGCCGTCGCGGTCGCCCTGCCGCTCGGTGTCCTAGCCGCCACCCGGCCCGGATCGTGGGTGGATCACCTCTGCCGCATGCTGACCACCGCCGGGGTGTCGCTGCCGATCTTCTTCACCGGCCTGCTGCTGGTCTACGTCTTCTACTTCCTCCTCGGCTGGGCTCCGGCCCCGCTGGGCCGCCTCGACGCGTTCGCTTCGCCGCCGCGCTCCATCACGGGCTTCTTTCTGGTGGACGCGCTGCTGGCGGGGGATCTCGGGATCATCGGGGCCATCCTCCGTCAGCTCGCGCTGCCCGCCATCACTCTGGGCCTCTTCGCGATGGCCCCGATCGCCCGGATGACCCGCGCGGCCATGCTCGGGGTGCTCTCGAGCGACTTCGTCCGCACCGCGCGGGCCAGCGGGCTCGACCGGCGCACCGTGCTTGTCACCTACGCGTTCCGCAACGCGATGCTCCCAGTGGTGACGACGCTCGGCATGGTGTTCTCGTTCCTGCTGGGCGCCAACGTGCTGGTGGAGAAGGTCTTCGCGTGGCCGGGCATCGGCTCCTACGCGCTGGAGGCCCTGATCGTCTCCGACTACGCGCCGGTGCAGGGCTTCATCCTCACCATGGCGTCGCTCTACGTGCTGCTGAACCTCCTGATCGACGTGCTGTACGGAGTGATCGACCCCCGCGCGAGGATCGAGGCGTGACAGCGCTCCTCCGCCACGGCCGTTACGTGCTCGGGGAGAACCCGGTCACCGGACTGGCCTTCGCGCTCTTCGTGCTCCTGGTGGTGTTGGCGGCGGCCGGGCCCTGGCTCGTGCCCTACGATCCCCTCGCGAGCAACACCGCGGAGGCACTCAAGCCACCCTCGCGCGCCCACTGGTTCGGGACCGACCAGCTCGGCCGCGATCTGTTGAGCCGGGTGGTGGTGGCCACCCGGCTCGATCTGACGATCTCGATCTGCGCGGTGATGATCGCGTTCGCGGTAGGCAGCGCGGCCGGGGTCACCGGCGGCTTCTACGGCGGATGGACCGACCGGTTGGTCGGCCGCGTGCTCGACACGATCATGGCCTTCCCGCTCTTCGTGCTGGCGATGGGCATCGTGGCCGCGCTCGGCAACACGGTGGCCAACATCGTGTACGCCACCGCGATCATCAACGTGCCGTTCTACGCGCGCCTCGCCCGGTCCGAGGTCATGGTGCGGCGCGAAGCCGGCTTCATCGAGGCGGCGCGCCTCGCCGGCAACCGCGGCCCGCGGATCCTGGCCATGCACCTCTTCCCGAACTGCCTGCCGCCGATGATGGTGCAGATCTCGCTGAACCTGGGCTGGGCCATCCTGAACGCGGCGGGCCTGTCGTTTATCGGGCTCGGGGTGCGGCCGCCCACGCCCGAGTGGGGGATCATGGTGGCGGAGGGCGCGGCCTTCATCGTCTCGGGCGAGTGGTGGATCGGCCTCTTCCCCGGCGCTGCGCTGATGCTGGCGGTGTTCTGCTTCAACCTGCTGGGCGACGGGCTGCGCGACCTGATCGATCCGCGGAGACGGACGTGAGCGATCCGCCGATTCCCCTGCTGGCGGTGCAAGATCTCTCCGTCGAGTTCCGCACGCGGGCCGGGGTGGTGCACGCGCTGGACCGGGTGAGCTTCGATGTCCAGCGCGGGGAGACCGTCGGGGTGGTGGGGGAGAGCGGGTCCGGCAAGTCAGTGACCGCGTTCGCGCTGCTCCGGATCCTCGATGCGGCCGCGCGCATCACCGGGGGCAGCGCGGTGTTCGGCGGGCTCGATCTGATCACCGCGACCGAGCACGACCTGGGGCTGCAGCGGGGGCGCGAGCTGTCGATGATCTTCCAGAACCCGCGCACCGCGCTCAATCCGATCCGACCGGTGGGGCGGCAGATCGCGGACGTGCTCCTGCGCCACGGCAACGTGGCCCGCGCCCAGGTGAGGCGCCGGGCGGTGGATCTGCTGGCCCAGGTGCAGATCCCGGACCCGGAGCGGCGGTACGCGGCCTATCCCTTCCAGCTCTCCGGCGGCATGTGCCAGCGCGTGATGATCGCGCTGGCCCTGGCGTGCTCGCCGTCGCTGCTGATCGCCGACGAGCCGACCACCGGCCTCGACGTCACCACCCAGGCCGCCATCATGGACCTGATCCGGGAGCTGGCCGAGCGCACGAACATGGCCACCCTGCTGATCACCCACGACCTCGCGCTGGCCGCCGAGCAGTGCGACCGGATCGTGGTCATGCATGCGGGCCACGTGGTCGAGGTGGCCCCGGCCGAGGCGGTCTTCGAGACGCCTCGGCATCCGTACACCGCCAAGCTGGTCGCCGCGACGCCTTACGGGGCCGAGCGGCTTGCCGATCTCGCGGCCATTCCTGGCGGCCTGCCCGATCTGCGGGGGGAGCTGCCGCCGTGCCGCTACCGCTTCCGGTGCGAGCGCTACGCCCCACTCTGCGACGGGCCGCTGCCCCGAGTGGAGGTCCTGCCCGGCCACATGGTGGCCTGCTGGAAGCCGCTATGAGCGGGACCGGTGAGCGGAGCATACTGCTGGACGTGAAGGCGCTCGAGCGCAGATTCCCGGTCGGCAAGGGGTGGCTGCACGCGGTGGACGACGTGAGCCTGGAGATCGGAGCGGGGGAGTGCGTCGGGCTCGTGGGCGAGTCGGGCTGCGGCAAGTCCACGCTCGTCAAGCTCATCACGCGCCTGCTGGACCCGACCGCGGGCCGTATTGCCTTCGACGGCCATGACATCGGCGGGGTGCCGGCCGCGCGCTTCGCCCGGGCCCCCGAGCGCGCGCTGATCCAGATGGTGTTCCAGGACCCGACCGACAGCCTCAACCCGCGCTTCACCGCCTTCGACACGATCGCGGACCCGATCCGCCGCCTGGGCGGCGGCCACGGCGCGGCCGCGGTTTCGACGCGCGTGCGCGAGCTGGCCGAGATGGTCGGGCTCCCGGAGGCGCTGCTCGGCCGCTTCCCGCACCAGCTCTCCGGGGGCCAGAAGCAGCGGGTGGGCATCGCCCGCGCGATCGCGCTCGAGCCCAAGCTCCTGGTCCTGGACGAGCCGACCTCGGCGCTCGACGTGTCGGTGCAGGCGGTCATCCTCAAGCTGCTCGACGAGCTGCGACGCCGGCTCGGCATCAGCTACCTGTTCGTCTCGCATGATCTGGCGGTGGTGCGCCTGGTCGCCGACCGGGTGATCGTGATGTACCTCGGGCGCGTGGTGGAGACGGGGCCGGTCGAGCGCGTGTTCGCGAACCCCGGCCATCCCTACACCCGGGCCCTGCTCGCCTCGGTGCCGATGCCCGAGCGGCGGGGCGAGCGGCGGTTCCGCCTCACCGGCGAGCCGCGCAGCCCGATTGATCCGTCACCGACCGTCTGTCGCTTCTACGGGCGCTGCCCCGACGGCTTCGAGCGCTGCGAGCGCGAGATGCCCGTGCTGCGGAGCGACGCCGCCGGTCACGCGGTCGCCTGCCATCTGCATGGCTGACCCCGGGCAGACGCCCGGAGTCGGCGAGCTTCTCGCCGGCTATGCGGCGGGCACGCTCCGACCCGAGGCCGTCCTACGCGACGCCTACGCGGCCATCCACCGCCGGGGCGCCGACTCGGTGTGGATCCACCTGCTGTCGCTGGACGACGCGCTCGGTCAGCTCGAGGCGGCCGACCGGCACCGGCGAGAGGGCGGCGTGCTTCCCTTGCTCGGCGTCCCGTTCGCGATCAAAGACAACATCGACGTGGCGGGCCGACCGACCACCGCGGGCTGCCCGGCCTTCGCCTACAAGCCCGAGACCACCGCGACCGTGGTGCGACGGCTCCAGGCGGCGGGGGCCATCCTGGTCGGCAAGACGAACCTCGATCAGTTCGCCACCGGCCTCACCGGCACCCGCTCGCCCTACGGCGCGCTCTCCTCGGTGTTCGACCCCGACTACATCGCGGGTGGCTCGAGCTCGGGTTCGGCAGTTGCGGTGGCGGCACGTCTGGTCGCCTTCGCCCTCGGCACCGACACCGCCGGGTCCGGGCGGGTGCCCGCCGCCTTCAACGGGATCGTCGGCGTCAAGCCCACGCGAGGGCTGATCAGCACCGCTGGGGTGATCCCGGCCTGCCGGTCGCTCGACTGCGTGTCGATCCTCGCCCACACCATGGAGGACGCCGCGCGCGTGTTCGACGTCGCGCGCGGGCCGGACCCGGAGGACTCGTATTCGCGCGAGGCGTCGGGGCCGCCACCCGCGCTGGGCGCCGCGTTCCGCTTCGGGGTCCCCGCGCAGGCTCAGCGCGAGTTCTTCGGCGACGAGGCGGCGGCGCAGCTCTACGCGCGGGCGCTCGACCGGCTCGAGAGCCTGGGCGGGCGACGCGTGGAGATCGATCTGGCCCCGTTCCGGGCCGCCGCCGATCTGCTCTACGAGGGGCCCTGGGTGGCGGAGCGGCTGGCCTCGATCCGGCCGTTCTTCGACGCGCACCCGGAAGACATCCACCCGGTGGTGCGGGCGATCGTCGGCCGCGCGGCGTCGCTGTCGGCGGTGGACGCCTTCCAGGGCATGTACCGGCTGGAGGCGCTCCGCCGGGCCGCGACGGCGCAGTGGGCCGGGATGGACGTGCTGGTCCTGCCGACCACACCCACCATGTACCGCCACCGGGCGATCGAGAGCGACCCGATCCGCCTCAACAGCAATCTCGGCTACTACACCAACTTCGTGAACCTGCTCGACTGCTGCGCGGTGGCCACGCCCGCGGGCGCGCGACCGAACGGATTGCCGTTCGGGATCTCGCTGATCGCGCCCGCCTTCCACGACGAGATGCTCTGCGCCCTCGGGATGCGCTGGCAAGGTGAGAGCGGTCTTGCTGCGGCGGTGGCGCCGCGCGGTCACTCGGTCAGGCTGGCCGTGGTCGGCGCGCATCTCTCGGGGGAGCCGCTCAACCGGGAGCTCGCCGATCGGGGCGCCCGCCTCGTGCGCGCCTGTCGTACCGGGCCCGAATATCGCCTCTACGCCCTCCACGCGACGACGCCGCCCAAGCCCGGGCTGGTAAGGGTTGCCGGTGCCGGCGCCGCGATCGAAGTGGAGGTGTGGGAGCTGGGCGAGGCCGCCTTCGGCAGCTTCGTGGCCGCGGTGCCGGCGCCGCTTGTCATCGGCACCGTGACGCTCCAGGATGGGGAATCGGTGAAGGGGTTTCTCTGCGAGGCTCACGCGGTGGCGGGTGCCGAGGACATCTCGGTTTTCGGGGGCTGGCGCGCGTACCTGGCCGGCCGGGGAGAGACACGATGACCGACGTCCCGGCGCGGTCCGAACTGGACGCCTATGTGGACGAGGCCGCGAAGCTCTGCGGTCTGCCGGTCGCCCCGGCACACCGGCCGGGGGTGGTCCAGTACCTGGGCGTGGTGTCGCAGGCGGCCGCGCTCGTCATGGAGCTCGCCCTGCCCGAGGAAACCGAGCCGGCCCCGGTGTTCCATCCGACGCCGGGCGAGCCATGAGCGGGATTGACTACGCGACATCCGACGGCCTCGCGCTCGTGGCCGCGGTCCGCGCCCGGCGCGCCGCCGCGCGCGAGGTCTGCGATATCGCGCTGGCGCGCATCGCGGCCCGCGATCCGGACGTCAACGCCTTCACGCGCGTCCTGACCGAGCAGGCCCGGGCCGCCGCCGCGGCGGTGGACGCGACCATCGCGGCCGGGGGCGATCCCGGGCCCCTGGCCGGGCTGCCCTTCGCGGTGAAGAATCTCTTCGACGTGGCCGGGCTGACCACGCTGGCCGGGTCGAAGATCAATGCCTCGCGGCCGCCCGCCACCCGTGACGCCGCCGTGGTGGCGGCCATCCGGCGGGCCGGCGGGGTGCTGGTGGGCGCGCTCAACATGGACGAGTACGCCTACGGCTTCACCACCGAGAACACTCACTATGGCCCCACCCGGAACCCGCACGACGCGGCGCGCGTGGCGGGCGGGTCGTCGGGCGGATCGGGCGCGGCGGTCGGGGCGGGCCTTGTGCCGCTCACGCTCGGCTCGGACACCAACGGCTCGGTACGCGTCCCGGCGGCGCTGTGCGGGGTCTTCGGTCTCAAGCCGACCTACGGCCGCGTCTCCCGGGCGGGCAGTGCGCTCTTCGCGCCGAGCTTCGACCACGTCGGCCCCCTCGGCCGATCCGTGCGTGACGTCACGGCCGCGTTCGACGTCATGCAGGGGCCGGACCCCGAGGACCCGGTGTGCGCCGACCGGCCGGCCGAGCCCTGCCTGCCCCTCCTGGACACAGGGGTCGGCGGGCTCCGCATCGCGGTGCTCGACGGCCACTTCGCCAGAGGCGGGGAGCCCGGCGCGTTCGCGGCGGTCGCGCAGGTCGCGGCGACCCTGGGCGTCACCCGTCGCGTCACGATCCCGGAGGCGCACCGCGCCCGCGCGGCCGCGATGGTGATCACCGCCTCGGAGGGCGCGGCGCTCCACCTGGCCGACCTCAAGACCCGCGCGCACGACTTCGATCCGCTGACCCGCGATCGCTTCCTGGCCGGCGTCCTCGTGCCCACCACCTGGTACGTGCAGGCGCAGCGCTTCCGCGCGTGGTACCGGGCTCAGGTTACCCGCATCTTCCGCGAGGTCGACGTGCTCCTGGCGCCGACCACGCCGTGCGCGGCCCCGCTGATCGGCCAGGAGCGGATGACGATGGACGGCGTCGAGGTGCTGACGCGACCGAACCTTGGCGTCTACACGCAGCCTATCTCGTTCATCGGGCTACCGGTGCTCTCGGTGCCCGTGACCATGCCGGGGACGATGCCGCTCGGGGTTCAGATCATCGCGGCGCCGTTCCGGGAGGCCCACGCGCTCCGGGTCGGGGCTCTGCTGGAGGCCAAGGGCGTCGCGGCCGCGGTGGTCAGCGCATGATGCGCGTCAACGATCCCACGGTGGTCGAGGAAGTGACCGCCGCCTTCCAGGCCTACGAATGGAGGTCGAAGAGGACGTGCGCTTTCCAAGGATGCAGTTTCATGCACGCCCCCTTCCTGACAGCCGCAT
>WNFC01001993.1_pt1 | contig 21840 bp, 19 predicted proteins | sample 5400541 | NCBI WGS metagenome assembly WNFC01 (sample SAMN13153342, study PRJNA577476) | soil metagenome | isolation source: 120 cm saprolite under Douglas fir tree site 2 hole 2 replicate 1 | place: USA:California | collected 2015-04-18
TCCCTTGCGAGTATTCCTCCGGGACGTTTACATAAACCCGCAACTTGCCGGGTTGCGAGATGTGAAAGAGATCGGTTTTCGCAGTGCCACTGCTACCGGAATTAATAAGGTCGCCAATATCGGTGTTTCGGGCGGTGACGACTCCGTCGAATGGTGCGTAGATCTTCTCGAAGGACTGCAGCGCCTGGAGTTGCTTTACGTTTGCCTGATTGGCGTCAACGATTGCCTTGTTGGCGTTGTAGGTGCCGACAGCGTTATCGGCGTCCTGCTGAGCCACAGCATTCTTCGTCAGCAACCCCTGGTAGCGGTTCTTGGTAATTTCGGCAAGCGTGAGATTCGCTTTTGCGGTGTTCAGGTTGCTGAGCGATTGCTGCAGCTGCTGGTCGACTTCCGGAGTGTCGATAACAGCAAGCAGTTGGCCTTGCTTGACGTGCGCTCCAATGTCGAAGTACCACTTCTTCAGATACCCACTTGTGCGTGAATAGATCGGTGAAGTAATGAACGGTTGTACATTTCCGGGAAGGATGATCTCCTCGGCGGGCGTTGTTTGTTTTGGTGACACCACCGACACTGCGGGCAGAGCCATTCGCGAGGTCATTGCATCTAGGGTCGTGCGGGCTTTGACGCGGGACCAGATGCCCGACACCAGGAGGGCGGCAGTCACGATCAAGGCAATCGCCAGGCCCAGCCATCGTTTGCGCGGACGCTTCTCTGCTCCCACATCATTCAATGGGAGGGATTGCCCGGCGGTTTGTCTTATAGCTTCAGTTTGAGGCAACATATTTAAACTCCACACGGTTTGGGTCTAGTGCTGCTGTTCCGTTTGCGCCGGATGCCGGCGTGAACCCTGCAGAACACTGAAAAATGCGGGGACAAAAAGCAGTGTCGACACCGTCGCGAAAATCAGTCCACCGATGACCGCGCGGCCGAGAGGAGCATTTTGTTCACCGACGTCCCCTAGTCCGAGAGCCATAGGCACCATGCCGATGATCATGGCCAGAGCGGTCATCAGCACGGGGCGAAAACGCGTGAAGCCTGCCTCCAATGCTGCGCTAACGGAATCACTCCCCTCCATCATCTTCTCCGTAGCAAAGCTCACCACCAGGATGCTGTTTGAGGTGGCTACCCCCATGCACATAATGGCTCCCATGAGTGCGGGCACGCTAAGGGTCGTGTGCGTGATAAACAGGAACCAGGCAATCCCGGCGAGTGCTGCGGGCAACGCGGAAATCATGATGAAAGGATCCAGCCAGGACTGAAAGTTGACTACGATCAGCAGGTAGATGAGTACGATTGAGAATGCCAGCCCACTCAGAAGGCCAATGTACGACGATCGCATCGTCTGAACCTGTCCACGGATAACGACTTGAGAACCTCGCGGTAATTGCGACCGTGTAGCATCGATGATCTTTGTGATATCGCCGGAAACGCCACCCAGGTCGCGGCCTGCCGCCGTGCCAAATATGTCAATCACTGGAGCTACGTTGTAATGAGAAACCACTGCCATGCCCGCTCCCCGTTGCACCGATACCAGACTGGCCATAATCGACGAAGGAGCGGTTGGGTCTGTGCCTGTGACCGGAATGTTCTGCAGATCCTGCAATGTGCCCGTGCGGTACTGCGGCGTCTGGGTTGCGATTGAGTAACTGACATGGTTCTTTGGGTCAAGCCAGAATGTAGGCGACGTTTGGAAGCTGCCGCTCAGTGATACCAAAAGATTTTGCGCGATGTCGTGCGCAGAGAAGCCGAGTTCTTCAGCTTTGGTGCGTTCGACTCTGAGATTCAGATACGGCTGATCGAAGGGCTGCTGAATTCGCAGGTCAGCAGTTCCTGAGACGAATCTCATTTTCTCAAGCAACGTGTCTGCGTAGCGCCGGTTTCCCGCCAAGTCGTTCCCAACCACCTGAACGTCGATGGGAGCTGGCAAGCCAAAATTCAAGATCTGGCTGACCATGTCAGCTGGCAAAAAAGCGAACGTCACACCCGGAAACTGCTTCGGGAGTGCCAAACGAAGCTGGTTGACGTAGTTGTCCGTTGGGTGATGTTTGGTGGACAGAGTCACAAGAATGTCGGCATCCGATGTGCCAACCGGTGCCGAATTGCTGTAAGAGAGATTGATGCCGCTGTAGGGCAAGCCAATGTTGTCGATCACGCTCTGGACTTCGTTCGCCGGAATCTGTCGTCGAATCGACTGCTCGACTAGATCGCACAGGTTGGCTGTTTCTTCAATACGCATTCCGGTAGGAGCCCGTAGATGAAGTTTGAAAGTCCCGCTGTCCACGCTGGGGAAGAAGTCGCGGCCCAACCACGGGATCAGAATTGCCAGAGAACCCAGGCAACTCGCAAAGAACGCAATCAGGAAAATCCGCCGATGACGAAGACAGCTCTCAAGCACCCCACGATAGCTCATCCGGAATCTTTCGAAGGCTGCCTCAAAACGCTTTTGGAGGCGTACAAGCGGATTGCGGCTCGCGGCATCTCCGGCATCCTTCTTCTCTCCGCTCAAAAGGTACTTCGCCATAGTCGGCACGATCGTCCGGGAAAGGAGGTACGAGGCCAACATAGCGAACACTACTGCTTCAGCGAGCGGCACAAAGAGATACCGCGCCACCCCAGTCAGCAGGAACATCGGGGCGAATACAATGCAGATCGAAAGTGTGGACACGAAGGCAGGCGTCGCGATTTGCGACGCACTGTCGAGCACAACTTCGTCCATGTCTTTCTCTGGTTCTGCCTCTCGGTTCCTATTGATGTTTTCGACCTCGACTGTGGCATCGTCCACCAGAATGCCGACCGCCAGGGCGAGTCCACCGAGCGTCATGATGTTGATCGTTTGCCCCATTGCGCTGAGCACAATGATGGAGGTCAGGATCGCCAGAGGGATCGAGGTCGCGATGATAACCGTGCTTCGCCAACTGCCCAGAAAGGTGAGAATCATGAACGCGGTCAGGCACGCGGCTATCAGCGTTTCCCTGACCACTCCGCTGATCGCTCCTCGAACAAAAATCGACTGATCCGCCAGCGGTGAGATCTGTAACTGGGGGGGGACCGTCGTCTTAATTTGAGGCAGAAGGCCCTTGATGGCCGAGATCACGCTCAACGTGGATGCGCTCCCAGCCTTTTGGATCGTCAGCAACACTGATCGCTGCCCATTGACCCGCACGATATTCGTCTGCGGGGGAAAGCCATCGCGTACCCAGGCAACATCCTTCATGTAAATAGTCGTGCCGCCAATCGTCTTGATAGGGATTCGGTTCAGATCCGCGATCGTCTGCGGTGCTGCGTTGGGAATCGAGACATCGTATTCCCTGGAGCCGATCTTGGACGTTCCCGTGGGCAGGATCAGATTTTGTACGCTAATCGCATTAACGACATCCAGTGCGGACAGGCCTTTCGACTGCAACGCCGTGGTATTCAGATCCACCTGTACTTGGCGTTGTTTACCACCATAGGGATAAGGAACAGATGCCCCAGGCACGGTAATGAGCTGCGTCCGAATGAAATTCAGGCCGTAGTCGTTGAGTTGTTGCTCTGACAGATTTTGCCCCGAAAGGGCCAACTGGAGCACCGGTACACTCGATGCGCTATATGCAAGAATCAATGGCGGCGTCGATCCTGCAGGCAACTGCCTGAGCTGCGTCTGAGAAACCGCCGTGACCTGTGCGATGCCCTGCTGAATGTTCGCGGTCGGCTGCAGGAACACCTTGACAACCGCGATTCCGTACAGCGACTGCGATTCGACGTGCTCAATGTTATCGACGGTAGTCGTAAGCGCTCGCTCGGTGACGCTAACGACGCGGTCGCTCATCTCCTGAGGGACGAGACCGTTATAGTTCCAGATAATGCTGACAACCGGAATATCGATGGTCGGAAAAATATCGGTTGGCGTGCGAACAATCGCGAGCCCACCCAAGATTATGATGAGTATGGACGCTACCACGAACGTGTAGGGCCGCCGCAATGCTAGTCGAACGATCCACATAGAATCTTCCCTGGTTTGTCAATCACCGACGGTAGTCGGCTAATGACAATAGTTGGGTTAACCCTGCCTTCCCGGTCGGGACATCAAAATGCACGCCCGTTTCCAAACAACCAGAAGGCCCGTTAGTCGAGCATTTTCAGCAGCATGAGTCGGCTAGGCGATTGGGCAAGGCCCTGTGGCAATGAGATGTTCGTCCCGCGGTTGACACCAACGTCGGCATTTCGACTCGACCGTTATCGGATTCAGGGTGGGAAGCTGGGCTATCGACGGAGGCGCCGGTCAAAGCGAGCTGCTCGTGTGTATTGACTAAGTGCGCCTTCATTTTCCGGTGTTCACGTCGCTTAGCAGTTTTGGCACAGGAAATGCATTCGGCAGTTCTCAGTCAGATCCGTTGACACCGGAAGGTGGCCTTTACGGGTTGGCCAGGTGTGAACGTCGGTGACCGATCGTCGAGAGTTCGTTGTCATTCGGGGGTGCGTATGCGGTTCATCAGAGGAGGTACAGCTAAGACGAGTGCCGATGTGATGTCCGGCATTCTGAATTGCGTTGGCCCGGAGTGCGGCGGAAGCATGGGTGGAGTCGGCAGAGAGTTCAAGTGCCAGGGCGAATGCCGGACGGAATGGCGTCAGATCTGGGAACTAGTCTTTTCCCCCGGGCTCAATCGGCCAACGACGAGGCGATCAGGACGGCTTGATTTGAATGGACGGGTGCCAGGCTGAACGACCGCTGACCATATCTGGACGGACTGCGCCCAACGGCCGGCAATACCGTCTCGGACACGGCCGCCTCGTCCAGCCTTCGCGATCAGAAGTCAGCCGTCAATTCGGAGCAAGCTTTCGCCGTTTAGGAGACAACGGAGACACTATGAAACTTCTTACAGCAGATAACGCGAAACTTGGATTTATTGGACTGGGCAACATGGGAAGCCGAATCGCACAACGCCTGCTTGATCGCGGATACCCGCTTGTCGCATACGACAGGGATATCGCTAAGGCGGAAGCCGTCGCAGGAAAGCGAGGTTTCGCCGCTAAGAACATTCTTGAACTGGCGCGCACTGCGGATGTGATTCTTTCGTGCCTGACCAATGATGAAGCAGTTCAGAGCGTTTACGCCGGGCCAGTCGGAATCTTTGCTGAGGCGCGGCCAGGAACCATCGTGTTAGAGATGAGCACGATCTCCCCAGAAAGGTCGCGGGCACTGCACAGGCTTGGCGCTAAGCGTGGCATCGAGGTATTGGACGTCGTCATCTCGGGCAGCACTCCTGCCGCGGAACAAGGGATCCTGACGCTGCTGGCCGGCGGCAACCAAGACCTGTTCCTTGCCGCTGAACCAATATTCCAGGCGATTGCAAAGCAATACTTTCTTCTGGGCGGTCCCGGCTCAGGGACAGCGATGAAGCTAGTGGTCAACACGCTGTTAGGTATCGGCATGCAGGCCATCGCCGAGGCTGTGGTCCTTGGAGAGACAGTTGGTCTCAATCGCGGCCGCTTGCTTGAGGTCTTGTCAAAGACAGCTGTCATCGCGCCGGCTCATGTGGGAAAACTGGCGAGGGTGGCGATCAACGACTACAGTCCGCAATTTCCCCTTCCCCTGATGAACAAGGATTTCCAGTTGATTTTGAATGCGGCAGCAGAGGCTCATCTTTCCATGCCGGTGACTGAAGCGGCGTTTCGCGTCAATTCAGAGGAAATGGCACACCATCATGATGAAGAAGACTTCTCGGCTGTCCTGCGCCGAATGGAAGAAGTTGCCGGTATCGCAGATCTTCACTCCGCCCCGATGACGAGATGACGGGGGCAACAGCCCATGCCACGCGCGGTCGGGGAGAGAACGGGGTGGAGGCTTTCTGAGACACATGATGGTAACGTCGACAACAATTCGAATCATTCACACATCTTTGTTCGTCTTTTTTTATTACTTGATGATCGGCCTTCTCCTCGCAGTTTTGCCCGGTTTTGTTCACCTCCATTTGGGCCTCTCTCCCTTATGGGCTGGTGTTGCAATTAGTGCGCAATATCTGGCAACCCTGCTCACTCGCCCTAGAGCGGGCCGAATGACCGACGTCTTAGGTCCGCGAGCCACGGTTTTGGTCGGTCAGGTGGTGGGTTTGCTTAGTGGACTCTGTCTGATTGCTGCGGCATCGCTGCAATCTAAAGCCATGGCTTGTTTTGTCGTTCTTCTGACAAGCCGCTTGATCCTTGGCTGCGGCGAAAGCTGCGTGGCGACTGGTGCGACCACCTGGGGACTCGGACGCGTCGCACCAGAATATGCCGCACAGGTGATTTCGTGGAGTGGCATCGCGTCCTACGGTGCGATGGCTGCGGGGGCCCCTCTCGGTATTTGGCTTGAAAACAGGTATGGGATCGAGTCAATCGGAGCGGTCGCCTCGGGAATATCGCTACTGAGCCTGGCTCTCGCCTTGCCACTGGCTGGGGTTCCGATAGTGCGGGGTGCTCATATGGCATTTTCGAGGGTGCTCGGCAGAGTGTTGCTTCACGGACTAGGGCTGACTCTCGGCACCGTCGGATTTGCCGCGATTGCGTCTTTCACCGGGCTCTACTATGCCAGTCGCCACTGGACTGACCCGGCGCTCGCGCTGATCTTGTTCGGCAGCTCTTTCATCGTTACCCGCCTGCTGTTCGCAGGCACCATTGATCGTTGGGACGAATTCCGAGTTGCCATGGTTTCGTTCATCTTGGAGTCTGCCGGATTGCTCGTTTTGTGGTCGGCCACGACTCACGACGTGGCTCTTGCGGGTGCGGCGCTCAGCGGATGTGGCTTCGCCCTGGTGTTCCCGGCTCTCGGAGTTGAAGCTCTCAAGACGGTTGCTGATCAGAATCATGGAACTGCACTCGGGGTTTATACAGCATTTCTCGATTTGGCGATGGGCATTACCGGCCCTATTGCAGGACTTATTGTCGGAAAGTTCGGTTATTCAGCGATTTTCCTCTTTGGCTCAGGAGCTGCGGGTTGCGCGTTTGTGCTTACTCTTCTCCTCTATCACTTGGTTCGCGAGCCGCGCGCCCGTCTCTCGCGGAAGACACTCGAGCCCCTGGAAACAGGAGAAATAAGGTAGGTTTCGTCATTCCAAGAAGGGGACAACCGATGGAAATGATAGCGGAGATGCAGATGCAGCCTGGAACTCGATCGTCGCTTCCTTCGCGGTCGCTGTTGCGAGGAGATGTGGCGGCAGCCGGCCCCCAATGGCTGCCGGCGGTGCTGGTCTTCGGATCCATTGCCGCGGTTGCCTACGCCGACTTTGTCGTCACGTCGATCTCGTTGGGGTATCTCTACATTTTGCCCCTGGGGATCAGCGCGATGTTCTTGCGCAGCCAGATCAGCTATGGGCTGATCGCCGTCTGTGTCTTTCTCCACGATCTTTTCGGGCCTCCTTATCCAAGCCCGGAGGCCCGGATCACACACAACCTCACCGCACTGGTCGGGTTCACCTTCGTCGCATACGTCATTCAGAGATACGTGAAACAAAGAGAATTACTTGACCAGGCGGTGCGCAAGCAGCGCGATCAACTCCTGCAGGATGTTGAACTCGCCGGGCAGGTTCAGAGGATGTTTCTGCCTATCCAGCGGCCGTCAATCGCCGGCCTCGAGATTGCAGGAATGATGCAGCCTGCGAGCGGTGTGGGCGGCGACTACTACGACTACATACCCGCCAATGAGCACACGATCCAGATAGTAATTGCTGATGTCGCGGGCAAGGGTGTTCCTGCTGCCCTTCTGATGTCCGCCACAGCGGCTGCCGTGCAACTGGAGGCCAGTGAGAAACGAGACATGCTGGAGGTTGTAAATCGCCTGAACAACGGGATTCATTCCGTATCTGACGGCGACCGTTACGTCACCCTGCTGCTGGCGGACATTGATACACTCAGCCGGTCCCTCCGGTATGTCAACTGCGGCCACAATCCCGCTCTCCATTTTCAGGCAAAAACCGGCGCTGTTGTTCCCATGAACTCGTCCTGCTTCCCAGTCGGAATGTTCGACAGCGTTACCTGCGAAATCAACCGTGCTGACCTCGCGGCCGGCGATCTTCTGGTTCTGTACACTGACGGTATTACAGAGGCAGAGAATTCGCAGGGAGAAGAATTTGGGATGGAGCGGCTGTCGGCCGTGCTTCGGCGCGATTCTTCACTGTCAGCGGAAGAGCTGATGGCCAACATTTTCCGGAGTGCCGAAGAGTTCTGTCAGGGAGTTGGGTTCAACGACGATGCCACCGTTCTCATAGTGAAGTGTAATTTTGATGACAACTGAGAGATTTCACGGCTTGATCTTCAGGCTACGGCTTATCTTCGGGAGGGATAGGAAGCTTTTCCTCGATCTTCAGGATTTTCTTCGGCGCATGCTTCCGGAAGAGACGCTTCATATCCGGCGTAAATTCGCGTAGAAGATCCGTGATCGCATCCGAGCTCAGCGCACCACCAAAGCGATTCATGATATCGCCGAAAGTCCGGTCATGTCTTGGGTAGTAGGCATTTTGTAGCGCACTGGTGAACAAAGCACCCAGAAACCCGGAAGTATTGAGCGTACTATCGCCGTTGTCGTTCTTCGTAATCACCACCCTGGTTGCGGAATACCATGCTCGAGAGAAAAGCCTTCTCTTGGGCGAGGGAAAATATCGAGGATCCTGGTGCAAGATCGTCGACAAAGCAAATCCTTGGATGAATCTGCGCGATTCTGTATTCGCCAGAGTCGCACCCAATCGCTTCGCCCAACCTTGCGTACCTCCGCCATAGTGGGGCCACTGTCCCGTGGCCTGAGCCTCAGTCGCCTGAAAACCTGCTGATGCGAACGTGTAGGGCGAATAGCTTTGCCTCAGAAATAGATCGAATTTGCAATGTGCCGACAAGGGGGCATAGGCCAGAGATCCGTTTGCCGTCTTAGCTTCTGCGGGGTTCGCCTGAGATTGGGTAATTGTGTCTGGCACGCGCAAACTGCACGGACTAGTTGACATCTGATCAAAGGGTCGGTGCTCGTGGTCCTCGACGCCGTAGGAAGCGCTGGCTGGATGAGGTTGCTTCGGTTCTTGGGGGACGGACGGCTGCTGCGCATGGCCGAGTCCGTGTGTCACCGCAATCGAAATCGTGAACAGCGAGATGTGGGTTATCGAGGCTACTCTCTTATAACGTCGCAGGAGTTGGGAAGGAGACACTCTTGTTGCCCCTCAGAACGGAAAGCGCACCGAGAGAATCCAGCGGTGGTTGTACTGGTGGAACCGGGTTGCGGCGATCTGCACGCCCCCGCCGATTCCAAAACGCAATCGCTCAGCGACTTGAAACATGCCGAAAACAACCCCGGGGGTCAGGAATGTCTGCTTCTTGCCCGAGTCTGGTCCATCTGAAAAAAAAGTCGAATTCTGCTCAATCATCGGCCAAATCTTGCCCTTAATGCCGTACTGGAAAGTAGTGTTCCAAAGGAACGCGCGGCCCAAAACATTTGTGCCGCTTGTAGGAAGACTCCCGCTAAAAGTGTTCTGGATGCTGAATGGGCCCCAGCCCTTTGCGAGGGCTAGCATGGGAGAAAGCACCGTGTGTCCCAAACCATTCGGCGGACTTCCACTCGGGAACGATGCCCCCATGAACAATCCCACGAAATAATCCCCCTTCCCTTCCGGAGCGGAGAAAGCGCGGAACTTCACAAACAGCGACGTGTCTCCGTTTCCATCCACGATGTTGCCGCTGTGCACAATGTAGGGCGGAGGAGCAACCTGCACTTCCATACGGGTGTTGGGAATGATTTCCAGCCCGCGTGCGTTTCCGTAGTTATCCGTTTGGGTACTATTCGAATTCGTCTGCCAGGAAGAATCGTAGCGATATTGCTGTACCAGCAGCACGTGAGTTGTGACGAGCGGGGCAACGTAGTACGGTTGTTCTGAGCGAGCTTTGTCGACCGAGGATAGCCACGTCGTAACCCAATTGTCCTGCCGCTGGCTATTGCTGCCGCTAGTCTCGTTCGGATTCGAACCATCTTGATCAAGTGCGGCAGAGTTTAGTAAGCAACCGTCCGCAGACTGCCCACACAACGAAAGAGGTCGAATCGAACTGGAGAATGAGTATGCATCGTTTTCGCCTGAAGTTTGAGCCCTAAGTGGGGCAGAACAAACGGCGATCACGATGGTGATCAAGCAGAAAGAACATTCCGCATACGAGGTTCCCAGTTTGAATACATTCTCTCACTCATTCTGATCAGAGGTTCAATCGGCGGCTGTCGATATGTGGAAGTGCGCCATTTTGTAGCCTTCCAGCTCCATCCAAGATTCTTCGCCGTTGATATGCATTTATGTCTCCAAAGGTCACCTCGGCAGCGCCTCAAGCTTTTCCTTGTTCAACATCAGTACCACCCAGCTGAATGAAGCGTCGCAGCGTCCACATGCGGACAGTCAGTCAATACATCGACGGTGCCAGGCTTGTTTGCTTGCCGAAGCCTCAACCGACGAACTCGCAAAGTTCAGCGCCAGAACCTCAAATGGTTTTGTTTTGAGTGCGAGAGATGTTTGGAAATCCAAATGCATTCCTGACATCCGAAAAGGAGGCTCATATGAAGCCGATAGTCCGTACAGCAGTTAGCACCGTGCTTTTCCTGGTCGCGCTGGGAACAGCACTCGCGCAGCAGGTCAAAACCGACTTTGATCATCAAGCTAATTTCTCTCAGTACAAAACCTACTCCTGGCAGGAAATTAAGCCGGCGAATTCTCTCTGGGATGCGCGGATTAAGCGCGCAGTCGATGCCCAACTGGCAGCCAAGGGCTGGACAGAGGTGGAAAGCGGTGGAGATGTGGCCATCGTAGCGATTGCCACTTCACATACCGAAAGGACACTTCAGACCTTCTATGACGGTATGGGTGGAGGATGGCGTTGGCGAGGATTCGGAGGGATGGGTGAAGCCACCACCACGGAGCAGGACTACAAGGAAGGAACTCTCGTTGTTGACATGTACGACGCGAAGACCAAGCAATTGATTTGGCGCGGCAGTTCCGAGGACACCGTGTCCAACAACGCTGAGAAAAATGAAAAGAACCTGGACAAGGGTGTCGCCAAGATGTTCAAGAAGTTCCCGCCAGACCAGGCAAAAGGTTAAGCACAAGGCTCGCAGACCGACTCGAGCGAGCACTGTTGTTGTATCAGAATGAAAAGGAGAAACCATGAAACTTCAGAGATACCATTTGCTGTCGTTGTTTATCGCCGTTGTCTTTGCTCTAACGATGTATCCAACCAAATCGCAGGCGCAGATCATTGGCGACCTCGAGACCGACGTTCCGTTTCAGTTCCATGTGGGAAACACCAAACTTCCGGCTGGTAAGTACACCATCCGCGTAGTGGACGGCTCCGACTTGATGTTAATGGAAATCACCAGCGCCGACGGCTCTACTTCGGCTCTTTTCCAGGTTCTCGATGCGGAGGCCAACTCGGCTCCCGGCAAGAGCGAGCTGATCTTCAACAAGTACGGGAATCGCTATTTCCTCGAGAAATTGTTCGAGGAGTCCAACCCGAGCGGCAGTGCGGTGGTCAAGTCCGATTACGAAAAAAGAGTCGCTGAAGCGACCGCCGAACGCCAGGAACATGTGCCGGCACACACCCGGCAACGACAGGGAAGCTAGCAGTTCGCTGGAACAACCGCGCGGCCTGTGTGTAGGTGAGGAGCGGGCCGCCAAGCTTTTAAGACTATGGCTAAACGTTACGTGCTCTGCCGACCAACGGTAGCCGGAACTCTTGGAAAGGAAATTGGAATGCAGACGCGAAAACTCGGCAACTCTGACCTGCATATCACTCCCCTGGGCTACGGAGCCTGGGCTATCGGCGGCTCGGGATGGCAGTTCGCATGGGGATCTCAGGACGACGATGACTCTATCGCGGCCATTCACCGCTCGCTCGAACTCGGAGTCAACTGGATCGACACTGCCGCCGTCTACGGTCTGGGCCACTCCGAGGAAGTCGTAGCCCGCGCGCTCAAAAGATGGTCGGACGCGCGGCCTTACGTCTTCACTAAGTGCGGCCTGCGCTGGGGCGCCAACGGCAATGTCAGAAAACTGCTGAGCCCTGATTCGATCCGGCGCGAAGTCGAGGACAGCCTTCGTCGCCTGTCCGTAGATGTAATCGATCTCTACCAGATCCACTGGCCTCCCGACTCCGATTCATCCGAATTGGAAGAGGGATGGTCAACGCTTGCCTCCTTGCAGCGGCAGGGTAAAGTACGCTGGATTGGGGTTTCGAACTTCAATGTCCAGCAACTACGTCGCGCGCAGGCCGTGGCTCCGGTTACTTCTCTGCAGCCTCGGTACTCGCTGGTGCACCGCGAGGTCGAAGACCAGGTTTTGACTTACTGCAGGCGGGAAAACACTGGGGTTATCGTCTATTCTCCAATGGCTTCCGGTCTCCTGACTGGCGCGATGACCCGCGAACGCGCCACAAAACTGCCCAAGGACGATTGGCGAAGGACTCATCCCGACTTCACCGAACCCAATCTCTCTCGCAATCTGGCGCTGGTTGAACACTTGCAGGAGGTTGCCAGACGGCATAACCGGTCCACCGGAGAAGTCGCCATTGCGTGGACGCTACACAACCCCGCCGTCACAGGAGCAATCGTTGGCGCCCGCAACGCGCGTCAGGTGGGAGTTGCGCCAACAAAATCCGGCCGGCCTTTGAGGCGCGATTGAGTCAAGGGAGGAGAACACAGTGAGCGGACTAAAGAAACCAATGAATACAGCTCAGGAACACTATCTCAAGGCTGGGCGGCAATCAGGAGACGACGAGAAATTCTACCTCTTGGGCTTCGAAGCTGCCCTGCACGCCAGAAATCGCTGCAAAGAATTTGATCAGATCGCGTCCGAGATGGCGAGCGACCTGGAAGAACTGCAGCAGCAATATCCAGGGGTGGCAGTAGAAGAGCCCTTTACGCGCGGATATCAGCAAGGACGGGAATATTACCAGCGCCTGTGCGACGACTGCAACGCGGTGTGACCCTTGGCCCCGAAATATTAAGTTCGACCTTCCCCTCACCTCTTCTTGCGCCGGCTTGTCGGCGCCAATTTCTTTTCCCAGCTATTTGAACTTAAACGATGTCCTTCGGTGGACACGCTGAAAAAGCTCTTCCGGCTGACGCAATTTCGCCGGAGCCCCATTCATTACTGATTTGTCTCGAAATCGGTTTGGAATGTCGCTTGCTACTGCTCAAGGCGTATGAAACACGGAGACGAGTGAAGGAGGAGGCGGTCGTGAACGACATGGTTGATTCTTCAGGCATGCGGTACGCAGTAATCGCAGGGCTTCGCACCGAAACTGATCCGGAACGCTTTGTGATTGCGTACTCGAACGAGAAATCACTGCGCTATCTCATAGCCGCAGCCTCCATTATTGCGGTCGGCTTTTCCTCGCGCGAGGAGGCCATAGCGGGCGGCACGCGTTCCCTCCCCACTGCCGGGGCCTCTTACGAGTGGACGCCCGTAGCAATGGCAGGGAGGACTGGAAGATATCAGCAGCGATTCCATTGGAAAGAACGGCGGGCAGAAATAGCTTCGGCGTTACGGAGAGTGGCAGAGTTTCTCGTCGCCTCCTACAACGACGTTGCTACTGCGGCCACTGTCATTTTCTCGTCCACAAATGCCGTCTCGTCGGTTATCAGAATGGCCCTGGGCAGCTCCGTCTGAGTTCTTCAGTGGCTAAGTCTCCGCTTCGCCAAACACCTGGGCCACGGGCCCAACTTTATTGTTAACGGAGTAACAAAAATGAACGTTCAGAACAGGCAGCGTTTAATTGCTTTTGCACAGGTGGTTGTTCTTGCCGTAGTGATGACGGGAGCAGCTTCACAAGCGACAGGATAGGCGAGAACGAACGAGACTGTCATCCAGAAGGCTACGGAACAGTTTGAGAATAATCCCCTGACGATTACCTCCCTGGGACAGCGTGTATATGTCTTCTCCGGGGACGGAGGAAACGTTACGGCGATCGTCGACGATAGCAGCACCTTGCTAATAGACAGCGGACTGGATTCGAGGATTACTGAGCTGAACGACGCGATCTTCAAAACCACGATGCGTCCCGTGATCCGGCTGGTGAATACACATTGGCACTTTGACCACACGGGAGGGAACACGTACTTTGGCTCCTCAGGCGTTACCATCATCGCGCAGGAGAACGTTAAGAAGCGGCTCTCGTCTGTCCAGGACGTGCCCTTCGTCGGGTTGCGCGACGGTCGTTATCCGTCGCAGGCGCTGCCAGGAGTAACGTACTCAAGCAGCATGACTCTGCATCAAGGGTCTCAACGGCTGACATTGGAGAACTACGGATCCGCGCATACCGACGGAGATACCGTTATCTATATTGCACCGGCGAATGTGGCTGTCGTAGGAGACATTTTCTCGAATCACTTCTATCCCATCATCGATCTGGCGTCAGGCGGATCAATCGATGGCATGATCTATTCACTCGATCGAATTCTGGCGCAGACTGACGAGCAGACGAAGATCGTGCCGGGACATGGTGCAGTAGCCTCGCCCGCAGATCTGCGGGAATACCGTGACATGCTGGTGCGGGTTCGGCAGAGCATTAAGGGTCTCATTGCAGCAGGAAAAACCATGGATGAAGCAGTGGCCGCCGCGCCGACGAGAGCCTTCGACGCCCAATGGGGCCGGGGTTACGTGTCTGCGGATGCTTTTGTAAGGATGGTATTCACCAGTCTGATTGACAGCGGCAACGCAAATCGGTAGCCAACTAATCTTCCGCGCAGAGACAACAGCCATGAGGTGATGAAGTCATGATCCGCTGGTTTTGCCGGAAAAGTCGGAGAATTGCAGGGCCGCTCCAGCGTTCGCAGAGACACCACCCAGAACATAGCCGGCGTCAACATCCGCTGACAAACCCAGCGAATGGATCTCCCTGGTCCTTCGTCGAAGGCGTGTTGGATTTGGGATACTCGGCCAGAAATGGCTTGCTCTCCTGTTCAGGGGTACTCGATGAATGGTCGCCTTCTGCCTGATGCGTACCTTCCCGCGTCTGTGCTTGGGCCCTGAACCCTCCGAATGCAGCCGCAGCCAAAGCAGCGGAGCCCATTCGCAAGACACTCCTTCTGGACACCCCGTCCTGCAACACCTTGTCCTTCTTCTCTTCACTCATCGCCTTTTTTCCTAGTCCATGGTGAATTCGACCATATTCGTGCTCTGTACCCAGGAGCAAGTAAGAGCAAATACAACGTTCACAGTGCCTACAATCACTTGAGTGCTGTACCGTTTGGTGTTGCTAGGCTGATTTGCTGGTCTGCGAAGGAAACTCGATAACTTTTCCGAATTGCACCTGACAAGCTCCCTTCAACGGTCTCGTCGATTGGCCGGTAAACCGGTGGGCGGTCGTCGGTGGCATGCGCTTGCCCGGTCAGGGAGTTCGCATCGGATTGATCGAACCCAGGTGGCACGACATCGGCCAGCACCATCTCAGGATTGGGATCACCAACCGGGCCCGTATCCACGCAGAGCGTACGCAAGGTTCCATTGGCGCCAGAGGGTGGGCCAGTGACGATTGCTTCGAGCCGGCCCGCAGGCGCCACCAGGATGTGATCGGTGGCCCTGGTCGGATGTTTGGGATCGCGGTAGGCAAGCGGCATCCCGTCAAGCGCCACAATTTCAAAACTCTGCCCATCCAGTTGCAAGTCCAAGTAGCGGTCCGGCGAAGCGTTCACAATACGCCAGAACTGCCGCTCTTTTGGCGCGATCTCGATTCGCGGGCGAACTGCCCCATTCACGGTAAACACTTCTTCAACTGCCTCCGCTTCTCCCCACATCCCTTGGATGGGATTTCCACCTCGTGCCTCAATTCGATTGCATTCGGATCATTCTCTATGGAACGGCCGCGCACAACGATCACACGTTCACGGAGTTGTCTCACCTGGGGAGCATAACGTTTCATTCCCTCGATGACGATGGCTCCTGACATGCCATCCAATACCTGCCGATGACTCTCGCCGTGCGGATGAGTGTGGTACCAAAACAGACCCGGGGGATGATCGCGTGGAATCTCTACCGAGTAGTGCAACACCTGGCCGGGCTTGGCCAGCATTGTTAGCACGTCATCTTGTGGGGCATCCGGCGAGACGCTGCGCCCATGGAAATGCAGGTTCGTCATGTTCATGCACGGGTTCACCGCACAAGTCTCGCTGGACTTGGGAGGAAGATCGTTGACGTAGGTGATTCTGAGAACGTCGCCAGGGGACGCCCGGATCACAGGGGAGACGTTCGCACGTTCGAAAGCGAAGGTATCCCGGCCATTTTCGTTCATTGCATGCAACGTGAGCGATACAACATGATTCTTCGCTCGCACCTGCGGCGGCTCAGGTAACACAACAGTCTGGGCGCGGACCAGAGTTGGAAGAAACATCTGCGCACCCATGAGGAGTAGGATGTGCGCACGCTTGCCCGCCTTTTGCTTCATTTCCAGTGTTTTCGACCCCAACCGATGTTTGTTCCAAGATCGTACTATTCCAACCAAGCCACTACGGGTTGGCGACGGTGCCGTCAAGGGTGATCCAAGCCGCCCGGTTCAGGAAGCCAGTTCGGTAAGCCCAGTTAGTTCCAGGTATTCGTTCTCAGACAATTGCAACGACGCTGCCTGTACGTTTTCCTCGAGATGAGCAATCGACGAAGTCCCGGGGATAGGCAGCATAACCGGAGATCGCTTCAGCAACCACGCCAATGCGATCTCAATAGGTTTTACTTGGCGAGCCTTCGCAATCCGTTCCAGCAGCCTGCCGGCCACGCGCCCTGCTCCCAGCGGGAACCACGGGATGAACGCGATCCCATTGCGCTCGCAATAATCGACGACATTGTCCCATTCGCGATCGGCGAAACTGTACCGGTTCTGGACCGACACGATCGGCACGATCTTCCTCGCGCGCTCGATGTGCTCTACCGTGACATTCGACAATGCGACTAGTCGGATCTTTCCTTCTGATTGCATGTTGGCCAGGGTCTCAATCGACGCGGCGAGAGGCACCACCGGATCGGGAACGTGAAGCTGGTAGACGTCGATCCGGTCGAGGCGAAGTCTCTTCAGGCTGCCTTCCACCGCCGCGCGCAAATGCGCCGGGCTGGCGTCGTGGGTCCACTGGTTCGGCCCAGGGCGATTCCATCCACCCTTCGTGGCGATGACAAGGTCCTTCGGGTAAGGCACCAGGGCTTCGGCGATCAACTCTTCGCTGACATCGGGACCATAGGAATCAGCCGTGTCTATAAAGTTGACTCCCAACTCGATGGCGCGGCGGAGGACGGCAATTGCTGTCGCCGGATCCTTAGGTGCCCCCCAGATTCCGTCGCCCGTAAGGCGCATGGCCCCGAAGCCAAGGCGGTTGACGGTGAGTTCACCACCTAGAGAAATTGTTCCGCTCTCAGCGGCCGACTGACTTGTAGTTTTCTCGCTCATATTCATTCTCCAGAGACCTTGCTTTGTCAGACGTCGCTTACTTCACTCCGCGGTGTGCCAACTCGAATCCGGGCCGCGCTTTAAGTCTTTTGCGAGTGTCGTCGTCTTCGACCCGAGGTCCTTTTCGTACACCTTGCCGTTTTTGGTGACTATGAAAGTCATGACCCCTGACGACCGGTAATCCGCCGGATACGCTACCAGCGCCAGAGCGCCGGTCGTTCTGCCGGCAGACACACGGTTGTCGGTGCCGGCCACAGTATTTCCCGTCACTGTTCGAAAGTGGTACCCGTGGAAGGGAGACGACTGGTTGCCCGTGTCGCGAGCCATGTTGTCGGCATTCGCAGTACCGCTACTGACGAGGCTTTGGGCATACTCGATAACCGGGTCGGCGGCTATGGTTTCTGTTTCGCCCCGCTGTTTTCCTTGTGCCAGAGCATGGCACACCTGGAGAGCGGTGGTCTCATTCTCCCCGATTGTCCGGAACAGAATCTCCTCTTTGCCAGTATCGGAATCAAAGAACCACGCACCATTCTTGGAGACCAGCGGGATGGGGAAGGGCCAGTTTTCCGCGCCGAGATACAGCACCGTGCTTCCGTCCGGTTCTCGGACCAGACGGTGCATCTCCTGATATTTCTGGCTGAAACGCTCGCGTTCGAGTTTGTCTTCGGCGTCGTCGCTCGACGAAGTCACTTCCTTGCCTGCCCCGAGGATCCTTTCCACAGCCTCCTCGTCGCTATTTTGGACCGCCTGGAAGAGAGCGCTGCTCGCTTTCCACGGGGACGAAAAGGTTTCCGGTCCCGATTTCTGAGCGAGACTGAATTGAGAGTAGCCCACCACCAGCAATGCAAGAGCGCCTAGCGCAGCCATCCAGTTAAGCCTCGGTCTGGAAGATGTCTCGGTGATCAGATTCGTCGTGTGCATGATTTCGTTCTCCATTTCGTAAGTTGCTTTCTAGGAATGGAACTGAGTTACCGGTGGCCTCCGCCGCCGTGACCTCCGCCGCCGTGAAAGCCTCCACCCCCACCGCCGTGGAAACCTCCTCCGCCGAAGCTCGACTGCCCGCGAGAGGAAAACCCTCGCGCAACTCCTCCATGATTAAAGCCGCCGAACGCGCCGGAATGACCACCAGGCTGGGCATGCGGTGCCGCAGATCCGTGTTGCGGAGCTACAAATCCATGCTGTGGGGCTGATCCATGGAACCCTGGATTTCCGCCCGGGCCTCGGCCCTGAAATCCGCTTCCACCATGGAATCCGCCGCCATGATTGAAATTTGCACGCGCGTGATTGAACGTGTTGTGATTAGCGAAGATTCTGCTGTGGGATATGTAGGTGTTGTGGTTGAACATGATTCCGTGGCGATGCCAGTCGTATCCCCAGTGGTGCCAGCCCCAGCCATAGCCGCCAAAGAAGCCGATGCCAAAGCCCAAGCCAAACGCAATTCCCGGTCCGGTAAGGTACAGCCCTGGATACCCATACCAGCCTGGCCAGATCCCGATCGGCTCTCCATACACGAGCCAGGGATCGTATTCCGGCACGTAAACGATCTGAGGATCGGCCGGCTCGATCACAATCGTTTGTCCCTGCTGGGTCACCTTTTGCTGGAGTGTGCTGTTTAAGTTCCCCGCTTGCTTCGCCCGCTCACGCATGACCTGAACAGCGTCCATTACTTGCTGCTGTTGGTTGACGTATGCATCGCCGAGCGATGAAGTCCAGGAGAGATTCTTGTCCATGTTGGCGAGGACCGAAGGAAACTCGGTGAGGGCCTTCACGCTAGGATCCCAAGGTTGTTTATCGACTTCCTGGCCTAGTTGTTCTCCCTTGAGGTCACTGTGTTGTTGCATCCACCGGTTTGCTTCCACAATCTGGTCAGGATAGGTAGCAGCTGCGAGGACCTGTGCCACCAAGGCATCCGCATACAATGCGATGGGCGCTACAAGCTGCTGCAGTTGTGCCGGAGTCTGTTGCGCAGCCTGAACCGGTGGTGGTGCTTCGGATTGGTCGGCCTGACCGGCGAACGCTCCTGGTGCAGTGGTTAGCAAAAGGCAGCCGGAAAGAAAAAGGGACAAACTCTGCTTTAAGAACATCACAATCAATCCTCCTGAGGCGGGGACGGCATCAATCGTCACCGCCAGATTCTCGTTATCAGTTGGCCAGGTCAGCGACAATACGAGGCCTGAACTGCCGAATTGTGAGCGGACACGCCGTGTGGTCGCATTGACACGCGATTTCGACGTCGTCGCTTCCTGCATCGCGACACGAGTCTGAGCAGTACTCGATTCCCTTGGGTACATCGCACAGACAAGGTATGTGTGCGCACTTTCTGCTCTCTTGATTCGCCATTACGAATTCACCCTTTCCAACTCCATCCAACTTCTCGGACTGTTCCTAATCCAGTGCGACTCCTGACGTAGCGCCTCCTACTGTTCCAGCCCGGATGAGTGTGAAGTGGTCTCACTCAACCCAGGTCTCCCAGTTGTTCGCGGCTACGTCGGCTCGACTGATTGCATGCAGGTCTCCAAACATCCCGTCGCGCTAACCCGATGCGCTCCAAGGTTGTGTGGAAAGCAACAGAGAATGCGAACCGTTAGGGTGTCAACAGGCGGATAGCCGAGTCCGCATTTCGACGTTGTTCCCCTTTGCGCATCAGGAGCGATCACTGATATCGGCCGTGTGAGGGCCAGGCATGCTACCCCACAGCCCTTGAGAGATTCGTATGCGATGGAACCTCAACTGCAATGAACCTGAGAACTCAGACATGTGGAATCCGTTCCAGACTTGGTTACAGCGTGACGAAACTGCACATAAAAAGTATTGCTTGTTTGCTGATCGCTACGCTCGCGCAGGCGCAATCGCCGGCGGGTCGCCAACCGGTTGCAGCTGACAAGCTGGAAGCGTCCCGGTCGTCGAATTTCCTGCGAGAGTTGGACAGCTCTCTCGAAGCAGTCGTGGCGAAGGTTTCGCCGGCGGTGGTCCAGATCGTGGTAACCGGCTACGGCCCCTTGGAAGACCACGGACACACCGATACGGCAGTCATCGTCCGGGAGCATGCTATCGGGTCGGGGATCATCGTCGATCCTGACGGATACATCATGACCAACGCCCACGTAGTGGAGGGTGCGCAACGCATCCGCGTGATTCTTCCACCGCCGCCGACGGACTCCACGCTCGAACCCCAGCCCATTCGCGCCGCGCAGATTCTCGACGCCAAACTGTTGGGTACACACAAAGCATCGGACTTGGCGCTCCTTAAGGTACAAGCGTCGCACTTGCCCACGCTTACTCTTGGCAGTCAGAGGCGAGTCCGCCAAGGAGAACTTGTGCTTGCGATCGGCAGCCCCGAAGGGCTGCGAGATTCAGTCACTATGGGCGTAGTCAGCTCAGTCGCCCGGCAACCCGATCCCGATGAGCCCATGGTGTATATCCAGACTGACGCACCGATGAATCCGGGAAACAGCGGTGGTCCGCTGGTGGATGTCGATGGAAATGTGGTTGGCATTAACACCTTAATGTTAAGCGCAGGTGGCGGCAGCGAAGGGCTGGGCTTTACAATTCCCGCGGCAATCGTCAATTTCGATTATCAGAACCTTCGCAAGTACGGTCATGTGCAGCGAGTCGCGATCGGCGCGAAAGCACAGAACATCACGCCTACTCTAGCGGATGGCCTGGGTCTGGCGAGGAGCTGGGGAACTATCATTTCCGACACGCTTCCTGGAGGAATGGCGGACACCGCAGGTTTGCAGGTACAAGACATCGTGCTTGCCATCGACGATCGCCCAATCCTTGGCCTTCCCGACTTCATGGCCGCACTCTACCTGCACCCCGCTGACCAGGTTCTAAAAATCGATGTGCTTCGAGGCATGCGCCGGATCTCATTCAACATCCCTGTGAAGGTGCACCACGACAAGCTCGACGAATTATCTGAGCTTCCTGAACTGCAGAAAAGCTTGCTCCGCGAGCTGAGCGTTTTTGTAACGGACCTGGACCGGAGCGTCAGGTCGGTGCTGGTTAGCGCCCGCAGCGAGTCCCGGATCGTAGTTGTGGTCCAGGTCGCTGGATCAAGAACCGTGGATACGGGGCTCAAGACCGGGGACATCATTCGCGCAATCGGTCGCACGCCGTTGCAGACAGTTTCTCAGTTACAGGCGATCGTCCGCGAGCTCAAACCTGGCGATCCGATCGTCCTCCAGGTCGAACGTAACGGGAAACTGCAATATCTCGCGTTCGAGATGGACTGAATACTCGAATGAACGTGACCGCGGGACGACGGGGTGTCGGACGAGGGACGCAATCTCATCGGTAGTTCTCAAGAATTACGATCGTAGCCGTCTCTTCCCTGTCCTGCATTCAATCACTTAAAACCACCTGCTGCTCCACCTAACTTTGGCATGCGTAATGCATTTGCTTGTATGAGGGCACGGCATTGTTGTCAGGATGGCAAGCCAA
>WNFC01003197.1_pt1 | contig 21835 bp, 26 predicted proteins | sample 5400541 | NCBI WGS metagenome assembly WNFC01 (sample SAMN13153342, study PRJNA577476) | soil metagenome | isolation source: 120 cm saprolite under Douglas fir tree site 2 hole 2 replicate 1 | place: USA:California | collected 2015-04-18
AGCCGACCCTCATCGGCTTCCTGAAAGGCACGCACACCGAGATAGACCCGCACGGCTTCAAAGGTGGCAGATCGCATCGAGGGATGATTGCGCTGCTGTTCCAGGAGCGAAGGGGAGAGTCCCAACTGCTTACTCACCTGTGTAATGACCCCTTCGGGGATGCTTGTCGTCTCCGAGAGTAAAACGCGCTCGACGCGCGCCCACACCAGAACCAATGCCCGGTAGAGTCGTTGCGAATCCGCACGGAGAGGACGAAGAAAATACAGATCATCCGGCGTCAAGGTAAACAGACGACGGACCTCCTCGTTGTTGCCTTCCCAGGTGAGTGCCTGGCGTTCCTTCGCCATGGTTACCGCTGCCTCCCTTTCCGCTGTTGGTAGCGGAGCAGATCCTGCTTGATCGTGGCCTGATCCACTTCTGCATAGAGCAGGGTACTTTGGATATTGCGGTGGCCCAGCTGCTTGCGCACCGTCGTGACTGGTACTCCTGCTTGCAGAAGCTGGCTGGCTCGACTATGGCGCAATTGGTGAATCGTGGCCTGGATCTCCGCTTTCTGACAATATTTCTGCCAGGCGTAGTGGGCCACGCTGTACTCCAGTGGGAGAGGACTTCCGCCATAGCGAGGGTCGCCACGAAAGACCGAGCCAGAGGTAATATGGCTCTGTTTGAGGTGACGCCGAAGTAAGCGCACACTTTCAGGAGCGGCAGTGAGCATGACGGTGCGTTCGCGTTGTCCTTTTCCAAACACGCGGATTTTCTCGTCGTCGGTGCTCAGGTCTACATCTGTAGCGAGCAGACTGAGCGCCTCTCCCACGCGAATACCCGTTTCGTAGAGGAGCGTAAAAAGCGCACGATCACGCAGATTTGATGTGGGAATCGCCTGAAGAATCTTCGTCACCGCTTCCGGCGAGAGTGGGCGTGGCTCGCGGCTTTCCTGTTCAATGGGATCAAGGCGATCCATCGGGTTCGCGTCCACCACGTCATGGCGAAGCAGCCAGTGATAAAAGGTGCAGAGGGTACTATACCGTCGGCGGCGGGTTGCGGCGCTATGGTGCTCATCACTCGTTAAAAAGGTCTGGATCTGTTCTGGAGTGACGATTGTCAGATCGGCAGGCACGGCCTGGACGAACAGGCGCAAATCATGCGCATAGGATTTGATCGTGTTCAAAGGCACAGATCGCTGGCGTAAACTGGCGACAAAGGTTTCGACAGCATCAGCCAGAGGAAGAGCAGGTTGGTCGGACATCGTTGTTTTTTTCTTCACTTTCTTGTGAGTACCAGATACACACGAAACTTGACCGAAGAAAATCCTGCCTCCTGAGGCTCCCCAAAGAGCTCCCACATCCTGATCTGTTGAAGGGTGAGTTTCCATCATGAACCTGCCCGCCGTCTCTCTGCCCCCATGCCATATCCATTGCAGCATGAAATGCAAATCGTGTATTTGCTCCTCACATTTCATAAGCATTAACTAGCACTGGCGAAGTATATACTCGATGCACAGAGTGCCAGGAACCATCGACCTCATGGCTGAACGCCTGATTGCGCTTCTAACTCTTCAACGGTCCGGGTAATCAGTTGCACCACGCACTGAAGCATCTCCGCATCAAAGGCAAATGTTGCTCCAGCCGCTTCATACAGTTGGGGCACTGTTCTTGTCGCGCCCAGAGAGAGCGCGAAACGATACTGGCTGATCGCTGTCTCTTGATCACGCAGATAGTTGTCCCAGACCTGCAAAGCGCCCAGCGCGGCAAATGCGTACTCGATGAAGTAGAACGGCTCACAATAGAAGTGGGGTGTCCCCTGCCAGCCACTTGCGAGTTCTCTCTCCAGGCCGCTCCAGTCGATTTCTGGCTGGTAGCGCTGGGAAAGTTCCGCCCATGTCTGCCCGCACTGTTCCGGATCTCTCCCCTGGTCAGGATGATCATACATCCAATGCTGGAAAGCATCCCCTATGATAATGGCCGGTAAGTAGTTGGTGAGCACATGCTCCAGGTGCTGGAGGCGCAAGCGCGCCGCCTCTTGTTCCGTACAAAGGCCAGCCTGGGAGAGATGTATAGCCCCGATAAATTCCATGCTTGTCGATGCAACCTCACCGAATTCGATGGGGACAGACCCCTCTTTTCGTTGGTGAATGTAGGGCAGCGGGATCATCTCAAAGACGTGGAAGGCATGCCCCATTTCGTGAAAGATCTCAGACACAACCTCAGTCATCGAATTCACGTGCCCAAAAACAAAGGGGCGACGCCTGACCTCCAGCGGCAGATTGTAGCCAATGTCTGCCTTGTTCGGGCGCTCCTCCAGATCGAAAAGCTGTTCCTGGAGCATCGTCTCAAAGTAGCTCCCCAGTTGAGGATCGATCCGATGGAAAACCGGAATGCATTGTCGCAACAATGCATCGACATCAGAGATATGACGTGGCGTCTCGCTCGCCCATGGATCAACCCGCATATCCCACGGACGCAGTTGCTCCACACCGAGGAGCCTCCGGCGTTTCTCCCACAACTGGCTGGCTGCCGGCACGATGACTTGCTCAACCGCCGCGTGGAATGCCTGGCAATCCGCTGGCGTATAATCAAAACGCAGCAATTGCCGCCAGCGATAGTCCCGGTAGTTCTCATACCCGGCGTTGCACGCGATTTGCTGGCGCAGCTGCATCTTCTTGATCCACAGCGCGTCAAGCTTCTCCTGGTCCTCGTCTTCGCGCTCTGTAATGGCCCGCCAGGCTCGCTCGCGTTGTGTGCGATCAGGATTAAACAGGATGTGCTCCACGGCGGTTTTTGGCAAATCTTCCCCGTTCCACGTGACCATTTGCGCCCCGCCGATCTGGAAGTATTCGTCACTCAGCGCCGTATCTTCGTTCAACAGGGGCAGGTTCTCTTCGCGATAAAGCGCCGCCTCCGCGCGCAGATTGCGCAGTGGAAGCGCAAATCCCTCTGGCTCCAGCGAGCTTTCCAGCAAACGTTCTTTGATCTGCTGATCCAGTGCCTGCTGTGGAGCATAGACCTCCTCCATGAACCGCTGTTTGCGCCGGGGACGCTCTTCGTCCGCCGTATTCCGCGTGCACTCAATATCCAGGTGCATCATTGTCTCATCGACCAGTGCGCTCAAATCCGACCACTGCGTCATCCAGGGCTGGAGCGTCTCCGGAGAAAGAGGGCTATCGAGTAATTCTAGATACCAGGGTTCGATCTCCGCCCAGCTTAAACGTTCAAATGCTTCGCTGGTCTGAGGAAGTGGGGTAAACATCAACGAATCCTTTCTTTTTTCTGTTTTCACATCGTTGGAATGGCCTCTGAGCCTGGCTTTCTCGGGAAAAAAGCCGATGTTCGATCGGGCATCAAGAGGCGTCGTTCGTGCTGTGCGGATCGGATAGCTGCTCAGCTTCAACGTGAAGCTGGTGCTTTTGTTCCTCTGCTTCTCCTTGTTGCTTTGTCTCCTGAGGAGCCTCTGGGTGAGCGATGAAATGAGCGATCCAGGGGTGCTCCTGTGCTCGACCTCGTGGCTGTCGAAATGGTTCGAAAAGCGCATCAATCTGCTGCTCCAGCCGTTTGAACTCGTCCTGAGTCAGCCAGAGCGAGTCACTCTCCCAGGTAAAACAGAATGGAGCTTCTGAATGCTCGCTCCCATAGGTAATGGCGCGCATCACATCCTGCTTTATCTCATCCAGATAGCCCTGGACCGTTCTGCCCAGTTCGCTGGCAGGGGTCATGCGCAGGAGGTCGGAGGCGATGCTGATCTCTCTGGCCACCGCCCGGTAATATTTTTCAATGAAGCCACCGCGCTCGCGTTTCTCAACCAGCCGGAGAAAGCCATACTTTTCCAGTTCGCGGACGTGGTAGTGCATTTTGGCGGTGGTTTCTCCAAAGACCTCGCCCAGCTGAGACATCGTCATCTCGGTGCCGGTCCTGCTTCCCCCTCAGATGGTGAATGAGCTGAACGAACAAGACGAGGCTGGTAGTGACATCACCACAAGACTTGAGACACTCCCGCCTCCCACGCCTCCTATATGCTTGCAAGGAATGATTGCGGAAGTGTAGGGCCAGAGGAAAAGGCTTTTTTCATTTCCTTGTCTCTGCTCAGAGCATCGTTTTTCCCTTCCCTCCGCTCCCAAAATCTGCTATGGTGAGCAGAAGAAGCGAACGAGAAGCAATGGAGGAAGGCATATGGATAGCCTGATGGTCCTGGTTCACAGTCCCTTAGTAGGTCCTTTCACCTGGTCTCTGGTTGCCCAACAGCTGCAAGCAGACGGTTTCGATGTGCTGGTGCCAGTTCTCACTGATAGCGGAGAGACGCCCCCGCCCTACTGGCAGCAGCACGCTGTGTCCGTGCAGCAAGCGCTCGTGTCAATCCCGCAAGAGCGTCCCCTGGTGCTGGTCGGCCATAGCGGAGCTGGCTCTTTGCTGCCTGTCCTTGCCCAGGCAGCCCGGCATCCTGTCAAAGCCTATCTCTTTGTGGATGCTGACCTGCCCCATCCAGGGAAGACACAACTGGAGGAGATGCCCGCATTTGCACAAGAGCTGCGCCGCCTTCTGGCCTCCGGGGAGCGTTTTCCAAACTGGAAGGACGAGGACCTGAGGGAAGTTCTTCCCGATGGAGGTGCTCGCCAGCAGATGCTGGCGGAAGTGCAGCCGCGTCCCCTCAGCTTCTTTGAGGAAGTGCTGCCAGATGTTTCCGGCTGGTCTGATGCTCCCGGTGGCTATCTCTTGTTCACCCAGGGCTATCGCCCCTATCTGGAGCAAGCACAGAGAGCCGGGTGGCCGAGCCGAACGGTACCGGCAGGGCATTTTCATATGTTGGTTGATCCTGTCGCCGTGGCTGCGACCCTCGTCGAACTCATGAAGCAGATCAACGAAAAGCGTTGATGCTGATCATGCGACACGTGTCTGTGATTGAGGAGGACGCTTGTCAGGTGCAAAAGGGCTGCCGAGATGACGAAGCAGATCATCAGGGGGCGGGTGAGGGTCTCAAAGTGCATTCTGGCATCAGAAAGCCTCGACTCGCGCGTCTCTGCGATGATGATTGTGCGTGACGACTCGGCGTGAGATGCGCGCACCTCCACGAGGGTGCCGTTAGCATCTGGGTCATAAGCAGGTGTATAGACGAGAGACAGCTGGGAAGCCGAGTTCGGTCAACATCCTCCGCACGAGTAGGGAGCCCTCAGCTGTGTGAGTCTTGAGATTGTCTGCAATGATGATCGCCACACGTCCGCGCGCCTGCGAACGGGCCACCGCCGTGCCTTTTTCGTGTATACTGGAGCGCGAACGTATTGGAGAACCCTGTCCTGGCTACATGGAATATCCGTTCGTACAATTGCTCGTTGTTGCTTTCACTCCCTTCACGCTGATTCCTGAAAAACGGTGTTCGAACAGAGAAAAAATATCTCGTCACCAAAATCATGAAGAAGCTTCATGCGGAAGATGCCTCTTGTATTCAGCAACATGCTCGTTTGGGTAGCGATGACCAGGTGGTCACAGCTTCGAGGGTTCCCAAAAGCAGAAAATACACACCATGAGATGGTCGAGACCATGATGATGTTCAGTTCGAGCGCCTTCCATCTGTCTTTGAGCCGGGCCTTCAGCCTTTAAGCGACTCTTTGATAGTCGTGGTGTAACCCGCCCAAGATAGGAATTCTGCTGATCTTTTCCCCGTATTTTACATGGGGTGAGACGATGGGGTAGGAGACGTTGGTGGCTCGGGAAGTTGTTGCCGGATGCCTTGATGTGGTCGTGCCCGATTGAAATACGCCACATACTGATTGAGCACATGCTGGAGCTGCCTCTCCTGGAGGATCAGGAGGTGATCCAGGCATTCGCGACGAACGCTGCCGAGAAACCGCTCACAGGTTGCATTCGCTCGTGGAGCTCGGTAAGGTGTTCTGAGCAGCTCGATATTGGTCGTTGCTGCCACACGCGCAAAGCGTGATCCAAACTTGCTATCGTGATCACCAATCAAATACTTGGGTGCTTGCCCAACCGGTGTCGCTTCCCGAAGCTGTTGCGCGACCCAGGCATCAGTTGGGGATCGTGTCGCTCCGACATGCATCACTCGTCGAGATTTGAGGAGGGTGTTGAAAAAAGCAAACAGGGGTCGAAAGAAGAGATCGGTCACCGGAAAGCGCGTCACAGGCCCAGATGTGCGCTGCATGATTGTGCAGGAACGTCGCCCAGTTTTGTCCCCTTGCATGTACTTCTGAATGGTTCGCTTGCATACGTGAATGCCGAGTTTCAGGAGTTCCCCACGGATACGCTCGGCCCCCCAGAGTCGATTCTGCGCCGCCATTTCCCTGATCAAGGCGACGGTTTCGGGAGCGACCTTCGGCAGTTCTCAAACGCAGCCCTTCCCTTCCTAATTATCTCTCAACAGCTGTGACTTGCGTTTCCAGACCAGGCGAAAGAGCTGCCGATGCCAACGTAACAGCGTATCTGGTTGAACAATCAAGAGGGCCTGTTTCCAGTTGCGAACCAATCTGGCCAGCAGGACCCACGAGACGCTCATGTAGGGCTACACCACCCAGGAGGAAAAAGAGTAGAATAGGGGTGGAGACTCCGACCGAGAGATCGCGCGCAAATTGCGCCTGCGAGCCAGACCACGAGACTGATCCGGGTGTGTGCAGGAACCACCCATTGTTGCGCTGGCAGAAGACGCTTCTGACCAGCAGCACGCGAGATGTGAATCTTTGTTTCTCCACACCCATTCCGGAGCCTCCTCATGACCGAGAGAGCAGAAGAGGATAGGAGCGCTAGCGATGGAGATTCTCTATACCAACTGCGCGGGGCTGGATGTGCATAAGAAGACCGTGAAGGTCTGTCTCTTGACACGTACGTCCGATGGTCAGCCTCACAAAGAGTTTCGGACCTATTTTACGACCACCGAGGAGTTGTTAAAGCTCGGCGATTGGCTCAAAGAACAAGGATGCACACACATCGCCTTCGAGGCAACGGGAGTGTATTGGAAACCGGTGTTCAATCTGCTGGAAGGCAGTTTTGAACTGCTGGTGGTCAATGCGCAGCACATCAAAGCCGTGCCGGGACGAAAGACCGATGTCAAGGACGCCGAGTGGATCGCCGAACGGTACGCAGCATGGTCTGCTCAAAGCCAGCTTTATTCCCTCTGGCCCTCAACGAGAGTTGCGTGACCTGACACGCTATCGCGTGCGGCTGACGGAAGAGAAGGCGCGGGAGGTGAATCGTGTGCAGAAAACCCTGGAAGATACGAATCTGAAGTTGGGCGATGTGGGAAGCTCTATCATGGGGAAAGCCTCGCGCCTGATCCTCCAGACGATCGCGGATGGCGAAACCGACCCTGGCCGATTAGCCGCCCTGGCCGTGGGGCGGGTTCATGCGAGTCAAGAGCAATTAGAAGCGGCCTTGAGAGGCCACGTCACGGATCATCATCGGTTTCTGCTGGCTGAGCATTTGACCCAGATTCGCCATCTGGAGCAAGCCATCGAGCGAGTCACCGCAGAAATCACACGACGGTTTACTCCTCCTCCCCCAGAAGAAACGCCCGCCTCTCAGAAGGAGGAAGAGGCAACGCAGGAACGAGCTCCTGCCTCTGCTGAAGCAGGGGAATCTGCGTCTTCTTCACAGGCGGCCTTGAGTTGGTCAGTCGCCGTTATCTTGCTTTGTAGCATTCCAGGCATCGGCGAGCGGGCGGCCATGGGGATCTTAGCCGAAATCGGGCTCAATATGCAGCAGTTCCCGACGGCGGCGCAGCTGGCCCGCCTTCGCAGGTGTCTGCCCGGGCAATCATGAAAGTGCTGGCAAGCGGTTATCTGGCAAAACGCGCAAAGGCAATCCCTGGTTACGATGTCTCTTAGTCCAGGCTGCTCATTCAGCCTCTCACCAGAAGCAGTGTTATCTCGGCTCGGCAATATCGCCGCATCGCCAAACGACGCGGAGCCAAACGGGCTGCGATCGCCGTCGCTCACAGTATCCTGGTCATGATCTATCACCTCTTGAGGAACCAGACGACCTATCAGGAGAAAGGGGAAACCTTCTTTGAGGAACAGGAGCGTCAAGGGGCGGAGAAACGGTTAGTTCGCCAACTGGCACGTTTAGGCTATCACGTGGAACTGCAGCCGGTCGCTCAGGCTGGGTAATCTCTTGCCTGGCTCGATTGATGGAGGGGGACTTTTTCAGAAGAGGTGCGCAACGAGATGTAACTCATCCTCAAGTTCGCACAGATAAACGCTTCTATGTGAAGGAAAACAGCTCATCTAGCGTAATATATGTACATCAAAATTTCTGATCTATCTCGTCAATTCAGTGAGGTCGTTTTCATGAGAAAAAAACGCCTTTCCTGTTCTCTCGTGCTCTTCCTGCTCATGAGCTTGCTGGGCGCATGTAGAGGCGCGACCTCTTCCCCTGCTTCCTCTGGTTTCAGTCGACACCCTACAGCCACTCCAACCAGTTTTATGATGAACTCATCACTGGTCGGGACCTATGCGACAACTATTACTCGGAAAGATGTGGTTGGTCATCCTGAGTTTTATGATCCATCGTTTCCAAGCAGTACCTCTATGTATCTGCCAGGCCTCTGGGTGTTGACCTTTAGAAACGATGGCATCTGGATCGCACAGGCTAGCACTGATATTAACCGTCAATACATCGGTACGGGACGCTATCAGGTCACTCCATCCCAAGTGACAGTGGTCACCGATTCAAAATGCCTGGAGTATTATGTACCATATTATGGGCCTCAGGCACAATCCGCTACGTATACCTGGCGCATCCGTGGGAAAATGCTGGTCCTGCAGACGGCGCAGGACCTCTGCGCCCCACGCAAAATCGTCTTGAGTAGCCATTCCTGGACGTCGCAAAGCTAAGGTATTATCAGCCTGGAGAGACAACCGATGTGAAAACTGAAAAGTATAGGGGAATGACCTCGTGAACAAACATTTCGCCTATGTGCGTTCAATCTCATCCGTAGGATGACTTCTGAGTTAGGAAATGCACACAGCTCTTGCCAGAAAAATGCGAGTGCATGGAATGAGCTTGTGGAGACGCTTGAGACAGATATGCAGCTCGTTGGGCATCCCGTGGGGAGTAGGTGTCCAAAGAGAGCCAATTGAGGAGATAATACAGGGCATAGTATGATCCTTGAGATCAAAACCTTTCATTCAAATAATTGGCGTTAAGACTAATTTCTTACAAAGCCAGGTGGGAAGCCATGCGAGCTATATTTTATGGGAATCGCGTGATCCCAGTCCACAAGCCATTTGACGCGGAATTAGTCTAAACACCAATCAAATAAGGAGAGAACTATGCCTGTACGCAAGAAACAGCATACCACACCAGACCCCAAGCAACGACCCTCAGAGTCGTCACTCCCCAGTCTGCCAGTCTCGGAGGAATTTCATCAGTATCTGCGTGCGCAGATTCGAGAGGCAACGCGAGTCGTGATGGAAGAAATCATGCGAGAAGAGCTGACGCAGTTTCTTGGTGCGCAGTGGGGAGAGAGCAGCCCCAAGCGCAAAGGATACCGTAATAGAAGCTATCAGCGAGATTTGGCAACCTCTTCAGGCAAGATCGAAGAGCTTGATGTTCCCAGAGATCGGGAAGGACAATTTCACACCCAGATCTTTGACCGCTATCAGCGCTATGAACAGCAGGTAGCCGACGGATTGACGCAAATGTTTGTTTCGGGAACCAGTACGCACAAGGTAGGCCAGGTTGCCCAAACGCTGATGGGAGTGACTCCCAGCGCCTCGGCAGTCAGCCGCCTCAACCGCTCGTTAACGGAGCAATTTGAAACGTGGCGCGAGCGTCCTCTGCTTGCCCACTATCGGATCCTCTATCTGGATGGGATCCATTTTACCGTTCGTCATGGCACCCAAACGGATTCGACCATCATCTTAACCGCTTTGGGGGTTGATTTGGACGGCAACAAGGAGGTGCTGGCCTTGAGAGCCTGTGCCGAGGAAGACAAAGATGGATGGAGTTGCCTCTTACAAGAGATGCCATCGCGAAAGTTGTGTAAAGAGAAGAGACCTGCTCACCACTTGTGGACATCTGTGATGCATGCTTTTTGGACGAAACCCTTGCCTAGCTCACCAAGGCTCGCGTAATATAGAGATATATCCCCTTTCACCGAGAGGGTGAACACCTATCCTTTGAATGAATGGAGAAGACGGAAAGAAAAGATGGGATGGGACGAGCGGAGCTATGCGTGAACCACCCAGGATTACCGAGGAAGACCTTCGCGCTTGTTTGCAGGACCAGTATGATCTGAGCCCTGTCACGCTTACATTTCTTCCTCTGGGACATGATTACGACGCCGGGATATATCGTGTGGCAAGCGAGCAGGGAACGGCCTATGCGCTCAAAGTCACGACGAGACCGCTCTACGAACCACGCTGTCTGGTTCCTCGCTATCTTAGCGATCAGGGGATTGCATCGGTCGTGGCTCCCATTCCCACGCGCAGCAGTGCATTGTGGACCCAGCTCTCGGATTGGACCGTGATCGTCTACCCCTGGATCTGGGGAGAGAGTAGCTTGACGGGGATGACGGACGAGCAGTGGAAGCAGGTGGGAACCATCTTCAAACGGATTCACCAGGTCCAGCTTTCGCCTGGTGGCTTTGCGTCCCTGCGCAAGGAGACCTTTGATCCGACGGAGTACGTTCGATGGGTACGTGCCTTTGAAACCCAACACGGCCAGACCCAAGGCCGAGGGGCCTCAGAGCGGGCGCTTCGCACCTCTTGGGTGGCGCATCAGTCCACGATTCACACAGTGGTGGCCTCCCTGAAAAGGCTGGCAGGGGTGCTCCAGTCGCGATCATTGCCCTCGGTCATCTGTCACGCCGACCTGCATGCAAGGAATCTGATCCGCAATCGAGCGGGTCAGGTGAGTGTGATCGATTGGGATGAGGTGATGCTGGCCCCCAAAGAGCGCGATTTCCTCTTTGTCAGGTCACCACACGCTGATGCGTTTTTTCAGGGCTATGGACAGGTGGAGATCGATTGGGTAGCCCTCACCTACTTCCTCTGGGAACGAGTCGTACAAGATCTGATCGAGTGTACCCACAACGTGTGTTTCAGGGATGATTGGGGAGATGAAAGCAGGGCGGAGGCCATCCAGTTGCTTGATGTCATCTTGGCAGAGAACAGGGGCCACATCGACGCTGCCTATCAAGCCGCGGCCCATCTCGCCATCTGACCTCACCGTTCACAGCAGGAAGAGCTCTTGATGCGCATCACTGGCTGAACGAAGACCACCTGATGCGTGATGAAACTCCTCCGATCCATCTGACTGTAAATCAGAAGATTCCAACACGTCGTTTTTGTTCTGATTACTACATTGTGCATTCACTAGCATCTGATAGATACACCATGCGATGAGACGAGAAAAACTCGCTCAGATTTTCTTTGACGCGTGAAACACACCGTCGGGTAACGTCGCAGTTGCGCCGGTCACCGTTCCAGAAGCGTCGCGCTGAAACTCAATACTGACGCCAGAACGGCCTTTGGCCAGAAACTCGGTTCCCTGGTAGGGCTCTGTTCAGATGCATCACTACCCAGTTGCTCATCTCTGTCACGTTGGAAACAATCGCTCCGGCGGGCGCGATGGCAGCCTGGGCCGCGTAAAAAGGGATCTCCTTGACTTCATCCCCATATCCATCAAGTTCTGGTACTGCCAGAAGCTACGGAGGTCCTTCGTCGGTTCCAGGTGTTGCAGACGCTCAAAGAGTTCCCGGCGGGTCGCTGTCGTGTTGTGGTACCACACGAGACCATGGCGGGGCAGACCGGTGCGATGTGAAACAAGATCACGCGGTGTGACCCGCTCACTGGCAAACGGATCATAGAGCTTGAAGCTCGGAATATACTCTCTGACGGGCGTATCCCAGTTCAGTTTTCCCTGATCCGCCAGAATAGCCAGGGAGGCCGTCGTAAAGGCTTTGGTGCAGGAGGCGATAGGGAAAAGCGTCTCGTCGCGCTGCCCGAAGCCCTGCGCGTAAATAATCTCGTTATCCCTCACGATCGCCAGGGCCACGCCCCGGCCTCGCCAGTCCTGCATGACGCCGCGCACAAAGTCCTCAAGTCCTTGCAACTGTGCTGTGGTATCAGAGTGATGATTGTTCTGCATGCTGTGCTCTTTCTTGTTCGTATCCATATGAAAAATACATGAGCATATATCTTGTACTCCAAAAACTGTGCCGCACTTATCTACTTTGCGGCTACAGGGTGTCTTCCTTAACGCAGGGCCTACCATTGGGGTTTTGGTCGGATTTGTATTCTTTCCTTTCCCAATCGATGCCTGGGGGGTAGGAGCGACGATGGCTGAGAGTGTTGCGGTCGTCATCCTCTTGTTTCTCCGACGCGATATGCCTCGCATCCAGCGAAGGAAGGAGCGAAAAGGGACAAAGAAGAGAGATACAGAGACAGCTAGAAGAAATCAGTGAAAACGTGGTGTTGATGCTCCGGCGGCGACAGGGATTATCACGCGGCTGGAGCAGTATGGGCTGGTGGAGCGACGACATGATCGTGAAGACCGCCGCGTTGTCTACCTCACCGATGAGGGCAGAGATATCTCACACACGCTGGTTTCCTCGGTGGAGCACTTCGAGCAACGCATGAAACGGGGGTTCTCTGAGAGCGAGCTGGATCGTTTCCTGGGACAACTCCAACAGCTCATTGCGAACGCATCCGAGATCGGGGTAGGCGCGGGTGATCGCTTCGGTCTGCTCCCAAAGGATGTGGTGTAGCTACGCGCGACATGATAGACTACGTTTTCAACCCCTCGCAAGAGGGAAGCCATGCTGAAAGGAAAAAAGCAACATGAATCCCGCCACCGTCCTCGACTTCGTGAATGTGTTCTTCGCCGGTATGCTAGCCGGCATAGAGTTCGTGATCCACTATGGTTTGCGTGGGCCCTCCGAGATTCTGGACGAACATTCGCAGCTCCAGCTTCGTCAAGCGCTGGTCATGAGGTTGCGTGTGCTGGTGCCTGCCTTCTTTGTGCCGACGGCAGTGTCAGGAATTGCCCTCACGGTTCTCGACGGTGCCGCGCCCGGCTTTTGGTTCCGGTGCGCGGGAGTGCTCGCCATGCTCATCTGGATCTTGATCAGGGTCATCGGCACCGTCCCTATCAACAGTGCCACGCTCACCTGGCAACCTGATGCGCCACCAAAGGATTGGAAAGCGCTCGTCAACCACGCGGAGCGGTTCCATATTGTTGGTGTCTGGGCGATGGTCATGGCATTTGCGTTCTTCTTGACTGCCGTGGCACTCAAGCTGGCCGTTCATTGACCTGTGAGAAAGCAGCCTACACGAAGGAGGGAATGATGACCGAGCACACAAGCACTTCTTTACATGATCTCGTCATACGCACCTTCGCCGCGGTTGAGGCCAAGGATCTGGAGGCGATGATGAGTCTCTTTGCCGATGATGCAGTTGTCATCGACCCCCACTTTCCGACGCCGCAGATGCAAGGGAAAGCGGTCATCACGGAAGCCTTTCGGGGGGCGATGAGTGGCATGCGGTCATTCGGCTACACCATCGTGAACTATTGCGAGTCCGAGAACGGGCAATGTGCGGCAGTAGAGACGGCCACACACCATGTCCTGAAACAAGGAATGAAGCGAAACTTCCCCCAAGTCTTCATCTTTGAAGTGGCAGACGGGCACATCACGAGGCTGCAAGCATACGAACCGTACGGGCCACATGGGATCATGGGGGTGTTTTTGTTTGTGGCGCGCCTCACACACAGGTTCTTGAGAAAGTGACCTTCCTTACCTGTCCATTTTGGAACGCGCGTGACACGATTTACAACGCGAAGGCAACAATAGACCAGATGGGGAGCGGTTTGCCCAGGAAACGTTCTACCAGTGCTCATGATTGGGGGCAAGTGATCGCCTTTCAGGGCAAAAGCTGCCCAGGTTTCGAGGCATTTACCACGAAGAGATCATGTCCCCGGACTGTGACAGGATGCGTGTAGTTTGGTCCGACCTCCCAGATCGTTTTCAGGATGGCCCATCCATAGGGTGCTTCATAGACGCCTGGAGGAGCGTGTGAGAGGTGAGCGATGACTGGACCACCAGGTGGCCAGTCGGCCCAGACCGGTGAGGCACCAATGACCGGGCCAAGCCCTGGCAAGCTCATATGAGGAGTCGGATTACTTACCGGGCAGTGCTGTGGGACAGGATCCAGCCTCGGCTCAGTTGGGCTTGGTGTCGGGACGACAGTCCCTGCACTCGTTGGAGGTGGAGCCCCAGCAGAGGGGGTACTGGGTTGCGCTGGCGAAGTACACGCCGTGAGAACCAGCAACAGTCCGGTCAGTATCACCATGCGGGAAAGTCGCTTGCTCGTCAGTTCTCTCGCTTCTCTGAGCGTTCGCGCATTCGACCTTGCTTCTCTTTTTGGGCTCATTCTGCCTCCTTTAACGAAACCTCGCCAAGACCCTGGTAACAACTACGTGCAGTATTGTTTGCGAAAAATGTCGCGATCCTCAACCCCAGCCCTGCACCGGGCATCCGGGAACCGTCTACGTGCTGCAGGGCTGAGATCGCGGGAAAAAGCCCCTTTTTACGAGGGGCTGGGTACCAAGCCAGCAGCAAAGGTGAGATGCCAACTCCCACCTGGCCAAGTGGCTTCCAGGGAGTAACATCCCGCACCTGGCACGGTTAAGCCGCCTGGAAACTGGGTCCATTGGTCATCTCGATTGGCATCCCGACTGACGACGGTTGGGTTGCTGGGGTTTAAGATCAGAGCCGCTGGTGTACTCGGAGCTTCTGCATACTCCGCATCGGGGTAGACAGGAGTACCTGTCCGCAGATTCGTCCCGTGGATGGTCACTGCTCCCTGCAGGTGTGTGGCGACGACCCACAGCAGCTTGTGTCCCCATCCATATTCTTCATGAGTGGTGAGGGCAGACCCAGGGTCCCAGACCAGTGCAAGGGGCATCTGTTGGTAACTGATGATCCCAACACCCCACGCTGGTCCAGCTCCCACCGCTGGCGCAAACTTAGGGCTGATGGTTTTGGGCATGTGAATCGAGCTGGATGGGCATGTGAGGGGAAGTGATCCTAGCTGGGCAGATGCTCCTCCAAACGGCGACGGGCTTGGGGTCGGTGAAAGCTGTGCTGTTGATGTGAGAGTAGAAGCACTTACCGTCGGGGGGTGTTCTGCTTGAGGCGCTGGCGATCCTGTACAGGCAGTGAGGGTCAGCACCAGTCCAGTCAGCATCACGATGCGGGAAAGTCGCCTGATGTTCATCTCTATCACTCCTGTGAGTGCTCTCAATGAGGCAGTTTCTCTTTCTTGGGTTCACTCGGCTTCCAGCAACAAGGGAGGCTGCATCACAATGACATACCCTTTCCGCTTGCCTCGTGAGCGCGATCCATAGGGAGCAGCCTGAATGATCACAAACCATTCGACCGAGTCTTTCGACCAGAGCTCTAATTGCGGGCTTTGATAAGGATGATCATAGAGGCGAGGATTGCCAACCCGCAGCAGATGTTTGTCATCCGACTGCCACTCCACGGAATATTATGCTAGGGGATGTTCTCCATATTCCAGGGCCAGCGTGTCCTGAAAGATGTTGATCAGCGCCTTTTTGCCAGCCAACCCACGTTCACCATAGAGCAAGAAATCCCGAAAGCGGGTTACGCCCGCTTTGGAAAGCCACCTCGTCTCGCAAATGGCAGAAAAGGCGCGATACATGTAGTCGGGTTCAAATTGCTTCCCAGTCACCCAACCAAGGACTTCCGCTGGCGAATGACGGCCATCCTCCCGTTTTTCGTGGGCCAGGTGTTTCTGGAAATTGTAATCCAAGACCCATTTTTGATGTGCCGCAACGAGGTCCTCCCAAGACCGAGCCGTTTCAAAATACCAATCTCCCATACGTCTTTGCACATTAAACGCTGTCTCTATCAGATTTTGCCAGCTTTGCCGCTTGTCGATCTCCTTCTTCTCAATCCCAAGTGCTTGGTAAATCTGCATCGCTCGATGATCTCGAAACACGCCGCCGTGATCGCTGACCAGGGCCGTCGGACATCCGTGCTTGCGGATCGCCGCATACAGCACCGCAATATACTCCTCAAAGTTCTGCCGTCGTGTCACCGCGGAAGCCAGGATCGCCCGCGAATAGCCCTCTAAAATGCTGATGCAGTAAATCATCTCTCCGCCTAATTTGTGCATGTCAAGGTATCTGATATCCACAAACCAATAGTGATGGCGATAGGCCGAGTGAAAGGGCAGCTCCTTCTTTGTGTACTCGCCGCGCCTTGGCATCTGGAGATGATACAGTTGCCGATTCAGCGCGAGAATGCGACCACAGGTGCGAGGGGACAACTTGATCCCCAGTTGTTCCAATGCTGCGCTGACGCGATATTCTCCGAGCTCAGGATTGATCTGCAATTTCTTCACTTCCTGCATCGCTCTCAGCGTCGTTTTCATCGCAGGTTGGTGAGGCCGACTCGACTTGTCGACAAGCCCGGCGAACTGCTCTTCGATCCATCGTTTGAGGGTCGTATGGACCGTCTGCCGAGACGTACCCAAATAGCCAGCGATTGAGGTGGGTGTCCAGCCTTCAGCATGCAGTTTAATGATCGCCAGCCTGCGTTCGCGGGAGTCTGTCACGTCTTCAAACAGTGGGAAGCGGCGTGTGGTGCGCGATGGTTTGGGGCCATTGGCAAGGGTGAGCTTGATGGTTTGGGCTGAAGGTCTCCGGCCAAACTGGATGTAGAGAATGCGCGCAATCTCGTCCACACGATGCTCAGGATATTCTGCATGCAGGTCCACAATCGCCTGGCGCATGGGAGGAGGAAGCGTCCGCTTATCAAGCTTCTCAACTTTCGGCGGTGGCTCTGGAGGCAGGAGACTCGCCATTCCTGCCTGGTCAAAGAGATTGGCCTGGTAGTAAATCGTACTGCGTGGCGCTCCTGTTTCAGTCGCACGCTCTTTCACGTCAACGCCCCACAAAATCACGGGCCTGATCAGCTCATATTTGATTTGGGCAGAATCTTTGAGAAGTGGACGAATCTGCGACCATTCATGCGTTGGGATCTTTCGCTCGTATCTGCGTTTGGGCATAGCTCTCCTTTCATATCCAAGGCCAAGCCGACTCCGATGCAGAAACATAAGTCTTTCCTTATGAGCATCTTACCTGGTTTCGGTTGTCCTGACAAGGTTTTGGAGGTTTTTAGTCCAACGGATAGGAAAGGTATATGTCAAGCAGGTCGTGGCGAGGTTTCCCCGATATTGGCTCGACAAGCAATAAGATGACTTGTAAAAGAAGCAAGGGAGCCAGAAATGCCAGGACCCCCAGAAATCCAGCGAAGGGATTCTGCCAGCGAAACAAGACGATGTTCCACAGTTCATTGTAAAGCATGACAATCCCCAAAGCTGTCAATGAGATGAGGCGATCTGTCTGGCTCATCACCTGCCGCTCGCAAACGGTAGGCAATGATGGTATCAAGGAGGTAGACAACGATGCCCACACTGATAAAAGCCCAGAGCGGGAGTTGAAAACGCGGCTTTTGGAGCGTGGGGAACCATTGCGTGAGCTGGTTGCCTGTGAGCAGACCTCCCAGGATTGCCATGACTATCGTGATGACCAGCGAAACAAAAAGCGCAGGAAGATTGAAAGAGAGCATGACAATTTTCTCCTGATGTAGATGCGAGATGCTGCGTAGATCATGTGTTGGTTGGTAAGATCTTGTACTTCTCAAATTTCTTCCCGCTCTCCCGCAGGGCAGAAACTTTATTCTATTGAAAATCACACCATTCTCCTGGTGGGGCCACAGATGAGAGATCTGACCCACCAGGAGAATTATGAGAAAACCGATCAGTTGAAAGTTTGGATTGACAGACAAGGCAACCAAACTAGAACGACACTGGGAGTGCCTCCAATCCACGAAGGAGGAACGTGCCACGCCAACGAAGTTGATCTGGTGGAAGACTCAGACGCAAATTGGGCATTCGCTGAATCAGCGTGCTTATGGCGATTTGCCCTTCGAGTCGGGCCAGTGAAGCACCAAGACAGAAATGCGCACCGTGGCCGAACGCCAAATGGTTGTTGTTCTTGCGGGTGATGTCCAGTGAATCAGGATGGTCAAAAGCGTTGGCGTCACGATTTGCCGACCCTATCACTGCCATGACCAGTTCACCACGTGGAATAGGGGTTTGCGCAATCGTGATCTCTTCGCGAGTATATCGTTCGGTTGCCATTTCAACTGGACACACAAAGCGTACCAGTTCTTCAATCGCCGTCTTGATGAGGGAAGGCTCACTTCGCAGCTTTGCCAACTGGTCAGGATGTTCCAGCAGGGCGAGTGTGCCGCTGCCAATCAGGTTCACAGTTGTTTCGTGACCCGCCACCAGCAGAAGAATGATCATGGCCAGAATTTCATCTTCACTCAATTGATCGCTTCCGTCTTTGGCTTGAACCAGTGCCGTGACCAGATCGTCTTTGGGGTGTGCATGTCGCTCCTTGATGAGCTTCTTCAAGTATCCCATAAAGCTCATGATGGAGGGAATGAGTACCAGGAGATTTCGGTTGGTTCCCGCTGAAATCAAGGTCTTGCTCCAACGATGAAACTTCTGATTGTCTTGGGCAGGCACCCCCAAAATGCGCCCGATCATGGTGAGCGGCAGTGGCAGTGCGAAATCAGCAATGACATCCATGCCGCCGCCCAGCGCTGCTCTCTCCAGTAATTCATTGGTCAACGCTTGGATCTGGCCCCGCATCTGCTCGATCAGACGTGGCGTGAATGCTTTGTGGACGAGTGCTCGCAGTCTGGTATGGTTTGGACTGTCCAGGTCAAGCATATTGTGCTCAAGCGGCTTGAACATGGGCGGGATCCAGGGCAACTTTTTCAATTGCTCAGGTGTCATAGCATTCTGGCGGTCCTTTGCAAAACGTTCGTCTTTCAAGACATTGAGGACATCGTCATAGCGTGTAATGAGCCAGGCGTGCTGTTTGGTAGGGAGCTTCACCAGGAAAACAGGGGAAGCGGCGCGGAGTTGTGCGTAAAACGGAAACGGATTGGCTTTGAACGTGGCGTCGGTCACGTCAACTGGCACTCTTGATTTCACGGGTGTGGTTCCTATGGCAGGGCGTTTCTTCGTCATAATGTATCACTCCCTCGTCCGTCCAAAATCATATTTTATCACCATTCTCCTGGTGGGACCACAGATGAGAGAGCTGACCCACCAGGAGAATGGTGTGATTTTCAACAGAATAAAGTTTGGATTTACAGCTCAGGAGTGCAAGAAGACTTGCATTCTGGCCTGGATCTCATGATTATGTATGCTAAACCACATCAGATGACTCTCAGCCTCAGAAATGAAGAGTTGAGCCTGAGGAATATGCTTCTCTACATAGACAGCATGTGATGAATCGACCAGACCATCGTATTTGCTGGTAATGACTAAGACAGGAGCTCTCACCCGGCCCAGATCTCCACAATGATGATGGATGTCATGGAGAAATCCTGATCCCGAACGTGAAGCTTGCAAAAAGGCAAGGGCTGCTTGCTGCTGATCAGGACTCATCGCAGAGAGCACCTGATCGATTGGCAGACAGGTGAGACCCCACATCAGACTTTTGAGCGCAGCCTGAGGTGCAACACGTCCAAACCTTCGGAAAGCTGCCCAGACTATTCCTTCCAGCACTGGATTGAAGAACAGATATGTCAGGAAACGTATCATTCCACTGGCATATCTGCCATCTGTTGCGGCGTTCTGCAAAATCACCTTGCTGACTCGTTCGGGATGGCAGCCAGCCAGTTGCAAGGCGGTTGGTCCACCTGCTGAAATCCCTACCACGATCACCTGATCCAGTTGGAGGAGATCAAGCAAACTCATCAGGGCGTCAGCAAATGCTTCGGCACGCTTTCCTGTAGATGAAGGGGTCCTGCTGTAACCGGGTCTTGACGGGATGATCAATTGATAACCCTGCGCCAGAAAGAAAGCCTCATGCCCCAAGGGTGAATGGCAGTTGGTGTGTCCACCGTTCAACACCAGCACTGCAGGACCCTGCCCAACGCTTCGATACTCAATCAGTCCCAGTTCCGTTCGTACAAGATGACTCACTTGTTCCGCTTTTTTCCTTCCCATTGCCCAGACACCTTGATGCCGATAGGTCTGGATCATCCAGAAAGCAAAACCCAGTTCAATGAACCCGACTCCCCCTCGAAACAGGCTATACCAGACAGGATAGGGATTGGGGAAAACGCCAAGGAGCTGCAACCCTTCAACTGGGATCTGAATGACTGAGCCAGTAAAGGCAATGAGAATCCCCCAGAAGAGCCAGCGCCAATGGTGGAGCACCCCATACATCAGCATGCCGAGAAAGGCGATCAAGGCACCCAAAAACAGGAGCACAGGCCAGGGGTAACGCTCGGCAGGCACCCACCCGGGCCAGAGGGTCGTGGTATAGATCGATGGCTCGATGGCAAAAATGATCAACAAGCTCACCAGGAGCAGGCCCACAAACATGATGAGTGCCTTTCCCAGCAGCTCTCCTCTCGCATGATGTGTGATAGTCATGGCTTCTTTCCTCGGCCTCAAAACAGTGCTCTCGCAAAAGAGCAGTATCCATCTCATCGAGAACTACACCACCTTGTCGAAAAACAGCGCGGTCAACACATCAGGCAACGCCTCCCACTGCCCAGCAAGCACCTCGTCCCCCAACAGTTGCAGCAAAAGCAGACCAAGCAGGGTACCAGCAATGGCTCGCACCGTCAGTGGGATATTGATCTGGAGCTGCTCGTTCTGTGCCTGAAAAAACTGCTCACCAACGGCAATGGTTGGCGCGAGCACCTGCTCATAATACTGCCTGCGCAATTCCCCATTGACTAGCAACTCTGGGAGCACCGCTCGAAACACTTCGGCATTGGGCCAAAGCAATGCCATGCGTTGCTGGAGATAGGCACGGAAGAAAGCCTTGAGGTCTTGCTCATCTCCCAGCACAAACTGTTGTCTGCGTTCGGTTGTTTCGTTCAGACGATCCAGGACAGCAAGCAACACCTCATCTTTACTCGCAAAGTAGGTATAGATCGTGCCGTCTGCTATCCCTGCCACCCGCGCAATCTCTTTGATCGTGGCCCGGTGAAAACCTTTCTCAGAAAAAACGGTGATCGCCGCATCCAGAATCTGAGTGCGACGTGCGGCAACAAGCATGGTCTGAATGGGATCGGGATGTCTTGTCATAGCTATGATCCGTGATCCTCTTTGATTGAATTTAAGTTCATATAAGTGAATGATTATTCAATCAAAGCATACCATCACTCGTACGAGATTGTCAAGAGAAAGTTCTCCTTCCCTCTTTTCCCCAACCATGAAGAGGCGAAAATCCACCGAGATGACGCCGCTGCAAGTTGACTCCACAGGAAAGGTGCGCATCGTTTGTTCGTAAACCTGCTTCCGAGAGGCGAGAGAGAAAGACGAGAGTAAATTTCTCGGGATTGGCGACTCTCATGGCCAGAGTAAGGTTGGATAAGAGCATCGTCAATCCCTTGCGCGGCATAACGAGCCAGCATTTTACGCACGCCCCGATCTGTATATCTTTTTCGTCGTACCGACTCAAAAAGGAAGATTGCTCCCTTGTTGCGCATCTGCTGAATACTGGACATGATAACAATGGGAGGGAGATCGTTTTTGTGGAGAGGGAAACGCCCTCTCTTCTGAAAGTACTTGAGCAAAACAGCGAAACCCAAACGAGTGGCACCACTCTTGTTTCGGTAGAGCCACACTAAGATATTGTTGGCGAATTGCCCTCAGTTAAGCCGCTGCTGCCGATTTTGCTGCGGACACCAACCGGGAGAAGCGCGAGACAGGCGTTGAAGCATGCGTGCCGTTGGCTAGCCAAGCACAAGCCCGCAGCATATTCAT
>WNFC01002097.1_pt1 | contig 21831 bp, 23 predicted proteins | sample 5400541 | NCBI WGS metagenome assembly WNFC01 (sample SAMN13153342, study PRJNA577476) | soil metagenome | isolation source: 120 cm saprolite under Douglas fir tree site 2 hole 2 replicate 1 | place: USA:California | collected 2015-04-18
AGACCAAGCGGATCGTGCCGCGGGCGATCAGCCTGCTCGACTACACAGCCGGCGGACCCGACCTCCAGGGCAAGCCCGGGCCGATCTCTGCCGGCGACATCGGAGCGACGGTGCTCGCGACCGGACAGGCCCAGGGCAGCGAGATCCACGGCGAGAACGGCGACGACTTCATCTACGGCGGACCGGGCAACGACGTCCTGTTCGGCGACGGCCAGAACGACACCATGATCGGCGGCTACGGAAACGACTGGATGTCGGGCGGCACCGGCGACGACGGGATGCTGGGCGACGACGGCCGCCTGCTGACCAGCCGCGAGGGGCTGACCGAGCCGCTCATCGGCCTGACGACGCCGACGACCCAGTCGATGATCGCCACCGGCGGCAACCTGCAGCAGGCGCTCATCAACGTCAACGGCGAGCTGCTGTACAAGGCCGTACTGGTGCCCGATAACCTCGACCCGCTGCACCGGCAGCCCTTCACGCTAATGCCGCGAGCCCTCTACGCGAGCGACATCATGTACGGCGGCCTCGGCAACGACATGATGCATGGCGGCGCCGGCGAGGACGCCATGTCCGGCGCCGAAGCCCCCCTGTTGTCCTACACGAACGGCTATCGCCCGGACGGGTCGAAGATCACGACCACCAAGTTCCACGAGTACGACGCCAACGACCCGCTGCGCAAGATCCTGCTGAACGCGGCGGACGGTTCGCTGTCGAAGACCGGCACGGGCCTGAACTGGCTGCTCAACTTCAACGCCTCCGAAGGACCGCTGGACACCCAGTGGATCCAGGGCCAGACCAAGTACGCCGCTGTGCCGACTGACGGCAACGACACGATGTTCGGCGACCTCGGCCATGACTGGCTGGTTGGCGGCACCGGGCGAGACAAGATGTACGGCGGCTGGGGCGACGACATGCTCAACCTGGACGACAACCTCGAGACCGACAACGGCCTCAACGACCAGGCCGACACCAACCCGTCATGGGAAGACCTGGCTTTCGGCGGGGCCGGACGGGACGTCTTCATCGCCAACACCGGCGGCGACCGCATGATCGACTGGGTCGGCGAGTTCAACACCTACCTGGTTCCTTTCTCGCCCTTCGGCATGAACATGCTCAGCGATCAGATCCAGCCCGGGCTGCCGCAGTTCCTCTACGACCTCTCGAAGAGCGACGGCGCGGACCAGACGCTGGCGGCCCGCTACGGGAGCGACCCAGCACGCAACGGCGAGCCCTTTGGGGAGCTCGGCCTGGTCCTGCAGCAGGACGCCGCCTACAACGACCAGCGCGGCAAACCGCGCGACCCGCAGGCCGGCAACCTGCACGGCACGCGTGACGTGCTCCGCACCTCCGGCACTCAGGTGATCAACTCGCCGGGGACCTGCTGCGACCCGCCGGTCGGGGGCGCGACGACGCCGAAGCAGCTGTCAACGCCGCTGACGGTGAACAACGTCAGTCAGACCGGCGTCCCAGCCGTGATCTCGGGCCCGAGTGGAACTGCGGCGACGTACACGGTGTCCGACGGAACCCAGACGATTGGCGGCGCCGGCGTCGAGGCCGCCGATGGCATGTTGCCCGCCACCCTTGACCTGTCCGCGCTTGCCGACGGCGTCCTGACCGTGACGCTCACCCCGAGCGACGGCAGCGCACCGGTGACCTCGGCGATCGTCAAGAACACCCTTCAACCGGGCTCGGCCGGCATCTCGGCGCTCGCCTACGTCGGGCTGAACCGGGTCGGCGCCGCCACTTTCACGATCACGGGCCAGCCCGGGGCGTTCGTCTACCTCACCGTGTTCGATGGCGTGTCCTGGGAGGACGCGGCCGGCACGCTGGACGCGACAGGCTCACTCTCGCTGACGCTCGATCTCACGCGCCTCGCCGACGGCACGCTCACCGCGACCGCGACTCTAACCATCTCGAGCGGCAGCATCAGCTCGAGCAGCCTGACGTTCGTCAAGGACACAGCGGCGCCCGCGGCTCCGGCCGTCTCACTCCCCGTCTACGTCAACCTGGTCAACCGCGGCGCCGTGCCCGTCGTGGTCACGGGCGAGTCGGGCGCAACCGCCACCGTCAGCGCAACAGATGGAACGACCACGGTGACAGGCAGCTGGGTGGTCGGTTCGTCAGGCACGGTGACGATCGGCCTCAACCTGACCACGCTGAAGGACGGAGGCATCACAGCGACCGCACTCCAGACGGATCTTGCGGGCAACGCCGGGCCTGCCGGCACGCCGGCCGCCGCAACCAAGAACACCGTCGCGCCGTCCGGCGGCTTCACCATCAACGGTGGTGGACCCGTGATCAATGGCGTGGTCGCAACGACCAATCCAACCTTGAGCCTGAAGCTGTCGTTCAGCGACGCGGCGGGATTGGTGTCGATGGCGCTCTCGTCCGATGGCGGGGTGACCTATGGCTCGTCGGTCGCCTATGCGAGCTCGGCGTCGCTCGCCCTCAGCGGAGCCGACGGCCTGTACACCATCGCGGTCGTGGTCGTCGACGGTGCCGGCAACCCGGCAATCGTCACCCGGCAGGTCCGCCTCGACCGGACTGGCCCGGTCATGTCGTTTGCAATCACCGCGCCGACAAACAGCGGCTCATATGACGTCGGCCAGGTCGTCACGCTGAGCTACTCCGCCTCAGATCCGGACAACGTCGCGTCGCTGACGGCGGTGCTCGACTCCAAGACGACGCTCAGCAGCGGGTCTTCGTTCAACACTGAAACCCTGGTGGCTGGTACACACACGATAACCATCACGGCCAAGGACGGCCTTGGCAACGTCTCCACCTCCACGATCACCTTCCAGGTGCACGCGACGATAGGCGGGCTGACGACCGCGGTGAATGATGGCGTCAGCAAGGGCCAGATCACCTCGAGCGTCGCCAGTTCCAAGCTCCTGGCTCTGCTTTCGCTGGCGCAGGCGGCGCTCAACGCCGGCAACGCGACTCAAGCCAAGACTTACTTGAACTCTTTCATTAGCGTCGTCCAGCAGTACAGCGGCAAGGGAATCACGACCACCTACGCCAACCTGCTCGTCGGCTGGGCAAACGACCTGATCAGCCGCCTGTAAGCTCAGCGGCGTGGGGGAGCTCCGCCCGGCCTACGTATCCAGGGTAAGGATCGTTCGCGAGCGCGGGCCGATCCGCCAGGCCTATCTCCCGGTCGAGACGGAGCCGATCACTTTCGGCACCCACGGCGCGGTGCGCGAGCACTACGGGACGGCCCCGGGCCAGTACCCGGAGCACGCGACGACGCTCGACTACGTGGTCGCAGCCGCGGCTGGTTGACTTACCGGCACCCTGGGTGGCGCGCTGGAAGCGCGTGGGATCGACGCGAGCGAGGGGCGGCTCACTTCGGAGGCGGAAGGCGAGATCTATCTAGAGGACAAGGTCCTGGTGATCAAGAAGATCCACGTCCACTACACGCTCCGCGATTGCCCGGACGACAAGCGCGAGGCCGCCGAGCGCGCGCACTCGTTCCACGCCTCGCGCTGCCCTGTGGCGAAGAGCATCGAGAAGGCGATCGAGATCTCAACCGACCTCGCTTTCGAGTGAGGTCGATTGTGCGCGAGACCAGATGGTCGTCCCAATGCGGACGTTGCGAAACACCTCTTCGCTGACCAGGAAGCCGGCGAAGATCAGGACCACGCCGAGAAACTCTCCAAGGAAGAAAGACCACGTCACCCCGAAGCGGTTCAGGCTGCTCGTGACTCCGGGGATGAAGGCACCGGCGGCGATCAGGATCGTGGCCGGCACCCGTGAGTTGAGCTTGCCCTGGAAAAGGGCGCCCGCCGCGCCGGGCAGCGAGGAAAAGAAGTTGACCACGATCGCGAGCACGCCGAATCGGGCCGCCACCGCACGCTTCTTGGGCATGTAGATGTATGCGGAGTAGAGCGCCCCGAAGACAAGGGCAAGGCCACCGCCGGCGTTGAACGGCACGCTGCTCACCCGCAGGTAGCCGGGGAACGCGGCGGCAACCGGAACGTGCGTGGCCGGGTCGAGGTAGCCTCCCGAGAGCCTGGCGGTGATGACCAGGGTGGCGACCACCAGCGTGCCGGCGACGAGGAAGGCCATCGCAACGTGGGCCTGGAGGTCGCGCCGGACGGCCGTCGCGGTCGCCACGCAGGCCGCCGCCACCAGCGCCACGCCAAGGGCCACGTATCCCCCCGTTGCGGAGCCCGGGTACCTGGCGGTCGCGGCCAGCGAGAACAGGCCTCCCAGCGCGACCGACGCGGCCACGAAGTAGCCGAACCGGGTCTTGCTCAGCAGGTAGAGCGTGCCGGCACCGAGATAAGACGGGACGAGAAACGCCCCGACCAGGTACCACGTGCGGTAGAGCGGCTCGCTCCAGCCGAACGCGGAACCGAGAAACTCCGTCCCCGCCGCGACTCCGTACCAGACGAGCCCGATGCCCCAGACGAGCTGGAAGGCGCGGCGCCGCTGCCACCACTGGTCGAGCACCATGGCGGCGAACGCGAAGCTCAGCAGCGAGGACGCCAGCGGAAGGATGGCCTGCATCGCTTCCTACATTAGGACCTCGGCGGCGACGCGAAAGGCGGCGTTGGCGGCGGGGATGCCGCAGTAGACCGCGACGTGCAGCAGGACCTCCTTGATCTCGTCCCTGGTCAACCCGTTGTTCAACGCGGCCCGGATGTGGGCCGCGAGCTCCTGCTCCCTGCCCAGGGCGACGAGCAGCGACATGGTGATGACGCTGCGCGTCTTGCGATCGAGGCCCGGACGTGTCCAGACCTCGCCCCATACGTAGCGTGTGAGGAGCTCCTGAAACTCGGCGGTGACGGGCGTTCCGCTGGTGAGGGCACGGTCGACGTAGCCGTCGCCCATCACCTCGCGGCGAACCTTCAGGCCCCGCTCGAACAGGTCGTCTGACATTGTTCCCACCTCCTGATGCCGGTCTAATCGACCGCGAAGAAAACTGTCTCGTCCGGCCCTTGCAGCCGGACGTCGAACTGCAGAACGTCGCCGCCACGCCTGGCGATCAACGTCTGACGCCGCCGCGGATCGACGGCCGCCAGCACGTCATCCTCCAGGCCCGGCATGTAGACCCGCGTGTTCAGATGCCGAAGCAGGCCGCGCGCGAACACCACCAGGTTGAAGAATGCGGCGTCAGGCGTGCTGACCGTGAAATGGAACGCGCCCTCGGCGTCGGTGCGGCAGCGTGCGAACTGGTTCTCCTGCGACAGCTCCAGCAGCGCGTCGGGCACCGGATCGCCCGCGCCGTCGAGCACCTGGCCTTCGATTCGGATCGCATCGGGCAGGCCCGCCTGCGCGGGGTCGGCTCCGTCCGAAAACGGCAGAGCGAAGCCGAAGAATGGCCCGACGGTCTGCGACGGGGTCGGGTTCACGAGCTCTCCGCGGGCGTCGCATCGCGTCCGCGGAGCACGACGTCCCAGCGGTAGCCGAGCGCCCATTCCGGGATCGTGATGTCGAGGTCCAGCCTCGCCACGAGCAGCTCGCGGCCGCGCCGGTCCGGTATGGCGTTGAGGATTGGATCGAGCGGGATCAGCGGGTCGCCCGGGAAGTACATCTGCGTGACGAGACGGCTGGCGAGCGACGGGCCGAACAGTGAGAAGTGCACGTGCGCGGGGCGCCAGGCGTTGGCGTGATTGCGCCAGGGGTAGGCGCCGGGCTTCACCGTCACGAAGCGGTACGCCCCGTCATCGTCGGTCATGCAGCGGCCGGCGCCAGTGAAATTGGGGTCCAGAGGGGCGGGATGGTCGTCGACCGGGTCGACGTATCGGCCGGCGGCGTTGGCCTGCCACACCTCGATGAGCGTTCTGCGCACCGGACGCCGGTCGGAGTCGGTCACGCGGCCGCTGATGACGATCCGCTCGCCGAGCGGCTCTCCGGCGTGCTGCCGCGTCAGGTCGGCATCCTCGGGCCGCGTCGAGATCCGGCCGAACACCGGTCCGGGCGCCCGGTGAAACCATTCGCGAGCCAGCTTCACCGGCTCGTGCCGGGGCGCCCGCAGCTCCGTCGCGCGGTAGTCGGGATGGAGATACGGCGGTTCGAACTGCACCTCGCTCGCCACCCTTGACGGGCATTATGAACTGGCGCAAACTCCGATCGTCGGTACACGGAGCAATTCGGGTTTGCTGTCCGCGCGCCTGAACACGGGAGGAGGATTCAGGTGTCCATCACACGTCGCGAGATGCTCAAGACCAGCGGTCTTGTCCTCGGAGGGTTGGCCGTCCCAGGGGTTCTCGAATCATGCCTCACGTCGTCGAGCTCGACTCCGTCGGGGACCATCAAGATCGGCTACGTCAGCCCCATCACCGGCCCCGCGTCCGGCTTCGGAGAGCCCGATGGGTACGTGATCGGCCTCGCCCAGAAGGCCTTCAAGGACGGCCTGTCGATCGCAGGCACCAACTACTCGGTCCAGATCATTCAGCGCGACGGCCAGTCCACGCCGTCGGTGGGCGCGCAGGTTGCGAGTGACCTGATCCAGGGCCAGAAGGTCGACCTCATGCTGACCACCTCGACGCCGGAGACGACCAACCCTGTGTCCGACGCATGTGAGGCGGCGGGAGTGCCATGCATCTCGACGGTCGTGCCATGGGAGGCGTGGTACCTGGGCCGGGGCGGCAAGATCGGGCAGCCCTCGCCTTTCAAGTGGACCTGGCACTACTGCTTCGGCGTGTTCCAGTTCTTCCTGGCCTACACACACCTGTGGCCGCAGGTCGCCACCAACAAGAAGGTCGGCGTGATGTGGCCGAATGACGCGGACGGCAACGCGATCCGCGGTGCGCTCGGTCCGCTGCTGAAGAGCGCCGGCTACACGATCGTCGACCCGGGGCCATACGAGGACGGGACCAACGACTACACAGCGCAGATCGGCAAGTTCATCAGCGAGGACTGCCAGATCTTCAACACCTTTCCGATTCCTCCCGACTTCGCGACGTTCTGGCGGCAGGCAGCGCAGCAGGGTTACACGAAGCACGTCAAGATCGGTCAGATCGCGAAGACCGGGCTGTTTCCGTCGCAGGTCACATCGCTCGGCGCGATCGGCAACGGGCTGGCGTCAGGTGTGTACTGGGCGCCGACGTGGCCGTACAAGTCGTCGCTCACCGGGATGACAAGCAAGCAGCTCGGCGACGGCTACGAGTCGGCCACGGGCAAGCAGTGGAACCAGCAGATCGGCGCGAGCCTGTCGCTCTTCGACGTCGCGGCTGCGGTGCTGAAGGCGAGTGGCAATCCCAAGGACAAGCAGAAGATCGCCGACGCGATGAAGACGCTGACCGTGGAGACTCCGGTCGGCAATCTCGACTGGAGCAAGAATCCAAACTTCGGTCCCGGGACCGCATCGGTGCCGAACGTCGTGAGCACGCCGATCATCGGCGGCCAGTGGAAGTCAGGCGTATCGCACTGGCCCATCGATTTTGCCATCTGCGAAAATTCGGCCGACCCCAACGTACCCATCGCCTCGACGCTGCAGACCTATTCCGGATAAAACAAACGGCATGGAGGCGAGAACCGAGGCCGTTCTCGCCGCGGTCGCCGTGCGCAAGCGTTTCGGCGCCCTGGCCGTGCTCGACGGCGTCGATCTCGCGCTGAGGCAAGGCGAAGCGGTGGGCATCGTCGGTCCAAACGGCGCCGGGAAGACCACGCTGCTCAACGTCCTGTCCGGCTCGCTGGCGCCGGACGCCGGCAGCGTGGTGTTCCGAGGTCGCGACGTCACGTCAAAGGGCGCCGCCGAGCGCTGCAAGCTGGGCATCTCACGCACCCACCAGGTCCCCCGCCCGTTTGCCGGGATGACAGTCTTCGAGAACGTGCTGGTCGGCGCGACCGCCGGTGGGCGCCGGCGTGGTGCGGCGGCTTACGACCTGTGCCTTCACGTCCTCGACCAGACCAGCCTGACGCACCTGGCCAACAGGCGGGCCGAAAGCCTGGGCTTGCTGCAGCGCAAGCGCCTGGAGCTGGCCCGAGCGCTCGCGGTGGAACCCTCAGTGCTGCTCCTCGACGAGATCGGCGGGGGTCTCACAGACGCCGAGTCCGCGGACCTTGTCGAAACGGTGGCCGGCTTGCGCGACAGCGGCATCGGAGTCCTCTGGATCGAGCACATCGTCCACGTCCTGATGCAGGTCGTCGGCCGCCTCGTGTGCATGGACTCGGGACGCATCATCGCGGAAGGCCCTCCCGAGGCCGTCGTCTCGCAGGCGGCGGTCATCGACGCGTACCTGGGCAGCCGGGCATGAGGCTGCTCTCGGTCGAAGCGCTGGACTGCCGCTACGGCCTGCTGCAGGCCGTGCGCGGCGTCTCGTTCGAGGTCGCCAAGGGTGAGATCATCGCCCTGATCGGTGCGAACGGCGCGGGCAAGACCACGCTCCTGAGGTCAGTCGCCGGGGCGCACCGGCCGCACGGCGGCCGCCTCGTCTTCGACGGCGTCGACGTCACGCGGCTGCCGGCGCACCAGAAGGTCTCACTCGGGATCGCACTCGTGCCAGAGGGCAGGCGGCTCTTTGGAGGACTGACGGTCGAGGAGAACCTGCGCGTCGCCGCGTCGCGACGCCCTGGCCGGTGGAACGTGGAATCGGTGCTCGAGGTCTTTCCGCTGCTCAGGCCGCGCCGCCACATTTCGGCGGCAAACCTCTCGGGCGGCGAGCAGCAAGCGGTGGCGATCGGCAGGGCGCTCATGAGCAACCCGCGCCTGCTGTTGCTGGACGAGGTATCGCTGGGGCTTGCGCCGGTGGTGGTCGATGCCGTCTACCGGTCGCTCGCGGACGTCATCGGCGAGGGCGCGACGGTGCTCCTGGTCGAGCAAGACCTGACCCGGGCGCTGCAGGTTGCGAGCCGCGTCATCTGCATGCTCGAAGGCCGGGTCGTGCTCGAAGGCGACCCGCGTTCGCTCGACCGCGACCGCGTGGTCGGCGCGTACTTCGGCCTGAGGCGCGCGGGATGACGCTCCTCAACGCAGTTCTGCAGGGAATCTTCCTCGGCGCCTTTTACGCGGTGCTCGCCTGTGGCCTCTCGGTCATGTTCGGCGTGATGCGGATCATCAACCTGGCGCACGGTGACATCGCCGTGCTGGGGGCGTACGTCGTCTTCTACGTCGTCGAGCACACGGGAGTATCGGCCTTCGTCGCGTTCGCGGCGGCGCTGCCGGTGATGGTCGTGCTCGGCTACATCCTGCAGCTCACGGTGCTCGAGCGAAGCCTGAAGGCCGGCATCCTCACCCCGCTCCTCGCGACCTTCGGCCTCTCGATCGTGATCCAGAACCTGCTCCAGCTCGCGTTCTCGCCCGACGTCCACTCGCTCGGCGCGAGCGCGGGAGCAGTCACGACGTCGAGCTGGCAGGTGGCGAGCGGGCTTTCCGTGTCGGCCCTGGGCATCGTGGTGCTCCTGGTCGCGGTGCTCGTGTTCGGCGCCCTTCAGCTCTTCCTGTCCCGGACGCGGGCCGGCTGGATGATGCGGGCGACCGCCGAGGACCCTGACGCCGCGGAGCTGGTCGGCATCGACAGCCGCGCGGTTTACGCGCGGGCGACGGCGATCGCGGTCGCGATCGCGGCGCTGGGCGGCCTGTTCCTCGGCATCCGATCGGTGTTCGGCCCCGTCAGCGGCCCGACCCAGCTCATCTTCGCCTTCGAGGCGGTGGTGATCGGCGGCACCGGGTCGCTGTGGGGCACGCTCCTCGGAGGCCTCGCCCTGGGCGTCGCTCAGACCCTGGGCGCGCAGGTCCATCCCCAGTTCGCGGTGATGGCCGGACACCTGCTCTTCCTGGCTGTGCTGATCGCGCGGTTCGGCGGTGGCCGCCTTGTCTTGAGGGCCGTGCGGTGAAGGTTCAACGCTGGACTCGAACGTCGAAGCTCTTCACGGGCGGAACCGTCGTGCTCGCGGTCCTGCTCGCGTGCGTCCCCCTCGTCTTCGACCCCGACGTGGTGCAGAAGCTCACGACGCTGCTCATCCTGGTGCTGCTTGCAGCGATGTGGAATGCCCTCGCGGGGTACGGCGGCCTGCTCTCGGTCGGGCAGCAGGCCTTCATAGGGATTGGGGCCTACGGGACGGTGTTCTTCGCCGGCCTCGGCGTCACCCCGTACGTCTCGATGATCCTGGCGATGCTGGTGGCGGGCGCCGTTTCCGTGCCCATCTCACTCTTCGCGCTGCGGCTGCGCGCGGCCCAGTTCGCAATCGGGATGTGGGTCATCGCCGAGGTGATCTCGATCCTCGTCCGGCTCGACCAGAACCTGGGCGCCGGAACCGGGATCTCGCTCATTCAGCTCAACCAGTACGCGCCGAACTTCCGGCAGGCGTACACGTTCTGGCTGGCCCTCGCCTTTGCCGTGGTCTTCCTTGCCGCCCTGTTCTTTCTGCTGCGCTCGCCGCTGGGCGTCTCGCTGCAGGCGATCCGCGACGACGAGGATGCGGCGCGCTCCCTCGGCGTGCGGGTGGCGGCGCGCAAACGTCTTCTATTCGTGCTGGCGGGCTTCGGCTGCGGCGCCGCCGGCGTCTTGATCGCGGCCAACACGCTTTTCATCGAGCCGGGTTCGATCTTCAGCGTCCAGTGGTCGGCTTACATGATCTTCATGGTCCTGGTCGGCGGCCTGGGCACTTTCGAGGGTCCGATCCTGGGCGCGATCCTGCTCTTTGCGATCCAGACGACCTTCACCCAGGGCGGTCCGTGGTACCTGGTCGGCCTGGGCGCCACCGCCACGCTGTTCGCGCTCGTGCTGCCGCGCGGATTGTGGGGGACGATCGAGGAGCGCTTGGGGCTGCGCCTGCTGCCGGTGGGTTATCGGGTGGTGGAGACCAAAGGTGAAGAACGAGCCGCCTGACGACCACGCCCCCGAGGACTTGATGCGGCACCCAGGCCATCTGCTGCGCCGTGCGGTCCAGGCGATGAACCTGCTCTGGGATGCGGAAGTCTCGCACACCATCACCTCGCCGCAGTTCGCGGCGCTCAACGCACTGTATGCGGAGCCCAACCTGGACCAGCGCTCGCTGGGCCAGCGCGTCTCGCTCGACCGTTCGACGATGGCCGAGGTCGTTTCGCGCTTGAGCACGCGAGGCTTGATCCGCACCGAGCGCGACCCCCGGGACGGCCGGCGCAAGACCATCATGCTCACCACGCGCGGCCTGCACACGGTCCAGCACTTGATCCCGCGCACGCACGCGATGACCGACCGCCTGGTCGGTCCGCTGGATGCGCGTCAGCGCGACGAGCTGCTGCGCCTTCTGACCGCCGTCGTCAAGGCGAACGAACGGCGCTGAGCGCCGTCGCGACCTCTTCCGCGGTGCTCACCCAACCGAAGAAGGTCCGAACGTTGTAGATCGTCGCCCGCTGGATCTCGGCCGAACCTGCCGGCATCGTGGCGTCGGCCACCATGACCGGCCAGTATTCGAGGAAGTAGGCGTCGCGGATCGTCGACTCGACGCAGACATTGGACGCGATGCCGACCATCAGCAGGTTGCGGATGCCCCTGCTGCGGAGCACCGAATCGAGGTCGGTGGCGTGGAACCCGCTGTAGCGCGATTTCACGATCACGGTGTCGCCCGCCTGGGGCGTCAGCTCGTCCACGATCTGGAAATCCCACGTACCGAACGTCAGCAGAGTCCCACGCAGCTCGGGCCGCTGGTGCATCAGGCAGAGTGCGAGCTCCTTCTGCGGGTTTGGAGAATCCGGCCCACCGGCCGTCGCCAGGTCTGGCGGGTAGCCGATCGTGAGGTACACGACGGGAACGCCCGCGCGGCGCGCCGCCTCGCACACCAGCCGCGCGTTGGCGATGACGTCTTGCGCCGGCCGCACGTCGATCCCCGCCAGGTCGAGCATCCCGCCGTGGCTGGCAAAGGCGTTCTGCATGTCGACCACGAGGAGCGCGGTCCGATCGAGGTCGATCGAGACCGCCTCCGGCTCGGCGGGCAGCTCGACGGTCCTCATTCCATGACGCGGACGATGCGCCTCGACTTGAGCTCGGAGCGGGGAAGGGTTCCGGGCCCAACGATCCGGCACTCCAGCCGCACGCCGAGCGCCTGCCGCAGGTCGGCCTCGAGTCGCTCGGTCGAGAAGCTCGCCACGGACGGCTCGATGAGCAACGTCACCTCGTCCATCTGCCGCTCGCGGCGATGCTCGATGACGAACTCCATTACCTCGGGGTAGTGGCGCACGATGTCTTCGACCTGGGACGGATAGAGATTCACTCCGCGCACGGTGAACATGTCGTCGACCCGGCCCTGGATCCCGCCGACGATCTTGATGAACGGGCTGCCGCATGAGCAGGGTTCGCGAGAAACGACCACGCGGTCGCCTGTCCGGTAGCGGATGAGCGGCATGCCCCAGCGGCCGAGGTTTGTGGCGATCAGCTCGCCATCCTCGGCAACCTCGAATATGAATTCAGATTCGATCAGATGCACGCCGTCTCGGGCCGAGCAGCTGTGCCCCGTGGGTCCGAGCTCGGTCATGCCGGTGTGGTCGAAGCAGCTCGCTGAATACGCGGCTTCGATGGCGTCGCGGGTGGCCGGGATGCTTGCGCCCGGCTCGCCCGCGTGGATCGTCCTCCTGATGCTTCCCGCGGAAAGGTTGACTCCGATCTCGCTCGCGACATCGGCGAGCCTCAGCGCGTAAGTCGGCGTTGAAAGCAGCACCGTCGCGCCAAGGTCCAGCATGTTGCGCACGCGCTGCTCGCTCGTCATCGCGCCGCCCGAGATGCACAGCGCGCCGAGCCGCTCCGCGCCGCCGAAAGCCGACCAGAAGCCGATGAACGGCCCAAACGAGAAGGCGAAGAAAAGCCGGTCGGACGCCGTCACTCCCGCAGCGCGATACACGTTGTCCGCCCAAATCCGGAGCCACCAGTCCCACGACTCCTCCGTGTCGAGCCAGCGCAGCGGCTGGTCACCGCTCGACCCCGATGTCTGATGCAGCCGGACGTACTGGCCGAGCGGATCGGTGAGGTTGGAGCCGAACGGTGCGTGGTCACGCTGGTCTGCGAGGAGCTCTGCCTTGGTCACCAGCGGCAGGCGTTCGAAGTCATCCCAGCCGTGGACTTCGTGCAGGCGCCCTCGCCAGAAGGCATTGGTCGCAAGGATCCGAGCGACTCCGGCGCGCAGGCGCGCCATCTGCTGCTCGCGCAGCTCGTCCGGACTAGTCGCTGACCGCTCGGTCGCCGATCTCAAGTGCGGAGTCGAGGATCTCGAAGCCTTCGTCCAGCTCGGCCTCGGTGATGCACAGCGGCGGGTTGGTCATGATCGTGTTCCAGCGCACGAACGTGTACATGCCCGCCTCGACCAGGGCCTGGGCGATCGCCTTCATCTCGGGCGACGTCCCGTTGAAGGGCGCGAGCGGTTCCAGCGTCTGGCGATCACGCACGAGCTCGAGGCAGCCGAACAGGCCGATCGCTCGGGCGGCCCCGACGCATGGGTGCCGGTCGCGCAGCTTCCTGTGTTGCCTCGCGAGGACCTCGCCCATGCGCCGCGCGTTGCCCACCATGTCGTCCTCTTCGTAGGCCTGGATCGCGCCCAGCGCCGCGGCGCAGCCGAGCGGGTGGCTGTTGTAGGTCAGGCCGCCGTAAAACACGTGGTCGTCGAAGTACCTGGCGACCTGGGGCCGCATCCCCACCGCGCCCAGCGGCACGTAGCTGCTGGTGAGGCCCTTCGCCATCGTGATCATGTCGGGCACGACGCCCCAGTGGTCGACGGCGAACCAGCGGCCGGTGCGGCCGAAGCCGGTCATGACCTCGTCGCAGATCATCAGGATGCCGTGGCGGTCGCAGATCGCGCGCACGCCCTGCAGGTAACCGTCGGGCGGGATCAGGATGCCGTTGGTCCCGACGATCGGCTCGAGGATGAACGCTGCGATCGTCTGCGGGCCCTCGAGCTGGATCGTCTCCTCGAGGTCGGCCAGCGACTCCTCGACCGTGTCCCATCCCCGCTGGATGCCGTGGTACGGGTCGAGCACATGGACGACCCCGCCGCCTGGATTTTCATTCGGCCACCGGCGCGGATCGCCTGTGGCCTGGACGGCGCTGCCTGTCGATCCGTGGTAGGAGCGGTAACGAGCGAGGATTTTCGTCCGGCCGGTCACGACTCGCGCGATCTTGATCGCGTTCTCGTTCGCGTCGGCGCCGGCCAGGGTGAAGAAGACCTTGTCGATGTCGCCGGGCAGCAGCTCGGCCAGCTTGGCGCCGAGCCTGGCCCGCGCTTCGTGGGCCATGAACGGGCTGATGTAGGGCAGCTGCTCGGCCTGGCGCTGGATCGCCTCGATGATCCGGCGGTCGCCATGCCCGGCGTTGACGCACATCAGCTGGCTGTTGAAGTCGATGAACCGGCGGCCGTCCGCGGTGTGGAAGTAGACGCCCTTGGCGCTCGTGACGGGCAGCGGTTTCAGGTCCGCCTGGGCCGACCAGTCGTAGAGGGTGTGGCGCAGGCAGAGCTCGGTGATCTCCCCAGCGCTCAGGGCCTTCACGGCCTCCGTCACCACGTCCCGAATCCTACTTCGCCGCGTGGCGGCGGGCGACTACCGGGCCGGAGCGGCGCTCCGGCGGCGATCCGTGAGGTAGCTCGTCCCGGTGAGAATCATCCCGATGCCGACGACAACGATCAGCGAGACGAAGAGCGGGTCATGGGAATAGACGAAGAGCCCGGCCAGGACCAGGACGATCAGCGAACGCACCAGCAAGGTCGTCGGATACAGCGCCTCGACCCCGTGACGGATGATCTGGACGATGACGACGCCAAGCGAGAACAGGACCACCCCCAGCAAGCGGGGCAGCACGTCGCCGTAGTGGCCGTTGCTGAACAGGAGGGTCAGGGCCAGGCCGGGGGCTGCCACGAGGGCCACGCCGGCGCCGAGGAGGTACGCCGCCAGGTAGTAGAGGCTGAGACGGGTGCGGCGCACAGCGTGTATATACACGGTACGAAGGTGTTTGGCAAGCCGGGAGAGAGATGAGGTCGGGCAAGGAGGCGGCCCTCCTGAAGCGCTACCGCACCGCCGTGGCTGCGTGCGCCGTGATGAACCTGCGCCAGGCGTCCAGGGTGGTCACCGCGTTCTTCGATGACGAGCTTCGCGCGGCTGGGCTGCGCGCGACCCAGCTCAACATCTTGATGGCGATCGAGGTCGGAGCGCCCCGCAGCGTCAGCGCCATCGCTGAGATCCTCGCCACGGACCGGACGACGATGACCAGGAACCTCCAGCTCCTGCGCAAGCGCGGGCTGATCGACAAGGAGCGCATCGCCCTCACGGCCAAGGGCCGCTCCACGGCCGCCGCAGCGCTTCCCCTCTGGGAGCGAGCGCAGGCGACGGTCGTGGACACGTTGGGGGGTGACCGCTGGTCGAATCTCCTGGAGGAATTGGCGGCGACGAAGGCCGCGGTCAGCCGGCGCCGGCGGCGCTGACGGTCTTCAGCTCGAGTCGGTGCCGCCGAGCACGTCCCCGGCGCGCAGCCTCTCGAGGTTCTGCATCCGAGCCTCGGCGCGCGGCCCCAGGCGGCGAAGCACTTCGGCCACCAGCGCCTCGACCACGGCCATCGCTCCAACGAGCGAGTCGAAAGGCCCGACGGTCTCCACGCTGGTCACGAGGACCTGACGGGCAAAGGCCGACGCGGGGGAGAGCCACTGGTCCGTGAAGAGCACGACGTTGCAGCCGCGGCTTGCCGCGACGCGCGCGCTCTCGATCGTGTCCGGCTGGTAGCGGCGATAGTCGAAGACCACCAGGACGTCGGTTTTGCGCATGTCGATGAGCTGCTGCGCGGGGGCGCTGCGGTCCGAGTCGACCAGCCCGATCCCGGGGCGCAGCAGGTGGAGCTGGCCGGCGAGGTAGCGGGCCAGCGTCGCGCTGACCCGGCCGCCGAGCACCATCACCCGGCGCCTGACGTCGGCCAGCACCGTCACCGCCTCGTTGACGTCGCGATGGGACAGCAGGCCCAGGGTCGCGTGGAGGTTGTGCGCCGAGACCTCGAGCGCGCCGCCGAGCATCGAGTCGGTGCCGGTGCGCTGGGGCTCGTCGCGGTAACGGGCGAGGGGAGAGCTCAGTCGCGCCTGCACCTCACGGCGGAGGCTCTCCTGGAACTCGGGGTAGCCTCGGAAGCCGAGCTTGGTGATGAAGCGAGTGACGGTCGGCGGGCTGACGCCGGCTCGCTCGGCGAACCTCGCCACGCTCTCCAGGCCGGCGATCGGGTACGACGCGAGCAAGGCCCGCGCCAGCCTGCGCTCGGCCGGGCTCAGGCTGTCCAGGCGCTGCCGGACGACCTCGCCGACGCGGGGGTCAGCTTCCGTGATGTTTGTTACATCCTGCCCCAATCAAGCGCTCCCGGAACGTCCTTGACAACCATCCCTGCCCCTGATAGCTTCGCCGCAAAGCCTCGAGGGGAAGGCTACTAGGGAGGAGCACCTTATGAGCGTCCAGGCCCACAGTTCTGACGTCGACCAACTCCACCGCATGGGCTACGCGCAGGAGCTGCTCCGCCGGATGAGCGGCTTCTCGAACTTCGCGGTGTCATTCACGATCATCTCGATCCTCTCCGGCTGTTTGACGCTCTTCTACTTCGGCATGAGCAACGGCGGACCGGCGGTCATCACCATCGGCTGGCCACTGGTCGGCGTCATGGTCATCCTGGTCGGGCTGGCCATGGCCGAGGTGTGCTCGAGCTATCCGACGGCCGGCGGGCTCTACTACTGGGCCGCCAAGCTCGGCGGCAAGAGCAGCGCGGGGTGGAGCTGGATCACCGGCTGGTTCAACCTACTCGGCCAGGTGGCGGTCACGGCAGGCATCGACTTCGGACTTGCCTTCTTCGCCAACTACTTCCTGAGCCTGTTCATCTCGTCGTGGCCCAACCCACTCAACGCGGCGACTGACGTTGGTCCGCGAGTGTCGATCATCGCGGTGTACGCGGTCGTGCTGTTCATCCACGGTCTTCTGAACACCTTCGGGGTTCGCCTGGTGGCCCTGCTCAATGACATCTCGGTGTGGTGGCACATCGCCGGTGTGCTGATCATCGTCGGCACGCTGTTCCTTTTTTCGAAGTATCACCAGTCCCCGTCTTACGTCTTCACCAAGTTCGTGAACCTGACAGGCTTCACTTTCGCGGGAGCTTCGGTCTTCGTCTTCCTCACGGGCCTGCTGATGGCCCAGTACACGTTCACGGGTTATGACGCATCAGCGCATATGACCGAAGAGACGCAAAATGCCGCAGTCGCTGGACCGCGCGGCATCGTCTGGTCGATCATCATCTCCCTGATCGCGGGCTGGGTCCTCGTGATCGGCGTGACGCAGGCGATCAACGACGCCGACTACGCCAACATCGTCGGAGCGCTCGGCGCGGCACCGGCCGTGATCTTCCAGGACTCTCTCGGCAAGACCGGTGCAGCACTGCTGCTACTCATCGTGATCGGGGCCCAGTTCTACTGCGGGATGTCGTCGGTCACCGCCAACTCGCGCATGATCTACGCCTTCTCGCGCGACGGCGCCTTGCCCGGCTCGCAGTTCTGGCACCGGATCAATCCGCGCACGCGGACTCCGACCAACTCGATCTGGTTCGCGGCGGTCGGCGCATTCATCCTCGGCCTCCCGTATCTGTGGAACCCGACCGCGTACGCGGCCGTGACGTCGATCGCCGTGATCGGCCTGTACATCGCGTACGGCATCCCGATCCTCCTCCGGCGCATCGCCGGCGAGAAGTTCCAGCGAGGGCCGTGGCACCTGGGCCAGTGGAGCGCAATCGTGGGATGGATCGCCGTTGTATGGATCGGCTTCATCTCGATCCTTTTCATCCTGCCGCAGGCGGCTCCGGGCAATACCCTGGCCACGTTCAACTACGCGCCCGTGGCGGTGATCGTCGTGCTGATCTTCGCGGGCGGGTACTGGTTCCTGTCGGCCAAGAACTGGTTCAAGGGACCGAAGGTCCAGGGGTCGCCCGACGAGCTGGCCAGGATCGAAGCCGAGCTGGAGGCGGTGGGCGCGCCCATGCCCGCGGGGGCACCCGGCAACTAGCGATTTGGCCGAAAAACCCAGGATCGCGATCACGGTGAGCCCCAGGCGGGGCGAGCCGTACTACCTGCCGTATCGCAGGGCGGTGGAGGCGGCCGGCGCGGAGCCGGTCGAGCTCCCGCCCGGCACTCCATCACTCCCGGACGTGGACGGCCTCCTGCTCCCTGGCGGGTGGGACGTCGACCCCGCCTTCTACGGCGAGTCGAAGGACGAGAAGGTCGGGCCGATCGACCGCGACCTGGACGAGACGGAGCTGCGGCTCTTCCAGCAGGCGCGGGAGCAGGACATCCCGGTCCTCGGCATCTGCCGGGGCCAGCAGGTGATCAACGTCGCCCTCGGCGGGTCGCTCGTCCAGCATCTCGACGACCATGACGTGCGCGGCTTCGGGCGCAGCCACCTGGCGCACACCATCGAGGTCGATCCGGGCTCCGAGCTCGGCCACGCCGCCGGAGAGCACAAGATCCGCGTCAACAGCTTCCACCACCAGGCGATCCGCCGCCTCGCCCCGGGCCTGCACGAAACGGCGAAAGGGGAAGACGGCACGGTGGAAGGCGTCGAATCCGATGACGGGCTTATCGTTGCGGTGCAATGCCACCCGGAGGAGCTGACGACCGACCTGCCCTGGGCGAGGAGGCTCTTCGAGCGCTTCGTCGCTCGCGCGCGCGGCAGGGGCAAAACACGGCGCTAGCCAGTTGCTGACCAAAGAGCACCTCGCTCACCAGGTCGCGGCTGGTCAGATCGACACCGTGGTCGTCGCGTTCACCGACATGCAGGGCCGCCTGATGGGCAAGCGCGTCGACGCCGAGTACTTCGTCGAGACGTCGTATGAGGGGGAGTCGACGGAGGGATGCAACTACCTGCTGACCGTCGACATGGAGATGGACCCGGTGCCCGGCTACCAGATGGCGAGCTGGGAGACGGGGTACGGCGACTTCGACCTCGTGCCCGACTTCAACACGCTGCGCGCCATCCCGTGGCTCGACGCCACCGCGATGGTGCTGTGTGACGTGGCCTGGCACGACGGAAAGCCGGTTCGCCCTTCGCCGCGCCAGGTGCTCAGGGCGCAGATCGAGCGCGCGCGCAAGCTGGGATTCGAGCCGATGTTCGGCTCGGAGCTCGAGTTCTACCTGCTGAAGGAGACGTTCGCGGAGGCCCACGCCAAGCATTTCATCGACCTCACGCCGTCGGTCCCGTACATCCTCGACTACCACGTCCTCGCCACGACCTACGACGAACCCTTCCTGCGCGCCGTGCGCAAAGGGATGAAGGCGGCCGGAATTCCGGTCGAGAGCTCGAAGGGGGAGGCCTGGCCGGGCCAGCAGGAGATCAACTTCCGGTTCGCCGACGCGCTGACGATGGCCGACAACCACGCCATCTACAAGAACGGGATCAAGGAGATGGCCCACCAGAACGGCTGCTCCGTGACGTTCATGGCGAAGCCCGACCACCGCTGGATCGGCAGCTCATGCCACGTCCACTCGAGCCTGTGGAAGGATGACCGCAACGTGTTCGACGGCGAGTCGGACACTTTCAAGCAGTACCTCGCGGGCCACATCGCATACGCGTCGGAGATGGCGATCTTCCTGGCCCCGAACATCAACTCGTACAAGCGCTACGCGGCGGGCAGCTGGGCGCCCACGACGCTGGCCTGGGGCCACGACAACCGGACGTGCGGCTTTCGCATCGTGGGCCACGGCCAGCACCTGCGCGCCGAGTCGCGGATCCCGGGCGCGGACGTCAACCCCTACCTGTGCTTTGCCGCGCTGCTCGCGGCGGGTCTGCGCGGGATCGAGGAGAAGCTGCCGCTCCCCCCTGAGTTCAAGGGCAACGCCTACGAGTCGGACGTCCAGCGATTCCCGCACGCGCTGCGCGACGCGATCACGGCGCTGGAGAAAGGCAAGATGGCGCGCGCCGCGTTCGGCGAGGACGTGGTCGACCACTACCTGAACTACGCCCGCACCGAGCAGGCGCTGTTCGACAAGGTCGTCACGACGTATGAGCGGGAGAGGCTCTTCGAGCGTGGGTAGGCTCGACGGGAAAGTGGCCGTCATCACAGGCGCGGCCGGCGGCATAGGCCGCGAGGCCGCAATCCTGTTCTCGGCCGAAGGCGCTCGAGTCTGCGTGGCCGACGTCGGGCGCGAGGCGGGGGAGAAAACGGCTGCCGAATGCCGAGAGGCGTTCTTCTTCGGCGCCGACGTCAGCGACCCAAAGAGTGTGCAGGCGATGTACGCCGAGACCGAGAAGCGGTACGGCCGCATCGACGTCCTCTACAACAACGCCGGCATCATGCCGCCGGATGACGACTCCATCCTCACGACAGAGCCCGACGCCTGGGACCGCGTCCAGGCGGTCAACGCGAAGGGCGTCTTTCTGTGCTGCAAGTACGGCATCCCGTACCTGCTGAAGGCGGGCGGAGGATCGGTGATCAACGTCGCGTCGTTTGTCGCGCTGGTCGGGGCGGCGACGTCGCAGGTCGCGTACACGGCGTCGAAGGGCGCGGTGCTCTCGATGAGCCGCGAGCTGGGTGTCCAGTTCGCGCGCCAGGGTGTGCGCGTCAACGCGCTGTGCCCGGGACCCGTGGAAACGCCTCTTTTGATGCGGCTCTTCAACGAGAACCCGGGAGCGTACGAGCGACGCCGCGTCCATCTGCCCATGGGCCGGCTGGCGAAGGCGCGGGAAATCGCGAACGCGGCGCTTTTTCTGGCCGGCGACGAGTCGAGCTACGTGAACGGGGCCACGTTCCTGGTCGACGGCGGCCTGACGGCCGCGTACGTCACGCCGGAGTAACCGAAGCGGACAAGGGAACGTCGTCCACATGCTATGGCGACTGCGCCAAATACTGGCCGCCGCTGCTGACCGGAGCCGCGCCACAGGCTGGCGCCGGAGCCAACGCCGCGTTGCTTGGTACGACGAAAAGAAACGACGGCACGAACGAGGTCACCTATGGCGGCCACCCGCTGTATTACGTCGTCACAGATCACAATCCCGGGGATGCCACCGGACAAGGGGTCAACAACTTCGGCGCCCGCTGGGATGCCGTCGGACCGGCCGGCAACAAGATCGGCTGATCCCCGCAGGGGGATAGTCCGCGATGCGCTTGGCATCGCGATCGCGAGCGGCGCCTACGCCATCTCCTTCGGCGCGATCTCGACGGCGGCCGGTCTGTCGATCCTGCAGACCTGCTTCCTGTCGGCGGTGATGTTCACAGGCGCGTCGCAATTTGCCCTGGTCGGCGTGATCGGCGCCGGCGGGGGCGTGTGGGCCGGTACCGCCGCTGCGGCCCTGCTCGGCTCGCGCAACGCTCTCTACGGCCTGCGCCTGGCCTCGCTGCTCGAGGTGCGCGGCCTGCGCCGCGCCCTGGCCGCCCAATTCGTGATCGACGAGACGACCGCGATGGCTATCGCCCGCGACGACCCGCGCCTGAGCCGGTTCGCCTTCTGGGTCACCGGCATAGCTCTTTTTGTGCTCTGGAACCTGGGCACGCTCGCGGGCGCGCTGGCCACCCACGCGTTCTCGAACCCGAAAGCCCTGGGTCTCGACGCCGCTCCGCCGGCGGCATTCCTCGCCCTTCTGGCGCCACGGCTGCGGGCCCGGGAGCCGCTGGCGATCGCCCTCGCCGCGGGAGTGGTCGCGACGGCCGTCTTGCCTTTCGTGCCGGCTGGCGTCCCGCTGCTCCTGGTGGCCGTGCTCGTCTCCGTGTACGGCGTGCTCAGGATGCCGAGATGACCTGGGGCGGCCTGCTCGTCGCGTGCCTGGCGTGCTACGCGTTCAAGCTGGCGGGACTCTCGCTTCCGCAGCGCTGGCTCGAGGACTCGCGCGTGCAGCGGACCGTGCCTTTGATCCCGGTCGCGCTGCTCGCGGCGCTCGTTGCGACGCAGACGTTTTCGACCGGCCGGCACCTCGTG
>WNFC01005256.1_pt1 | contig 21822 bp, 23 predicted proteins | sample 5400541 | NCBI WGS metagenome assembly WNFC01 (sample SAMN13153342, study PRJNA577476) | soil metagenome | isolation source: 120 cm saprolite under Douglas fir tree site 2 hole 2 replicate 1 | place: USA:California | collected 2015-04-18
AAGCGAGGCGTCTGATGCCGGCGCGCCGCGCGGTGGTCCTGCTCTCGGGCGGCCTCGACTCGGCGACCGCGTTCGCCGTGGCGCGGGCGGAGGGCTTCGACTGCTACGCGCTCTCCTTCGACTACGGCCAGCGGCACGAGCGCGAGCTCGAGTCCGCGCGCCGGCTGGCCGCCGCCCTCGGGGCCAAGGAGCACCTGGTGCTCCGCCTGGACCTACGCGCGATCGGCGGGTCGGCGCTGACCGCCGACGTGCCGGTGCCCAAGGGTCGCAGCCACGAGGCCATGGCAACCGGCATCCCGGTCACCTATGTCCCGGCACGGAACACCATCTTCCTGAGCCACGCGCTGGCCTGGGCGGAGGTGCTCGAGTCGCAAGACATCTTCATCGGGGTAAATGCCCTGGATTATTCGGGATATCCAGATTGCCGGCCAGAATACATCGAAGCCTTCGAGGGCATGGCGAACCTCGCGACCAAGGCCGGGGTCGAGGGCCGGAGCCGCCTCACGATCCACACGCCGCTCATCCGCCTGACCAAGGCCCAGATCGTCCGGCGCGGGGCCGAGCTCGGTGTGGACTTCGGCCTCACCTGGTCCTGCTACGAGCCTCAGCCCGATGGCCGCGCCTGCGGCCTCTGCGACTCCTGCCTGCTGCGGCGCAAGGGCTTCGCCGAGGCCGGCCTGCGCGACCCCGTGCCCGCCGCCCACTGAGGTCGCCCCCGAGCCCGTGTCCGAGCCTGCCGACGTCCTGAGCCGCTTCCCCCGCGAGCGGACCTGGCTGCTGCCCGCGCTGCACGCGCTCCAGCACCGCGATCGCTGGCTCTCGCCCGCGGTGCTGGAGGAGGCGGCGGATCATCTCCGCGTGCCGCGCAGCGAGGTGTACGGCGTCGCGACGCACTATCCCGAGTTCCGGCTTGCCCAGCCCGGCCGCCGCGTGGTGCGCGTCTGCGTGGGGCTCTCGTGCCGCGTCCGGGGCGGGCTCGACGTGCTGGCCGCCTGCGAGCGGCGCCTCGGTATCGCGGCGGGCGCGACGACCCCCGACGGCGCGGTCACGCTCGAGCGGCTCGACTGCGCGTTCGACTGCGCGATGGCGCCGGTGGTGGAGGTGGAGGGCGAGCATCGCGGGCGGGTCGAAGTGGGCGCGGTAGACGCCCTGCTCGCCGCGCCCTCTCACCCTGCCCTCTCGCCCTCCGGGGGCGAGGGTTCCCCAGAACTTCCTCTCCCTCCCGGGGACGGGGCGCCCCATCTCCCTCTCCCCTCTGGGGAGAGGGCCGGGGTGAGGGGCACGCACCTGCTCACCCTGGTCGTCGGCGCCGGCACCTGCGGCCTCTCGGTCGGCGCGGCCGACACGCTCCGCGCGCTGCGCGACGAGATCGCGCGCCACAAAGTCGCCGCCCGCGTCGTCGCCGGCGGCTGCAACGGCATGTGCTGGGCCGCGCCGGTGGTCACTGTGCTGCGCGGCGACGAGGCCCCGCGCGTCATCCCGCGCGTGACCGCCGGCCAGGCCGCGGCGCTGCTGGCCACGGTGGGCGCAGGGACAGCCCCCGAGCACGCCGACGTCGCCGCGTTCCTCACCGGCCAGCGGCGCGAGCTGATGAGCCGCTGCGGCATCACCGATCCCGGCGATATCGCCGACGCGATCCGTCGCGGCTCGTACGAGGCGCTCAAGCGCGTGCTGACCGAGGCGCAGCCCGAGCGCGTCATCGAGACCGTCAAGCGCGCGGGGCTGCGGGGCCGCGGCGGCGCCTACTTCCAGGCCGCGCTCAAGTGGGAAGGCGCGCGCCGCGCGGCCGGCCCCATCAAGTACCTGATCGTCAACGGCGAGGAGGGCGAGCCCGGCATCTTCAAGGACCGCCACCTCCTCGAGGGCGATCCTCACCGCCTCCTGGAAGGGGCGCTGCTGGCCGCCTACGCGGCGGGCGCTTCGCGCGTGATCCTCTACATCCACGGCGAGGCCCATCTGGCCGCGCGCCACGTCGAGCGCGCGCTGGACCAGGCGCGCGCGGCGGGCTTCGTGGGCGAGCGCGTGCTCGGCAGCGAACTCTCGGTCGCGGTCGAGATCCGACGCGGGGCGGGCGGGTTCGTCCTGGGCGAGGAGACGGCGCTGATGGAGTCGCTCGAAGGCCGCCGCGCGATGCCGCGGCCGAAGCCGCCGTTCCCGACCGAGTCGGGCGTCTACGGCCGGCCCACCGTCATCAACAATGTTGAAACCCTGTTTGCCGTCCCGTTGATCCTCGGCCACGGCGCCGAGTGGTGGACGGGGCTCGGCCGCGGTCACGGCACCAAGGTGTTCGGCCTTTCCGGACACGTCGCGCGCCCCGGCGTGATCGAGGCCGAGCTCGGCCTGACGCTACGCGATCTGCTCGAGCGCATGGGCGGAGGCGCGCCGGACGCGCGGGCGGTGACGGCGGTGGCCCTCGGCGGGCCTTCGGGCATCCTCGTGCCACCGCGCCGCTTCGACGAGCCGCTGGTGCCCGGCGGCAACCCGAATCCCGGCACCGGGGGTGTCGCGGCCCTCCACGCCGGGGTTGGGGTGGCCGAGGCGGTGCGCGTGCTCCTCGACTTCAACACGCGCGAGTCCTGCGGCAAATGCACGCCGTGCCGCGAGGGCACCGCGCGGCTGCGCGACATGCTCGGCGGCCGCGCGCCGGTGGACCGCCAGGCGGTGGCCGAGCTGGCCGACGTGGTGCGGGTGGCGTCGCTCTGCGGCCTCGGTCAGGCCGCGCCGCTGTCCATCCTCTCGGCGCTGAGCGAGTTCCCCGGGGAACTGTAGCACCACCCCTCACCCTACCCTCTCCCCTGAGGGGAGAGGGTACGTCACTTGACCCCTCGCCCCCGGAGGGGGAGAGGGCAGGGTGAGGGGGCGCCTACGGCAGGGCGCGGGCGGGGAGGCCGGTGTAGTCCGCGCGCGGGCGGATCAGACGGTTGTCGGCGTACTGCTCCATGATGTGCGCGCACCAACCGGCCACCCGGCCGACCGCGAAGATGGACGTGCAGAAGTCGGGCGGGATGCCGAGCGCGTCGTAGACCACCGCGGAGAAGAAGTCCACGTTCACGGGCAGGCTGGTCCGCGCCTTCATCGCGTCGTAGAGCCGCTCCGCCACCTCGAAGAGCTTGCCGCGCCCGGTGGCTTCCGCCATGGACTTGGCCATGCCCCGCAGCACCCGCGCCCGCGCGTCGTCCACCTTGTAGACGCGGTGGCCGAAGCCGGGCATGCGCGTCCTGGGATTGGCGCGATCCCGCTTGGAGAGCGCGGCGCGCGCGCCGATCCGCGCTTCCACGAAGGCCTCGGCAAGCGAAGGCTCGGCAATCTCGAGGAGCATGGCCAGCACGTCCTCGTTCGCGCCGCCGTGCCGCGGCCCCTTGAGCGTCGAGATGGCCGCCACGACCGCCGAGTGCAGGTCGGCCACCGTGGCCACCGCCACCCGCGCCGCGAAGGTGGAGGCGTTGAACTCGTGGTCGGCGTGCAGCGTGAGGATCACGTCCAGCACGCGCGCGACCTCCGCGGAGGGCTCCCGGCCGTCGAGCATGTAGAGGAAGTTCGCGGCGTGGGAGCCGTCGGGGCGCGCGGCCACCGGTTCGTGACCGGTGCGGATGCGCTGCCAGGCGGCGACGGTGGCCGGCACCAGGTTCATCAGCCGGTAGGCCTTGCGCAGGTTGGCGGCGGGCTCGTCGGAGCGGACGTCCGGATCGGCGGCGGCGGCCAGCGACACCGCGGTGCGCAGGGCGTCCAGGGGGTGGCACGCCCGCGGCAGCCGGCGCAGCAGGTCGAGGACAGGCGGCGGCAGGGGCCGCGTCTCCGCGAGCCGCGCGCCGAACTCCGCGCGCTCGGCCGCCGACGGCAGCTCCCCGAACCAGAGCAGCCGCGTGGTGTCCTCGAAGCTGGCCGCCCCGACCAGGTCCGCGACCTCGTAGCCGCGGTAGTAGAGGCGCCCGGCCTCCCCGTCCACCCGGCAGATCGCCGACCGCGCCGCGATGATGTCCTCGAGCCCGTCCTTGTACGCCGTCGCCATGGCCTTGTCCTCCCTGGTTGATTATAGTTGATTTAGATTGATTAGACCAGACGGAGCCTGACAATGGCGGACCGGGTGGCCGGGGGACTGCTAGCATGGGGTCATGATCGTGATTGACGGCGACGAGTATCTGACGGGCGACGAGGCGGCGGGCCTGCTCGGGGTGAAGCGCGAGACGCTCTATGCCTACGTGAGCCGCGGGATGCTGAAGAGCTACCGCCAGGGCATCAAGCGCCAGCGGCTCTACCGGCGCGCCGAGATCGAGCCCCTGCTCCGCCTCGCCCCCTCGTCCGCGGTCGATCCCGCCGCGGCGCCCGACCGGCGTGGCGCCCAGGCGGCGGAAGTGCCCCTCGCCGAGTCCTGGATCCGGGAGTAGGTCGGACCCTCAGTCCTGGAAGGCGGCCAGGGCCTCCTGGAGCCGCTCCGCCTCCGGGTCCTCCGCGTACACCGACCGGAGGAACCGCGCGCCGCACGGGCAGATGACCGCCAAACGAAACCCTCGGTCGATCGGCTTGGTGGCGCCGCGCAGCACGCCGCACTCGCGATGCGTCAGGACGAAGCCCCGCAGCTCGGCGTAGACACCCATGGTGCCCGGTAGAGTAACAAACCCCGGGGGTGGCGGCACAGGCCGGCGTGTAGAATAGGCTCGCATTCGGGACTGATGGGGTTCCGATGACCACCACCGTACACGTCACCGTCGACGAGTCTCCAGTCGAAGTGCCCGAGGGCGCCACGGTGCTGGATGCCGTGAATCGCCTCGGCATCTCGCTGCCCCAGCTCTGCAAGGATCCGGACCGCGCGCCGCTCGGCGCCTGTCGCACCTGTCTCGTCCACGTCGAAGGCCAGCGCGGGGTGCCGGCGGCCTGTCACCTGCCCGCGCGGGATGGGATGGTCGTCAGCACGGTCCACCCCGAGGCGGCGCGCGCGCGCCGAGCGGTGCTCGATCTGACGCTCTCCATGCTCACGCCCTCGGCGGCCCGCGACGGGTTCGGGCAGCTCGGCGCCGCCGCGGCCCGGCACGATCTGCCGCGACCCGGCCACGCGGCGCACCACCAGTTCGAGACCGACGCGTCCAAGTCCTTCTTCGTGCTCGACCGGGAGGCGTGCATCCTCTGCGGCCGCTGCACGGTGGCCTGCGGCGACGTCCAGCACATCGGCGCCATCTCGCTGGCCGGCCGCGGTCACGACGCGCGCGTCGGCGTCTTCGGCGACGGCACCATGGCGTCCTCCGTCTGCACGTCCTGCGGGCAATGTGTGGCCACGTGTCCCACCGGCGCCCTCCGGCCCAAGGAAGAGCCGTCGCCCATCGTCCGCGAGGTCGAGACCACGTGCCCCTACTGCGGCGTGGGCTGCGGCATCACGCTCCGGGTGCGCGCCGACGGGCGGCTCTCCATCATGGCCGACGACGTGCCCGCCAACCGCTCGAGCCGCGGCACGCTCTGCGTGAAGGGCCGCTTCGCGACCGGCTTCGTGCATTCGCCCGACCGGATCACCACACCGCTGATCAAGCGCGACGGCCGCTGGCACGAGGCGAGCTGGGACGAGGCCCTCGACGCCGCCGCCGACGGGCTGGCCCGCAACCACGGCCACTTCGGGGCGCTCGCCTCGGCCAAGGCCACCAACGAGGACGGCTTCGTCATCCAGAAGCTCACCCGCGTGGTGATGGGCACCAACAACGTGGACCACTGCACGCGGCTCTGCCACTCGCCCTCGGTGGAGGCCATGCTGGTCTCGATGGGCTCGGGCGCCACCTCGAACTCCTACCAGGACTACGAGGAGGCGGGCTGCCTCCTGGTGGTCGGCGCGGACGCCTCCGCCAACCACCCGGTCATCGCGATCCGCTTCCGTCACGCGGTGGCGCGCGGGGCGCGCCTCATCGTGGTGAACCCCAAGCGCGTGGAGCTCTGCGACCAGGCCGATCTCTGGATCCGCCAGCAGCCGGGCACCGACGTGGCCCTCTTCAACGCGATGGCGCGCGTGATCCTGGACGAGGGGCTCGCCGACCTCGCCTTCATCCGCTCGCGCACCGAGGGCTTCGACGACTGGGTTCGCTCGCTCGCCCCCTACACGCTCGAGTACGCCGAGGCGGTCACCGGGGTGGCGCGCGAGGACATCGCACGGGCCGCCCGCTGGTACGCGCGGCCGCCGTTCTCGGGCTCGTGTCTGATCTGGGGCATGGGCATCACCCAGCACATCAACGGCACCGCCAACGCCCACGCGGTGCTCAATCTCTCCCTGGCCGCCGGACAGATGGGCTTCCCGGGCTCCGGCATCTCGCCGCTCCGCGGCCAGAACAACGTGCAGGGTTGCGGCGACGCGGGCTGCATCCCGACCAACCTGCCCGGCTACGCGGGCTACGGTCCGGGCGACCTCGACCGCTTCGAGCGGGCCTGGGGCGTCCGGCCGCCCGGCGAGCAGGGCCTGGTCGTGACCGAGATGGTGGAGGGCTGCCTCGACGGGCGGGTGCGGGCGATGTACGTAGTCGGCGAGAACCCGCTGCTCTCGGAGCCCGACCTCCACCACGCCGAGAAGGCCATCCAGCAGCTCGACTTCCTCGTGGTGCAGGACCTCTTCATGCACGAGACCGCCGAGCACGCCCACGTGTTCCTGCCCGCCGCCGCCTTCGCCGAGAAGGACGGGACCTTCACCAACTCCGAGCGGCGCGTGCAGCGCATCCGCCAGGCCATCGAGCCGCCGGGCCAGGCGCGCCCCGACTGGTGGATCACCTGCGAGCTGGCCAAGCGCACCGCGCGCCGCCTCGGGGCGCGCGTGACGGGCTTCGACTACCAGCACCCGTCCGAGATCTTCGACGAGATGGCGAGCCTCTGGCCCAGTGTGCGCGGCATGTCCTACGCGCGGCTCGAAGGCGGCGGGCTGCAGTGGCCCTGCCCGAGCCCCGAGCACCCCGGCACCCGCTACCTCTACGGCGAGTCCTTCCCGCGCGGCAAGGGGCGCTTCGTGCCGGTGGCCCAGACCGCCACCGCCGCGGAGCTGCCGGATCCGGACTACCCCTTCCTGCTCAATACCGGCCGGCTGCTCTACCACTGGCACGGCGGCACCATGACCCGCCGGGTGCAGGGCCTGCTCGAGCTGGCCCCGCGTCTCGAGGTCGCGGTGCACCCGAGCGACGCGCGCCGCCTGGGCGTGGGCGACGGGGCCGCCCTGCGCGTCGTCTCCCGGCGGGGTGAGCTGACCGCCTATGCCCGCCTGACGGAGGCGGTGCGGCGGGGCGCGGTGTTCGTTCCCTTCGTGAAGCTCGGCGACTCGGCGGCCAACTTCCTGACCAACTCGGCCTACGACCCCTCCACCAAGATCCCCGAATACAAGGTCTGCGCGGTCCGGCTCGAGCGGATCTGATACACTCGCGGCCCCAGCCGCTCAGGCGGGCAGGTTGGCCTCACCGAGGAACGCATCCAGGACCTTCGCGAAGGGCAGTGGCGCATCGAGCACCAGATGATGATACGTGCCGGCAATCTCCATCAGGCGGGCCTGCGGCAGGCGCGCGAGCATGTCCGCCGCCATCTCGCGGGGCAGGATCGGCGAGTGCTCGCCGCGCACGAGCAGGGTCGGCGCGGTGATGCGCTCGAGCAGGGCCCAGCCGTCGGTGGGGCGGCGCCGGCCATTGCACGCCGGGTCGAAGCGGTAGAGGAAGCGGCCGCCGCGCTCGGTGACCCCCTGGCGGGCCAGGTGCTCCAGCAGCCTCGGGTCGGCCACCGTCTCGCGCGGCAGCAAGCGGAAGCTCTTGAGCGCGGAGTCGAGCGTCTCGTGGCGCATGGGCCCGCGATCGCCCCGGCGGTGCATGTTCTGGAGTCGCTCGGCGGCGAAGCCCATGCCGTTGTGACCGCCCATCGAGTGCCCGATCACGGTCATCCGCGGCCAGGCCATGGCGTCCGCCACGCCGACCAGATCGCCCGCGAAGTCCTCGGTGGCATAGGCGGGCTCCGGCGCCCACTCGCTGGCCCCGTGGCCCCGCTGGTCGAGCGAGAGCACGTGGTAGCGGCCGGCGAAGGTGGCGACGACCCCGTCGAACCAGTGGGCGTGGGCCGAGCCTCCGTGCAGGAAGCACAGGGCCGGGCGGCCGGGCTCGCCCCACTCCAGGGCGTTCAGGGTCAGCCCGCCCACCTTGAGGGCTCGCGGCCGGGCGGTCTCGCAGGCGAAGCGGATCGGGTCGGTCATGCGCCGCATTGTACCGGGGCCCCTCGCGATTGTGACCATCCGCGTTGTCACCTGGCGGACTTTGTCAGCCGGTGGACACCGCCTGGGCGATGCCGGACACAGGGGGGCCACGTTTTCAGTCACTTGCCGGGACGGGGGAATGGCAAGCGGGTTGCTCATAACTCGCGTGCACATTCAGAAATCGCTTGGCTGCGTAAACCCCTTACCGGAATAACTCTGAGACCGACGAATGGACCATAGCCCCTCTCCCCGCTCGCTCTCGTGGACTTCGCTCGTCGTCCTGACGCTGCTGGCGGCCTTCGTCGAGGCCATGATCCTGTTCCCCTCGACGCTCCTCCCGACGACGCGCTTCGCGGCCGCACTATCGTGGGACGCGAGCCAGCACGACTTCCCATCTCCGGAACGGCCGGCCACAGAACCTTCCACGACGCCCGAGGCCGTGACCCCGCCGACGCCGGCGCCGCAGACTCCGGCGCCCGCCGCGCAGGCCGTGCGCCGGGGCGAGGCGCGCGCCATCGCCGGCCGCGTGCTGGACGCCGCCACGGGCTCTCCGCTGCGCGGGGCCTCCATCTGGTCGGGCCCCACGGAGCTCGTGACCAATGCCGAGGGCCGCTTCGCCACCGGACCGGTGGAGCCGGGCGCCACGGTCTGGGTGAAGGCGCCGGGCTACGAGCGCAAGAAGCTGACCGGCGGTGAGGCCACGGACGTCACGGTCAAGCTCGCGCCGCATCCGGTCCGCGCCGCCTACCTCACCTACTACGGTGTCGCCGACCGCACCATCCGTCAGCGCGTGCTCGAGCTCGTGGAGCGAACCGAGCTCAACGCGGTGGTCATCGACATCAAGGGCGATCGCGGCCTGATCCCGTACCGCACCTCGGTCCAGGCCGCGCTCGACGCGGGCGCGCAGGGGCCGGTCATCATCAAGGACTTCGACGACCAACTGGCCGCCTGGAAGGCGCGGGGCATCTACACCATCGCCCGGATCGTGGCCTTCAAGGACAACGTGCGCGCCACGACCCGTCCCGACCTCGCCGTCATCGACACCCGCACCGGCAAGCCGTGGATCGACCGCGAGAACCTGGCGTGGGTGGATCCGTTCCGCGAGGAGAACTGGGACTACATCATCGCGGTGGCGAAGGAAGCGGCGCTCAAGGGCTTCGACGAGATCCAGTTCGACTACGTGCGCTTCCCCACCGATGGCAAGCTGGCCGCCGCGCGCTACTCCCAGCCGAACTCGGCGGCCACGCGGCTGCCCGCCATCGCGGCGTTCCTGGCCAAGGCCCGGCGCGAGCTGGGGCCGACCGGCGTGTTCCTGGGCGCGGACATCTTCGGCTACACCGCCTTCAACGCGAACGACACCGACATCGGGCAGCGCATCGAGGAGATCTCGGTGAGCCTCGACTATCTCTGCCCGATGGTCTACCCCTCGGGCTATCACCTCGGCATCCCGGGCGTCCGGAACCCGATGGTGAACCCTTACGAGATCGTCAAGGAGAGCGTCCGGCTGACCCGCCAGCGTTCCCAGAACCCGGGCGCCCAGGTGCGGCCGTGGCTGCAGGACTTCAAGGACTACGCCTTCGACAAGCGGATCTTCGGCCCCGGCGAGGTGCGCGCGCAGATCCGCGGCAGCGACGACGGCGGCGGCTCCGGCTGGATGCTGTGGAACCCGAAGAACGATTACACGGGCGCCGCGCTCCGTCCCAAGACCTCCGTCATCTCCAAGTCGTCCCAGTAGCCATGCGCGCCGCAATCTCGGCGGTTCTGCTCGCCGTCACCCTGGGTGTCGCCGTCCTGGCCGGTGCCCAGGCCCCCACGCGGGAGGCCAATGAGCTGGGCCGCGTGATGATCCTCGAGTACCACAAGATCGACACGCCCGAAGCCCGCTGGACCCGCACGCCGGAGAACTTCCGGCGCGACCTGCAGCGCCTCTGGGATCGCGGCTATCGGCTGGTGGCGCTCAACGACTACGTCGACGGCAAGATCGCGCTGCCCGCGGGCACCACGCCGCTCATCCTGACCTTCGACGATTCCTCGCCGGGGCAGTTCCGCTATCTCCAGCGCGGCAGCGACTGGGTCATCGATCCCGAGTGCGGGATCGGGATTCTGGAAGCGTTCGCGCGCGAGCATCCGGGCTTCGGCCGTGCGGCCACGTTCTACGTGCTGCCGGGCGCCAACCCGCCCAACCGGCTCTTCAACCAGCCCGACCTGGCCACCCGCAAGCTGCAGTACCTGGCCAGCCAGGGCTACGAGATCGGCAATCACTCCCTCTGGCACGCGGAGCTCGGCCGCTACTCCGAGGCGGTCGTGCGCGAGCAGCTCGCGGGCGCGCAGGAGTGGGTGCAGCGCCACGTGCCCGGCTATCGCTTCCGCACCCTCGCGCTCCCGCTGGGCAGCTACCCCAAGGAGCTCGGCTGGGCGGTGTCGGGCGAGGCCAAGGGCATGACGTACAAGCACGACGCCATCCTGATGGTGGCGGGCGGCGCGGCCCCGTCCCCGCACGCCCGGAACTTCGACGTCAGCCACCTGCCCCGCATCCAGGCGGTCGAGCGCGACCTCGACTACTGGCTCACCTACTTCGATCGCAACCCCGGCGAGCGCTACGTGAGCGACGGGGACGCCACGACCATCACGGTGGCGAGCGGCAGCACCGGCAAGCTGGGCGCGGTACGCACCGCCCGCGTGATCGAGCGGCGGTAGCCGCCCGGCGCTACTTGTAGAGCAGGTAGGGCGCGCGGCGCTGCAGGAACGCGTTGCGCGCGTAGTCGGCCCAGGCGAGGATGCGCGCGAACGGGTCGCCCCGCAGCATGGACCACATCGTGGACCGGTTCACCAGCAGGTTCTGGATGGCCGCCGGCCGGAAGTTCCCGGGGTAGCGCTCCATCAGCTCGCGGCCCAGCGCGAGCCCCACCGGCACCGCTCGGAGCGCGTCGCGGTCCGTCACCTCGAGCCGCACGCCGCCGACCTGCCGCCCCGCGTGGACGCTCGAGGTGGGCGTGAAGAACACCGGATGGAACTGCACCCCGGCCAGACCGCGCGCGTTCATCGCGTCGGCCAGCACCTGGGGATCCGTGATCCAGGGCGCGCCGATCACCTCGAACGGCATCTCGGTGCCACGCCCGACCGAGAGGTTGGTCGCCTCGAGCAGGCCGACGCCCGAGTAGAGTAGCGCCTGCGTCTGGTTCCGGATATTGGGCGAGGGGTTCACCCACGTGAGGCCGGTCTCGTCGAACCACTGCGTGCGCTGCCAGTTCTCCAGCGGGATCACGGTGAGCTTGACCGGCAGCTTCCGCTCCGCCACCACCATCTGGGCGAACTCCCCCATGGTCATGCCGGTGCGCACCGGGATGGTGTGGGGCGCCGTGAACGAGCGCATGTCGGGATCCATCAGCGGGCCTTCCACCACGCTGCCCGTGATGGGGTTCGGCCGGTCCAGCACCATGACCTGGATCCCGCGGCGCCCGCCCTCTTCCAGCGCGTACACCAGCGTGGTCAGGTACGTGTAGTAGCGCACGCCGACGTCCTGGATGTCGAAGACCAGGGTGTCGATGCCGCTGAGCTGCTCGGGTGACGGGCGGCGCCCCGGGCCGTAGAGGCTCCAGATCGCCAGGCCGGTGGCCGCGTCGCGGCTGTGGGGCACGCTGGCGTCCACGAGCCCGGTGATCCCGTGCTCCGGCGAGAAGAGCGCGCGGAGCTTCACCTGCGGGGCCGCGGCCAGCAGATCCACCGCGCGGCGGCCCTGGGAGTCGATGCCGGTCTGGTTGGTGATGAGGCCGACCGTGCGCCCGGCCAGCGGCGCGAAGTCCTCGGCCACGAGTCGATCGAGCCCGGTCAAGGTGGACCCCTCGGGCAAGAGCGGCGCCGCGTCCGCCGCCGGGCTGGTCGCTTCGGTCCGGCTCGAGGCGGTCCCGACCGTGGGGTCCTCCCGGGTCGCGAAGCGCGTGCCGACCGCGGCGCTGATCCGCCGACGCAGCTCGGCCACGTCGCCCTTGCCGTAGGGATGCACCCGGTTGGTGAGCAGGATCATGTACACGTTGGTCGCCGGATCCATCCAGATGGCGGTGCCGGTGAAGCCGGTGTGGCCCACCGAGCCCATCGGGAAGTAGGCGCCGAGGGTGCGCGAGTAGGGCGACGAGATGTCCCAGCCGAGGCCGCGCGTGGCCTCGCCGACCACGTGCGGCGCGAACATGGCCCGCACGGTGGCCTCCTTCAGGTAGCGCCGGCCTCCGAGCTGGCCGCCCGCCAAGAGCATGCGGCAGAACCGGCTCAGGTCGCTCGCGGTCGAGAAGACACCGGCATGCCCCGCGATGCCGTGCAGCATCCGCGCGTTGCCGTCGTGCACCACCCCGCGCAGCGGGCCCTGGTTGTTCACCGCCTCGGTGGGCGCGATGCGCTTGCGCCACGCGGCGGGCGGCGCGAACGCGGTGTCGCGCATGCCGAGCGGGGCGAAGAACTGCTTCCGCGCGAACGTGTCGAGCGGCTCGCCGCTCACGCGCCGGACCAGCTCGCCGAGGAGGATGAAGCCGGTGTCGCTGTAGAGGAACGTGGCGCCCGGGGCGACCGCGAGGCCGGCCCGGGCCTGCAGCCGCGCCGCCTCCGGGAAGCCCTTGGCCATCGCCTCGCGCGAGGGCAGATCGTTCATGCCCGCCGAGTGCGTGAGCAGGCGCATCACCGTCACGTCCTGGAAGGCGGGAGTGTTGAACTCCTTGAGGTACTGGCCGAGCGGCGCGTTCAGGTCGAGCTTGCCCATCTCCCAGAGCCGCAGGACGGAGGGCGTGGTGGCGATCACCTTCGTGAGGGAGGCGATGTCGAAGATGGTGTCCGCGGTCATGAGCTCGGGATTCGGAACGGTGGCGCGCCAGCCCAGCACCTTCCGGTGGAGGATCTGGTCTCCCTGGCCGACGACCAGCACCCCGCCCGGAATCTCGGACGAGGCCACCGCGTCCCGCACCGCTTCGTCGACCGCGAGCTGCCAGGTGACCGTCTGGGCCGGCACCGGGGAAGGCGTGGAGGCGACCAGCATCATCAGGAGAAGGACAAGGAGGAGCACGGCCGGGCGAAGCCGCATGGCCCCATGATACGGGCTCGCGCGCACGCGGCCGCGCGAAAATCGCGGCGGCCCGGCCCCGTGCTACGATTCGCCCGTGGCGCAGCGCGTGTTCGTGACCGGCGGCACCGGCTTCGTCGGCAAGGCGGTCATCCGCGCACTTCTTGCGCAGGGTTTTCTCGTCCGCTGCCTCGTCCGACCGGGCTCCGAGCACGACCTCAAGGGCTTCGAGTCCATCGACCGCGTCCCCGGCGACGTCCTGCAGCCCGACGGCCTCGCGGCGAGCGTGGAGGGCTGCAGCGCGCTCGTGCATCTGGTCGGCATCATCCGCGAGCAGCGCGGGCGCGGCGTCACCTTCGACCGTCTGCACACCCAGGCCACCCGGAACATGCTCGCGCTCGCGCGCGCGGCCGGCATCAAGCGCTTTGCCCAGATGAGCGCGCTGGGCGCGCGGCCCGGAGCTCGCGCGCGGTATCACCAGACGAAGTGGGAGGCGGAGGAGGCGGTGCGCGCGAGCGATCTCGAGTGGACCATCTTTCGGCCGTCCATCATCTTCGGGCGCGGCGACGCCTTCATGTCCGTCCTGGGACGCGCCGTGAAGCGGCTGCCCGTGATGCCGGTGCTGGGCGACGGCCGCTACCGGCTCCAGCCGATCCCGGTGGAGCAGGTCGCGGAGGGCTTCGGCCGCGCGCTGCGCACGCCCGAGAGCGTGCGTCAGACGTACGAGGTCGCCGGCCCGACGCCCTACGCCTTCGTCGACCTGCTCGACGAGATCGGCCGCGCACTCGCACGCCCGCGCGTACGCAAGCTGCACGTGCCGTTGGCTCCCGTGCGGGCGATGACCCGCGCGCTCGACTGGCTGCCGTTCTATCCGCTCTCGACCGACCAGCTCATCATGCTGGAAGAGGAGAGCGTGACCGACCCCTCGCGCTTCTTCGCCGAGCTGGGCCTCCAGCCCGAGCCCCTCGCGGCCGGCCTCAAGCGCATGTTCGCCGCGCCATGAGCGAGTGGCCGCTGCGCGGCGCCTTCCCGCACCAGCACGGCGATGCGCGCGGGCTGATGGAGCGCATCCAGGCGCAGCTCCGCGAGCGCATCGAGGAAGCCGTCGAGATGGCCGCGCTCAAGCTCATGGTGGATCTGCGCGCGGCCACGGGACGCCCCGCGCCCGAGAGCACCAGCACCGCCGATCGCGCCGAGTTCGAGGCCGGCTCGCGCGCCCTGCTCGCGTGGCTGCGGAACGTCTACGTGGCCGAGCTGCCGCCGGACCTGCGCCCGCACTTCGACGAGGCCGAGGCCGCCGCGGGCGACGAGCCCGCGCGCCTGCTCGCCGGCCAGGTATGGCTGGCCCGGCGGCTCCCCGACTACTGGCAGCGCTTCGAGCGCTATCAGCGCCAGTACGCGGAGCAGCGGCTGGCCGACCCCGGCGGGCCCGGGTGGCTCAAGCGGCTTTTCGGCTGATCCGGGCCGGCGCTTCCGCGCTGTCCTTGCGGAGCCCGGCCACGGCCCAGAGGTCCTCGCACTCATCGAGGGCGCGGGTCCACTCGGCGTAGCCATCCAGCAGCGCCGCCCGGAGAGCGGTCAGCCGGTCCTCGCAGCGCTCGATGTGGGCCCTCAGATCGGACTTGAGACCGGCCGCGGCGTCGTCCCCCGCGCGCGCGGCGATGCGGTCAACCAGGCGGTTCAGCTCGTCCTGCAGCAGCCTCTCCAAGCCATTCATCTCAGCACCTCCTGTGGGACTCATATACTAAACAGATGAGGAGCTATCCTGTCAAGCGCTCCATCCACGTTCCGCTTGACACCGTGAAACAGGAGACGTAGGCTTGCAACATATGTTGCATGGCTGGCTACTCCTGTTGCTGAGCCTCCCCCCACGGCCGTCGAGCCTGCGCGTGCGCGCCTGGCGGAGGCTTCGGGGCCTCGGCGCGGTGCCGCTCCGGAGCTCGGCCTATCTCCTGCCCGATTCGCCAGACCGCTACGAGCAGTTCCAGTGGCTCGCCCAGGAGATCCAGCGCGACGGGGGTGAGGCCACTCTGCTCCGCGTGGACCGCATCGAGAACATGCAGCAGCCGGACGTGGTGCGCCTGTTTCAGGAGGCGCGCAACCAGGACTACGCGTCCCTCGCCGAGCGGTACCGCAAGCTGCTCAAGGGCCGCCGGCCGCGGCTCACGGAGGAGCTGGCCCGGCTCGCGCGCGAGATGGGCCGGATCTCCGAGATCGACTTCTTCGAGGCGCCCGGGCGCCGGGAGGCCGAGCGGGCGCGGGAAGCAGTCGAGGAGCGGACCGCCTCGGGTCGGGCGCGACCGGCCGGGGCGGCCCCGCCCCTCGATCTCGCCACGCTCAAGGGCCGGCGCTGGGTCACGCGCCCCCGCCCCCACGTGGACCGCATCGCCTCGGCGTGGCTCATCAAGCGCTTCGTGGATCCGGAGGCCGAGCTCGTGTTCGCGTCGCCCGATCAGATTCCCGGCGACGCGATCCCGTTCGACATGGCCGGCGTGGACTTCGGGCATCACGGCGAGGACTGCACGTTCGAGACCCTCCTGCGCCGCACCGGGCTCCGCGACCGCAAGCTGGCCATCCTGGCCGAGATCGTCCACGAGGCCGACATCAAGGACCAGAAGTTCGCGCGCGACGAGGCCCGCGGGATCGATCTCGCCCTGCGCGCGCTGCTGAGCGCGATCAAGGACGACCACGAGGCGCTGGCGCAGGGGATGACCCTGTTCGATGGCCTCTACGCCACCGTCGGAGAGCGCGGATGATCGAGCCGCGCACGACCTGGGGACTCGTTCGCTACTTTCTCTACCTGGGCAGCCTCGGCTTCGGCGGGCCGGTGGCGCTCATCGGCTACATGCAGCGCGACCTCGTCGAGCGCCGGTCGTGGTTCAGCAAGCAGGACTACTTGAAGGGCCTGACCCTCTCGCAGCTCGCCCCCGGGCCCCTCGCTGCCCAGCTCGCCATGTGCCTGGGCTACGTCCACGGAGGGGTCGCCGGCGCCACCGTGATCGGGCTCGCGTTCATCCTCCCCTCGTTCCTGATGACCCTGGGCCTGGGCGCGCTCTACGTCGCCTACGGCGGCCTCGGGTGGATGCAGGCGGCATTCTACGGGGTGGGCGCGGCCGTCATCGGCATCATCGTGCGCTCGGCCTGGAAGCTCATGCGCCTGTCTCTGGGGGCCGATCGGCTGCTGTGGACGATCGCCGCCGCGATGGGCCTCGTCACCGCGTGGACCGAGACCGAGATCGGCAGCCTGTTCATTCTGTGCGGTGTCGTGGTGCTGCTGGTGCAGGCCCCACCCCGCCGCCTGGTGGCCTGGGCCGGCTCGAGCAAGCGCCTGCCCGCGGTGGGCTGGCCCCTGCTTCTGATGACCGGCCTGACCGCCACCGCGACGCCCGGCGTGCTGGCCCAGATCCTCTGGTTCTTCACGAAGGCGGGCGCCTTCGTGTTCGGCAGCGGGCTCGCCATCGTGCCCTTCCTCTACGGCGGCGTCGTGCAGGAGTACCGGTGGCTCACCGACCAGCAGTTCCTCGACGCGGTCGCGGTGGCCATGCTGACGCCGGGGCCGGTGGTGATCACGGTGGCCTTCATCGGCTATCTCGTCGCGGGCCTGGCGGGCGGCACCGCGGCGGCCATCGGGGTCTTCCTGCCCACCTACCTCTTCGTCGTGATCCCGTACCGCTGGTTCGACCGCTTCGGCGAGAACCCGCAGGTGAAGGCCTTCGTCAACGGCGTCACCGCCGCCGCGGCGGGCGCCATCGCGGGCGCCTGCGTCGTCCTCGGCCGCCGCGCCATCTTCGACCTGCCCACCGCCCTGATCGGGCTGGCCGCGTTCGGCCTGCTCTGGCGCCTGAAGGTGCCCGAGCCGATCCTGATCGCGGCGGCGGGCGTAACCGGCCTGATCATCTTCTGGATGCGGGGAGCCCTATGAGCACATCGCGGTCTGTTCTCTTCGTCTGTCTGCACGGCGCGGCCAAGAGCGTCCTCGCCGCCGCCGATTTCGGGCGCCTGGCGGCCCAGCGCGGTCTCGACATCACCGCCGATTCGGCCGGCACCGAGCCGGATCCCGAGATCGCCCCCGGCGTCGTGGCCGCGCTGCGGGCGGAAGGGCTCGACCTGGGCCAGCAGCGGCCGCGGCGGGTCACCGCGGCGGACACCGCGCGGGCCGATCGCGTCGTCACGTTCGGTTGCGAGCTCGGCGAGGCGATGCCGGCGGCGGCATCGGTCGAGCGCTGGGACGACGTGCCCGCGGTGAGCGAGAACCTGCCGCTCGCCCGCGCCGCGATCCGGCGCCATCTCGACCGGCTGCTCGACGAGTACGCGGTCCAGGGGGCCCGGCGATGAAGTGGGTGACGCGGCGCAAGGCGCGGGTGGACCGCATCGCCTGTCCCTGGCTCATCCAGCGCTTCATCGACCCGGACGCGGAGTTCCTGTTCGTGCCGGAGGACCAGGTCATGGACACCGCGCGCCGCGAAGGCGCCCTGCCCTTCGACGTGCCCGGCGTCGAGCCTCGGTATCGGCGCCGCGCACGATCTCGCCGAGGGCACATGGCGCTGCAGTTCCCGGTGTACGACGCGCTCTACGCCTACTGCCGGACCGGCCACGCGTGAGCCGAGAGGGACGCCTCGTCCTCGTCGCCAAGGCGACGCGCACGTTCTGCTACGGCTTCCTCGGCGTCCTCTTCCCCGTCTACCTGGCCGAGCGGGGCATGGACGCCCAGCAGATCGGGGTGGCGGTGACCCTCACGCTGCTCGCGAGCGCGGCCATGACCTTCGCGATCCGCCGTCCCGCCGAGCGTTACGGGGCGCGGGCCGCTCTGGTCGCCCAGGCCGGCCTCATCGTGGTCTCCGCCCTGGTCTTCCTCGCGACCGAGCAGCCCTGGCTGATCGTGGCCGCCGCCATGGTTGGCAACCTGGCGGTCGGCACCGGTGAGACCGGCCCGTTCCTGACGCTCGAGCAGGTCGCGGTGACACGCGCCACCCCGCGCGAGCGCCTGACCACCGCGCTCAGCTTCTACAACCTGGCCGGCTACGCCGCCTCCGCGCTCGGCGCCGCGGCGGTCGGATACGCGGGCCCCTCGCCCCGCCTGCTGTTCTCCGTCTTTCTCCTCGGCGGGCTCGTTCAGATGGGCGCCTATGCGCTGATGCGGCCCGACCCCGGCCGGTCAGCCGTCACCCGCCACGCGGCCCCGATGCCGTCGCGCCCGCTCATCCACCGCCTGGCCGCGCTCTTTGCTCTGGACTCGCTCGCGGGCGGCTTCGTGCTCCAGAGCCTCATCGCCTACTGGCTCTACACCCGCTTCGAGATGGACCTGGCCGCCTTGGGCTGGACCTTCTTCGGTGCCCAGATTCTCTCGGGCCTCTCCCTGCTCCTGGCTGCGCGCCTCGCGCCCCGCCTGGGCCTCGTCAACACCATGGTCTTCTCCCACCTCATCTCGAACGTGCTGCTCATCGGGGTCGCGCTGGCGCCATCCGCCGGGCTGGCGGTGACCCTGTTGCTGGCCCGGCACCTGCTCTCCCAGATGGACGTCCCCACGCGGCAGACCTTTCTGATGCTGGCCGTGCAAGATCACGAGCGCGAGGGCGCGGCCAGCCTGACCAACGTGAGCCGGACCCTCGCCCAGTCGATCAGCCCCGCGCTCAGTGGCTGGGTGATCGCAAGCGGGTCGCTCGCCGCACCGTTCTTCCTGGGGGGCGGGCTCAAGATCGTCTACGACCTGATGCTCTACGCGACCATCCGCCACCTGGAGACGCGATGACCCTCGTCCTCACCCGCGGGGACGTGGCGGCTCTGCTGACCCTGGACGAGTGCATCGCCGCGGTCGAGGAGGCATTCGCGCTCCAGGGCGCGGGCCGGGTCTAGCGGAGTACCCGCCGCATGCTGCGGTCCACGAGCCCCGGCGCGATGACGCTCATCACCGCCAGGATCCGCACCGGCCAGTACGGATAGACCTCCGGGCGCGGCCGCCGCACGCAGGACAGGATCGCCCGGGCCACCCGCTCGCCCGACTGCACCGGGCCCATGGGCCGCCACGGCACCTTCTGGACCTCGGCCTCGTGGAATTCCGTCTCGGCGGTGCGGATCGGGTACACGAGCGTCACCGCGATCCCGGTCCCGGTCAGCTCCACCCGGAGCGCCTCGCTGAGCGCGCCCAGCGCGAACTTGGTGGCGCTGTAGGCGGCGCGGTAGGGCACCGCGCGGCGCCCCACGACGGACGAGACGTTGATGATGTGCCCGCTTCCCTGCCGCCGCATGATGGGAAGGGCCGCCTGGGTGGCGCCCAGCACGGCCACCACGTTCAGCTCCATCAGGGCGCGCAGCTCCTCGGCGGTGGTCTGCTCGAGCGTGGCGGCGAAGCCCCGCCCCGCGTTGTTGACCAGCACGTCGAGCCGCCCCCAGCGCGCGGCCACCTCGTCCACCATGGCCCGCACCGCGAGGGCATCCGTCACGTCCACCGCGTGCACGGTGGCCTCGGCGCCCTGCGTGGTCAGCTCGGCCGCAAGCTGCTCCAGCCGATCCTTGCGGCGCGTGCACAGCGCCACGCGCAGCCCGGCCCCCGCGAAGGCGCGCGCGGTGGCTGCCCCGATGCCCGACGATGCCCCCGTGACGAGCGCGACGCGCCCGCGCGGGTCAGCCACGCGGGCGGCCGAGCATGCAGGAGATCTGGTAGCGGTGGCGCGCCACCCAGGCGTAGAGACGGGGGGCGAGCAGCTCCATGCCGGGCAGCCGGAAGGCCTGCACCAGCCAGCGCCAGCCGCGCAGCCGGCGGAGGATCTCGGGGATCGCGGCGTCCCCCGCGAGGACGCGGCCGTCCGGCAGGATGAGCTGCATGGCCTGCAGACACGTGCGCTCGTCCATCCACGGGTAGCGGGCGCGCCGCTCGGCCGCCTGGCAGGGCAGGAACTCGAAATGCCCGCTCACCGCGCGCCGCGAGAGCCAGGACACCCCGCCGCGGCAGAGGCCGCAGGTGCCGTCGTAGATCAGGACCGCCCGCGCCCGGTCGGCCGGCGCCTGCGCCTCTTCGAGCTTGGAGGTCATCGGGCGCTATTGTACGCCCGTCCCCAGTTTGCGCCTCAGTAGACCGAGACGGCGTAGCCGCGCGGAGTCATGCAGTTGGGAAACTGTGCCCAGCCTTCGTTGCTCCATTTCCTGGTTGCCTCGCTGCCCGCCTTGAGATCAGCGGCACGAAGGACTATGTGCGGTTACGGTGTGCCAGTCAGCGATAGGCGCAGGGAGGCACGGCGGTCTTCCAGGGCCCCTGCGTCAGGTGCTCGCCGGGCGGGAAGAGGCGGAGCTGCTCGGCGGGCAACCCAGCCCGAAGCCGGCGACCTCGCAAGGTCAGGAAGAAGCCCGCGCGCGCCGCGTCCACGCCGAGGCGGCGGAGGTCCTGCGCGTCGCGTGGCACCGTGCGCCGCCGCTCGGTGACGAGCCGGCGCGCCGCCGCCGGGCCGATCCCGGGTACGCGCAGCAGGAGCTCGTAGGGCGCGCGCTCCAGCGCCACCGGGAACCGCTCGACGTGGGCCAGCGCCCAGGCGGTCTTCGGATCGTGGTCGAGCGCGAGGTTGCCGTCGCTCCCGAACACGAGCTCCTCCACCCGGAAGCCGTACTGCCGGAGCAGGTGCTCGGCCTGGTACAGCCGCCACTCGCGCGCGGCGGGGGTGGGCGGGAGGCCCTCCATCGGCGTCCCGGCCACCGGCTGGAAGGCGCTGAAGTGAGCATGGTGGAGGAGCCCGCCCTGCTCGAGGCCGCCCACCACGCCGAGGATCTCGCGGTCCTTCTCGCCCTGGGCCCCCACCACGAACTGCGTGGTGGTGCCGGCCGCCGCGATGCCCACGCGGCCCTCGAGCCGCGCCTCGCGCGAGAGACGACCGGCCAGCATCAGGTTCGGGAGGAGGTCGCCCGAGTAGTCCTTCTCCCGCGCCAGGCCACGGACGACCGTGTCGTTCGGCCCTTCCAGGTTCAGCGACACGCGGGTGGCCAGACGTGTGGCCTGGACCACCTGCTCCCGCTCCGCGCCGGGCAGCAGCTTGATGTGCACATAGCCGGCGAAGCCTTCGCGTCGTCTCAGGATCTCGATGGCGGCCAGCATCCGGTCCACCGCGCGGGGCGCGCGGCCCGGCACGCCCGAGGTCAGGAACAGGCCCTGTGCCACGCCCGCGCGATGCGACTCCATGAAGGTGCGGGCGACTTCTTCGGGTGACAGGGCCGTTCGCTTCACGCGCCCGCCGCAGGGCGAGCGCCCGTTTTATAGCGTGCCTTACCGGGGCGCGATCTCCGAGCCAAGAAAGGAGGAACTCGTACCTACACCGAAGCGGCGACCGGCAGGGATGACAGCCCTACCGATCGCCTGACCCACACCCAACACCTTTAGTGGAGGTGTCAAAATGCAGGCTCCCGCAAGTCTACCCGTCAATGTCCGAATTCGTCTCGAAACCCGGGCGGGCCGCTCCATGCTAGTGGGCCCCTTCGACACCCTCGCCGGGGCTCGCCAGCTGGCCAGGGACCTGATCGCGGACGGCTCAGCCGCGTCCGTCATCGTCCAGCAGCAGGGCGACGACGGCGCGTGGCGGGAGGTGCGGTGAATGGCCGCCGAGATCAGCGG
>WNFC01002003.1_pt1 | contig 21813 bp, 20 predicted proteins | sample 5400541 | NCBI WGS metagenome assembly WNFC01 (sample SAMN13153342, study PRJNA577476) | soil metagenome | isolation source: 120 cm saprolite under Douglas fir tree site 2 hole 2 replicate 1 | place: USA:California | collected 2015-04-18
GCTGTCTGGTCCCAGCCTCGAGCCGTGATTTGGCCTGACGGTGCGACGAGGCTCGGGGCGCGCACCGAGGACCGCCGGGAGACGTACGGGAGCCAGGGCCGGACACGGGCGGTAAGCCCTTCTGAAACGATGACCAACGGCAAAAGCTTTGGGCACGTAGACGGCCATGGCAATCCCCAGAATGACGACCACCTCGGCCGGCGTCACGAGCTGGCTGGCGGCGCCGGACCAGACGACCACGGACATCGGGATGGCTGCCGGGGGGCGGAGATGCGGGCGGACCAGGTGCTTACGCGCTCCTGAGGCGACCCGGGCTGCGTGCGACTCAGCTTGATCGCGAAACCAGTGGGCAACGGGCAATCCCACGCGGCCGGGGCGCGTACTGGCGACGATGAGGTGCAATTTCGGCTTCAAGCGGGGCGACCCTCCAACGCGTGCTCACCATAGCGCCCGGCGTGTACGAAGACGAAACAGGCGAGTCGTGGAACTCGACGGCCAGCCGGAACGTTGTCTGTGCATCGGGCATCTGGCCTGAGGAGGGGAAACGATGCGACACTTCGCTACGCGCTCCACCGTCGCTTTGGCGGCCACCGTGTTGAGCATGCTGGTCGGCGCGGCCAGCCCGGCGCTGGCATGCGCTGGGCTCATAGGCTCCAACGGCGCAGTCAACCTTGGCCGCACGACCACGCTGGCGGCGTACCACGACGGCGTCGAGCACTACGTCACGGCCTTCAAGTTCCTCGGTGGCGGAGGGCAGTTCGGCACCCTCATTCCACTCCCCGACGTCCCCACCAGCGTCGAGCGCGGCGGGGCCTGGACGCTGCAACGCCTCCTACGCGAGACACAGCCGCCGCGTGCCTTTGCACTCGCAGCGCCACAAGCCGCGGCGGCTCGAGACGGAGTCGAGGTCCTGCTGCAGACACGCGTGGACGCGCTCGATCTGACCGTCCTGAAAGGCGGCGGTGCCGCCGTCGCGGACTGGGCGCACGAGCACGGCTTCCGGCTCTCGCCCGATGCGCCCGAGGTGCTCGACTTCTACGCTCAGCGCAGCCCGATCTTCCTCGCCGCGGTCTTCGACGGAGATGCCGCCCAACAGCGCGGTCAGCGGGTCGGAGACGGGACTCCGGTGCATATCACCATTCCAGTGCCGAACCCGTGGGTGCCGCTGCGCATCCTGGGCCTCGGCAAACAGCCTGTCGACCGCGTCGACGCGGACGTGTTCTTGCTGACCGATCAGACACCCAGCATGCTGCCTGGGCCACGGGACGGGCTCACCCTCTTCCATAGCGCCGCGGCGACCTCGCGATTGCTTGACGACCTGCGCTCGGACACGGGCATGGAGTGGGTGCCGCAGTCGGCGTGGCTGACGGAGCTGCGCATCGACAGCAGCGTCGCGGACCTGCACTACGACCTGGCGGTCGACGCATCAGGTGAAGGGCAGCCGTCGGCAACCGCGGCTGGCCTTGAGTCACCCGGGCCGAGCCTGCCCAGTGACTTGCCAGACGTTGTGGCGGCGCTGTTGTTACTCGGGGCGCCGGCGCTCCTCTTTGCTGGTTACCGGTTCGCGTGAAAAAGCTCTGGGTACTGGGTGCGTTGCTGGCCGGACTCACGGTCAGCTCCGCTCCAGCCTCGGCCAAGGAAGCGGTGACGATTCGCTTCCACTACTCGCACTTCGAGCCGAGCGTCGTGACCGTGCCCGCTGGTGTGCAAGTGACGATCACATTGCGCAACGACGACCCGATCGATCACGAGTGGATCGTTGGGCCGGCCGAGGTCCATGAGATCCATCGGCACGGGACTGAGGCGGTGCACGCTGGACGGCCTACTGAAGTGACGGTGCCGGCGCTATCGACGCGGACCACCACCATCACGTTCGCTGATCCGGGTGAATTTGCGTACGTCTGTCACTTGCCGGGACACGAGGAGTATGGGATGAAAGGGGTGCTCATCGCCCGCTCGTGAATGGACCCTGCCAAAGGGAGCGGGGTTAGATAATCGCCAGGTGGTGCTCGACGTCGCACTGGTTGGCACGGGCGGGATGATGCCTTTACCAAATCGCTGGCTCAGCAGCGTCCTGGTGCGCTACCAGGGGCGGCTGATCCTGTTCGACTGCGGTGAGGGCACTCAGATCAGCTTGCGCGCTCTGGGCTGGGGGTTAAAAGACATTGACCTGATCCTGATCAGCCACATCCATGGCGACCATGTCACGGGTCTGCCTGGGCTGTTGCTCACACTTGGCAACTCGGGGCGAACGGAGGCGGTCCAGATCGTTGGACCACCGGGGTTTTCCGCGGTTGTGGAGCGCTTGCTGATAGTGGCGCCGCATCTGCCATTTGACATCCACTGCCGCGAGCTCCGTGGGGGTGACTGCTTCAAGCTTGCGGGATTGACGATCACGTGTGGCGAGGCGGAACACCAGGTGCCGTGTCTGGCGTATCGGATCGACGTGCCACGTGGGCGACGGTTTCTGCCCGAGCGCGCGCGGGAGCTCGGAGTGCCGGTGCACGACTGGAAGCTTCTGCAACGCGGCGAAAGGGTCGACGGTATCGAATCAGAGGCGGTGCTCGGGCCGCCGCGGCGTGGGCTGTCCGTTGGTCTGGTGACCGATACACGGCCGACTTCTGGCCTGGCGCGACTCGTGGGCGAGGTGGACTTGCTGGTTGGCGAGGGGATGTACGGCAGCGACGACGACCAGCCGCGGGCGCTCGAGCGCAAGCACATGACATTTCGCGAGGTGGCCCAGTTGGCAGCGGACGCACGGGCGAAACAATTGGTGCTGACGCACTTCAGCCCGTCCGTGGTCGAACCCCAGGCGCATGTGGCCAACGCGCGCGAAGTGTTTCCCGAGACGATTGTCGGACGAGATCACCTCACGCTGAGCTTACGTTTCAGCGATGACTGAGGGCGACTTCTTCGGCCAGGGCGATGGGGAGGCCGCCGCTGGCGGCTAGTGTGTCGTGGAACTCGCGTAGGGCGCCGCGGCGCTCGGTCAGGTAGCGCTCGCGGATGCGCAGGATCTCCAGACAGCCGGTCAGGTAGGCCGAGGCTTGCGTCGGCCAGGCGCAGTAGCGGGCGACTTCGGCGCGGGCGGTCGGCTCGGGCAGGTTGGCTTTGGTGCGCATGAAATCCACGGCTTCGTCGAACGACATGTCGCCGATGTGCAGACTCGTGTCGACTATGATTCGCGCGGCGCGAAAGATGGTTGCCTCGATCTGCGCCATCTCCTGGCGTGGATCGGTAAAAAAGCGCTGTTCGCGCATCACGTGCTCGGCGTACAGGCCCCAGCCTTCGGTGAAGTAGGGCGTACGCAGCATATGGCGGATCGGACTGGGATTGCGCTTGGCGGTCACCAGGTGCCAGTGGTGTCCGGGGTAGGCCTCGTGAACGGCCGTGGTCGGGATCGACGCGTAGCTGTTGTTTTCCAGCCGCTGCTGGATTTCCTGTTCTGACGCTCCGTCAGGTGGGAAGGGCACAAAGAAGTGCCCGCGCATCGACGGCGAAAACGGGGGTGGGCTGTTGTACGACGCCACGGCGGTGACCGGTCGCTGAAACAGCGGCGAGGGCTCGACCGCACACTCTTCGCCTGGCGGCAACGTGACCAGGCCGCGGTCGCGCAGAAACGCACGGGCGCGCTCGGTCCAGTCGGCATAGGTGTGGAGCATGGCCTCAGGCGTCGTCGGATGATCCAGGTTGAGTTTCTCCAACACCTGGCGCCAGTCGTCGGTGCCCTCGAGCTGCTGGGCGAACTGACGCAACTCCGCGGCCAGTCGGTCGTATTGTTCGCGGCCGCGCGCGCGGAGGGCGGGGGCATCGTCCGCGAGCAACTCTTTTTCGCGGAGCAAGCGCGAGTAGCGCTCCTGACCGATGGCCCACTGGCCTGTTGCCCTGGGCAGCAGATCCTGGAGAAAGTCGGCGTACACCTCCATGGCGCCGGCGGCGATACCGCCCCAATCGGCGAGCTCGGCACGCAGTTTGTCGTCGGAGACTTCGTTCGGCAGGACCTCGCCGACGTAGCGCGCGCCGGCCCGTGCCTGGCGAATCGCGCGATCGACAAAGACGCGCGGAGCCAACTCGGGGCGAATGTTGCGACGGCCGTCCTCGAGCGCACGCGGGATAGCGCGGAGGCGGGCCAGAGCGGCCCGAACGAGCTCCGGCTCAGGCTTCAGGCGATGCAGGAAGAGGGTGAAAATGCCGCCCAGGCCCGGGTTGAGATACGTCTCAGGCTGGCGTCGCCACGAGAGCCAGTCGGCCAGGATGACCCGGCCGCGCAGGTTGGAGCGGATGAGGTCGCGATCGATGCGCTCCTCGAACGATGCGCACGCGCCGTCGCCGAGCTGCTCGAAGCGGGTCAGCCAGGCGGCAGCACGGCGGCGGCGGTCTTCGAAAGCAGCCTCAGAGAGATCATCCAGGCGGTCGTCGTAGCCGTCGACGCCGAGTTGGGAGGCCATGACCGGGGAGTCCTGGAGGGACTCGTCGAAAAACGCGCGCGCGAGCGTAGCGCACTCGGACATCAGGCAAAAGCCTACAAGTTTTGCCTTGGTGGACGATGGGTCAGCGCGCTCGAGGAGATCGCCTACCTGGTGGGGGCGCTTGGATCAACGACGTCGAAGAAGGTCGCAGGCGTGGCCGGGGGCAAAAGAAAGGGAGGTGCCTCACAACTTAGAAGCACCTCCCTGATGGGAAACCAATGTTATTTGCGACAGATCAAGATGCGACACACATTCAACGTGTAGCGCCTTCCCGGCTCCTGAGATCGGCCCCGGACACCTTTACAGGCGACTCCGACGGGCCCTGAGCTCACGCCAGTATGTCGCTGCTGGCCCCTGATCGGCAACGTGCGCCAAGGGGGCCGCTAGCCATCAACCTGCCAGCGACAGAAGGTGGAATGGGGCTTATGTAGGACCATCGGCACCTCCTTTAGTCCAATCTGTTGATGAGCTAACACTAGCACTGGAACTGCCCACCGGCAAGACATTTTGGCTTAATATCAGGGGTGATCCGTCACAATCGGCGGACGCCACTCACGGTCATCTATGCCGATTTACGAATACCGCTGCGCTGACTGCGCACGTCGGGTAAGCCTGCTGTACCAGACATTCTCCGCGGCGAGCGCGGCCACCCCGACGTGTCCGAACTGCGGCTCGCTCAAGCTGTCGCGCCTGGTCTCGCGCGTGTTCCAACTCAAAAGCGAGGACGCTCAACTGGACGACCTGGCTGACCCGTCGAGCTTCGGCGATCTCGACGAGAACGACCCCAAGAGCGTGGCGCGCTGGGCGCGCAAGCTCGGCCAGCAAATGGGCGAGGACCTGGGCGACGACTGGGGCGAGATGGTCGATAAGCTCGAGGCCGGCGAGGATATGGGCGAAGAGGGCATGGGCGAGCCACCGGATTCAGATGGGATTGGCGCAGGCTCTTCTGACTTTTAGGACTCCGCCTGTGATGGGGCGTCCAGGAACTCGACCGGGATAGGATCGGGGCGGGGATGACACACCCCGCACCAGACGGCGTCTTCGATAGCCAGGCCGCGCAGGCCAGCGGCGGTGGGCCAGGCGGCGAACAGAAAGGCCTGGGTGCGCGCGTGCGTCTTACAGATGCCGCGCCCGCAAAATCGGCACACTCCGTCAGCCGTCGCACCACAGACCCAGCAGCGCATCCTGCAAGACTACAGAGTCCCGGCCCCGGGGTACGTGTGTTTATCGATCAGGGGGTGGGACAGCGGCCAGGTTGTGGGTGAAGCGCTCGAGCAGGTCGCGCGCGACGATGAGGTCCAGGCCAATTTCGCCAGCCGCCCGAGCGGTGGGTGTGTGACGACCGTAACGGCGCACGGCTAACTCCCAGGCGGGTGCACGGTCGTTCGGCGAGAGTCGCCGCACAGCCTCAGCCAGGGTGAGCAAGTCGCCTTCTTCGGACGAGTCGAACTCGCCCAGGCCGGCTGCGACTGATTCCAACTCGGAGGGGCGAAGGTGCATGGCCAGGCCGTTGAGCGGCACGGTCAATGCGGACTTGTCCATTGGGGTTGCGAAATTGTAACACCTGTGTCACAAGCCTTTTCTTCGCGGGTTCACGCCAGCTATCGTTGATTAACAAATGCGCTGGGCGATTACCACTCTGTTGCTGCCCTGTCTGCTGTTGATGCAGACGGGATCGGTTGCGGCGGCTGCCTCTCAAAATGACACCGGGTTCGTCGCCCGGGTGCTGGAGCTGACCAATGGCGAGCGACAGAAGGTCGGTCTGGAGCCGCTGGCGCTCAGCCCAGAACTCAGCGATGCTGCGCAGGAGTACAGTCAGGTGCTCGCCACGACCGGGTGTTTCGAGCATACCTGCGGGCCTGTGCCCAATTTTGCTGACCGCGCGGGGCAATCCGGGTACACGGGCTGGTCGGCTCTGGGCGAGAACATCGCCGCGGGTTTCCCCTCGGCTGAGGCCGTGGTGACGAGCTGGATGAATTCGCCCGGGCACCGCGCCAATATCCTGTCGCCGAATTTCACCGAGATTGGGGTAGGCATGGTCAAAGGCGGCGGCAAGTTCGGCACGTACTGGACGCAGGAATTTGGCGCTCGACCAGGCGCGCCGCAGCCGGATCCGTCGACCGACTCGATCGCTGGCGATGGCGGGTCAGACGGCTAGGGTTCGAACTTCCTACCGCTTCGCTGCGCTCGCTCCTTAGCGAGAGGCAACAATACCCCTTTCGGTAGCGGATGCCTCTGGCGTACCGACAGCGGTGGTCGACGAAAGGGCGGAGAACTGGGACTCTAGGGGTTGGCTGGCGGCGGGTTGTTGCCGGTTGGCGGATTGGAGTTGCCCGTGCCACCGGCCGGAGCGGGCGCTTGCGGCTGGGCGGGCGGGTTGACATTGATCGTCGTCGTCGTCGGCGCGGGATTCACGTTGATATTGGTCGTGCCACCGCTGGTCATGGTCCGCAGTGGACCAGTGAAGAGGTACCAGGCGATGACCGCCAGAACGGCGAGCACGATCAAGACGGTGATCATATTGATGCCCGCCGCCGCGGTGCGATCGCCGCTCGTGTCGACCCTTTCGATGGGCTCGGGTGTGTTCACGTTGATCTGGCTCATTGCGACCTCCTTGGGTGTTTCCTCGGGTTGCGATCGATTTCCCTAAAAGCAGGCAGCGTGCCAACCTACTGCTGGCTTCTCATCAGGTTGATGGTTGACTCGCCTGGTTCGTTCCAGTCGGTCTCGTGAATGTGTGAGATGGTCCGCATCTGGCGGACGATCGTCGCGGCGTCGTCGGCGGCGTTCATGACTTCCTCGGCCATCTCCATCAGATGCGGCGGCAGATCGGGCGAACCGACCAGCATCTCGGCGTAGCCGCGCGCCACGGCGAGCTGATTGTTCAACTCGTGCTGGGCAGTTCGGGCCGCGAGCAGCACACCGTCGAGACGGGCGTGCTCGAGGGCCACCAGAGCCGCCGCCGCGGTTGACGCCAGCATCTCCAGCAGCTCGGTGTCATCCTGGTTGAAGACCTTGGCAGCGCTGCTGCTGCCGATGGCCAGGGTGCCGACCAGACGACCCTCGTGGAGCAACGGTACGGCGATGGCCGACTCCAGGTCGGCCTCGACGAGCCCCGGATCCGGCGCGCTGCCCTCGCCGCGGCGGAGCAGCACTGGAGCGCGCTGTTCGGCGGCGCGACCGCTAGCGCCTTCGCCAAGTCGGAGCTCCTGGTGTTCGAGCGCGGCCGTGCTGGCGCCCACCGCGGACAAGATCTGGCTCTCATCGTCCCAGCGCGTGACGATGCCGGCCGAGCCGCCGACGAGATCGATCGCCTCGCTCAACAGGTTCGCCAGCAGTTGCCCGGCGTCGGTTTCAGCTGCGAATCGGCGTGCCAGTCGCAGCAGCGCTTCGCGGCGGCGATGCACGATGGTCACGCGTTCGGCAGCGATCAGCCGGGCTTCAATGTCCGACAGGTTGAATGGCTTGGCCAGGTAGTCGTCAGCGCCGGCCTGCATGCCGGCCAGGCGGTGCTCGGAATCGTCCAGCGCGGTGAGCAAGATGAAGTACGTATACGGCGCACCCTGGCGCGATCGGACACAGCGGCACAACTCGACGCCGTCCATGCGCGGCATCATCCAGTCGCTGACCACGACGTCAGCGCCGCCGGCGTTGTACAGATCAAGTGCTTCTGCACCATTGTTGGCGCAGCTCGGCGCGTGGCCGAGGTCTCTCACTACGTTCTGGACCAGGGAACGAACGTTGGGATCGTCCTCCGCAATGAGAATTTGGATGGTGGGGCCTCCGTACTCGTACGTGAGGTTGCAGCGCATGTGCCACCGACTTCGATCGTTTGTTGAGGTTGGGCAAAAGCTATGAACGCTTGTTCTATGCTGTAGCATTCAGATATGGCAGCGCTGGGGTCCGCGGCTCTGAGTGCCGAGGCGCGCTTTTCGAGCGGCAAGAGCGATTACACGGCCAAGGACATCGCGGTCCTGGAGGGCATCCAGGCCATCCGCCATCGGCCGGCCATGTACATCGGGTCGACCAGCACCAGCGGCCTGGTGCACCTGTTGTGGGAAGCGCTGGACAACGCGGTCGACGAGGCAGTCGCCGGCTGGGGCCAGCACATCTGGGTCGACGTCGATCGAGAGGGCATCGTGCAAGTCCTGGACGAAGGCCGGGGCATGCCGTTCGACGTGATGACCTACCAGGGCAAGAAGCTGTCGGCGGCCACGGTGCTGCTCACGGTGCCGCACTCGGGTGGCAAGTTCGCCGAGGGCGCGTACAAGACCGCGGGTGGTCTGCACGGCGTCGGCGCCACCGTCATCAACGCATTGTCCGAATGGCTCGAGTTGGACGTCTGGCGCCAGGGCCAGCACTTTTCACAACGGTTTGAACGGGGCAAGGCCCTGGCGCCGAAAATCGAGGCCGCCGATCCCAAGAAACGCGGGACACAGCTGCGCTGGCGGTTCGACACGCAGATCTTCGACCACGATGCCTACTTCCCGCGTGAGACGCTCGAGCGGCGCCTTCAAGCGGCGGCGCACCTCAACCGCGGGCTGGCGCTACACCTATCGATGTGGGACGACGAACAGGAGATCGTCGTCACAAAGACGTTCCATTCCAAGGAAGGGCTGGCCGATTTTGTGCGCACGGCCACGCCACCGGGCTGCGAGCCGCTGTTCAGCAAACCCATCACTTTTAGTCAGCTGCGCGAGCAAGTGCAGGTAGAGGTGGCGGTGCTACCCAACCGCGGCTACAAACTTGACCTGCACTCGTTCGCCAATGCGGTCCGCACGCCCGAGGGCGGGGTGCACGAACGCGGGTTCAAAGCGGCGCTGACCCGCGTGGCGAACGACTACGCGGCCAAGATGGGCGTGATCAAGAACCGCGACAAGGAGGCCTTCAAGCCCGAAGTGATCCAACAAGGCCTGGTCGCAGCCATTTCGGTGAAGCTCAAGGACCCGCAATTCGAAGGGCAGACCAAGAACAGGCTCAACAACGCGCCGGTTGAAGGCATCGTGCGGTCGGTTGCCATTGAGGGCTTGAAAGAGTGGTTCGAAGCGCGGCCAGCGCAAGCGCGGGACTGGCTGAAGAAGATCCAGGACGATCAGAAGTTGGCCAACCGCTTAGCGGCTGAGGAGAGCCTCGCGCGGACTGGCCAGGGGCGCGCCCAGACGGTCGACGTGGATACGTCGAAGTTCGCGCGGGCCAGCACGACCGACTCCGAACGCGCGGAGCTGTTCATCGTGGAGGGTGAGTCAGCTGGCGGCTCAGCCAAACAGGGGCGAGACGCGACGTATCAGGCAATCCTGGCGCTGCGCGGGAAGCCCATCAACGTGGTCAACGCGCGACCTGAGCGTTTGCAGCTCAACAAGGAGTACGCGCTGCTTGCCTCTGTCATCGGTACCGGGGTAAGGGGAGCCTTCAGTCTCGAAAAATGCCGCTATGACAAGATCATCGTCATGACTGATGCTGACGTCGATGGTGGGCACATCCGGGCATTGCTCTTGGCGCTGTTCTATCAGGAGATGCCGGGGCTTATTCAAGGCGGCAAGGTGTTCGTCGCCATGCCACCACTGTATTCGGTCACATGGAAGGGAAAGAGCGTCTGGTTACTCGACGACGACGCTTTGCGCAAGTTCTACAACCGTAATGCAGATGCAAAGAATGCACAGCTCAAGCGCTACAAGGGTCTAGGCGAAATGAAAGCCTCAGAGCTGCGTGAAACAACCATGCACCCGGCCTCGCGAGTGTTGAAGCAAGTCACGCTTGAGGACAGTGCAATCGCCGCTCAAGTCGTGTTCGATCTGATGGATGAATCGCGCCCTGAAGCACGCCGTGAGTTCCTGGCCCAAGCAGCACGTTTGACCGACCTGGACGTGTAACTCGTGGCTTTCGACACCGAACAAATCCGCCAGGAAGAATTTTCGGCGGCGATTCAGAACTCTTATGCGGAATATGGGGTTAGCTCGAATGCGCGGGCGATTCCGGACGCGCGGGACGGGTTAAAACCGGTGCAGCGGCGGATTCTGTGGTTCATGTACCGCATGGGCTGGGACGCGGCGCATGAGACGGTCAAGTCCGCCGAGGTGGTCGGGACGGTCATGGGCCAGGCGCATCCGCACGGCCAGGAGGCGATTTACGACGCGGCGGTCAGGCTCGCCCAGGACTTCTCGCTGCGCTACCCGCTCATTGAGGGCCAGGGCAACTTCGGCAGCGACGACGACGATCCCGCGGCGGCAATGCGCTACACGGAGATGCGCCTGTCGCGCATCGGCGAAGTCATGCTGCGCGACATCGGCAAAGACACCGTGCCCCTGGTACCGACCTACAAGCAGGACCCCAAAGTCGTCGAGCCGTACTACTTGCCGGCGCGCATACCGCCCGCGGTCAACGGCCAGGAGGGCGTCGGGCTGGGCTTCGCCACGCGTGTGCCGCCGCACAACCTGCGCGAGATCCTCTACGCCTGCATCGCCCTGCTCGATCAGCCGCAGATGGGCGTGCTCGAGCTCATGCACTACATCAACGGGCCGGATTTTCCGAGTGGCGGCACGATCGTCGGCGACGACGGCATTCGCGAGTACCTGGCCACCGGTCGCGGCCGCATCGTGCACCGCGGCACCGTGCGCCTCGAGGAGGACCAGCGCGGTCGGCGGCTCATCGTGACCGACGTGCCGTTCGTCGGGCGTGCCAACGTGAAGACCAGCATCGCCAAAGCATTCAACGATGGCAAGCTGCCTGGTCTGGTGTTCGAAGGCCACATCCCCGACGAATCGAGCGATCAGAACGGAACCCGCATCGTGCTGCCCTTGCGGCGGGACGTCACACCGGCCGAAGTCCTGGCCGGTCTGTACCAGCACACCACCCTGCAGACGAGTTACTCGGTGCAGATGACGTTTCTATTCGGCGCGGAAAACGAGCCGGGCCGCACGCCGCGGACGGTCGGCATGGTCGAGCTGCTGCGCCGCTACAACGAGCACCAGGTCAACGTCCTGCGCCGCCGCAGCGAATTCGATCTCGCGCGTGCGCGCGAGCGGCTGCACCTGGTCGACGGGTTGATCGTCGGCGCGGTGCACGCCGACGAGATCGTCAGAATCTTCCAGGCGGCCAAAGACCGCCAGGTCGCTCGGGGCGAGCTCATCAAGCGCTTCAAACTCAGCGAGATCCAGGCGCAGAAGATCAGCGAGATGACCCTGGCCCAGGTCACGCGGATGGACCTGGCGGGCTACCGCACCGAAAAGAAAGAGCTGCAGGCGACGATTGCGTTTCTGGAGGACCTGCTGGCGCACGAGCCGAAGATGATCGCGCTGATCAAGGACGAGATGCAGGCCGTCATCACTGAATTTGCCGACGACCGGCGCACGGCGATCCTGTCGGATGAACATGCCGCGGCGCCGGTGGCCGAGGTGCGCAGCGCGATCGAAAGCAAGCCGGTGCTGGTCGCGCTCACAAACGATGGTGCGCTCAAGGCCATGCCCAACCACACGTACGCGGGCAAGACCAACGCTGGCACGGTCCGCGGCGACGAACGGCTGGTCAGCGTGCAGCGCGCGCAAACGACCGACTATCTGCTGTGCCAAACATCCACCGGCCGCGTGGCCACCGTGCGCGTCGCCAAGCTGCCGGAAACCACGCGCGCGGCGCGGGCAGAGCTGGCTAGAAGTTTTCTCAGTCTGGATCCGGGCGAGCGGGTCGTGGCGATTGTGCCGGTGAGCGCGTTTTCCGAAGAAGTGTTCCTGGTGGTGTTTACGCGCGAAGGCCGGGTCAAGAAGACGCCGTTGTCCGAGTACATCAAGGTGGACGAGAAGGCTTCTCCGGACCTGCGTCTGTTAGGCAAAGACGGTGTGGTGTGCGCGCTCGTTAGTCCGGGCGGGGGCGACTACATGGTGAGCACGTCGGATGGCAAGACGCTGCGCTTTTCCGATACGGACTTGCGCGCGGCGGGACGGGTCGGTCAGGGGGTCCAGGCGATCGGGCTATCTGGTAGTGCCGCGGTTGTGGGTGCGGATTGGATCAGTTCCGATGACGACCGGGCACTGTGGGTGGCCAGTGGCACTGGGTTCGTCAAGCGCACGCCTTTGGCGGAGTATCCGCGCAAGGGCCGCGCGACTGGCGGTGTGGCCACTATGCAGCTCATGCCGAAGACAGTGCTAGTCGGCGCGGCGGTTCTCGGGGCCAGCGAAGACGCACTGCTGATCGCGCAGAGCGGGCGGACGGCGCGCGTAACGGCCCAGGATTTGCCGCTGGTGGCGCGGGACCGCAAGGGCGTGATCGGCATCAAGCTTGAAGCGGGAGATTCTGTGGCGCGAGTGGTAGTTCTGCCGAGCTAATCGCGCCGCGGTGGCATTCGTTGTGCAGCACCCGGCAACGGATGCTTGACATTCGTTCTCAAACGCGGGCTCAAACGCGGGCCAGCACGCGGCCATCGGCGCACAGTTACCAGTGGGGCATCGTGGATGTTTTGCTGGGCGTGCTGATGCTGCCCTTTGGCCTCTGGATGCTGGTCATCGAAGGGATGGTCCGCGCGGTCACGGCCTTCCGCAGGAACTAGCCGATCAGGGCATGGTCGGCGAGTCGCCCACGCCGCCGTCGGCGGGCCGGAACTGTTGGATCCCGCTCGGCGCCTGGTGGCTAGCCGCCAGGCTGGTCTCGGGGACCGCCAGGATGGCCACCATGAGTCCGATCGACGCGATCGCTACAGCCCGTTTGCCAGTTCGCCAGAGATGCGACACGATCATTCCGTTTCTCACTGGGAAGTCCCCCCAAGCTATTCGTGAATGGGCTCGCTGCTTTCGCACCTCAGAAAAGCGACGAACCGTTGCTGCACGTTGCCGTTCCGATACACAACCGTTACCCTGCCCTCCACCTAGCATGGTAGTCCCTAAGGCCGGCCGATAACGAGGAAGGGCGCCCAGTAGTACGGGTGCGGATACTCGCGCCGAAGGTCGATTTGTGCCAGGCGCATCGCCAGCGCTGGACCAACCCCACTTCCGAGATGGGTATAGAACCTCTGCATCAAACGTGCTGTAGATGTGTCGTCAACAGCCCACAGGCTGACGACGACAGACGCGGTGCCTGCCTGAAAGAAGCCGCGCGCGAGTCCCACCAGCTCGTCGCCAGCGAGTACGTCGTTGACCCCGGTTTCACACGCCGACAGCGTGACTAGCGAAGCGCGTAGGCGCAGGCTGTACAGGTCGTACAACGAGAGCCAGCCATCGGACAATCGAATGGCCGAGAAGAGCGGATTGTCCTGACGGAACACAGCGTGCGACGCCAGGTGGATCACGTCGGCCTCAGGCGCGTGGCGACGAAAAGCCTTGTCGGTGGCGGCTTCGCCGAACAAGACGGTCGACGATCCGAACAACCCCTCCAGCGCCTCGATCTCGCCGGCCACTTGCGGGATCGCCTTGTCTGGCACGCCGACGAGCAGGCGCCGGCCGAGCCCCTCTGGAATAGACGGCCGCTCGTAGCACGAGGCAAGCACGGTCGCACTGGGGGCGTAGGCAATGTCGACGCGTTCGACGAGCGGCGTGCCGCTTGGATCGATCAAGGCGTGAAACGGCAGGTAGTGCAGCACACCATGCGGAACGACAATCAGCCGCCGCGCGTCGACCAGGTCGTCGGCGCCAGGGCCGATCAGCGCCGCGTAGAGCTCTACCAGCACGCGATTGACGTTGTCGAGCATCGAATCGGAGTGACCGCGGACGTACTCCATGCCCAAGCCGAATTTGGCAACCTGGAAACGGAATCGATCGACCAGCTCGACGATCTGGTGAACCGCGCCGAGTCGATACGCGACCAGACGCCGAGCGTCGAAGACAAAGAGGACCAGCTCATCGCCGGCCTGGAAGTACTCGAGCACGACCGTGCCGGGCTGCAGCCGCCGCCGTAAGCCGGCGATGGTCGACGCGGCTTCGACCGCGGCGCCGCCAATGCCCAGGGCAAGGGCTTGAGGTCGACTGGCAGGCTGCAGTCGGCGGTGAAGTCGCGTCAACTCCGCCTCGTGCGCCGACACCTCGCGGCGGCGCGCGACACTCGCCTCGCCATCGTTCAAGCGCGAGTACAGCCACACGAGCTCATCGCGCAGCTGGCGCATGCGATCCAGAGCAGCGGCGTCGGTGGTCCCAATCACCTGCGGGTCGACCGCCAGGTCGACCGAACCGGCCAGGCGCTCGGCAAAGGCGCGCGATTTGGCGCGTTCGGCATGCTGCAGGGCTTCGTCTATGGCCGCACGATCCAGGCACAACAGGACCAGCTCCTGGTACACATCGGTCTTGTCGCTGACGAGCGAGATGCGCAGCTCTTCGGGTTGCAGCTCGGAGCGGACGCGCTCCAGGGCATCGGTTGCTTCGCAATACGCGGCGTAGGCTCGCTCGGGCTCGGACCGCGCGCGCATCGCGCGGCCCAGGATGTAGTGGCATTCGAACAGGAGCCACGGCACTCCGACACCCTGGGCCAGCCAGAGTGCCGCCCGGGCTTCGGCCTCGGCCAGGCGAGCTTGACCGCGGCTCAAGTACGCGCGGGCCAGCAAGGCACTGGCGACCGCCTGCCGACTGGGCAGACCGAGGCGGCCGAATACGCGCGCGGCGTGGCGAGTCAGACCCATGGCCTCCTTGACATCCAGCGGCTGGCCCCGCTCGAGCAGCAGTGCGGCCCGCGCCAGGGCACAACGAGCCCGCCAGACAAGGTTGTCCTGTGCGGCGAATGCCGCTTCGGCCTCGACCAGCCCGGCAAGCGCGTCGTCCACCCTGCCGAGTCGCCCGCGCTGAGTCGACAGGTAGAACAGCGCGCGCGCGTGCTCGTTTTCGAGACCGAGGTCCGCGGCGAGCTGAAGCTGCTCCTGGCTGAGCGCGCCCGCCTCGTCGAGCAAATTCAGCGCCAGGTACGTGTCGGCGAGGTCCAGGCGAGTGCCGATCGCCAATGGCCTGTTGCGCAGCGTGTCGAAGACGTCGCCGGCTTGCCGCAGCAGGTCGACAGCCGCACCGTAGCGACCCTGGCGAAAGGCGAGGTAGCCCAGGTTGACGTCGACTCGAGCCACAGCGGCATCGGTGCCCTGTTCGGCGTAGGTCGCGCGGGCAGCGGCGTACAGCATTTCGGCTTCACGCAGGCGGTCGAGGTTGGTGAGTGCCGTCGCCGCGTTGTTGTTCAGAGCGGCGAGATCGATCGGACGACCTACCGCTGCCACAACCGGGCGAGCACGATCGAAGAATCGCAACGCACGGGCATAGTCGTCCTGCTGGAAGTAGACCAGGCCGACCATTTCGTCGAGAATCGCCGAGCGCAGCTCCTCACCCTGTAGTCGGAGAACGCGCCGAGCGCTGGTCGCAAGTCGCAAGGCTTCGGTCGACCGGCCGAGGCAGCGCAAGCTGTCGACTGCGCTCGCGTCGGCACGCGCGGCGTCGCCTGCGCGTCCAAGGCGTCGATAAGCGCGGCTTGCCTCGGCATAGTCGCGTAGTGCCGCTTCGTGCTGACCGAGTATGCGGTGCGCTTCGCCGCGCGCCTGCCGCGCCGTTGCCTGGCTCTCAGGATCGCCGCGTGAATCGGCGAGCGCGACTGCCTCGTTGGCCGCGCTGAGCGCCCGGCGCGGGTTGCCAATCAGGTGCGACCGCGCGCGCCGAAGAAGATCGTCAAGCCCGGCCTGGCGACGGTCGGCGAGCTGGGCGCGCGCAAGAGCGCTCAACCTAAGACTTCCTCAGAGCTCGACGCCGCTCAGCTCGATCTCGCGCAGGCCGAGTCGGAGGAGAACGTCGTAGCGCCCGCGTTCCAGATTGGAGAGCGCAAACTCGCCGCTGGGGTCGAGCTCGGTGCGGGCGCAGGGTGCGACCGGCCCGTGCAGTGGGCGCGGAATGTCGGCCGGCGTGGCTTCGACGATGCCCGTGCCGACAGACTCGCCCAGCAGCGAGAGCGCCTGGCCGCGGACGTTCATGGTACGGCCGTCCTGATTGGGGCGGACGAGGAGGTCGACGTCGACGTCACCGCCGCGATACAGCAGCTGCCAGGGGCCGTCGAGCACGCCCGCGGACCGTACGCCAGCCGCGGCGAGCCCGGGCCGACGCGAATCGAAAAGCAGTGACGCGCGAACGTGCGCCAGGAGTGTCGCGGACACTGGCGCCGTGCTCGTTCGGTCGCGGAAAAGCCGCCGAGCGCGTTCACGCACCCAATCGGGCGGTTCGACGAGGTCGGCTTGGGCAAGGGCCGCCCGCACGTCGGCGAGCCAGGCAGCATCTTCGGGTGGTTGGTCCATCGACATTTAAGAGCGGCCGCAATCGCCCGGTAGTACACGCTTCAAGGTGTGTAGCCGGCCGCGGTCAGGAGGTGGCGCAGTCTGCTCAGGCACCTGGCGCGAGTCGGGCCGAGGCTGTTCATTGGGACGCCGAGGCGATCGGCCAGCTGCTGATATGACGTTTGCACACGTGCGTCCGAGAACAGGCCTTCGATCAATCCGCGGCACTTGGGCGGCAGCTGCTTTACCGCGGCGCGCACCATGTGCTGGCGTTCGAGCGCCAGAATGTCTTCCTCAGGGAGCTGGTCAGGAGCCGCGGCGTCGAACTCGGCGGTGACCAATCGGCCAGCTGTCCGATTGCGTTCGCGAGCCTGACGGTGTGCAAGCGCCAAACACTGGCGGCTGGTCGTGGTGATGATCCACGCCGCGAGGCCACCCGGCTCGCGGACGGAGCCGAGCTTTTCGAGCAGGATGACGCACACCGACTGAAGCACGTCCGCGGCGTCGGCTTCGCGGAAGCCGTATTTAAGTGGGATCGAATAGATCAGCGCTGCGTAGCGGTCGACGAGCATGTCCCAGGCAGCCTGGTCGCCTCTCAAACACGCCGCGACAAGCTGATCGTCAGTGCTCGGGACCTCGGCTCGGTGTGCCACGCGCGGCCATATTAGATTCCGCGGCCGTGCGCGGAATGAGCAATTTGGGCTATCGGCAGCACGACTTCGCGTATTGGGGTTCCCGCGGCATTAGCCAGAGCCACAGTTTCGGCGGTCCCGCCGCCCTGGAGCTGGGTCCAAACGGCGACGAGCAGGTCGGCTCGAGTGGCTAACTGTCGATTGCGCTCGCTATAGGCAGCGGCGGGGTCGCTGCTTGGTCCGACGATGCGCACCTCGTTGGCCTGGGCGACAACAGACTCCAGAACCGCGCGGTCCGCGGATGACCAGTTGCTGGTGAACTGCGCCACCTCGAGGGGCAAGATGAGTGTGAACGGCACGTCAAGCGTGATGGCCGCCTGGGCAGCCCAGGTATCGACTCCGCGCTGGCCGCCGACGAGAAACCACTCGGGTTTGAATTCTTGACATTGCCTCTACCGGAACACGCGCGCGGTGCGCTACGCTAGAGACCGGCACACCCTCTGCAAGAATCTTGAGGCCCCACCCGTGCCTAACCCATATACGCCACCCTTAGCCCGCCGCGCACAGGCCGTTAAGTCGGCGAGGGGCCGGTTTCGGCAACGTTTGCAGGCCGTTCAATCGGCCAGGCGACGGCTTCCGCGACGTTGGCGCGGGTGGTGGTTGGTACCGCTGCTCGGGCTCCTACCTATCCTGGTGGCGGTGGTCCTGGCTAGCGAGGGTCGCTTCGGCGCACCAGGTGGCCAGCCTGTGGCTACAGGGCCGTTGGCCACGGCTTCGACCGCATCAAGGCCAGCCGCGGCGCCGACTGCTCAGGCGGCGGCGAAGCCCACTACAGGTAACCAGGGGCAGACTGGTGCTGCGCTGCCCGCGGGCACCAACGGGACACAGCCCAGTGCTGCACAGCCGACGGCCACATCAGCACAAACGGGGGCGGAGGCGCGCGCAAATACCGGCAGTTCCGCTTCGGTGAGCCAGCCGGCCGGCGCGGGTGCGACAGCGAGTGGCGTCACGCCAGCGGGGGCGGCCAGCCAGGGCAGCTCGATCGTCGCGGCGACGGGACCTTTCCGCGCGTATGCCGTTCAGCCCGGCGATACGGTCAAGTTCGTCGCCCAGTTGTATGGTGTTTCGCCGGCGAGCATCTCCCAGGCCAGCGGGTTGCAAAATCCCGATCGCCTGCGCATCGGACAGGTGCTGACCATTCCCAGCCAGCCCGGCTGGTTGTATCGCGTCCAGCCTGGCGAGAGTCTGGACCAGATTGCTGCCCGCACCGGCGTGCCAACGGCGATCATCGTCTCGGCGAGCAAACTGGCGACCGACAGCGTGCGGCCGGGCGACGTGATTCTCATTCCCGACCAATCGGTCGCTGCCAGCAAGTAATCCCTCCCCCACCGTGGGCCGCCTTCGTGGCACCGATCTTGCGCGCGCGTCCGCAATGGCCGGTGTGCAGATGCTCTTGCTCGACACGGTCGACTCGCGCTACTCCGCACGCATCGAGCATGCCGCCAACGATGCCGGGCTGTCCGTACAGCGCCTGGACAACCTGGAAGCCGTGCCGGCTGACGCACCCCTGATCGGCGTCGGGCCATCGATTAGCGACCCGCTCGACGTCGCACGCCATCTACGCGGCATTGGCGGACAGGCGCTGCTCGTCTTCTTTACCGATTCGAGCTCGGTTCGCGACACGCTCCAGGCCGAGCTCATTCGCGATCCATTTCTGTGCTCGCGCTATGAGCTCATCGCGATCCTCGACAATCGACGCCACCTTGCCTCACGCATCGGCCGCGTCGTCGAACATGTCCAGCGCCAACTACACGCCTCGAACAGCCGGCGTCGCCGCCGACCGCCGAGCCAGGCCACCCGTGCGCCAGTCGCCGACACGACTGCGCCGTCGCCGGACGACCTTGCCGCGCTTGATGCCGAACGGCGGCGGCTCGAAGAAGCGCTGCACGACGTCAGGCGCCAGAAGGACGAGTTTCTGGCGATCATGAGCCACGAGCTGCGCACGCCACTGACGTCGATCATGGGTTATACCGACATGCTGCTGCGCGGGCTTTCCGGGCCGCTCGCGCCGTTGACCACAAAATACCTCGGCAACGTCCGAGCCGCCGGCGACCGCTTGCTCGAGCTGGTGAACGGGCTGCTGGACTACACCCGCCTGGAGGCTGGCGCGGATCGGCTGGAGGTCCACCCCATCAACCTGATGCCGCTGGTCACACAGTCCGTCCAGCGTTTCCAAACTCAGGCCGCTGGGCGACGGATCGATCTGCGCCTCGTCGCCAACCGAGACGTCGAGCGGATCGAGGCCGACGGCGAGAAGATCTCTCATGTGCTGAAGAGCTTCCTGGGCAATGCGCTGAAGTTCACGCCGGATGGCGGCTGGATAGCGGTCCGTGTCGACCATGACCCTGACACGTCCGATACGGTCCGTGTCTCCGTTGCCGACTCAGGCATCGGTCTGCGCGACGAGCAAATAGCGCGCGTTTGGGAGCGCTTTTACCAGGGAGATGCGTCCCTTACCCGACCCTATGGCGGAATGGGCCTGGGCCTATCGATTGCGCAACACCTGGTGACGCTGCACGGCGGAACCGTCGGCGCCGAAAGCGGCGGACCCGGCATGGGCAGCACCTTCTGGTTTTCGCTGCCGCTGGCCGGCTAGACCGCTCGCCGCCACCAGACCGGCGGCATACAACCAGAACAGCGCCACCGCGTGCGGGAAGGCCTGGTTGGCGAAGTAATGGTCGAGCAATCCGGCGACGAGCGCACCGCTCACCGCCGCTAGAAACGCGGCACCTACCCCCTGGAGCCGGGCGTCGGGCGTCGCGCGCACGGCTCGAAAACCAATCCACCAGGTCACCGCCAATGCGGTCGCGAACGCGGCTAGACCGACAAGCCCGGTTTGCTCGGCTACAAGCAAGTAGACGCTCGAGACTCCCGCGGTCACGTCGATGTCGGGCGAGACGCCGAAGCCGATCCCCAGCAGCGGATAACGCTGGAGCAGAGTCAGCGCGTTGGCGTACTCGCCCACGCGGAACGCCGTTGCTCGATCGGCTGTCGAAAAACCACTGACGAAGCGAACGATCAATTCCTGACCGATCGGGCTGACCAGCACAACCAGGCCAACCAGCGCGCCCAGAACCAGGATGCGTCGGTAGCACAGGGCGCCGATCAGCAGTAGGCCGGCGGCAAGTCCGAGCCAACTCGCCCGTGACAGGCTGAGCAGGACGCCAGTGGCCGTGGGCAACGCGAAGAGCATGAGCACGAGCCTGGGCAGGACCGGTTTGGGCGACGCCCACTGGACGACAATCAGCACCAGCGCCAGCATCAACGTGCCGCCGAAGACGTTCGGATCGACAGAGGTGCCGATGGCGCGCAACTGATCGGTATACGTGTTGTTGGGACCGGGCACGTAGCGCAAGACATCAGCGGTTGGATAGCCAATGACCTGCAAACGGGTGAGCAATGTCAATTGCGTCAGGGGTGACAGGGCCATCAAGGCAGTGCCGATGGCGCCCTGAACGGCGCCGGCGAGCATCAGCCAGCGGGTCAGACTTACCAGGCGGCCCGTACTCGTCAGCAGCGCGCGCGCAACCAGGAAGAACAGCAGGCTGGCCAGGAGTTTGCCGAAACGGCGGATCAGCTCGGGCGGGAGTGGCGCCGAAGCGCTGCCGGCGACGAACGCGGCACAGGCGACCAGGACGAACGCGATCAGCGCCAGGCCGGCCGGACCCACCGGCAAGCGCCAGCCGCCGAAGGCGACTCGGCCCAACACCGCCGAAAACGTCGCGATGAGGATGGCGTCTACCAACGTCAGCTGCGCGCCGGCGAGTGGGATCGGGATCACGCCGAACGGCAGCGTCGCCACGATGGCGACGAAGAACGCTGCGCCAAGGACTGGTCGGGCCCAGATCGCTCCTATGAGCAGGAGCGCGGCAATTGCCGCCGCCGGGACGAGCGGCGATGTCGCCGCCACGAGCACGCCGACGCCAATGGCGCACAGCCCGGCCACGGCGAGCATAGACCAGCTCGCGCGGTCCAGCACCACCGTTCGGATCACGGCTCAGGAGTATAGGTTTCCTGGTGGTAGCGCCACTAAGGGAGAGGAAAAGAATTGAGAAGCCGCTCGTAGATATGGACGTGGGCCTCGGCAATGCGTGGCCAGGCGGCGCGGGTGGCCAGGGCGCGGGCGGAATCGCGCAGGCGGGCGGCGTCGAGGGGTGTCTGGGCGAGGCTGAGGATGGCTTCGGCGAGACGACGCGGCTCGGGCGCGACGGCGTGGATGGCGTCGGCGACTTCGGCGGCGGCAGGCGTGGTCGAAACGATCGGCAGGCCGTGCTCGGCGCAGGCCAGCAGCGAGCCGCGGCGGGGCGAGGCGCCATCAGCGTACGGCAGCAACGCGATATCGCCGGCAAGCAAGTAGGCGGACAGTTGCGCGGGCGGCAGCCAGCCGGTCTGCAGCACGGACTGGCCGAGACCGCTGCCAGGCTGCAGTGCGCCCTGACCATGG
>WNFC01002673.1_pt1 | contig 21809 bp, 24 predicted proteins | sample 5400541 | NCBI WGS metagenome assembly WNFC01 (sample SAMN13153342, study PRJNA577476) | soil metagenome | isolation source: 120 cm saprolite under Douglas fir tree site 2 hole 2 replicate 1 | place: USA:California | collected 2015-04-18
GCGCCGTCGCTACCCGCGAGGGTGCGCAGCCCGCGCGGGTAGCGACGGCGCCCGGTGAGAATTGCGGGCTAGTCAGGAGCGTGACCCAAGACTCCGCCTCGTCTAGAGGGCACGCATGGCGGAGTGGGGCGGTGGAAGCCGTACACGCAACGGCAGGGGCAGTTGCTGCCGGCGTTCCTCGAGGACGCGCTCGATCCGGGTGACCCGGTCTTTTTCATCAACGACGCGGTCGATAGCCTTGCCCTCACGCCGCTGCTGCGCGGGGAGTGGAATCTCGTGTGCGCGGCCTTCAACCTGCGGCGGCCGCGCGCATTCGCAATCGCGTGCGGCTGACGCACGCGGGCGAAGCCGCGCCGCCGGCGCGCGGGGCGGAATAGCGCAGCGGGGAGGCGGGGGCGCCCTCGGAGCGCCGATGAGGCGCCGCGTGCGGCGGTCGATCGAAGCACCCGATTCATCGGCGCCGAATCGCAGCGGAGAGGGTGCCCCCGCCTCCCCGCACCCCAGTCTCGGGTCATGCTCCTAGCGTCCGTCAGGACTTGAGCGGCTCACCCTTCGCGTTCTTCTCGCGCAGGACCTCGAGGAGCTTCGCCGGCCCCCCGCTGCTCATGATGTCCTGGAACTGGGAGCGGAAGTTCGCGACCAGGCTCACGCGCTCGATGACGACGTCGATGATGCGCCAGGCGTCGTTCTCCTGGCGCAGCCGGTAATCGACCAGCACGTCGGCGCTGCCCCCGCCGCGCAGGATCTTGGTCTTCACGCTCCAATCGCCCCGCCCCTCGTCGTGCTCGCCCACCACCTCGACCTTCTCGTTGTTGTAGCTCTCGATGTTGCGCCCGTAGGTGAGCGCCAGGTGCTCCCGGAAGAGCTTCACGAACTCCTCCTGCTGGGCGGGGGAGAGCCGGCTCCAGTTCCGCGCCAGCACGAGGCGCGACATGGTGTCGAAGTCGATGTTGGCGTAGGCGAGGTCCTCGATGCGGTGGCGCTTCTCGTCGCTCGAGAGGCTCTTGTTACCGAGGATGTCGACCGCCTGCTGGCTCATCTTCTCGACCAGGGCGCGCGGGCTTTCGCCCGCGTGCGCCACGGGCGCGAGGCACGCGAGCAGACCGACGACGGCGAGGGTGCGACGGGACAGGATCACGGCTTCTCCTCCCGGTCGAACTCCGGATAGTAGAGCTGCTGGTTCTCCTCGGTCGTGTCCGCGAGATCGCGCACCAGAGCGCGGCGGCGCTGGAGATAGGCGTTGCGCACGAAGGTGTAGTAGTCGAACGCCGACGCCTTTGCATCCTCGACCTGCTTCAGCACGAAGGAGCGCTCGTTGACCGTGTCGACCACGCGCGCGCCGACCAGGATGTACTCCTCGATGAAGAAGGGCGTCACGGCGAGCGCGTAGTCGACCGCGAAGCCCGCCGCGTCGCGCGGGTCGGACGGCCCGAGGAGCGGCAGCACGAGGTACGGCCCGGGCGGCACGCCCCACACGCCGAGCGTCTGCCCGAAGTCCTCCCGGTGCTCGATCAGGCCCCAGTGCGAGGCGGGATCGAAGAAACCGAGCACCCCGACGGTGGTGTTGACCGCGAAGCGGCCGACGTCGGAGGCGCTGTCCTTCACCTTGCCCTGCAGGAGGTCGTTCACGGCGACGATCGGGAAGCGCAGGTTGCCGAAGAAGTGCGAGACCGAGGTGCGCACGCAGCGCGGCGACACCTTCTCCCACCCGCTCGCGACCGGCGCCAGCACGTAGACGTCGACCTTGTCGTTGAACCAGAACATCTTGCGGTTGAAGCCCTCGAGAGGATCGCGCTCGCTGCCCGCGCCCTCGTCGGCGCGCGCGACCATGGCCCCCGAGAGCGCGAGCGCGACGGCGAGCAGTGGGACGAACCGCCGCGGCCTCACTGCTTCTTCTCCCGATCGGAGCCGCCGTAGATCAGCTTGCCGATCACCCGTTCCAGGACGACTGCGGATTCGGTCATCGTGATTTGGTCTCCCGGTTGAAGTAGCTTGTTGTCGCCGCCGACCTGGAGGGAGACGTAGCGATCCCCGAGCAGGCCCGCGGTCATGATCGAAGCGGAAGTGTCGATGGGGAGCTTCAGCGCCGCGTCGACGTCGAGCCGGACGCGCGCGCGGTAGCTCTCGTCGAGCGTGATGGAGCTGACCTGGCCCACCTTCACGCCCGAGATGACGATCTGGGCGCGCGGTTTGAGGCCCCCGATCTCGTCGAAGTCGGCGTACAGCGCCATGCGGGCCGGGCCGCCGTAGGAGAGCCCGCCCACGCTGAGCGAGAGGTAGGCGACCGCGCCGAGCCCGGCGAGGACGAAGAGGCCGACCAGGAGGTCACGCACGGGCGCGCGGCTCATCCGCTCACACGCCCCACAGCGCGGTGATGAAGTAGTCGAAGATCAGGATGCTGACCGAGGCGACCACCACCGTCGAGGTGGTGGCGGCGCCGACGCCGGCCGAGGTGGGGGCCGTGGTGTGACCCCGATAGGTCGCGATGAGCCCGACCAGCACGCCGAAGATGAGGGCCTTCAGCAGGCTCCCGAGCACGTCGTCGTGGAAGTCGACCGCGGCCACGAGGCTCGACATGTAGCTCCCCGCGTCCACGCCCATGAGCCCCACGCCCACCAGGTAGCCGCCGAAGAGCCCGCACACGATGAAGAGGGCCGAGAGGAGCGGCATGACGGCCGCCATGGTGCCGATCTCGGCGGTGGTGGCGGAGCCGGCGCGGCCGGTGGCGAGCAGCGCGGTCAGCACCGGGCCGAGCTCGCGGATCAAGGAGAGGCCCACCACCGCGCCCAGCGACTGCTCGGCGCCGAAGCGGACGAGCGTGTTGTAGCCCTGCAGGCTGAGCACCATGCCGACCGCCAGCCCGCACACGCAGATGATGACCAGCGAGAGCACGCCCAGCTTGAAGAGCTCGTCGACGAACAGGCGCACGCGCAGCGGCGGGGCGAGCGCCGCGCGCCCGATCTGCGCCGCGAAGCGGGCGAGCCCGCCGAGATCGGTGACGAAGCGCACGGCGGCGAAGCCGAGGTCGGCGAGCGCGGTCATGCGCGCGCCTCGGCCGCCGTGCCGTCCTCGTCGAGGAAGCCTACGACGCGCGGGTCGGTGGTGCGGCGGAGCTCCGCGGGCGACCCCTCGACCGCGCCGTCGGCCAACAGCAGGACGACGTGGTCGGCGATGCGCATGGTGGACGCGATGTGGTGCGACACGATGATCATGGTCGCCTGCAGCTGGCGGTTGACGTGCACGAGGAGCCCCTCGACGAGCTTCACGGACAGCGGATCGAGGCCGGAGAAGGGCTCGTCGCAGAGGAGGATCACGGGCTTCATGATGATCGCCCGCGCCAGCGATACGCGTTTCACCATGCCGCCCGAGAGCTGGTTCGGCAGCAGGTCATCGACGTTGGAGAGGCCCACGGCGGCGAGGCTCTCGTGCACCGCGGCGGCGATCTCGCGCTCGCTCATGGTCGTGTGCTCGCGCAGCGGGAAGGCCAGGTTCTCGAACACGGTGAGCGAGTCGAGCAGCGCGCCGTCCTGGAACATCATGCCGAGCTTCCTCCGGACCGTGTACATCTGTCGTTCCGAGCGGGTGGTGATCTCGTCCCCGTCCACGACGATGCTCCCCGCCTGCGGCCGCACCAGGCCGCCGATCAGCCGGAGCAGCGTGCTCTTGCCCGAGCCGCTGCCGCCCAGGATGACCGACACGCGGCCGCGCGGAAAGCGGCAGGAGAGGTCGCGGAAGACCACGCGCTGCCCGAAGGCCATCCGCACGCCGCTCAACGCGACATGAGCCTCGTCGGGGGACGTCACGCGGGCGCAGGGTGCTCCCTTTCCGACATGGGGGTCCTCTGCCTTGTTAGCGGATTGGGCAGCCAATGGCGAGCAGCGCGAAGCGGACGCCCGGTCAGAGGTTGTGAATGAATCCCCGGACCGAGCCAGACGGTCCGAGGCGCCCGCTGCGCAAGGCGCCCCTATAGATATAGGCGAGGCATAGCCGGGCGCCATGGCGAGGAGGAGCAACGCCGCGCAGCGGGATGCATCGGCCGCCTGGCGACGGGAGGGGATTCATTCACAGCCTCTCAAATGGGGATGCGGATGCCCCGCCGCCCGAGCGCGATGCTGAGCGCGGAGAGCGCCGCGAGCGCGGCGACCACGGCCGCCATGCCGGGCAGGAGCGGGAGGCGCCTCCACCCCCAGAAGACGAGCCATGCCGGGTAGTAGACGAGCAGGTACTGCAGCACCCAGGCGGTGAGCGCGTTGGCGCCGACGGCGACGAGCCAGTCGGGGAAGGCCACGCCCGCGCGCTCGAGGGCGGCGGTGGCGAGGAGGAGCGCGGCCGAGGCGGCCGTCGCGATCGCCACGAAGCTCGAGGTGCCGAGCGCCTTGTTGAAGGGGACGCCCGCCAGCTGCGCCGCCGCGCTCCAGCCGACGCCGGCCACGGCGGCCGCGGCCGCGCGCGTGACGAACTGCCGCTCGGGCGGACCCGCCTCGAGCCCGCGCCCCACGAGCAGGCCGGCCAGCGTGAGCGGCACGAAGGTGAGCCCGGCGAGCGGGTAGTGGTGCACCTCGCCCGGTGCACCGCGGAAGAAGAAGGCGAGGAGCCCGAGCGCGAGCGCCGCCACGGCCCCGTCCGGCAGCCCGCTGACAGCGGTCGCCAGCAGGCCGCCCAGCCCGAGCGTCTGCAGCACGCCCCACCTGGGCCACTCGCTCAGCGTGAGTATGCCGAGCACCGCGGGAGCGGAGTCGAGCACGATGCCGAGGCCGATCAGGAGCAGGAAGCGGCGCACGGCGGTGAGCCGCGCGCGGGGGCCCGTGAGCCCGCCCACCGTCCGCTTGCGCAGGAAGAGGACGAGCGAGACGCCGATCAGGAACTGGAAGACGGGCGCGGGGAAGTCGAAGGCGCGCAGGATGTCGCCCTCGTTGTGCTGCAGAACCTCGGGCACGCGGCGCAGGAAGACGTTCATCATGTTGGCGAACAGCATGCCGAGCACGGCGAGCGCGCGGCACGCGTCCAGGAAGGCGAGCCGGCGTGCGCCGGCCTCGTCCGCCATCTCAGTGCACCTCCGCGATGCCGTCCAGCACGCGCGACTTGACCTGGCCGTAGAGCTCGTTCGGGCGACAGAAACGGTGCAGCAGGTCCCCGAGCACGGGGAGCTGGGTCCGGTACTCGCCGAGCGCCGCTTCCTTGACGGCCAGCTCCGCCGGGGTCAGGTCCATCCACATCCAGAGCGTGTCCGGGGTCTCCTTGACGGACGGGGGCGCGAGCCGGTCGCGATCGCTCCCCGCGCTCGGCCAGGTGGGATGGTGCACGAGGTAAGTGAGCACGAGGATGCGCTCGGGCAGCACGTGCGCGGCCTGGAGGGCGTCCAGGGCGTCGATCACGAAGTAGCTCGTGTGCGCATGGTCGAGGTGCGCGTCGTAAGGGTGCGGTATCACGATCACGCTCGGCCGGAAGGTGCGCAGCTCGCGGCCCATGAGCGAGGCGAGGTCCTGCCCGTCGTACTCGGCGCTGTCGGGGGCGGGCGGGCTGTCCTCGTTGGTGTAGGGCGATGTGTAGGGGCGGGTGCGCGACCAGTGATCCTGCCAGAGCTGCGCCAGCCCGCCGTCGGGAAAGCCGAGGAAGACGAGGTCGCCGCGGTGGAGCCCCAGGTGACGGGCCGCGGCGACTGCCTCCCGCCGCCGAATCTCCCCGAACTCGACGTAGTCGGTGTCGCGCGGCTTCAGCTCGTGGAAGTCCTGCGCCACCGCCTCCGCGTAGCCGTCGCCGTTGGTGACGAACACGACGCGCACCGGGACGCCGCGGCGGGCGAGGTGGACGATCAGGCCGCCCGCGCCGATGGTCTCATCGTCGGGGTGCGGCGCGAAGACCAGCACGCGCGCGCCCGGCGGGATGACGAGCGGTCCCGTCCCCGGGCGCGTGCCGTTCGGGGTGGCTCCCAGGCTCACCGCGGCGGCGAGCAGGACACCCAAGAGTGCGGCGCGCCCCAGGCGGGCGGCCGGTGCGAGACGGTTCGGGTTGCGCAAACGTTCGGGTGTGACGGCGCAGCAATGTAGGCTCCCCGCTCGGGGTGGGCAAGCGCGCTCCCCTGGCGGCCCGGGCCCGGGAATCCACGAGGTGAGGCCGCACGCCGCCCCAGGGGTGTGGCGAAGCGCCCCGTCGGTGGGCGCGAGCCCCATGTTCTCGGCGCCCACTCCCCGGCTCCGCCCGGGAACGCGTCATGCAAGGAGCCGTTCATGGCGCGGTCCACCCCGGATCCCGACGCCCCGCACCGGCGCCAGCCGCTCGTGCTGCTCGCCGAGGACGATGCCGAGTTCCGCCGCCTCCTGGTTTCGGTGCTGAAGGAGGACGGCTACGAGGTGGTCGAGGCCGAGGACGGGCTCGCCCTCCTCGCCACGATCGAAGACACCCTGACCGTCCGGCGGGAGCGCCCGGACGCCTTTCTGGTGGTGGCCGACGTCCGCATGCCGGGCCTCACGGGCCTCGACGTCCTCGCCATCCTGCGTTGCGCGAACTGGGCGACCCCCGTGATCCTGATCACCGCCTTCGGCGACGAGGCGACGCACGCCGAGGGCCGCGAGCTGGGCGCGGTGGCAGTGTTCGACAAGCCCTTCAACGTGGAGCAACTGAGGGCCGCGGTGCTGGAGACGATGCCGCCCTGCTGAGGCCTACCGGGCCGCCGCCCGCCCAACTCTTGATGAATGGTCGCGAGCCAGGCACGACACGGGCGTGGAGGACTTCCTCGCCCGCTATGGCCTGCTCGCCGTCTTCGCGGCGGCCGCCTTCGAGGGGGACGTCAGCGTGGTGCTGGCCGGCGTCCTGGCCGACCTGGGCTTCTTCTCGCTGCCGCGCGCGGTGGAGGCGGCGTGGCTCGGCGGCTTCGTCGGCGACACGGCATGGTACGTGCTCGGGCGGCTCAATTCCGCGGCCGTGCGGCGGAGCCGGCTCTATCTCCGCGCCGCGCCCCTCATCGAGCGGCTGGTGGCGCGTCTCGGCGAGCGGGAGATCGTGCTCTCCCGCTTCGTCTACGGGACACGCATCGCGAGCATGTTCTTCTGGGGGGTGCACGGGCTCCCGTATGGGCGCTTCGCGGCCTTCGACCTGGTCGGCTGCCTGCTCTCGGCGATCGCGCTCGCCGGCCTGGGGTTCGGCCTCAGCACGAGCGCCGTGGTGCTGGTCGGCCGGGTCAAGCGGGCGGAGGTCTGGCTGCTCGCCGTGCTGCTGGCGAGCCTGCCCGTCCTGGTCGCCATCCGGCACCTGATGCGGCGCGTGGCACGTGAGCGGTGAGGCTCGCCGCGCGGGCGGCTTTCGGGTAGCGTTGGAGACCGTGCACCGCTCGCTGCGCCTGCAGCTGATCGCCATCGTGGTGGCGACCGTCGCGACCGTGCTGGCCGCCTCGCAGTGGCTCGACACCCGCCTCTCGGAGAGCGCGCTCGACCGCGACCTCGAGGCGCGTGCACTCCTCTACCTGCGCACGGTCGCGTCGCTCTGGGGGCGGACGGGAGCGGGGGCGCTCCGCCGGGAGCTGCAGACCCTGGTCGAAGGCGACCGCGAGCTGACCGCCGTCGACGTGCTGCTGCGGCGTGCGGGCCGCTTCGAGCCCGCGCTCACCACGCGGCCGGCCGACGAGGCGGTACCCCCGCTCGAGCTGGATGCTGCGCACGAGGGTATCCTGCTCGCCAGGGGCGCCGTGCGGACCGCGACGGAGCGGCGCGAGGGCGCCGTCATCTGGCGCATCGCGAGCCCAATGATGCGCGACGGCGCACTCGAGGGGGTGGTGCAGGTGGAGTTCTCGCTCCTCGAGATCGCGCGCCTCGAGAGCCGGCTGCGCACCATCGGGGGCATCTTCCTGGTCGCTTCGATCGTGCTCATCTCCTTCCTGCTCGCGGTCTTCCTCGAGCGGCGCGTCGGACGCCCCGTGACCGCGCTCGTGGACGGCATGCGCCGCGCCGAGGCGGGCGAGCTGGGCGCACGCGTGAGCGTGCCGGGGGGCGGCGAGTTCGGCTTCCTCGCCGGGAGCTTCAACCGCATGCTGGCGCGCCTCGAGGACCTGACCGCGGGGCTCGAGTCGCGTGTGCGCCAGGCGACGAGCGAGCTGGCCGACGCCAACCGGGAGCTCAAGGAGACGAACGCGAAGCTCTGGAGCGCGCAGCTCGAGGTCGGGCGCAGCGAGCGTCTGGCCGCCCTCGGACAGATGGCCGCCACCATCGCCCACGAGCTCGGGACCCCGCTCAACTCGGTGCTCGGCTACACCCAGCTCCTCCTGCGCGAGGACCTGCCCGCCGAGCAGGCGAGCAAGCTCGCGGTGATCGAGTCGCAGGTGCAGCGCATGATCGATACGATGCGCAGCGTGCTCGGCCGCACCCGCGACCGCGAGATCGGCCGTAGCCCGGTGGCGCTCGCGCCGCTCGTCGCCGAGGCGCTCGCGCTGGTCGCCACGCGCCTCGCCGGCCGCGAGATCGGCCTGCGCCACGAGCTCGCGCCCGACCTGCCGCCGGTGCCGGGCGACGCGGCCGCGCTCCGCCAGGTGCTGATCAACCTGCTCGCCAACGCCATCGATGCCACCGAGCCGCCGGGCACGATCGTGGTCGGCGCGCGCGTGCTCTCCCCGAACGGCCGCGGCCCGCAGATGGAGATCACCGTCTCCGACAGCGGCCACGGCATGTCGGAGGAAGAGGTCCAGCGCGTGTTCGAGCCCTTCTACACGACCAAGGCGCCCGGGCGGGGCACCGGCCTCGGGCTCGCCATCGTGGACCACATCGTGCGCGCGCACGGCGGCCAGGTCGTGGTCGAGAGCATCCCGGGCCGGGGCACGACGATGCGCGTGCGCCTCCCGCTGGAGGCGTGATGCCGCGCCTCCTCGTGGTCGACGACGACACCGTCACCTGCCGCCTCCTGGCCGACGTCTTCAAGCGGGACGGCTACACCGTGATCGGCGAGACCGACCCGCGGCGGGCGCTCGCGCGCGTCACGGACGAGCCGGTCGATCTCGCCATCCTCGACGTCCAGATGCCGGAGATGGACGGCCTCGCCCTGCTGCGCGGGCTGCGCGAGCGGCTCCCCGGCCTCCCCGTCGTCATCATGACCGCCTTCGGGTCGATCGACACGGCGGTGCAGGCGATTTCCTCGGGCGCCGTCGACTACCTGAGCAAGCCGATGGACGTGGAGGAGATGCGCGCGACGGTGCGGAAGGCCCTCGGCCGCAGCGCGGAGGCGCAGGCCGCGCTGCCGGTAGCGGGCGAGGAGCTGGGCGGCGTGGTGGGCCGCTCGCCGGCCATGGTCGAGGTCTACAAGACGATCGCGCGCGTCGCCCCCGGGCGCAGCACGGTGCTCATCCTGGGCGAGAGCGGCACCGGCAAGGAGCTGATCGCGCGCGCCATCCATTTCGCTTCGCCGCGCGCCGGCCGCCGCTGCCTGTCGATCAACTGCGGCGCGCTGCCCGAGAACCTGCTCGAGAGCGAGCTCTTCGGGCACGTGCGTGGCGCCTTCACCGGCGCGATCGGGGACGCGCCCGGGCTCTTCGCCGAGGCCGACGGCGGCACGATCTTGCTGGACGAGATCGGCGACGTGTCACCGGCGCTCCAGGCGAAGCTCCTGCGCGTCCTCCAGGAGCACCAGATCCGGCCGGTGGGCGGCTCGATGTGGCGGGCGGTCGACGTGCGCGTCATCGCGGCGACCAACCGTGATCTGGCGAGCGCCGTCGAGGAGGGGCGCTTCCGTGAGGACCTCTACTATCGCCTGAAGGTGGTGACGCTCCAGCTCCCGCCGCTGCGCGAGCGGCGCGAGGACGTGCCGTTGCTGGTCGATCACCTGGTGCGGCGCGCGGCGCGCGAGTGCCGCAAGGCCGTGACCGGGGTCTCCGAGCAGGCGCTCGAGTGGCTGCGCGGCTATCACTGGCCCGGCAACGTGCGCGAGCTGGCGCACGTGCTCGAGCGCGGCGTGGCGCTCGCGCAGCAGGAGGTGCTGACCGCCGAGGATCTGCCCGAGGAGCTCAGGCGGCCGGGGCCCGCCGCGGCGCGCGCCACGCCCGACGACCGCCCCACGCTCGCGGAGCTCAAGCGTCGCTACGTGCATCGTGTCTTCGAGGAGAGCGGGGGCAACGTGAGCCGGGCCGCGCAGGTGCTCGGCGTCGACCGCCGCTCCCTCTACCGCATGCTGCAGCGCTACGGCGTGACGCCACGCGGAGGCGCGCAGGAGTAGCCCGAGAGACCGATTGCCACACCGGCCGGGGCAGGCGGTCCCGCCGCGTGCGCAATGCGACCGCAATCACGGCGTTTGCCGCCTGGCACTCCGCTTGCTCGCTCGCGGAGGTATGAGCCGCCTCGGGATCGTCCTGGCCGTCTCCGCGAGCTTCGGCTTTGTCGTGGGCGGGCTCACGGTGGCCGGCGTGTACGAGCTCTATCCGCCCGCGAAGGGCGACGTCTGGCCCATCCCGACGCTCGCCGTCGCGTCCGTCGTGGTGGTCCTGCTGCTCTACGTGATCGCGGCGCGACTCGGGGTGCTGCGTGTGGGCGACTGGCTCGTGCTCGGCTACGCCGGCGCGCTCGTCCTCGCCGCCTCCGTGGTGATGACTCGCGAGGTGGTGGGGACGCTGCGGGCGCACGTTCCGGAGAACCTCGGAGTGAAGACATCGTTGGTTCCGTCCGTCCAATGGCGCGGATAGCGACATGGCGGCGGCAGTGGTTAGGTCTCGCGCAGGAAGCACTCCCGCATCCTGCGCGTGGTTGGCGCGGAGCGGGCCTCGGCTCATCCCCCCATGGGCCACCCGCTCCGCGTCGTCTTCCCGTCCCGCGGGGCGGGTGTGAGATGTGGCCGGCCCGCTTCTCGAGCGGCATCGAGCCGAGGCTCCGCGGCGTGGTGGCGGAGCGGCTGGGGGTCGGTCCCGAAGAGCTCCGGCCCGACGTCTCGCTCACCGACGACCTCGCGGCCGACTCCCTCGATCTGATCGATCTCGGGCTCGCGCTCGAGGCCGAGTGCGGCGTGGTGCTCCGCCGCCGCGCGCTCGAGTCGGTCCGCACCTACGGTGACCTAGTCGCGGCGGTGGCGGCCGCGCGGCGCCGGGCGGCCCGCCGCGCCCGCGTCGCGCCCATCGTCGCGCGCGCCCGGATCGTGCCCGCGCGCGGCAGCGGCGGGCTCGAACGCTCCGGCGAGCTCACGCCCTACGAGATCGAGATCCTGGTCGCCGACGCGCTACGCGCGGGGCCCGGCGCGCGGCTCGAGATGGAGCTGTCCGCGAACACCGACGATGCGGGCCTTGCCGCCACCCGCAAGCGCTTCGCGTGGCTCGCCGGGCGCGGCGTCGCGGTCAGCGTGCAGCGCGACCACCGGGCGGCGTAGCTCCCGCCTCGACGCGGCCGAGGAAGTCGGCCGCGAGGCGCGCCACCTCGTCGCGGTCGTAGTCGAGCGTCACCACATGCCAGCTCCGCTCGAGCACGTGGCTCTCGATCAGGCGCGAGCCGAGGCTCCGGCGCACCCGCTCCAGGTTGGCGAGCGGTACGCTGTGGTCGTAGCGCCCGTGGAGGAGGAGCGCCGGCTGCGTGACCCGTCCGACCTCGCCCCGCACGACGGCCTGGAGGCGCAGCAGCTCGAGCACCGCGCCGAGCGGCATGGCGCGGTAGCTGCGGCTCGCGGCGCGCACCGCGGGGTCCGCGATGTCCGGCCCGCCGGGCTTGGGGATGGTCGCCCAGCGGCGCGCGATGCACGGGATGCGCGCGAGGAGCGGCAGCCAGCGCACGCCGGCGCCACCCAGCTCGAGCGGCGTGCCGCACAGGACGAGGGCGGACACCTCCGCGGGCCGCGTCGCCGCCAGGTGGAGGGCCAGGAGCGCGCCGAGCGACATGCCGGCAACCGCGAGCGCAGGCACGTCCTGGCGGAGGCGGTCGGCGCCCTCCGTGACCGACGCGAACCAGTCCGTCCAGCGAGTGCCCGCCAGGTCGGCGACCTCGGTCCCGTGTCCGGCCAGGCGCACCGCGCGCACCGGGAAGCCGCGCGCGGCGAGCGCCTCGCCGAGCGGGCGCATCTCGTCGGGCGTGGCGGTGAAGCCGTGCACCAGGAGGCAGCCGAGGGGCCGGGAGCCGGCGCGCGCGAAGCCCTCGGCGATGGGTGCGCTAGCCGCGGGGGAGAGCGTCGCCGTGCACGTCGAGCGCACCCTCGCGCTGCGCGCGCTCCTTCAGGTAGCTCATGTACGCCGTCAGCACGGCCTCGTGCTTCTGACGCTGCACCGTGCTGCGCAGCTGATCCTTGGCGCCCTCGAAGCCGGCCATGTCGGCGGGCGTACGGGCGCGCAGCGCGGCCACGATCGCGTCGCCGCCCGCCCCGTACACCTTGGGTGCGAGCGGGGCTTCGGGCGTGAGCGTGAAGGCGTCGGCGGTCAGGTCCGCGAGCCGGCCGAGCGTCGGGATCGCGTCCCCGCGCTCGAACGGGCCGGTCTCTTCGACCCGGACGCCGGCCTCGGCAGCGGCCTGGTCGAGGCCGATCTCCCTGGCGCGGGCGAGGAGCTTCTCGCCGCGTTCCCTGGCCGTCGCCTCGCCGCGCTCGCGGCGCGCGTCGGCGGCCACGCGCTCGCGCACCTCGTCGAGCGGCGGGGCATGCGCCTCGCTGTACGCGAAGGGCGCGAGCAGGTAGATCGCGTCCGGGCTCTCGATCAGGTCGCTCACCTCGCCCTCGCGCAGCGCGAAGGCGGACTCGGCGAAGCCCGGCACCCGCCCCACGCCCGGCACCTCGGCTCCCTTCGCGAAGGGCGGCGTCTCCTCGATCGTCCGGCCGGCCAGCGCCTCGGCGAAGGGCGTGCCGCGCGCGATCTTGCGGCGATCCTCCTCGGCCTGCTTGCGGGCCAGCGCGAGGGAGCGCTCCTGCTTCAAGCCGTCCGCGATCTCGTCGTGCACGGCCTCGAGCGGCTTCACACCGCCGGGCCGGTGCTCCTCGACCTTGATCACGTGGAACCCGAAGGGCGTCTCGACGACGTCGCTCACGCCGCCCGTCTGGAGAGCGAAGGCGGCCTCCTCGAACGCCGGTGTCATGCGGCCGCGCGGGAAGAGGCCCAGGTCGCCACCCTTCGCCGCCGAGCCCGGATCCTCGGAGGTCTCCTTGGCGAGCGCGGCGAAGTCGGCGCCTGCCTTCACCTTGTCGAGCAGCTCCTCGGCCTTCTTGCGCGCCGCGGCCTTCGCGTCCGCGCCCGCGTCGGCCGCCACTTTGATCAGGATGTGGCGTGCGCGCACCTGCTCGGGCTCCGTGAACTTGTCCTCCTTGTGGAGGGCGTAGTACTCGGCGACGTCGTCGTCCTTCACCTCGACCTGGGACAGGAAGTCGGCCGGCCGGTAGGCGACGTAGCGCGCCCGCACGCGCGCCGGGACCCGGTAGGGGTCGGCGTGCTCGTCGAGATACTTCTGCAGCTCCTCGTCGGAGAGCGTGATGGCGGCGGCGAGGTCGGCCGCCGCGCTGCGCACGAAGGCGAGGTTCGCCTTCTCGTGATCGAAGCGGTAGCGCTCCTCGAGCTCGCCGTCGCTCACCCCGACGCCGTCGGTCACGAGCGCCTCCAGGCGCTGCTTCAGGATGCTCTGTCGGATGGCGTCCTCGAACTCGCCGGGCACGCGCTCGCCGCGCAGGACGGCCTCCAGGCGGCTGCGGTCGAAGCGGCCGTTCTGCTGCAGCTCGGGCATGCGGGTGATCGCGTCGAGCAGGTCGGCGTCGCTCACGTCGATGCCGAGGCGTGCGGCTTCGTGGCGCAGGAGCGCCTGCTCGATCAGCTGATCGAGCGCCTGGCCGGACAGGTTCAAGCCGCGCAGGAGGTCCGCCCTGCCGCGCAGCAGCTGCTCGTACTGCCGGGTGAGCGCCGCGGTGGCCTGCTCGAGGTCCCGGCGGCTGATCGCCTGGCCGCGCACGACGGCGACGTCCTGCCGGCGCTCCCCGCCGATCGCGCCGACCCCCCACCCGATGAAGAGGAGGGCCAGGACACCGTAGAGGACCTTGATGCCGATGGAGCTCGAGTACTTGCGCAGAAAGCGGAGCATTCGCGCGCGTCTTCGTGGCGAAGCTAGCCGAGGCCCTGCGGGTTTGCAAACCGGCGCCGCCGCTCAAGTTTCCGTTGCCGCGTGCCGATGTTTCTGGTAGCAGCTTGTTAGCGCCAGCGGACGGGCCGGCGATAGAAGGGCGGGGCGCCGCGCGATGATTCTCGACTCCATTCTCGGACTCTTCTCGAACGATCTCGCCATCGACCTAGGGACGGCGAACACCCTCGTCTACGTGAAGGGGCAGGGCATCCTGCTGAACGAGCCGTCGGTGGTGGCCGTGCAGCCCGACTCGCGCGGCGGCCGCAAGGTGCTGGCGGTGGGCGCCGAGGCAAAGAAGATGCTGGGGCGGACGCCGGGCAACATCCAGGCCATCCGCCCGCTCAAGGACGGGGTGATCGCCGACTTCGAGGTGACCGAGGCGATGCTCCGCAAGTTCATCGAGAAGATCCACAACCGCAAGCGCCTGGTCCGCCCGCGCATCATCATCTGTGTGCCCTTCGGTATCACCGAGGTGGAGAAGCGCGCCGTGCGCGAGTCGGCCGAGAGCGCGGGGGCCCGAGAAGTCTACCTGGTCGAGGAGCCGATGGCGGCCGCGATCGGCGCCGGCCTCCCCATCACCGAGCCCACCGGCAACATGATCGTCGACATCGGCGGCGGCACGACCGAGGTCGCGGTGATCTCGCTCTCGGGCATCGTGTTCTCCAAGTCGGTGCGCGTGGGCGGCGACAAGATGGACGAGGCGATCGTCCAGTACGTGAAGCGAAAGTACAACCTGCTGATCGGTGAGCGCACCGCGGAGCTGATCAAGATCACGATCGGCTCGGCGTACCCGGGCAGCGAGCTCCAGATGATGGAGATCAAGGGGCGCGACCTGGTCGCCGGCGTGCCGAAGACGGTCGAGATCACCGACGAGGAGATCCGCGACTCGCTGCTCGAGCCCATCAACCAGATCGTCGAGGCGGTACGTGTCGGCCTCGAGCGCACGCCGCCCGAGCTCGCCTCCGACATCGTCGACAAGGGCATCGTGCTGGCGGGCGGTGGCGCGCTGCTGCGCAACCTGGACACCCTGCTCCGCGAGGAGACGGGCCTGCCGGTCATGCTGGCCGACGATCCGCTGACCGCCGTGGTCATGGGGGCAGGCAAGGTCCTCGATGAGCTCTCGCTCCTCAAAGACGTGGCCATCTCGTAACCCCCCGCGCGCAACGCGCAAGACGCGCGCGGCGCGCAACAGCGTTGCCGGCGCCCACCATGGAGGGAGGCTGAGCGCGAGAGCGCTCGAGCCAGCCGACGGGGTCTGGGGGCATCGGAGGAGCGGAGCGCCCGGAGGGCGCGAGCACCGGACGGGCCCCCAGTAACTTTGGACTACATCCGTCGCAACGGCGTGCTCCTCACCGTGGCGCTCTGCCTCGTGGTCGGGGCAGCGCTGGTCGTGCGCAGCGGCCGCATCCCGGGCCGCGCCGACCCGCTCGGGCGCGCCTTCCTGGAGCTGATGGCGCCGCTCGAGCGCGCCGCTTCCGCGCTCGGCCGCGGCGTGTCCGGGAGCTGGCACGGCGTGGCCGACCTGGTGCATGCGCGGGGCGAGAACGCCGTCCTGCGCGAGCGCGCGCAGCGCCTCGAGCGGGAGCTCGATCGGCTCTCGGAGATGGAGCTCGAGAACGCACGCCTGCGCCAGCTGCTCGACTTCCGGCAGACGCTGCAGGGCGAGATGCTCACCGCGCGGGTCATCGGCCGGGACGCGACCGGGCTCGCGCGCACGCTCACCATCGACCGCGGCGAGAGCGCGGGGGTGGCGCGCGGGGCGGCGGCGCTCGCGCCCCAGGGCATCGTCGGGCAGGTGTTCCTGGCGAGCCGGCACGCCGCCCGCGTCCTCCTCGTCACCGACCACAACAGCGGGGTGGATGCGCTCGTGCAGCGCACGCGCGCGCGTGGCATCGTGCAGGGGACGGTGGACGCGGGCTGCGTGCTCAACTACGTGAAGCGCACCGAGGACGTACAGGTGGGGGACGCGCTCGTCAGCTCTGGGCTCGACGGCATCTTCCCGAAGGGGCTGCCCATCGGGCGCGTGGTAGCCATCGACAAGCGCGGGCAGGGCCTCTTCCAGTCCGCCGAGGTCGCGCCCGACGTGGATCTCGAGCGCCTCGAGGAGGTGCTCGTGACGCGCGGTCCGGTCACGCCCGTCGAGCCCGCGCCGGCGGCGCCGGGAGAATAGGGTGCGGAGTGCAGTTGCGCTGGTGGTCGCCGCGGTCGCCGCCATGCTCCTGCAGACGACGATCTTCCCGTCGCTCCCGGGTCTGCCGGTCGTGCCCGACCTGATCCTCGTCATGGCGGTGTACCTGGGCGTCGCGCACCAGACGGTCGGCGGCGCGGCCGGCGCGTTCCTGCTCGGCTACTTCCTCGACACGTTCTCGGGCACGCTCCTCGGGCAGAACGCCTTCGCGCTCTCCGCGGTCTACCTGGGCGTGCGCTTCGTCGCGCGCCATCTCTGGTTCGAGCGTGGGATGCCCGTGATGGCGATCGCCTTCTTCGGGGCCCTGGTGCGCGGCGTGGCGGCGGCCGCGGCCGCCGCGCTGGCGGCAACGCCCGGCCCCCTCGGGCACCATGCGATGCGCGCCGGGCTCGCCGGCGCGGCCCTGGCGGCCCTCGTCGCCCCGGCGGTCTTCGCCGCGCTGGCGTGGGAGAAGCGGCTCCTCGGACTCACGTGAGATGGCCACGCGTCCCGTTCACGTCGTCTCGCGCGAGGTGCCCCCGGAGTTCCAGCTCCGCATGGCGGTCGCCATCGGCGTCGTGTGCGCCGCCTTCGCGCTGGTCGGGCTCCGCCTGTGGTACCTCCAGGTCGAACGCGGTGCGCAGATGCGCTACTACTCCGAGAAGAACCGCATCCGGCCGGTACGCGTGTCGGCGCCGCGGGGCGTCGTCTACGACCGCAACGGCGAGATACTGATCGACAACCGCCCCTCGTTCGACGTCGTCTTCGTGCCCGAGGATGCAGGCGAGCGCCGGCGCCAGGTCCTGAAGACCCTTGCCGGGTATCTCGGCGAGGAAGAGGCGGGGCTCCGCCAGGGAGCACACGCGCCCGGAAGCGAGCGCTACCAGGGCATCGTGCTCCGCCGCGACGTCGACTGGCAGGGGGTGGTCGCGCTCGAGACGCACCAGCTCGACCTGCCCGGCGTCTCGCTGCGGGTCGCGCCGAAACGCTACTATCCGTTCGGGCCGCTCGCCGCGCATCTCCTCGGCTACGTCGGCGAGGTGAGCAAGAGCGAGCTCGCGCAGGACGAGGGCGACTACGTGGGCGGCGACCTGGTCGGCAAGGCGGGCCTCGAGAAGAGTTTCGACAAGGACCTGCGCGGCGAGCCCGGTTTCCAGCAGGTGGAGGTGGATGCGCTCGGGCGCCGCGTCCGGGTGCTGCAGGAGGAGCCGGACCGCTCGGGCGGCACGCTCACACTCTCCCTCGACCGTGACCTCCAGGAAGCCGCCGACCGCGCCCTCGGCGAGGCCGACGGTGCCATCGTCGCGCTCGATCCACGGAGCGGCGAGGTGCTCGCGATGGTCTCGCACCCGTCCTTCGACCCCAACGTGTTCGCGCGCGGCATCCGCAGCACCGAGTGGCGCGTGTTGGTCGAGGACAGGAAGCACCCGCTCAACAACCGCGCCGTGCAGGGCGTGTTCCCTCCCGGCTCGACCTTCAAGGTCGCGGTCGCCACGGGCGCGCTGGAGGAGGGCGTGGTGACCCCCTTCACGGGCGTCACCTGCACGGGCGGCATCCCCTTCGGGAACCATTTCTTCCACTGCTGGAAGAAGGGCGGGCACGGCGCCGTCGACCTGCACAAGGCCATCGTCGAGTCGTGTGACGTGTTCTTCTACCAGGTGGGGCGCCGGCTGGGCGTCGATGGGATCGCCGAGTACGCGCATCGCCTGGGGCTCGGGCTTCCCACCGGCATCGCCCTCCCGCACGAGCAGACCGGGACGATCCCGGACACGGAGTGGAAGCGGCGGCGCTTCGGCCAGCCCTGGTTCGAGGGCGAGACGCTCTCGGTGGCGATCGGCCAGGGCTACGTGACCGCCACGCCGCTCCAGATGGCGAATCTGGCGGCGACCATCGCCAGCGGCGGCACCCGCCGCCGGCCCTTCTACGTGAAGCGGGTCGTCAGCCCGGACGGGACCGTGCTCGAGGTCGAGCCCGAGGTGCTCGGCGAGGCGCATCTCAAGAAGAGCACGCTCGCGCAGGTGCGCGATGGCATGCGCGAGGTGGTGATGAGCGAGAGCGGCACGGGCAAGAAGGCGCGCGTGCCCGGCATCGTGGTGGCGGGAAAGACCGGCACCTCGCAGGTGGTCAAGATGGGCGAGGACCGGGCGCGCGCGAACCGCGGCACCCAGGTGATGCGCGACCACGCGTGGTTCATCGCCTACGCGCCCTTCGACGCGCCCGAGATCGCGATCGCGTGCATCGTCGAGCACGCGGGCGGCGGGGGCGGCGCCATCGCCGCGCCCGTCGTGCAGCAGGTGCTCGCCCACTACTTCGGCCGCAACCAGGGCCCGGCGCCGCCGGCCCGGGAAGCCAATGCGCTTCGACCGCCGACTGATCACGCACTTTGAGTGGCTGCTGCCGGTCCTCGCGCTCGGGGTGAGCGGCCTCGGCGCCATGACGGTCTACAGTGCGACCCACGTGCCGGGGATGCACGGGCTGTCACCGCTCGCGCTGCGCCAGCTCCTCTGGCTCGCGGGTGGCTCGGTCGCGATGCTCGCCGCGCTCGTCTTCGACTATCGCCGCCTCGAGCGCAGCGCCTTCGTCGTCTACGTGCTCGTGTTGCTCGCCGTGCTCGCCGTGCCCGTGCTCGGCCGCATCGGCGGCGGCTCGCGGCGCTGGATCCCGCTCGGCCCGGTGTCGATCCAGCCCTCGGAGTTCATGAAGCTCGGGCTGGTGCTCGTGTTGGCGCGGCACTTCGCGCGCACCTACGAGCGCGGCCTCGGGCTCGGCGCGGCGGTCGTGCCGATGCTCTTGACGGCGGTGCCGGCGGCCGCGATCCTCGCGCAGCCCGACCTGGGCACGGTCGCCATCCTGGGCATCGTGTCGCTCACCATGCTCATGCTGGGCGGCATCCGGCTGCGCTGGTTCGTCCTGCTCGGAGTGGCGGTCGCGTTGGCGGCGCCGGTCGCGTGGCCGCACCTGAAGGGTTATCAGCAGAAGCGCATCCTCACCTTCGTGCATCCCGAGATGGACCCGCGCGGCGCGGGCTACCACGTCCTGCAGTCGAAGATCGCGGTCGGCTCGGGGATGACGTGGGGCAAGGGATTCCTGCGCGGCACGCAGAACCAACTCAACTTCCTCCCCGAGCAGCACACGGATTTCATCTTCTCGGTGTTCGCCGAAGAGTGGGGCTTCGTGGGCGCGCTCGTGCTGCTCGCGCTCTACCTGGCGCTCGTGCTGCGCGGGATCGTGATCGCGAGCCGCGCGCGCGACCGCTTCGGCGTGCTCCTCGTGCTCGGGCTGACCGCCATCGTCTTCTGGCAAGCCGTCATCAACGTCGGCATGACGACGGGCCTCCTCCCCGTCGTCGGCATCCCCCTGCCGTTCTTCAGCTACGGCGGCTCCTCCCTCCTCTGCCTCCTCATCGGCGTCGGCCTGACGATGAACGTCTCCATGCGCCGCTACTACTTCTGAGGAAAGGGAGGGGGGTGGCGCGAGCGCGCAGCGCGAGCGGCGGGGCCGCCGTCGGAGCGCCTCTGCGCCGGCACGCCCGTGCGGCCGTGGTTGCGCGCGCGGCCGGCGCAGCGAAGCGGAGACGGCGGCCCCGCCGCTCGCGCCACCTCCGCACGCTCTCGCTACGCCACGACCGTGCTGATCGCCTTGAGGAGCTGCGACTTCGGGACGGCGCCGACGATCTGCTCCTTCACCTGCCCGCCCTGGAAGAGGATCAGGTTCGGGATGCCCCGCACGCCGTAGCGCGACGGCGTCTTCGGGTTGTCGTCGACGTTCATCTTCATGACCTTCAGCTTACCGGCGTACTCGCGCGCGATCTCCTCGACCACCGGCGCGATGGCCCGGCAGGGCGCGCACCAGGGGGCCCAGAAGTCGATCAGCACGGGCGTGGGGCTCGCGAGCACTTCGCGATCGAACGAGTCATCGGCAACCGGCAACACGTCGGCCATTGATCCTCCTTGCAGCACGCACGATAGCAAACGGGTCGGGGCGACGGAAGGACGTCAGCCGGCGTGATGAGGGAAGGGGCCGAAGCGCACGACGTTCGTCTTACCGGGCTTCACCTCGACGCGTTGCTCGACCGGCTGGGAGCCACGCGCGTGGACCACGAGCGTGTGCTTGCCGTACGGGACCGCGAGCCAGCGCTCGTCGAGGCGCTCGGCCGTCAGCCAGAAGCGTCCGTCGAGATCCACCGCGGCGCCGTCGGGCACGCCGCGGAGCTGCACGAGGCCGTAGCTCGCCGGCTCGGCCTCCTCGCGCGACGGCGGCGCGTTCTCGGCGCGCGGCTCGCTTTCCGCCTCGGGCGGCGGCTCGCCCCAGCCCTCGTCGTCCGGCGGCGGATACGGGTACGGGTAGGGCGCGTAGTAGGGGTAGGGGTAGGAGTAGTAATACGGGAAGAACGGGTCGAAGAAAAAACCGCCGTCGATGAAGACGTGCGAGCGGGAATGGAAGAACGGGCGATGCCCGACGAAGCCGTGTCCGCCGAAAGAGCCGTGATGGGAGAACCCCCGCCGTTGCGCGTCGGCCGAGGCGGCGAGGCCGAGCGCCAGGAGGGCGACGACGACCAGCGCGCGCTTCACCGTGACTCCTCGCCCCCGCGCGGTGGGGGAGGAGGCGGCGCCTCGACGCCGCCCTTCGCGCCGTAGCTCACGGTACGACTGAACACCTCGAGCGGCGCCACGAGGACGTAGTAGACGCCGTACCGGACGACCAGCCCCGCGGCGTAGAACGGCGCGTAGATCACCCGCATGACCGGCGAGAGCGGCGGGGGTGGGGCGATACGGGGTGGCGGCGGGTAGTAACCCGGCGGGGGCGGAACGCGCCGCACGACCGGCGGAGGTGGAGGCGGATAGGGTGGTGCGGGCTCCGGCTCGACGGCCAGCAGGCCGCTCGGCACGACCGTCAACAGGGCGAGCGTCCCCGCCACGATACGACGCTTGAGCGATGCGTGGGCAGCCGGCATGTCAGCGAAGGTGCGGCGGGACCCAGGCCCGGTATGGCCGTCCCCACGGGTCGTAGCGCCACTCCCAGTGGCCTGGCTCCCATCCGGGCGGCGGAACCTCGGGATACGGCGCCGCATACGGATAATAGTAAGGATAGGGGTAGACCGGGAAGCCGACGGCGCCGCCCACGAAGACGCGGACGTGGGCGCTAGCCGGTCGGGCGGGGCCCAGGAGGAGGAGCAGGGCCAGCAGAGCCGCCGCCATCACCCCCGCGCGTCGCCAGCTATTCCCCCCAGCCATCACGCGCGGGCGCAACACGGGAACGGCGTCCGGGTTACGGGCGCAGACTGCCGAGGAGGGGAGTCGAACCCCTACACCCTTGCGGGCGGAGGATTTTGAGTCCTCTGCGTCTGCCAGTTCCGCCACCTCGGCTCCCTCCCGAGCGTAGCCGCTTCGCGCGCCGCCCGCCAGCACGGGGCGGCTGGCTCACCCCACGAGTCGCTCTGGTAGACGCAAACCCGTCCTGCGCGAGTACCTGCACGGGCGCCAGGCGCGCCGCGTCTGACGGCTACTGGCTCGCGGGCGCGCCGCCCGGGCCCCGGCGGTCGACCGCCAGCGCAGGCGGCACCACCGCGGGTATGGGCCGCGCGCGGATCTTGCGCGCGGCCT
>WNFC01002004.1_pt1 | contig 21807 bp, 19 predicted proteins | sample 5400541 | NCBI WGS metagenome assembly WNFC01 (sample SAMN13153342, study PRJNA577476) | soil metagenome | isolation source: 120 cm saprolite under Douglas fir tree site 2 hole 2 replicate 1 | place: USA:California | collected 2015-04-18
CTCGCTGCCCCTTCTTCCAGTCCTTCACGCCTGCTCCGAGCTCGTCTATCACGCCAGCTATTTCATGTCCGGGAACACGCGGATAGGAAATTCCGGGAAAGAGTCCCTCCTTGGTCATTACATCACTGTGGCAGATTCCACATGCTTGAACGCGAATCCTTACGTGTCCCGCACCAGGTTCCGGGATTTCACGTTCCACAATTTCAAAATCCGCCCCGGGCTTTGGTACTTGCACAACTTTCATCTTTGACATTGCCGTTTCTCCTTTTGGCTAATTCAGACTCCTTTTTGATTCTACTTTCGACCAGATGAGGTTGCGCGCCACTTCACAAAACCGCGGACAAGCTGCGCAATCTGATCCGCTGCCGTATCCAGCGCGAAAATGGCCGCCGAACTGCGCTCTCGTCTCTGCGCAGAGCGCGAGCTTTCGAATCAGAGCTGCGCTGGATTCAGCGTCGGCCTTTCCGCCATCCATCCTCGCCACCCCTCGCATCAAAGTCTAGCGTAAATGAGTGGTTGCGCTGATTGTCGGTTGCGCGCTATGAGGATCGCGATGAGCACGATTTCTCTCAAAGTGAATGGCCGTCTGCACACTCTCGATGTGGACCCGGAAACGCCGTTACTCTTTGTTCTAAGTGACGAGCTTGGGTTGCGTGGCCCGAAGTTCGGCTGCGGGATGGCCCAATGCGGAGCGTGTACGGTGATCCTACGCGGACGGACTGTGCGCTCTTGCGTGAAGCCGGTGAGCGCTGTCCTTCAAGATGAGGTTACGACACTGGAAGGCCTTGATGACGTGCTGAAGCTCACAATCAGCGCGCCAGTACCTTGCAGAAAAAGGCGCCGAGAAACGTTCATGCTTTCCTCATCTCGGCATATTTTCGAATTGCCCGCAGCATGCGAAGGTGGGTGAAACAGCGGCACAGCACGCCGCCCAGCGCTTCACGGATCTCCTCAGAGGCGGTGAGTTTCTCGTCCAGCGCCGCTTTGGCGGTAAGAATCACGCCACTGATCTACTGACTTCCATTTTGTAGGAAAATAGATGAATGACTTCTGTGCGCATGGACAAATGGCTGTGGGCAGCCAGGTTCTTTAAGACGCGTTCCCTGGCCGCTCGAGCGTGTGAGCTTGGCAGAATTCAATCCAATGGACAGCCCGCAAAGTCTGCACGTGACGTGAAGATTGGCGACATGTTGCGCGTCACGAATGAGGGTGGCGATTTTCAAGTGGAGGTGCTGCTGCTGAGTGATGTTCGCGGACCGGCAGCTGTGGCGCAGACGTTGTACCGTGAGACTGAGGCGAGCCGGGAGGCGCGGTTGAAAGCCGCGGCCGAGCGGAAAGCAGCGATGCAGTTCGACCCCATGCCCACTGGAAGACCGTCAAAGCGCGATCGCCGCAGGATCATCCAGTTTCGCGGCCGAGGTTGATCTTACTTCGTATCCCATCGATTCGCGATTCGAGTTTTTAGACTCTACCAAAGCGCTCGGCGGACCGCGCTTTGGCCCGGGCCGCTTCCTCTTCGCGATTTTTTGGCGACGCGGAGGTTTCAAGAGAACGCAGCAGACGATTACAAATTCCGGAAATCTCGTCAATCGCGCTTTCGAACGCGGCCTCATTCGCCCGGGAAGGCTTGTTAAATCCCGTGATCTTTCTTACGAACTGGAGCGACGCCGCGCGGACTTCATCGTCGGTCACCGGCGGATCAAAGTTGAAAAGCAATTTGATATTTCTGCACATAGGAAAATCTCGATGTTTGCCTATATCAGGCAGTGACCGCGGGAACGGGGGCCGACGCACGAAATCTTTTAACGGCGTATGTCGTCAAAACCACGAATAGTACCAGGAGAACAAGCTGGGCAATCGCGAATGGCGGCTCTTTCTGCGTGGGCGCCAACGCATGCAGTGCCGGTACTTTTTCAAAACCCTGCACTACCAGAACAAAGCAGTTGAGATACAGGGCGATTGCAGAGGTGATCACATACGTTTTTCGCCACGCCCCGGAGAGATGGAAGACGTATAGAGCGGGAATGGCAACCGCCAAGTCAATGAGCGAAAGTATCCCGAAGATATGTGAAGGCAGCAGGTGCGTGAACGGGAAACCAAAGCCTGTAAGGCTGGTTAGGGCTGTGGTGATGAGGAAAAGTGATGCCATGGCGCCAAGGCGTTTGCCATTCAGCAGCCCGAAGATGACAAGCAGTCCAGAACCGATTCCGATCAGACTGATGATAACGTGAATGAGTGTGAAGGTGGTGAGCGACATTCCCAGGACCATGACCGTTTCTCCTTTTCACGAAAAGAAGATGGTACGCTCCTGGGACAAAAGTTTCCAACTGCTCACCGGGCAAAAAAATGGCGCGGTTGCAATCCGCGCCATTTAAATCATGACGTTAAAAGCTATTTCGTCTGGAACTGGGTCACCTGACTCTTGGCTTCTGTTCCCGTATCTTCGCCATGTCCGGAATCTACCACAAAGAAATAGGTGGTCTTCGGCTTGAGTCCGGTGAGCTTGACGCGATGCATCTGGTAAGACGCATTTTCTTTGTCTACATAAGGTGATTGCGCAGTCTGACCAAGATTGTTCGCATCGGTACCGTAGCGGACCACGGATCCGCTGGCTGAGTTCGTGGTCCATGCGATTTCAGCCCAGTCCGCACCGGTTCCTTCCACTCGAGGTCCATTGGTAATTTTCACCGCGGCTTCCCTGGCTTCTCCGGCTTCACCGCCGCCTGCGGCGTGCGAACCGGCGGGCTTGGTGGTGAATTGCCCAATTGAGCTCTTGGCTTCTGTTCCTGTGCCCTCACCCTGACCGGAATCAACAATAAAGAAATAGGTGGTACCCGGTTTCAGGTTCTTCAGGTGAACACGATGGTTTTGTGCCATCGTCTTCTCGTTGTCGGAGTAAGGCGCTTCGGCCGTCTGGCTTAAATTGCTTTGATCGGTTCCATAGCGAACGATTGTGCTGCCACCGGTATTGGTTGTCCAGGCAATCACTGCCCAGGTGTCACCTACACCCTCCACCTTTGGTTGACCGACAATTCTTTCTGCTGCGGGTTTCTGAGCTGCTAACGGTAGGGCGAAAGCCAGCGCTAACACCAGCAGAAATCCAATCTGCTTGTTCCCCATGTTCGTTCCTCCAATTCGCTTTCAATTCGAGTGGCGTGATATGTAAAGATGCGTCAAGCCGAGCTGATGATGGCCTGACCAAAGAGAACGGCTGAGGTGGATTTCCAGATGAGCTCCTGCGCTTCGTGTGGGAATCGTGAGGGGTTGACTTCTGCTGTATACAGTGTAAACATACGAGAAGCTTTCAGCTTAGTTTTATGCCAGTCGCCCCTAAGCATCGGATAATAACCAAACGGACCAGCCAGGCACGCTCACACGCGTCCTTGCGCGATCAGATACGCGATACGGCCCGCGAGCTCTTTGCGCGTGAAGGTTATGAAAGTGTCTCCATGCGCAGGATCGGCGCGGAGGTCGGCTGTTCAGCTATGGCGATTTATCGCCATTATGAGAGCAAAGAAGAGCTGCTGCTTTCCATCTGCGAAGAAACGTTCCAGCGCATGATCCGGATTCTGGATGAAACCCGCCAGGGCCCGGGTACGCGTTTGGAGATCCTGCGTCGCTGCGTGCGCATGATTCTGGAGTTTCACATCAACCATCCCAACCACTACAAAGTGACCTTTATGACCGTTTTGCCCCCGGGCCCGGTGGCGGACCGTAAAGTTGCCATTGGCCAGAACGTGATGGACCGTCTGCGGGCCGGGGTACGCGAGTGCGCAGAAGAGAAAGGGATTAAGGTGGATGCGGAGATGACAGCGCAGATCATTCGCGTGGCCATCCACGGGCTGGCCAGTTCGCTCATCACCCTGGGGCAGTGCTATCCGTGGAAGGACCCCGAGCGGATGAAAGACGAGACCATTGCCCTGGTAACGCGGCAATTTGAATAAGCAAAATTTTTTGCGTCTTTGCGTACACCGTACACATCTTTTAGCAGCACAGGTTTACAGCGTAAACGCGCAAAGTGGCCGATCAAAGGGTGCAAAGAACGGCCGGGCAGAAGGGCGGAGAGACCATGAGTTCGAACACGATGTCAGACCCGCTGAGCCTGAGCGCAACCGTAAAGCCGATCACCGTTAAACCCGCAATAAACCCCTGGGTCATCGCCATCACTGTGACGCTAGCGACCTTCATGGAGTTGCTGGATACCAGCATCGCCAATGTCTCTCTGCCGCATATTGCCGGTGGCCTGGCCGTAAGTTACGACGAAAGCACCTGGGTCTTAACCAGTTATCTGGTGGCGAACGCGGTGGTGCTGCCCTTGAGCGCATGGCTGAGCCGCGTGTTCGGACGCAAGAATTATTATATGGTTTGCGTTGCGCTCTTTGTTGTCAGCAGTTTTCTGTGCGGCATCGCCCCCAGCCTGGGGCTGCTCATCTTCTTTCGCGTTCTGCAAGGTATTGGTGGAGGCGGACTGGCGCCGGTGGAACAGGCAATTCTTGTTGACACTTTTCCCGGAGCCAAACGCGCCGCAGCGTTTGCTCTGTACAGCATGGCCATTGTCACCGCGCCTGCCGTCGGCCCGCCGCTGGGCGGCTGGATTACCGATCACTTTTCCTGGCGTTGGGTGTTCTTCATCAACATTCCCATCGGTTTGGTCAGTCTGATTCTGACCAGCCGGCTGGTGTCAGATCCTCCGCAATTCAAAGAAGAAGTGAAGGCGGCAAGAAGCGGTGGCAAGCTGCGCATTGACTACATCGGGATTGCGCTAATTGCCATTGGATTCGGCGCGCTTGAGATCGTGCTGGATAAAGGCCAGCGAGAAGACTGGCTGGAAAGCAATTTCATCCTGATTGTGTTGTCCATCGCGGTGGCGGCATTGATTGCGGCGGCCGTCCACGAATGGCGGAACCACGATCCGGTGGTGGAGATACAGCTGTTCAAAGAGCGGAACTTCGCCATATCGAATGTCCTGTATTTCACGTTCTTCTTTGTGTTGTTCGGAAGCACTGTGCTGATTCCGCAGGTGCTGCAATCGCTCTACGGATACACAGCAACTGACGCGGGACTGGTGCTTGGACCGGGCGCTTTTGTGATTGTGATGATGGCTCCGGTGGTGGTGCGCCTCATACCGAAAATTGGCGCGAAGAAGATGATCGTCTTCGCAGCAATTTTCATTAGCCTGGCCATGTGGCGTTTCGGATCACTGACTCTGGCTTCCGACTACCGCTCCTATGCCCTGGCACGCGCACTGCAAGGCGTGGGACTCGGGTTCTTCTTTGTGCCGGTGAGCGCGCTGGCGTACTCATACCTGCCGATGAACAAGAACAATAAAGCTTCGAGCATTACCAATCTATTCCGCAATCTGGGCGGAAGTTTTGGTGTGGCGTTTGTCACCACCATGCTGGAACGGCGCACGCAGTTTCATCACAGTGTGCTGGTGCAGCACTTGACGCCAGAGAATCCGCTATTTACGCAAAGGCTGGCGGACATTACGAGATATCTGGCGAGCGCGGGATCAAGCACGGCAGATGCGGCCGACAAGGCCCAGGGAATGATCGCTGGATTGGCCAACCAGCAGTCTGCATTCCTGGGGTCGATGGACTGCTTCCGGCTGCTGGGTTGGATCATGCTTGCCGGGCTGATTTTAGGTTTGGCTACCAAACCCTTCCGCAGTGGCGCAGCGCCGGCGGAACACTAACGGCAGAAATTGGCGTAGCAGCAGCAAACGACCAGAAGACAAAGAGGGAGCACGGTGTGAAGAGCATTCGTTTGGTAGTCACTATCGGGATTTTCGCGGTGGCGCAATTGTCCGTAGCACAGCAGAACTCAACGTCATTCGAACTGGGCAGCATCGCTACGCCCCGAACGATTAATCCCGCGGCCAACAGCACCACGCCGAGTTCGTTGGCAGGGCAGCAGCAGAATCCCTTTTTAGGTTCTGTTCCCACGGGGCAGGTGACGGATACGCCGATTGAGCTGTCATTGAGTGGCGCGATCCATCGCGGCCTTCTATACAACCTGGGCGTGATCGAAAATCAGGCGTCGCTGCGGCAGTCGCAAGCGCTGCGTTTACGCGCTCTGTCCACCATGATTCCAAGTGTTTCGGGATTGCTGCAGCAAAACCTTGACCGCCTGAGCACGGTAGCTATTGGCTTGAAAGTTCCCGGTGTGCCGAGATCAAGCGGGCAGTTTGGTTTTCAGGAAAGCTATCTCACGTTTTCGGACACAGGATTAAATCTGAACTCGCTCTATCAGTACAAAGCTTCACGGATGGATGTGGAAGCGCAGAAACTGTCGCTGGAAGATGCCGGCAATGTTGTCGCACTCGCTGTCGGTACGGCGTATTTGCAAGTCCAGTCGAGTGAAGCGCGCGTGGCCACGGCGAAAGCAGAACTTGATTCTGCCCGCGAACTGGACGCGCAAGCCACGAACCGTGTGAATTCCGGACTGGCAGCGGAGATTGAAGGATTTCGCGCCACCGTCCAACGCCAGACCAGCGAACAGAGATTGATTGTCGCGGCAGCGAACCTGGATAAAGATCGGCTGACGCTGGCACGCATCATTGGATTGCCCAGTGGACAACCGTTCAATATCAGCAGCAAGGCCGGTTACCAATCCTGGAACGGCGGTGATCTGCAAGAGGCCTTGAAGCTGGCACGCAACGAGCGGGCGGACATCAAAAGCGCACAGGCAACCGCCAGCGCGTCGCAACTCGGCAAGAAGGCTGCGCAACTGGAGCGTGTGCCGGGATTCAGCGTGAATGGATACTACGGGAGCATCGGCACCAATCTCGGTCGCTCCGATGCTACGTATCAGTTGGTGGCCACGGTTTCTCTTCCCATATTTACCGGAGGAAGAATCCGCTCAGAGATACAGAATGCGTCTGCGCAGGTGGACCGCAGACAGTCAGAATACGCAGACATTGTTGGCCGCGTTGACTATGAAGTGCGTAACGCGTTTACCGACTTGCAGGCGGCGGACAGCGCGGTGAAGGTAGCGGAGAAGAACAGCCAGCTGGCGCAGCGAACGCTGGCGCAGGCACGCGACAGGTTTCTGAACGGCGTCACCAACAACCTGGAAGTAATACAGGCGCAGCAGGATGTTGCGGCCGCAAATGAAAATTACATTTCCAGCCTTTTCGCACACAATCTGGCCAAGCTTACGCTGCTGCGCGCGCTGGGGTCGGCACAAAAAGATGTGAACAAATATCTAGGGGGAAACTAAAATGAGCACGCAACTCCAACAGCCGCACCCGGAGATTCTGCCTGACGAAGAAATCCAGATTGAAACAGCTCGTCGGCATCTGGAACCTGTTCCAGAAGAGCCGAAGGGAGTGTTTGCCGTGATCAAGGACAACCGCAAGGCGCTGTTGATCGGCGTCGCTGTTGTGGCGCTGGTCGTGGGCGCCGCGGCCTGGTATTTCTTTGCCGCGTATGAAAGCACGGATGACGCCCAGGTGGATGGACATCTGCATCCCATCAGCGCTCGCATCACCGGGACGATTCTGCATGTGAATCCCGAAGTGGAAGACAGCCACTTTGTGCAAGCCGGCACGGTGCTGGCGGAAATTGATCCGGCGGATTACCAGGCGGAGCGTGAGCGCGCGGTCGCAGACTATAGCCGTCTACAAGCGAGTTCGCTGGCGGCGGAAAAAGATATCAGCGTGATTTCCTCCGGCAGCAACGGACGGCTTGATCTGGCCAACGCCGCGGTGAGCGAGGCGGAAGATGCCGTGGCGTCAGAGAAGGCGACGTTGGAAGCATCGGAAGCGCGGCTGGCGCAGGCGCAAGCCAACTTTACACGCGCTGAGGCCGATCACCAGCGTTATGCCAACCTGCTGGCCAAGCATGAAATATCGCAATCAGAATATGATCGCGTGGCCACCGAAGCCGATACGGACAAATCGGCGGTAGTGGCAGGGAAGGCCGAGATCGCCGCGGCCAGGCAACGCGTGTCAGCGGCACAGAACAGGTTGATTCAGCGCAAAGCTGACGTATTGGCGGCAGGGTCAGCTCCGCAGCAGATTGCATCGTCAAAGGCTAAGGCCGCCGCGGCCGGATCCGATGCTGTCCGCGCCAAGGCGCAGCTCACCACAGCAGATTTGAACCTTGGCTACACGAAGATCGTTGCTCCGGTGAGCGGCATCATCGGCCGCAAGACAGTGGAAGAAGGACAGCGCGTTCAGCCCGGCCAGCAGTTGCTCACTATCATTCCCGTGGACGGCCTGTGGATCACGGCAAATTTCAAGGAAACACAACTGCGCAGTATGAAGCCGGGCCAGCCCGTGACGATCCATGCTGACGCGACGGGAGAAGACTATCGCGGACATATTGATAATCTGGCGGGGGCGACGGGATCGCGCTTCAGCCTGCTGCCGCCGGAAAATGCGACCGGTAATTACGTGAAGGTGGTCCAGCGAGCGCCGGTCCGGATTGTGCTGGAGCAGGGCGAGAACGGCGATCACCGCCTGCGGCCTGGGATGTCAGTGGAACCAAAGGTAAAGACGCGTTAAGCATGTCCGCGAAACTTTATCTGGAAGACCTGCATGTGGGGCAGCGATTTACCTCAGACACGTATGTGTTTACGGAGGAGAGGATCAAATCGTTCGCAGAAGAATTCGATCCGCAGCCTTTTCACCTGGATGACGCGGCCGCGCAAGCTACCGTGTTTCGTGGGCTGGCAGCAAGCGGCTGGCACACAGCAGCCGTTGCTATGAAGCTGCTGGTGACAGGAGGCTTGCCGCTGGGGAATGGCATTATTGGACTGGGTGGCGATCTATCGTGGCCGAAGCCAACGCGTCCGGGCGACACGGTGCATGTTGAAAGCGAAGTTCTGGAGATCACGCCTTCGAAGTCAAAGCCGAATCAGGCAGTGGTGCGCGTGCGCAGCACCACGTTGAATCAGAACGGTGAAGCCGTTCATCAGTTCACGTCAAAGGTGCTGGTGTTCAAGCGGGCGTGAAGGGATCGCCGGCATCGCCGATATCGCGCGACATCGCCGAGATCAGGAAAAACAAAACCTTACCGCTGATGAACGCAGATGATCGCGGATCAAGAAAATGCCAAAGGCGTTACGAAACTAACCCAACCAGGAGCCAAGCCCAGGCAAGAGTGCCTGGGCTTCATGCGTATCTTGGGTCCAAGAGTTAACTATCATCTAGAATCCCGGCGGCCTTTCTCCTACCACGTTGAAACTCTTTTCCAGAGCCAGTCCTGCCTGCACGATCGTGCCTTCGTCAAAGAGTCGCCCAATGAGCGTGATGCCGTGTGGCACGCGGCGCGGCGGGGAGAATTTCGGCAGCGGATGAGCCGGATCAGGAGCCCAGTCACTGCGTGCTTCGGACACCTCAACAAATCCGGCGCGCAAGGTGAGAGACGGATGTCCGGTGAAGTTGGTGATGGTGAGCATCTCGTCGCGCAACGAGGGGACCAGAAGCATATCCACCTGCGAGAAGACGCGGGCCATTTCCACGGCCACTTTGCGCCGCAGACGGTCACTCTGTACGAAGTCAACAGCGGAGAGGAAGCGGGCCTGGCGGAACAGATTGGGCCACGCGTCTGGTACCTGAGCTCTGAGCTGGTCAACCTGATGTGACAACGTCAGTTCCTCAAAAGCGGCGGCAGCTTCAGCAAAGAGAACGACCTCAAGCGAATCATAGGGCCAGTCAGGAATGGAAACTTCCACCGGCGCCATTCCGATTTTTCTCACGGTGTCGAGGGCGGCGCGATCAACGTCGGTTGCCGGGGCTTCTTTCATCCAACCCGGGAAGTAGCCGACGCGAAGACCTTTCACCGGCGCGGCGGCGTTGTAATCAAGCTTGCTGGGAACGCTGTTGATGTCGCCCGGGTCAGGGCCGGAGATGGCATGGAGAACAAGCATAGCGTCTTCAACGCTGCGAGTCATCGGACCGAGCTTGTCGAGTGACCAGCAGAGAGTCATGGCGCCGTTACGGGGAACGCGTCCGTATGTGGGACGGAGTCCGGTGATGCCGCAACGCATGCTGGGACTCACGATGCTGCCGCCAGTTTCACTGCCGATGGCAAAGCCGACGAGGCCCGCTGATGTGGCGGCGCCGGGACCAGCGCTGGAGCCGGATGCACCTTCTTCCAGCAGCCACGGATTTACGGTCTGGCCGCCAAACCAGATGTCATTGAGCGCGAGCGCGCCGAGGCTGAGCTTGGCGACGAGAACGGCGCCTGCGTCATTGAGGCGTCTAACGACCGCAGCATCAGCGGTGGGAATGCGATTGCGAAAGGGCTCTGCACCGTACGTGGTGGGAATGCCGGCCGTGTCGAGCAGATCTTTGCCGCCCCAGGGAATGCCATGCAGCGGGCCGCGATAATTGCCGACAGCGATTTCCTTGTCAGCCTTCTGGGCCTGAGCCAGCGCGTGATCACGTGTGAGCGTGATTACGCAATGAAGCTTGGGATCGAAACGCTGAAGCCGGTCCAGATAGATGTTGGTAAGGCGGACTGAGGTGAGCTGGCGCTTTTCCACCCAGCGCGCCAGATGAGTGAGGGGAGCGAAAGCGATGTCTTCATCGCGAGTTGGCAGCGGCCCGGGATCAGTCTTGCTCCATATGAACTGATCCCGCAAGGGAAGAGTCTTCTCACCGGGCAGAATCGGGTTCCAAAGTGAATATGGAGATACCGTTGATTCAATGCCGACCTTCTTGGGGCCGGTGCGGCGTTCATAAAGCGGCGCCATGGCGCTACGCCAGTTACCCGCGGCTTGTTCACGCTCAGCCGGCGTGAGCTGTACGTTTGCCAGCCTCTCAGCTTCGGCGAAAGTCGTGGGAGAGACTTCCGGGCCGACGGAGGGCGCGGTCCCGAAGGCAGGTGGCGCACCGGGCGTTGGAGTCTCAGGTTTCTGTTCCGCAGGCTTTTTGGTGTCTGGTGTCTGGGCCTCAGCTCGGGTGGCGACAGTAACGCCTAAAATACTCAGGGATGCTTCGGTCAAAAACTGCCTGCGCGATTTCGACATGAATTCCTCCGCAGCAGATTATAGCCAAGAGATCTGCTGGTGTTGGCATACGGGGTGAAAGAATAACTAACGGGGTGATTGGTTTCACTGCAGAACAAGGAGGCGTCATGCTCGCTACAGCCAAGATGATTGGATTCGTGCCTACAACTGACTCAAAGCGCGCACGCGATTTCTACGAAGGCAAATTGGGATTTCAATTCGTGAGCGACGACCAGTTTGCATTGGTCATGCGAGCCGGCGACAACCTGGTGCGCGTCGCCAAGGCAGGAAAGTTCACGCCTGCTCCGTACACGGTTCTGGGCTGGGAAGTGACAAAGATACAAGACGAAGTGCGGGCCCTGGCTGCGCTTGGCATCGTCTTTGAAAAATATCCATTTGTGCAGGACCAGGAAACGGGCATATGGACCACGCCGAATGGCGATAGAGTCGCGTGGTTCAAAGATCCAGACGGCAACGTTCTCTCGCTCAGCGAACATGTAAAACAGTAAGCGGTCAGTAGTTGGCTTCAGCTTCGGGCGAATGGCCCTGCTTGTAGATGAGCATGGTCCGTTCAAAGGACATGACTTCCACGCCGTCTTGATTCATGCCGCGCGTAAGGACGGTGACGATCCCTTGTGTGGGCCGGCTCCTTGATTCGCGTTTAGCGAGCACGGTGGATTCGGCATACAGCGTGTCTCCGGCAAACACGGGAGCGGTGGCGCGAACTTTGTCCCAGCCGAGATTAGCCACCACCTTCGCGCTTACGGTGCGCACGCTCATGCCGGTGAGCAGGGCAAGAGTGAAGGTGCTGTCCACCAGCATCTTTTTCCATTCGGTTTTTGACGCGAATTCGGCGTCAAAGTGGACGGGCTGCACGTTCATGGTAAGCAGCGTCATCCAAATATTGTCAGTATTGGTGAGGGTCCGGCCAGGACGGTGCTCAAAGACATCGCCAACCTCAAAATCCTCGAAGTAAAGCCCGGAGGTTTCACGATAGCGTTTGGGGCCGAGCTCTCGAAACTGCGACGGTGTCTTGTTCATGGGTTCTCACTGTTTATGGACTTCTGCGCGGACTGAAGGGATAGTTTACGGCACAGCGATTCCAGCACGGGCGAGAATTGCGCGCGCGCTGCGGAGAAAAGCTGCATCCACCATGCGGCCGTCAACCTGGGCAACGCCCTGCTGGCTGGCGGCGAGCACGCGACGAGCGCGATCAATTTCTTCGGTGCTGGGAGTGAAGACGGCGTTAATGGCAGCCAAATGGGACGGATGGATGGCGCATTTCCCATGAAAGCCGAGTTTCATCGCCGCAGTGGCTTCGCTCTGCAATCCATCCTGGTCAGCGATGTTGAAGTAAGGAGCGTCCAGTGTTGGAATGCCCGCGCTGGCTCCGGCCATGACAACGCGCGATCGGGCAAAGAGAAGAGGCTCCCACTCCGTGGCCGCGCCAAGGTCAGCAGCCATATCAGCGGCGCCGAAAAGAAAGGCGTCAGGCCTGCGCTCACCGGACGCGATCTGATCGAGCGCCTGGATGCCGGCAATGGTCTCAATGAGCGCGATAACGCGCGTCTGCTTTTCAGCGAGCGCAAGGGCCTCAATGATGCGACGGATGGTGTGAGGCGATTCGCTCTTGGGCAGAATCAGAAAGTCGGATGTGACAGATGAAGCCAAGAGCGATTGAACGTCGCGATCGCCAAGCTCAGTGTCCAGCGGATTGATGCGGAGAGCGCAGGGAATATGGTCGGCGGATTTTCCCGCCAGGTAGTCAAGAGCATTGCGGCGGGCGGCGTTTTTGTCGGTGGGAGCTACGGAGTCTTCCAGATCGATGACCAGCGCGCCGGCTCCTTTTTCGCCCGCTCGTGGAAAGAGATCGGGCTTGGTTCCTGGAGTGAAGAGCCAGCTCTTGAGCGACAGGATCGAGGTTTGCTTTGCCGGATCGGGCATGGTTCTGCAATTTTAAAGACGTCGCAACTAAAAAGGATAACGTTCGCTGGAAATCACGGCATCCGCAATGCGACGGCGCAGAGCGACTGCATTGACGGTCTTGTATGTGGCCAGCCGGCGAACGATTTCAGTGAATTTATCAGCGTCACCTTCATCACAGCACGCGCCGATTACGGTGCGGGCGGAGAATTCAATGCGCGCGATAGCGTCGCGCAAAAACACAGAGCATATGTCGGCGGCGACGGCCCCTTTGCCGCTGGTCCCCATCTTGCGGCCGCGCAGCCAGGTTGATTCCATGGCAAAAGCTTCGAGCAGACAGTCGGAGATGTTCATCACCACTTCCTGCTGTTTTTCCAGATCGGCACCATGCTTCCGGTGGGCAAGACCAAGTGCGAGCAGAGCGATTTGCTTAGCATTCTGGACGAGAATTGCATCTGTCATCGCGGAACGAGAATTTCCGCCCTTGCTGACACTTTCTTTCGCTGCTTCCACAAGCGTGCCCTGCCCCTTCGCGGCGCGTTTCAACGGCATACCGGTGATGACGAAGCGATTGATCTCACTGGTGCCTTCAAAGAGACGATTGATGCGCGCGTCGCGATAGTAGCGTTCCACCGCGTAGTCTTTGTGGAACCCGTAGCCGCCGTGGATCTGCACGCCTTCGTCGGCAACGTAATCAAGCATTTCAGCGGCGAAGACTTTCACCATGGAGCACTCAGCGGCATACTCTTCCACGGCCTTGAGTTCGGCTTTGGCGTGGTCGTCCGCTTGGTTATTGCCTTGAGCATCGTGCGCGAGCTGGCTGTCAATCAGTCCCACCACGCGCCAGACCATCGATTCGGTGGCAAAGATGCGAATGGTCATCTCAGCCAGCTTGTGCTGGATGGCACCAAAGTTCGCGATGGCGGAGCCAAATGCTTTGCGCTGCTTCGCGTATTTGGTGCTGATGGAGAGAATATTTTTCGCGGCGCCCATCACGGCCGGGCCGAGTTTGAGGCGTCCAAGGTTGAGGATGTTGAAGGCGATTACATGGCCACGGCCGACTTCGCCCAGTACGTTTTCCACGGGGACGTGAACGTTGTCCAGGTAAATGGCGGTGGTGGAGCTGCCGGTGATGCCCATCTTGTGTTCTTCAGCGCCGCTGCTCACGCCGGCAAAGCTGCGTTCTACTAAAAATGCTGTGAACTTTTCGCCACCCACTTTGGCGAAGACGGTAAACAGATCGGCTGAGCCGCCGTTGGTGATCCACATCTTCTGCCCGTTCAGGACATAATGCTTGCCGTCGGGCGTGAGGTCGGCGCGCGTGCGAGCCGCCATGGCGTCTGATCCGGCAAGTGGTTCGGTGAGTGCGTAAGCCGCCAGCATCTCGACCTTCACAAGCTTAGGAAGATATTTTTCTTTCTGCTGCGGCGTGCCGAAGAAAAGAATAGGTAGAGTGCCGATGCCCGTGTGGGCAGAATGCCAGCCCGCGTAAGAAGCATCGCGACCGATGTGTTCCGCCACCAGCATGGTGGAGGCCAGGTCCATCTCCATGCCGCCGAATTCTTCCGGGATGGAGATGCCAGTAAGACCGAGCTCCGCCGATTTGCGCACGATGTCCAGAGCGACGCCGGGTTTTTTGTCGCGGATGGCGGGGAGGTTTGGCTCCACTTCCTTGGCCCAGAAGTCGTCGACGGTCTGCGCCACGGCGCGATGCTCGTCGCTGAGGTCCTCGCGGGTGAAGACCTGTTCGGGGGGCGTTTCCTCGGTGAGGTAGGACATGCCTTTTTTTGTCGGGAGCGTGGTTGCTGGAGTGGTCATGATGGCTCCTTCCTGTCTGCAGCGGTCTTCATTGGAGAATAAAGCAAGCACAAGGTCCCTCGGGCCTGCTCGCACAATGAAGAAAGCCTGTGCTCGCTGACGGCCCTCGGGATGACGTTCCTAAATTTATCCTGCGCGCTCGAACAAGCCGGCTGCGCCCTGGCCTCCGCCGACGCACATGGTTACGACGCCGTAGCGGGATTTGCGGCGTTCCATCTCATTGGCCATGGTGCCGACCATGCGCGATCCCGTCATGCCGAAGGGATGTCCGATGGAAATGGAGCCGCCGTTCACGTTCATCTTCTCCGGATCGATGCCGAGACGGTCGCGGCAATAAATGACCTGCACTGCGAAAGCCTCATTGAGCTCCCAGATGTCGATGTCGCTCATCTTCACACCGGTGCGCTTGAGTAATTTCGGTACCGCAAAGACCGGGCCGATGCCCATTTCGTCGGGATCGCAACCGGAGACCTGGTAGCCGCGGAAAATGAGCTGGTAAGGAATGCCGAGCTGATCAGCGCGTTGTCGTGACATTACCAGTGTGGCCGACGCTCCGTCAGAAAGCTGGGAAGAGTTGCCGGCGGTGACCGATCCCTTGCCGCTGTCCTTATCAAAATGGGGCTTCAAAGAGAGCAGGCCTTCGAGGGTGGTATCGGGACGGTTGCATTCGTCCTTGTCGGCGCAGACCTCTTCCGTGCTGCTGATCTCGTTGGTCTTCTTATCGAGAACTCCGCGCGTCACTTTCATGGGCGCAATTTCCTTTTTGAGAAAGCCTTCCTGCTGGGCGCGGGCGGTGCGTTGCTGGCTAAGCAGCGAGTATTCGTCCTGGGCTTCACGGCTGATGTTGTAACGCTTGGCAACCACTTCGGCTGTGTCGCCCATCACCATATAAATTCCGGGAAGAGATTCTTTCAGGCGGGGATTGGGGCTGTTGTCGCGCACGGCCATGCTGATGCTTTCCACGCCTCCGCCAATGGCAGCGTCCGCGCCTTCATGGATGATCTGATGCGCGGCCATGGCAATGGCCTGTAATCCCGAAGAGCAGAAACGGTTGACAGTTGTCCCGGCGACTGACGTTGGCAATCCCGCAAGCATCGCCGCGACGCGAGCAACGTTGTGACCTTGCGGGCCGTGCGGTTGGCCGCAACCAAGAATCACGTCTTCGATTTCCTTCGCGTCGAGCTGCGGCGTTTTCCGCAGAACGTCCTTGATACAGTGCGCGGCCAATTCATCCGGACGTGTCATGTTGAATGAACCGCGCAATGATTTGGCCAGCGCCGTGCGCGAACTGGTAACTACAACCGCTTCGTTGTTCATTTCGCTCCGCTCCAAAACCGCTTTACGGAATGGATCTCTATCAATTTATCGTGCACCTGTTGCGCGCGGCTCGGCACGCCAGCCGGCCTCACCGCGATTCGATCTCGTTTCGCTCCAAAACCGCTTTACGGAATGGATCTCCATCAATTTATCTTGCACCTGTTGCGCGCGGCTCGGCACGCCCGCCGGCCTCGCCGCGTCTTTGTAAAATACATCTCAGGCAGTGACTAGTTGCTCCTGATTGAAGTCAGCAAACTTCTTGCCTGACTCAGCCAGACGTTTCAGCAACGGCGCGGGCTCCCAGAGCTCGCCGTGCTGACGGTGGAACTCTTGTATGCGCTCATAGACTTTTTTCAAGCCAACCGTGTCGGCGTAAAACATTGGTCCGCCGCGGTGCGCCGGGAATCCGTAGCCGGTTAAATAGATGATGTCAATGTCCACCGGCCTTTGTGCGAATCCTTCTTCCAGAATGCGAGCGCCTTCATTCACCAGGGCATAGATGCAGCGGTCAACAATCTCGTCTGCCGCAATCTGGCGCTGGGGAATGTTTTTCTCCGCCGCCCACTGCTTCACCCATTGTTCAACCTGCGGATCGAGTGATGGATTGCGGTTTTCATCGTATTTGTACCAGCCGGCACCGGTCTTCTGGCCAAAGCGTCCGTTCTCGCAGAGACGATCTTCAGCAACAGGTTGGCGAATGCCGGGCTTTTCCAGGTGCGCATATTCTTTGCGAATGCGCCAGCCGACGTCGAGTCCGGCAAGATCACCGGTGGCAAGCGGGCCCATGGCCATGCCGAAGTCATAAAGCGCCTTGTCCACGCCCTGAACGCTGGCGCCTTCTTCCACCAGAAACTGGGCCTCACGACGATACGGGCCAAACATGCGGTTGCCAACGAATCCGCGGCAATTGCCAACCAGCACGCCGACCTTGCCAATTTTCTTGGCAAGCTGCATGCAGGTGGCGATCACTTCTTTGCTGGTCTTCTTCCCGCGAACGAGTTCCAGAAGACGCATGACGTTGGCAGGGCTGAAGAAGTGCGTACCAATGACCATCTCCGGTCGCGAAGTGGCTGAGGCAATTTCATCCACGTTCAAAGTGGAGGTGTTGCTGGCGAGAATCGCGCCGGGCTTGCAAACGCGGTCAAGCTGGGCAAAGATTTCTTTCTTCAAGGCCATGCCTTCAAAGACGGCTTCAATCACCATGTCGACTTCGCCGAACTTGTCATAGCTGAGCGTGGGCGTGATGAGCTTGAGGCGCTCGTCGACGAACTGCTGGGTAAAGCGTCCGCGCTTGACGGAGACGGCATAGTTTTTGTGGATGTTGGCCATGCCGCGATCGAGCGCGGGCTGGTCAGCTTCTTTGAGCAAAACAGGGAAGCCGGCATTGGCGAAAACCATGGCGATGCCGCCGCCCATGGTGCCGGAGCCGACGATCGCTACATTCTTGACGGGGATGATCGGAGTGTCTTTGGGGACGTCAGGCACTTTGGCGACTTCACGCTCACCAAAGAAGACATGGATCAGTGCTTTGGATTGATTGGAGAATAGACACTCGGTGAAGAGCCGCTGCTCTTCCGCACAACCCTGGTCGAAAGGTAGTTTGGTTGCAGCTTCAACGGCGTCAATAGCGGCGACGGGCGCCATCAATCCGCGCTGCTTTTTGCGGACGTTATCACGCGCGGCGGCAAAGATGGCGGTATTTTCTTCCGGCTTGCCGAGCCTCTCATTGCGTTCACGCGTCTTGGGGACGGGCTTGGCTGCGACTTCGCGGGCAAAAGCCACGGCGCCTTTGAGCAGGTCGCCTTCAATCATGCGATCAATCACGCCCAGTTTCGCGCCTTCTTCTGCGGAAACAGGCTTGCCTTCCACACACATCTCAACCGCCTTGGCGACACCCGCCAGCCGCGGCAGGCGTTGCGTTCCGGCTGCGCCGGGAATGATCCCGAGCTTCACTTCAGGCTGGCCAATCTGCGCGCCGGGTGAGGCGACACGATAATGTCCGGCCATGGCGACTTCGAGTCCGCCACCGAAGGCGGTGCCGTGGATGGCCATGACGACTGGCTTGCGCGAGTCTTCAATCTTGAGCAGAAGCGGGAGCAATCCGGAGCCACGGCTTTTGCCTGAGGTCATCTTGCCGAACTCCTTGATGTCGGCCCCGGCGATGAAAGTCTTCCCGCCGCCGATCACAACCGCAACGTTGATGGAGCTGTCCTGATTAATCTGATCGATGGCTTCGCCGATTCCTTCCGGCACTCCCGGACTCAAGGCATTAACGGGCGGGTTATCAATGGTGATGATGGCAACGTCATTGTCTTTGCTGAGCTTAACCAGATTGTTCATTTCGTCAGTCCTGTTCTTAATTCAAATGTCTATTGGCGCGGGTCGCTAAAGCGTAAGCACTACACGTCCGGCGATTTTTCCCTGACGCATTTCTTCCAGCACAGCGTTCGCATCTTCGAGTGGCCGGGTAGAGACCAGGCAACGGACTTTACCGGCTGCGCCCATGGCCAGCATTTCACTCAAGTCTTTTCGGGTACCCACGGCCGACGCCTGGATGCGCATTTCACGCGCACTCATCATGATCGGCGGGAAGCAGATGTCCGTGGCAGGCAAGCCAACCACCAGCAGCATCCCGGTTGCGCGAACGCAGGAAAAGGCGGTGTCATAGGCGGCTTTTGCGCCCGACGTAACCAGCACAACGTGGGCATTTCCTTTGCTGCGCATCTGTTTCACCACATTGTCAGTGGCCGCGTTCAACGTGGTGGACGCACCCAGAGATTTCGCCAACGCCAGCTTATCGTCGGTGAGGTCGATGGCCGTGACTTCCGCGCCCATCTCTTTGCCGATCTGAATACCAAGATGCCCCAGGCCACCGACACCGAAGATGGCGAGTCGCTGTCCGCGCGAAAGATTGGCCTGCTTCAGCGCGCGATAGACAGTCACGCCGGCACAGAACAGCGGCGCTGCTTCCACGGAGGTGAGATTGTCTGGAATTCTGGCGGCGTGCGTGGCGGGAGCTTTCACGAATTCAGCGTAGCCGCCATCCACGGTAACGCCGGTGATTTTCTGTTTCGTACAAAGATTTTCAAAGCCTTCGCGGCAAAATTCGCATTCACCGCACGTCCAGAAAATCCAGGGAACCCCAACCCGATCGCCGACCTTGAGATCACGTACAGCGGAGCCGATTTCGACCACGCGTCCAGCGATTTCATGCCCCAGAATGAGCGGCGTCTTGGTGATGCCGGCAAACTGTTTCCAGTCACCTTCGGCAACGTGGAGATCAGAGTGGCAGACACCGCAGGCTTCCACCTTTATCAGCACGTCTCCGGCTTCAGGCGTGGGACGGGCCACATCTTCTATTACCAGAGGCGATTTGGGTTCGCGCAGTACGGCTGCTTTCATTCTCAGGTTCTTTCGGTCACTCTTTCCTATGCTTTGAACGGCTTATGTAAGGGAAGCTCTTTTGTCCGCTCACGGGGATCACACGTGACGTGTGATCTGGGCGTCCACAGGCAAGCCAGCATCAATAAGCCAACCAAGAATTCTACAACCTCAGAGGGATTTGCACCTTGACACGCCCTATCACCACCGCAGATAGTTGCGGGTTGGACGCGCCCGCGACGGCGCAGTGAGGCACATATGAACTTTGAATACAGCCCGCGAGTGAGAGAGCTTGAGCGCGACCTTCGCGCCTTCATGGACGAATACATTTATCCCAACGAAGCGCGTTTCTATCAGGAGATTGAAAACGACCGCTGGGCGCCGACGAAGATCATTGAAGAGCTCAAGCCCAAAGCACGCTCGGCAGGATTATGGAATCTCTTTCTCCCCGAAAGCAAAGATGGCGCGGGGCTCACCAACCTTGAATATGCCCCGCTGTGCGAGATCATGGGCCGCAGCGTGATGGCTGCGGAAGTCTTCAACTGCTCGGCGCCTGATACCGGCAATATGGAAGTGCTGGCGCGCTATGGTACAGCCGAACAAAAAGACCGCTGGCTGAAGCCGCTGCTCAAGGGCGAAATACGGTCATGCTTCGCGATGACCGAGCCTGCGGTAGCATCGTCTGATGCGACCAACATTGAGGCCAGCATTCGTCGCGAAGGTGATGAGTATGTGATCAACGGGCGCAAATGGTGGTCGTCCGGTGCGGGCGATCCGCGCTGCAAGATCGCCATCTTCATGGGCAAGACCAATCCCACGGCGCATCGCTACCAACAGCAGTCCATGGTGCTGGTGCCTCTGGACACCCCAGGCGTGAAGATTGAGCGCATGCTGAAAGTCTTCGGCTACGATCACGCCCCGCACGGCCACGGTGAGATCACGTTCACTGAGGTTCGTATTCCGGTGACAAACATGTTGCTGGGCGAAGGTCGTGGCTTTGAGATTGCACAAGGCAGACTTGGTCCGGGACGGATTCACCACTGCATGCGCTGCATCGGGGTTGCTGAGCGTGCGCTGGAGAGCATGTGCAAACGTGTGCAGGAGCGCGTTGCCTTTGGCAAGCCATTGGCTGAGCAGGGCACCATTCGCGCGGAAATTGCGCAGTCGCGCATGGAGATTGAACAGGCGCGGTTGCTCACGCTGAAAGCCGCGTACATGATGGATACGGTCGGCAACAAAGAAGCCAAAGCGGAGATCGCCATGATCAAGGTCATCGCGCCGAACATGACATTGCGCGTGCTGGATCGGGCCATCCAGGCGTATGGCGGAGCGGGCGTGTCCGATGATACGTTCCTTGCCGGAGCGTGGGCCAATGTGCGCACGCTGCGCCTGGCGGATGGTCCCGATGAAGTCCACACCGAAGCGGTGGCCAAGCTGGAGTTGGACAAAGGGAAGCCGAAGAAAGTTCGCACTGAGCGGCAGATGGAGACGGCGAGGGTGCATTGATGCGTAGTCCTCAGGGGCTGTTCGCGATGAACTATGATTGCGTTATGCGCTGAATTTTTATGCAACGTTTACAACGTTATACACACGGACTCTAAGCTTTATTGCGCACCTACTTAACATTTCTTACGTACTTCCTGGTTACCTTGGCGTGGATTCAGAGTAGCAAAAATGCGGTTCCGGCTGGCATACTAGTATCATGCATGCAAAACCGAAATTTGCTTTGGAGCCCGATCTCCAGGAGATCGCGGAGTGGATTGAAGCTTTTGACCAGGTCGTGGACCAGGATGGTACGGCGCAAGGCGCCCGCCTGTTAGAAGCCCTTTCCCGCAGAGCGCGTGAAGCTGGCGTTGATACGCCGGTGCAGTTCAATACGCCCTACGTCAACACAATCCCTGTCAGCGAAGAAGTACCGTATCCCGGTGATCGCGCCATGGAACGGCGCATCAAGAGCCTTGTCCGGTGGAACGCCATGGCCATGGTGCATCGGCAGAACAAGAAAGATCCTGGCATTGGCGGTCACATCTCCACGTTCTCATCGCTGGCCACGCTTCTGGAAGTTGGGTTCAACCATTTCTTCCATGCCAAGTACGGTGACGAGCCCGGCGACTTTGTTTATTTCCAGGGACACGCCTCACCCGGCGTTTATGCACGTGCGTTTCTGGAAGGCCGCCTCACCATCGACCAGTTAAACAACTATCGTCACGAACTGCGCGACACGCCCGGATTGTCGTCTTATCCGCACCCGTGGCTCATGTCGAACTTCTGGCGATTCCCCACGGTGTCAATGGGCCTTGGTCCGATCAGCGCGGTGTATCAGGCACGTTTTATGCGTTACCTGGAAAATCGCGGGCTGATCAAAAAGACGCCACGCAAGGTCTGGGCTTTCATCGGCGACGGTGAAAC
>WNFC01006666.1_pt1 | contig 21803 bp, 23 predicted proteins | sample 5400541 | NCBI WGS metagenome assembly WNFC01 (sample SAMN13153342, study PRJNA577476) | soil metagenome | isolation source: 120 cm saprolite under Douglas fir tree site 2 hole 2 replicate 1 | place: USA:California | collected 2015-04-18
GGCCTTTCCGTCACCCCAGTGCGCCCGGCCCATCCGTCACCGGCTTCCGGTTGGTCGTTGCACTCGACCACGCACGGGGCTTCCCGTGTTGCATCGGTTTCCCTCTTGTATGCATGCTGTCGCCAATACCCCGGCGGAAACGCAGGGTGCACACTTCGCTCTCTTCCCCCACGATGGCAGCCTTCCCCGATTTTTGGGCGGGTCGGCTTCCGCATTGCGTCTTTCGAGGCCTGCTCAGCGTTCACTTCACGTTACGGCCTGCATACTCGCCAAGTCACTTACATGACCCTCTACACCGAAGGCTTCAGCCGCATCGTTACCTCCGCGGCTGCTCCGGTTGCTACCGGCTGGAGCGAGAGTTGCCGGGCGGGGTTCGCACCCGCTGAAAAACCGTGCCTTTGCACGGCGCACCAAAAATCGTACGCTTAGCGTGGCAGGCAACGAGGTGGGAAGACTCGCGCGCGAGCGGGGTGCCACCGTAGTGTACGGGGGCATTCACGCAACCCTGTTTCCTGAGGAGCCGTTCGAATGGGGCGCGGCGCATGCCGTGGGGAAGGGCGATGGAGATGGCGCGTGGGGGCAGGTGCTGTGCGACCTCCAGGCTGGAAACGCCAAGCGAATCTATGACGGCGGAAAGATCGAGGGTGAGGAGTTTCTGGCGGCGCGCTGGGATCTGATGCAGACGGAGAAGTACATGTGGGCGTCGGTGCAGACGATTCGCGGATGCCCAAAGCACTGCTCGTTCTGTTCGGTGTGGCGGACCGATGGACAAAAGCCCCGGCAGAGGACATTTGAGAAAGTAATCGACGAGATCATCGATCTCAGGCGGATGGGTTTCCGTTTCATTGCTCTGGCGGACGACAACTTCTATCCGGTGACCTTGACGGACCTGCGCTTGGCGCGGGAGCAGAACAACCTGGGCAAATTGGAGTCGCTGAGCGAGATCCGGAAGGAGCGGGTCTTGCTGATGGCGGAGTTGGCGAAGCTGCCGAAGGACATGGTGTTCTTCACGCAGATCACGATGGAATCGGCCGAGGACACGGAGTAACGGATCCGTGTCGCCACAGTCTAACTCTTAGGATGGCTCCGATGACGGCGATTGGCTCGAACTAGAGGATTTATGCAACTGGGAATCATTTTGAATCAGAGACTGTCACATCCGTGACGGTCTGTTCAGGGTCCGCACGGCATGCTGGACCAAAATCAGTGCAACTCCACCAATGAACGAGGCGGCCATTCAACAGTCAAGCATCTCTTATTCCTGGCGTAAGCGAGACGCGTCACGTGGCTTCACTTCCGGAGTTTCACTCCATAGCCATACCTGCATGTCAAAGGAGACGCTCGACTTTCTCGCCAACATGGGAACCGAGTTCAAGCTGCTGCGCCCCATCTTCGCCAACCGCGAGCGCCACTGCCGCGACGTGCATGGCTTAAAACTGAATTACGCAGCAAGTTACTGGACGCCGCCTCTCACTCCGCTCCTCGCCTTTGACCTCGAACGCCGTCAGATCGAAGACAGCCTGCAACTCTCCGCGCTCGTCTCCATTACCGATCACGACGATATCCAGGCACCTCTTCTGCTGCGGTCGGTTCCCTCCGCTCGCCACATCCCCATTTCCGTCGAGTGGACGGCGCCCTACATGAACACGGTCTTTCATCTCGGCATTCACAACCTGCCCAATGCAACAGGCACGTCCTGGATGCGTACTTTCGCAGACTTTACTGCCGCTCCATGTGACTCGCGCCTCAATGAGATCCTCTCCAAGTTGCATGCGTTGCCAAACGTTTTGATCGTCTTCAACCATCCCATGTGGGACCTCTACAAAATCGGCGCGGAGCGGCACCTCTTTTGCGTCGATAAATTCCTGGCACGCAGCGGGCAGTTCATCCACGCAATGGAGTTGAACGGTCTTCGCAGTTGGCGGGAGAATCGACAGGTCCGCAACCTCGCGCAAAAGTGGAACCAGCTTGTGATCAGCGGCGGTGACCGCCATGGCGTCGAGCCGAATGCCACCACCAACCTGACGAACGCAACCTGCTTCAATGAGTTTGTCCACGAAATTCGCCGTGAACGCATCAGCCACGTCCTCTTCATGTCGCAGTATGCCCAGCCATGGAAGCACCGCATCCTGCAGTCAACGCTGGATGCCATCCGCAACTACCCAGATTTTCCTGAAGGATCACGCAACTGGGACGACCGCGTCTTCCATCCTGATTCCAAAGGCATCATGCGCCCTGTCTCGCAGCTCTGGTCTGGCGACGGACGTGCGCCCATCTTCGTTCGCTACGTTCTCGGCGCAGTCCGGCTTCTGGGTGTAGGGCCATTGTCGAGCAGCCTCCGCATAGCATGGAACGATCGGCGGGAGCTGCGCATGGCCCTGAGCAACCAGGAAGTCTAGACGGCTGATTCCGGCGCGCTGTTTCTAGAATGTGCATTCCTAGCTTGCAGCTATGCAAATCACCTAGAGTGGATAGCCCATTGGAAAATGAGCGACTTATTGTAGACGCCTGAGATCTTTCTTCGCCCCGTCCAGCCAAGGATCCAGTTTGACCGCGGTCTGGAGTTGCTGGAGAGCGTCCTGTTTGCGGCCCTGCTTCTCCAGCAGACGACCCAGCTCCCAGTGGGCCGCAGCCATGTCCGGCTCAAGCCCTTCGTTGGGCTGGCTCAGATAGTCCCGCAGATAGCGTTCCGCACGTGGCGATTGGGCATCGACGCTGCGATCAAGAACCGCCTGTGCGGCCGCGTACTCTGCGCCGAGGTCATCCGGAACGGCCGTGCGGGCGCGTTTCAGATCGGCCTCCAAGGCATCCCACCGGGCCATCGCCACATCCGTGGCTGCCAGTAGCCGGTATGCGGCGATACGCGTGGGGTCCAAAACAATCGCCTTCCTCGCTTCGGCTTCTGCCGACGCCAGCTGGTCTCTACCAGCCTCAAGAAGGCAGCCGCCAAGCCCAACGTGTGCGGCATAGCTGTCCTGCCTCGCGGCGACAGCCTGTTTCCAATCGTTATGCACGTTGAACCGGCGCTTCGACTGATCAGCCTCGTCCGCGTCCAGCTCAGCCTTCAAAGCGTATCCACGGACAGCGTCGAGCTGCACTAGCCTGTCGACCATCTGCCGAGCCTTGACTCTATCTCCGCCGCCAAAAGCTGGAGCATACCAATAGAACCTCGACATGGCTTCGATCGCGTATGGATTGTTTGGCTCCAGTTGAAACGTACGGTCTGCCTCCTTGCGAAAACGCCGGGCTAAGCCAAACCTCTCCATCGTTCCTGTTTTATTGTTCGCCAGCTTGGCCCCCAGAATGTTGACCATTTGCGCGTGCGCAGCGGCACTTCCATCCGCAGCGAGCAAGGTCTTCTCGGCAGACGCGAGCGCTGGGTCCAACTCGCCCATCGCCCATTGGATCGAAGACAAGGCGATGAGTGCGTTCACATCCTGCGGAGACTTCGCCAGAGCTGCCTGCACCAGAGGTTCCGCACGGCGGTAGTGTCCCTCGGCAATCAATTTGTCTGCTGTCGATTGCTGAGCGTATACCGGCAAAAGAAACAGCATAGAAGTACAAGTGATCTTTGCCAGGTACTTGCAACTCTTCGATACCACGCACTCTCCAGGAAACTGAACTTGCGTCTCAAGTCGCAGTCTGCAGCTGGCACTTGAACCTGTTGGCAATTGCAGAAGACGCTTGTGTTGGACTGAAGGCGACCTTGATCAGTAAGCGACCTTGTTCCATTTCAACTAGAGACATCAAATTTGACCCTTAGGGAGCCGCTCTCTACGCATATTCTGAACCGCTCTAGCCGCTGATAACTAACCGCTGACCATTGCCTTCAGACCTCAGTCCAATAACCCTGGTCCCGCAAGAAATATCCATCATCCCAGCTATGCATCATGGTTTTGACGAACATCCAAACCATCGTCCAGTGTCCGAGCTTCTGGAACCGCCGGTTTGTCGTGAGCACCCGCCCCCGCACAATCCTGAATCGCAGCCTAGCCACACTCTTCGACAGCAGATAGTCCTCTGCAAACAGCGCCCGCTCGTTGAACCCGCCCAACACCCAGAAAGCCTCGCGGTTAAACAACATAAACATCCCCGTAGCAAACGGCTTCAGAAAACTCCCCACATACTGCATCAAGTTGTTCGCCGCATACAGTGCATCGTCGAAGAACCCACCTTCCCGGCAAGCAATATTTGTCGTAGCCAGATGCAGATTCCTCCGCCGCATCCGCCACAGCGCCCGCCGCAACAGCGTAGGTTCTGGCAGTTCCACATCCGCATCTAGAAACAGCACATATCGCGTAGTAGCTAGCCGAGCCCCAGAGTTACGCCCTACCGAGGGCAGGCCTCCAGCAATCACTTCCACCTGCAGCCGGTCACGAAAGCTCAGCGCCAGCTCGACCGTCCCGTCCGTTGAGCCCGCATCGGCCACAATCACTCGGGTTACGTTCATCCCCTCATAGTCCTGCCCGCACAGCGACCGCAAAAGCTTCGGCAGCATCTTCGCCTCATTCTTCGCGGGGATGACAATCGTGAGCTCAGCGTGCATTCATATTCTTCGTAGGGCGATCAAAACCTAACCGAATTGTAACATCAGCGTAACATAAGCTATTTGCGTCGGTCGCGAGACGCCTATAGGATTTCGATGTAGTCGTGAACTGATGTCCGGATGAGCTGTGTACGCATCGCAATAAACATGGCACAAGGAATCTGAAGTCCTCAGCAAGTTTTCCGGCAGTGGATTGCAGGCGTGGCTTGGCAAGTGGGAGATCGTCTTTGGCGAAGGTGGGTCTGATAGCGGGAGCGCTGGGGTGTCTGCTCGGGGCGAGTGTATCGATCAAGATTGTGGTGCGTCGGGATCTCATGCTCCTTGCCGCCCTTCAATGAGAGGCCCGACGACACCAACGAACGCCTCGCCCGAGTTCAGGCCGAAGACGGCCACCGCGACTGCAATCGCCAACTCGAAGTTGTTGCCCGCCGCGGTGAAGGAGAGCGTTGCGGATTGCGCGTAATTGGCGCCCGAACTTCCCGAAAATCGGCATTAGCGGTAAGTTCGACGACCGAGGGGGGCATTGCGGAAACGAACGTTTACGCAACAACACTCGTCTTGCTAAAAGTCCCACAAATCGAGTTGCACAAACGTGTTGCGCTGGCTGGTCCATTGGCGATACCTTTATGCAACCATGCTGATCGGCTATGCTCGCGTCTCGACCAACGAACAGGACACGACTGCTCAGGCTTCTGCGCTCAAGGGAGCCGGATGCGAGCGGATCTTTCGCGAAAAGGCTGCTGGCGGCCGCTGGAACCGTCCGGAGCTCCACCGATTACTGGATCAGCTGCGAAAAGACGATGTGCTGGTCGTCTGGAAGCTCGACCGCTTGTCCCGTTCTCTGCGCGATGTCCTCACGATCATGGAGCGCATTCAGGAGTCGAAAGCGGGCTTCCGCAGTCTCACCGAAGCGATCGACACTACGACTCCCGCTGGCCGAATGATGATGCAGATGATTGGATCGTTCGCGGAGTTTGAGCGGGCGATGTTGCGTGAGAGGACCAGGGTCGGGCTTGAAGCTGCTCGCGAAGAAGGCCGCATTGGGGGCCGTCGTCCAAAGCTATTGCCTCAGCAGCAAACAGAGATCGTGAAGATGATTACGAAAGGCAAGAAAACGGCAGCGGAGGCCGCCCGTTTGTTCAACGTGCATCCGGCGACGATCTCGAGACTGCTCTCACGAACCGGCATCGAGCCGATTCCCGGAGGAGGTTAGTGCTCGGATGGCGCTGCGGGAACTCCTCACATCCTCGCAGCGAGACGCGCTTGAAGCGATCCCCACTGATCGTGCATCCCTGATTGCGCATTACGTTCTGAGCGAACAGGACCTCAGCTTGATGCGGCGACGACGAGGGGCACGGAATCGGCTGGGCCTCTCGGTACAGCTTGCATTGCTGCGATTTTCCGGACGTGCATTGAGGCCAGGCGAAACACCTTCTCCTGAACTCCTCGGCTTTCTGGCGCGACAGCTAAAAGTCTCTCCGGATGTCTGGGCGGATTACGCCGAGCGCGATGAGACGCGGCGCGAGCATCTGGCCGAACTGCAAGCTCACTACGGCATGCGATCCTTCGGGTTGAGCCACTATCGCTCTCTTGCCGCATGGCTGATGCCGACGGCCTTACAGACTGATCGTGGCGTGGCGTTGGTAGAGGCGGCTTTCGAAGAGCTGCGCCGCCGCTCCATCATTGTCCCAAGATTAGCTGTTCTGGAAAGGCTATGCGCAGAAGTTATCGTGCGTGCCGAGCACCGCTTATTCGATATCCTGACAGCCGATGTAACAGCCTTCCAGCGTGATCAACTTGATTCGCTGCTGCAGCTACGCCAAGGCACGAAACTGAGCTCGTTTTCGTGGCTGCGTTCCCCTCCGGGTGCTCCAACCGCTCAGAACATCCTGCTTCACCTGGAACGCTTAAACCACATTCGGGCGATTGGGCTCCGGCCCGACCTCGGTCAAACCATTCACCAGAATCGTCTTTTGCAACTCGCCCGTGCGGGTGCGGCTACCACGCCCCAACATCTGGCTCGTTTCGACGATCCACGCCGCTACAGAACTCTGATTGCTGTGCTGCTCGAATCAATTGCGACGCTGACCGATGAAATTCTCGATCTGCATGATCGATTCATCGGCTCCTTGTTCAACAAGGCTCGACATAAACGCGATGAGGCGTTTCAGTCTTCCGGCAAAGCCATCAAGGTGCGGCTATATGCTCGGATCGGGCAGGCGCTCCTGGCTGCGAAGCAGGATGGTTCCGACCCGTTCGCGGCGATCGAAGGCATTGTCTCCTGGGAGGACTTCGCGCGGACGGTCGCCGAAGCCGAGCAGCTGGCACAGCCCGAAGACTTCGACTTCCTTGGCCTTATCTCGAACGGCTTTCCGCAGCTTCGGCGATACACCCCCAGTGCTGCTCGACACTTTTGAGTTCCGAGCGGCACCAGCCGCCGCCCCGTTGCTGGAGGTCATTGACATACTGCGGACGATGAACAGCGCTAAACTTCGGATCGTTCCGCAGAATGCTTCTTTGGAGTTTGTGAACCCTCGCTGGCGACCTTATGTCGTAACGGATCAAGGGATCGACAGGCGCTTCTATGAGCTGTGCGCGTTGACGGAACTCAAGAACCGGCTCCGTTCAGGAGATGTGTGGGTCTATGGAAGCCGTCAGTTCAAGGACTTCGAGGCCTACCTGATCGAGCCGTCGCGCTTCACCGAGTTGCGTGATAGCCAGAGATTGGCGCTTCCGGTCGAAGAGAATAGCGACACCTACGTTGCCCAAAGGATTGCGCAGCTCACGCACTTACTGGACGAAGTAAACGGCCTCGCCGCCCGCGGCGAGCTGCCAGACGCCGCCGTGAGCGAGAGCGGATTAAAGATAACTCCTCTGACGAACACCGTTCCCGAAGACGCCGGCGTGCTGATGCGGCGCGCCTACCTGTTCGGTCTCAAGGAAACCAAATGTCTCGTACCAGGTTGTGCCGAGAGAAGCACCTAAAATGTTGTGTACAGCGTTTCGCAGAGTAACCTCGAAGCCCTGAACGACGCCATACAGGGCTTCAGAAAGCTCTGTATTCCTCTCATAAAGCCGGATAGCCCCTTCCGGGCTTTTCTTTGCCATCGCGAAGTAGGCCGCAAGTCGTTCATTCGACAGGTACCTGACGAGGATGTCAATATTCTCAGTGGTATACGCGAATTGGGGCTCTTGACCTATGGCATCTGAACGATAATATTCTGTATGTAGGCTTTGTTGACCGCTGCTTGCATGTCTTCAAAGCGCCGGATGTTTGAGAAGGCCACCCTCGGGTGGCCTTTCTCCATTGTGACAGAACTGCGTCCGGAACCATCCAGCCCTCCCCGTTTCCCAATTAGGTTCCGCATTTCCGCTTCAAGATCAATGGTGTGCACTACACTCGCGAAGAGATGGATTACGTTCAGCAGTTAAATCGAGCGGTTCAAGGCTATGAGAGCAGGATCGCGAATTGTTTCGCAGAGTGGAACGCTGAACGTCATAGGTGGCAATCTGACTGGACGTAATGAACGCGATTGAGCTTCAGACTGGTCTGCCCGATGTTTTGTACCAGTTGGATTGTTAGTTTAGCGCAACGAGCCGGTTAGCTGTCTCGCCGCCGTCGGGGGTGTGGGAAGCGTACTTTGCTTTCCACTTCTCCATACCCCGTTTTGATGTCGGTCTGCCACGCTTCCGGTGCGGGTGGTCGATAGCATAACGAAGAGTGTGGACGGACGGTGTTGTAGTGGATGCGCCAGCGTTCCGCCAGCACCTGCACTTCCTTGAGCGAGTAGAAGATCTCCCCGTTCAGGAACTCGTCCCTCAGCTTGCTGTTGAACGATTCACAGTACCCGTTCTCCCATGGACTGCCGGGCTCGATATAGAGCGTCTTTGCGCCTGTGTCAGTTAGCCACCTCCGCAGGTCCTTGGCGACGAACTCCGGGCCGTTGTCGGAACGGATGTGCTCCGGGACGCCTCTCAACACCATCACATCGGCCAGCGCCTCGATCACCTTGGTGCTGCTCCAGCGCCGCTCCGGACGCACCAGCAGGCTCTCCCTGGTGTGTTCATCGATCAGGTTCAGTATCCGCACCGTCCTTCCATCATGCGTCTTCCCACTCACGAAGTCGTAACTCCAGACATGATTGGCGTGCTGCGGACGCAGCCGCACGCAGGACCCGTCGTTGAGCCACAACCGCCCTCTTGGCTTCTGTTTCTGTGGAACCTTCAGCCCCTCACGACGCCAGATACGCTCAACCCGGTCCTTGCCGACCTGCCAGCCTGCCCTTCGCAGCAACGCCGTGATCCGGCGATAGCCATAACGGCCATATTGGCTGGCCAAGATAACGATGGCCTGGGTGAGCGCATCCTCGTCGTCGCGCTGTGTCGGCCGGTAACGCTGCGTACCGCGTGGCTGCTTCACCACCCGGCACGCATGCCGTTCGCTCATGCCATGCGCCTCACACGCATGGCTCACCGCACAGCGCCGTCGCTCAGGGCTTAGAAGTTTCCCGAGGCGATGTCCTTCAACACCAACTTCTCCAGACTCAACTCCGATACCAGACGCTTCAGCTTCGCGTTCTCCTGCTCCAACTCCTTCAGCCGTCGCGCCTGGTCCACCTTCAACCCGCCGTACTCCTTGCGCCACCGGTAGTACGTCTGCTCGACAATCTCCACCTCTTTACACGCCTGCGGCAACGTCTTGCCGTTCGCGACACCCACCTCAACCTGCCGTAACAGGTTCACAATCTGTTCCGCTGTATGCTTCTTTCCTCGCGCCATACATTGCTCCTTCCATACCAGTTTGTCTCATCTCAACTGGCACAAAACGAGCCGGGCACTCCAGTGTAAGCAGAACGCGTTCAAAGCTGCGATGTCGCTTGTCAGGTTGATATGAGTTGTGACCAACGAGCTCGTTTTAGCCAGTCCGCCCCCGGGAAAGCAACGAAAGGGGAGCCTCCGCCCGTCACCCCGGCCCAGGCCATCCTGCGCCGGATGGTGCCCGACTCGGGTCCAGTCGCCCCACACCCGGCGCAACTACGCCAAAGCTCTGGACCACCCCTTCACCTTCTGTGCCAGCCGACCTCTCACCCGCTCCCTGCTGATGGAGTGGCGGACGTAGTACGACTTGAGTTCTGTGTACCTGATCTGGAGCAGCAGAAGAAAAACTTGGAAGATCTGAATAGTGGCCACTATCCAACCCAAATGATTGCGCCAGGATGCAAGCGATAGCCCACTTAGGTAAGATCTGATAGCGGATGTTAGGTCTGGAGGGATTCGACGCTCTGAAATCACCCCAATCCGGCTAAACCCCGTCGCCGGGACCTTGCCCTGGCAGGGACGACGTTCGTAACAATCACCCAGGTCAGGGTTCGGCGCGCGTTGTCCAGATCGCGGGCAAGATCAACTTATAGATATGGATGGTCGTTTTTATCATCCGCCGGGAACAAGTCCGGCGGCTACTTGCTTCCTTTGTCACGTTGCTGGGCGTCTTCGCTCGTCGTGGCACCCAGTATTGTTTCGTCCCGGTGAAGTTACGGTTAAAAATTAGGCTATCTGACCTACAGAAAAGGGGGCCATTTGGCCGTGGTCAGAAACAATGACTACCCCTATTATCTGTTTCACCAACCACAGCTTCAATTCCTCCACCGAAGGACGCCTCTCTGCGGAGTCGCAGGTCATCCTTCGGGAAAGCTGATCCATCAGACACAACAGCACTCGAAGACTTTCTGTGACGAAACGTTCAGTTACTGCTGGCTCGACCCCGCGCAATCCGCTCGTCGGGCCCGCGGTCAGGAACACTAACCTGGCAATTGCGAGGACCATCACGATGCCGTACAACGACGCGCATCATCTGGAGCTTCGTCTGGAGAGCTTCAACACCCTGAATACACCACAGTTCTCTAATCCGGGAACCAGCCCGGGCTCGAGTACCTTTGGCAAGATCACATCCACGAAGATCGATAACCGGGAGCTGCGGTTAGGTGTGAAGTACCTTTTCTAGTCTTAGTTGGGAAACCAGCGAAAAATCTCGTAACAGGTCGCGAAGGAGAAACTTCATGGAGATCAACTCTCGACGCACTTTCTTTGGAAAGATCGCAGCCATGGCGGCTGTCGTAACTGGCGCGTCAAAACTCTTCGCTGAGCAAACTCCGACCGGTGGCGCACTCACGCCCGGGAGCGCAGCCATGGGGGGACCGGGAGGTGACAGGCCGCGTCGTCCCGGCGGCAATCACACACAGAATGGCATCTACTACTTCTCTGGTACTGGTTCCAATGACGGCTATCCCAAGGACGATCACGTTCTCGTAACTGATCCCTTCGAAAAGCACGTCACCCGCACGATGGACGCGCTCAAGAAGTCGGTCGAGCGTGCAGGCTGCACCATGGACAGCATTATCAATGTCCAGATCTTTCTCTGTCTTCCTCTCGCCGATGGCGTCCCAATGCCGACCGGTAAGGCACGTTTCGATGCACATAAAGCGCAGTACGACGCGTTGAACAAGATCTACGGGACCTACTTCAGCCCTGGGAAAGCTCCGTCCCGCGCCTGCATGGCTCTCGAATGGATTCCCGGCGATTCGCTGATTGAGATCGTCGGCAGCGCAATGGTCGTCAATCCCCCGACCCCACCCGCACCACCGGCTGGCCAGTAGTTTCGCAAAAGGCACTTGAAAGGGAGTTACGCATGAAGCTGAAGTCTGGTTGGAATCGTCGTTCATTTCTATCTGCGCTTGGCGCCGTCAGCGGAAGCCTCTTCGCCCCGACTGAGTTGAACGCTGCGGTGATGTTTGGCAAGAAGCCCAAGCCGTCAATGCCCTCAGTCGACGGCAGCCCTATCGTACCCATCACCACCGGTCTCGGTTCAACCAACGACATCTACGCCGAGCTAGGTGTAACGCCTCTGATCAACATCAATGGCACGGTAACTGTCATCGGTGGGTCGGTGATGAAGCCGGAGGTGATGGAATTGATCCGCAGGGGCAATGAGCACTTTGTCCTGATCGACGAGTTGGAGGTCGCAGCGGGAAAGTTTATCGCGAAGCTTTGTAAGTCGCCCGCCGGCTACACCGGCCTGGTAACGGGAGGCGCAGCCGCGGCGATGGTAGTCGCCTACGCCGGCATGATGACCGAAGACCTCGAGCCCCGCATCAAAGCCTGTCCCGACGTGACCGGTTTCCCCAGGACCGAGGTCATCATCCAGAAGAGCCATCGCTATGCGTTCGACCACCAGATCCGACAGACCGGCGCGAAACTGGTCGAGGTTGAGACGCGCGAGGAGATGATTGCTGCCATCAACCCGAAGACCTTGGCGATCCACTTCACGAACATCCTGTCCGACAGGGGCAAGGTCAGCGGCCCTGAGACGGTCGCCATCGCCAAGGCACACAACATCTATACCTTCAACGACGCCTCCGCAGACGTGCCACCGGTATCGCGGCTTTGGGAGTACCCCGCAATCGGCTTCGACATGGTCACTTTCAGTGGCGGCAAAGATATCTGCGGACCGCAGGCATCCGGCATCCTGATCGGCAAGGAAGAACTGATCCACTGGTCCTTGCTGAATATGAGCCCTCAGGAAGATCGTATCGGCCGTTGCTGCAAGGTGGGCAAGGAGACCATCTTCGGCCTTCTGAAGGCACTCGAGATCTTCGTCAATCAGGACTACGACGCCACGCTGAGGATGTACGACGCGCGCGCACAGGTCATCAGCAATGCAGTGGCGAAGTTCGGCGTGACGGCGCTGCCGCGGGAGTTCAACCCTCAGGCTCTCGGCAACGTCACGCCTCGTTACAGCTGGTATATCGATCCGGCCAAGCTGAAGATCACCGGACCAGAGGTGATGCAGAAGCTGGCTGACACCCGGCCGGTCGGAATCGGCAGCATGGGCGCCGGAGCGAGCGGCATGCGCGGACGCGATCCTGATGCGTCGGCGACCGGTTCCCCGGTGAACGATACCCCTGCTGGTGGACGTCACGTCGGACGTAATGGCCGTCCCATCGACCCGAACAGCTTCGGCTTTGCTGTCTGGCAGCTCAAGGACGGTGAGGACAAGATCATCGCAGACCGCTTGATTGAGATCTTCAGCGCAGCTCCGAAAGCTTAGTCGTAGATTTCATTGCAAACAATCCGGGAAGTTACCCTCTTCCACTGCCATCAGCAGCTGCACATGGAATAAGCGAATAACTATATTTAGAAGGAAACGATTTGCCTGATCGCAACTAACGTGCTCAAAGAATTCTTCTTCTCCTGCTGACCAATCAAGACAGATTTCGATTCTGTGGATTGGCGGTTTGTTTGCATCGCCTGTTGGCGTTGGAGTGGAGATTCCTCGTTCGCAGTTTCGTATGGTTTGTTATCCAGCCAGAGTTCGATGAGCTTGTTCGCGATCTTCTGCAAGTGCAGTGGGATATCTTTGGAATACAGACTCGTTTGAGGTTTTCTCCATAATGCCGCGTTCTCTTGTAGCCGTGTCGCTCGCCTTTTTTTCGTTCACTGCTGTCGCGCAGAAACAGAGCACACAGGATGCGCTCGTCCATCTCAACCAGATTCAGGTGATTGGCACGCATAACAGCTACAACACGGGCTTCGCGCCGAGCGAGGCCAAGTACTTTCAGGAGCACTATGCCAAGGCCTACCAACGAACCCGAAGATTGTCGGCCTTACGGAGCAGGAAGGTCTGCCTGCCGATCCGGACTTCGATCCCAACCGCGACATGCGGAAGCCAGGCTTCAAGACGCTGCATCTTGGCGACCTGAATGAGCGCAGCAGTTGTCAGCTTTTTGTGCAGTGTCTGCATGCAATACACACGTGGTCGCAGGCGCACAAGGGGCATGTGCCTATCTTCGTGCTGATTGAAGACAAGCAGGGCCGCGTTAGCCAGCTACCCGATGCAGTTATGGCAGAACCCTGGACAGCTGACACTTGGAATGCCATGGATGCGGAGATCCGCTCCGTATTTTCGGAGAAGGAGATCATCACTCCGGATGAGGTGCGCGGTAAGTTTCCTACGCTGGAAGCTGCGGTGCTCGCCGGTAGATGGCCTACGCTGAAGGAGTCGCGCAGTAAAGTCGTCTTCCTGCTCTATAACCGCAAATCAGCGCCAGCCTACCTTGCAGATCATCCGATGATGAAGGGTCGTGTGCTATTTGTGAATGGGCGCCCGGGTGAGCCGGAGGCCGCTTTCGTAGAACAAGACAATGGTAAGTCTGCCGAGATCGACGCCCTGGTCAAGAAGGGATACCTTGTGCGGTCGCGCTCGGATTACAACACCGATCAGGGCCGTAACAATGACACGACTCGCCGTGACGAGCTGCTCCGCAGTGGCGCGCAGATGATTAGTACAGACTTTCCCGTGAGCGAACCTGCGCCCTGGACCGGCTACATCGTCGGTCTTCCTGGCGGCTACGCAGCGCGCTGCAATCCCATCAACGCTCCTGGTGGTTGCAATACTGTGCTGATCGAACCAGGTGCAAAGACACAGGAACCGTCGCCCCCGAACAAGCCATAATCGCAACTCGATTCGCTCACAACGTACGATCGGCATCTCATATTTAGCTCTTCAACTTGCCTGATTTACACGCACGACAGCAGACGACCTCGGTGCTGGATACCGCCACAGGCGAGATTGTAGAGAAGACACTGGAGCATACAGGCGACGCAGTGCAGGAGTTCTACTCTGGGCTGGAAAGGCCAGTTCGCGTGGGCATCGAAGCGACGGGATCGATGCAGTGGTTTCTGTAATTGATGGGAGAGTTGGAGGTCGAGTGCGAGGTCGGTAACCCAGCGAAAGTGCGAGCCGCAGAGCCGCGAAAACAGGAGCATGACCGGAGGGATGCGACGTTGATCCTCAATCATCATCTCCCGAGCCTTGTGGAGCGTCTCGAGGCGCTCATTAACTGCCTTCCCAATGGCGGAGAAGTCGACGGTCGATCCACGACCCAAGTCTCCCCTTCTGGTGCTTGAGCAAGAGCCGCCGGTCGCGGAGCTGATGCCCGGCGTCGCCTCGCGTCAACGTATTGCGGATACACTCCGGCAGCCCCTTCTCGACTTCCGGAAACTCATACTGCTGCTGGTCGTTCTCGTCTTCCTGTTCCGCCGACTCACGCAGCTGTTCTTCGTACATCATGGCGTCATCGTGGTTGTAAAGACGCATGACACGATAGAGGGAATAGGTGAACTGCCAATAGAACGCTGCTCCAAGTCCCTGTTCCTCTCCAGGACTTCGAGGGCCTCTCGGATTTCGAGGTATCCGCAGTTGCCGGAGGTAATCAGGAGTGTGAGCTCGCTGGTTTCGTGCGCACGCTCGTAACCGAACCGCTCCACGACATCCGCGATCTGCAGATGATATTCGATGTTGCGCTCGAGCAGGTCCAGCCGCTGATCCGTGATAGCCTCCCTGATCGCATTTTGCACAAACACGTTCCCACTCTCTCCTGATTGTTTCCAGTGAGAAGGGCGTGCGATCCCGCACCGTAAAAGGGAAGCGCAAAAGTTGTAGAGCAACTCGGAGTGGACCTCATCGTTATAGGAGGTCGGTATGTATTCCAGAGTCGGTAGACTGGCCCGAGCATTGAGCCAACGTCTCTATGGCAACGGTGGACACAGCTCCGAAGATGCCTCTGGGCCGAGCGAAAGAGTAAAACACAACCGATTCATATTCACATAAGTGGAAGCGGTGGCAATAGAACGACCACTAATTATCCGAAATGAAAACGCTATCACCGAACGCTCTTTCGCAATCTTCGGCGCATTTTGCTCAAGCAAAGCCAGTGGGAATTTGGCGATGAGGGCTCAGAGACGGAAAATACGTAGTCTCGGTTTGCTCGAAAACGAAGGAAACGTTCCGAATAGCGGACCAATTTGGTGGGCAACAGCGATTCAAATTTAGATTTCGCGCTATTTCATCCATTATTGGGCAGTTTTGTAGGACAAATGCCATAGGGCTGTTCATGAGATTTGCGCTCTAATTTCATCAGAAATTCTCACTCTCACAAGTTACGACCTACAACTCAACGCAGTGTCTTGAGTGCACTCTTCGTGTACTTAATGGCCGCTCCTACCCGTTTCGCCGGAGGGTGTTATGTGCAAGTTGCTCGGCTGTGCTTTTGTTGTTTTCTCTTTTCTCTCTTGTTCGATCCTTGTGGGCCAAACTGTTGATACTTCGATTCTTGGATCGGTGACGGACCCGCAGGGTTCGGTGATTGCCGGTGCGACCGTGGTGGTGCACGCGGATGCTACGGGTCAGGAAAAGGCCGTAAAGACTACGGGCGACGGGCAGTATCGCGTGCAGTATCTTGTGCCGGGAATCTATACAGTGACTGTAAATGCGAGCGGGTTTTCGCAGACGACGCGTAGCGGGATCCAGCTTGCGCTGTCGCAGCAGATTCACCTTGATGTGGCGATGTCGCTGAGCAGGACACAGCAGACGGTTGACGTGAGCGCGACGCAGCCTCTACTGCAGAGTGAGAACGCGACCCTGGGAACGACGGTGGATACTAACCGCACAGTGAATCTGCCGCTGAACGGGCGCAAGTTCAACGACCTTGCGGTGCTTACGCCGGGCGTGCGGGTTTCGAATCCGGATAATCATTCGTCGTCGACGGCGGGCTCGACGATCGCTTCGAACAGCGGGCGGGCGGACTGGGGCGCGGTGCAGGTTGACGGCGTGGTGATGACGAACACGCGGTCGGCGTATGTGAACAGCTATCCGTCGGTGGACGCGATCGAGGAGTTCCGGGTGCAGACGGGGAACTTCTCGGCGGAGTATGGATTTTCAGCGGGCAGCAATATCAATGTGCAGTTGAAGAGCGGGACGAACCATTTTCATGGAAGCGCGTTCGAGTTCATCCGCAACGATGCGGTGGATGCGAGGAACTACTTCCGCGTGGCTCCGCTGAAAAAGAACGTGCTGAAGCAGAATCAGTTCGGCGCGACGCTGGGCGGCCCGATTTTCCGCGACAAGACGTTCTTCTTCGCGAGCTACGAGGGGCTGCGGTCGATTGCGGAGGTTCCGGCGCTGGCGAATGTGCTGACGGTGGGGCAACGCAACGGCGACTTCTCCGCTTATACGGGAACGCTGAAGAATCCGTACACGGGCGGGACGTATGCGAACAAGCAGATCCCGGTGAATGCGGTGGCGCAGAAGATCATCAACACGTATATGCCGCTGCCGAATGGCTCGTTCTCGGGCGGGCAGAACTACTCCGGCGCGAGCATCGGCAACCAGAGCAACAACCAGTACATCGGGCGGCTCGATCACAAGTTCAACGACAAGAACTCGATCTTCATTCACTACATCTACGGCAAGCGCGATTTTCCGAACACGGATACGAACCCGAACTTCCGCTACACGGGAACGTATCCGATGCACAATGCGGCGCTGCAGTATCTGCACATCTTCTCGCCTACGCTGGTGAACGAGGTTCGCGCGGGCGTGAATATGGAGCATGTGAAGCAGTTGAGCGTGCGGACGGGCACGGGCTTCACGATCGAGTCGCTGGGGATCAACGGGTTCCTTGTGGGCGGGCCGAATGGGCGGCCGCTAACATCGAACGAGGAGGGCTTTCCTCTGCTGACGATCTCGGGCTTCCTGGGCATGGGCGACTCACGCGCGGCGTCGAACCTGGACTACAGCAGGACGTTCATGTTCGCGGACAACGTGACGCTGACGAAGGGTAAGCACACGCTGCTGTTCGGCGCGGACATTCGCAAGGTGGCGGGCAATGCGACGACGAACAACACGCCGTTCGGCCAGCAGAGCTTCACGGGCGACGAGACGGGGTATGCTCCGGCGGACTTCATCCTTGGCGTTCCGCGTACTTCGATCACGCCGGAGGGCGTGCCGATTACTGCGGCGCGGCAGTGGAGGACGGCGGAGTACTTCCAGGACAACTTCAGGCTGAACGACAAGCTGACGCTGAACCTGGGTATCCGCTACGAGATCTACGCTCCACCGGTGGACACGAACAATGTTTCGCGCACGCTGGACTTCAGCAAGACGCCTCCGGTGCTAACCCCTGCTCCTGGGCTGCGGCTGAACAACATCTGGGCGATCACGCACAAGGACATCGCGCCACGGGTGGGCTTTGCGTACAGCGCGACTCCGACGACTGTGATTCGCGGCGGTTACGGTATTACGTACTACGGTGGGCAGTTCGACAACATCAACATTCTGCAGTTGAATCCGCCGACTGCGGGAAGCCTGACGATCACGAACCCCAACACCGGGCCGACGGCTCCTCCAGTGGCGACGATCCAGACGCCGGTTCCGGCGGCGCTGTATCCGGCTAACCCGTTCTTCAACGTGGTGACGATGCCGGCGGACAGGCGCAGGCCAGATGCGATGGTGCAGACGTGGAACCTGACGGTCGAACAACAGTTCGGGCGCCTGGTATTGGACACGTCGTATGTGGGGACGAAGGGATCGGATCTCGATACGAGCATTCATTACTACAACTCGCCGTCGCCGGGACCGGGGACGATCCAGACGCGGCGGCCTTATCCGACCTTTGCGCGTATCCGCGCGCTGGACTTCACGGGAGCGTCGAACTACAACGCGTTGCAGGAGCACATGGAGTGGAGGGTGAACCGGCAGTCGAACATCACGGCGTCGTACGTGTGGTCGCACATGTTCGACAACCAGGGAGCTTCGACGAACGCAGGAGGATGCACGTGCCAGGATGTACGGAATCCGCATGAGTGGGCTCCGGGCACGAACGACCAGCGCCACAACCTGGTGCTGGCGTATGTGTACCGGCTGCCGGACTTCACGCAGAGCAAGCTGATGGGCTACGGCGTTAACGGATGGACGCTGAACGGGCTGATCAGCCTGGCGAGCGGAAGCCCGGTGAACGTGGTGCAGAGCACGGACAGCCAGAACGTGGACAATCCGTGGCAGCGGCCGAGCTTGGTGCAGGGCGTGAGCGCGTATGTAGCGAACAAGTCGGCGATCAATGGCTGGTACAACAAGAACGCGTTCGCGCTGAGCGGGTATGCCTTCGGCACGACGCCGAGAAACTACCTGATCGGCACGGGAGTGAAGACGGTGAACGTGTCAGTGATGAAGAACTTCGCGATGCCGTATGCGGAGATGCATAAGCTGCAGGTGCGCTTCGAGGCTTTCAATGCTCTGAACACGCCGCAGTTCTCGAACCCGGGGGCTTCGTTCGGAGCGAGCTCGTTTGGGCAGATCTCTTCGACGAAAATCAACAACCGCGAGCTGCAACTGGCGGTGAAGTACCTGTTCTGAGGCGGTGAGGGGAGAATGTTTTCCTCCCCTCCTTTCTATTTCGCTGTGGGAAGGGGGGCTGAAGCCCTCTTTTCTTTTGGGCTGGTCGGCGCACTGACGCCGCGGATGGGGCGCCCGGCTACCCAAAGCTTCATTCGGTCGGATGTATTTCGACCCAGCTTTTCAGCAAGCTCGTAGAAGCCAACACTTGGCTCCATGTTCCCGGACTTATGAACCACTAGCACGGTTAACAAACCGCGCCCGGCGGCATCCTCTTCCTCAGCGATCTCGCCGAGCATTTCAGACATCGACAGGCCAAAGGGCGCAATTGCAATTGTCGTCAGCTTGTTTGAAAGCTCGCTGTAACCTACATTCCCCGCCGCGCCGCTACCTCTTTCAGAATGAGACGCATCTCGCCTTTGCCGCGCTCCCACTCCGCTTCGGTGTAATTGAATTAGTTCGCCATTGCTCGATACCTTCCGTCCGTCCTAAGAGTCTTATCATGCTTTCATGACAGGTAACCCCATCAATGACCAACTGCGGTTAGCGACGCTTGAGAGAATCGCCAGCTACACGGTTGGGATTGCGGTCGAGAACAACACGGGCGTAGGCACGGGTACGTTGGTAGCCAACGGCAAGGATCGCTACGTTCTCACCGCCGCTCATGTCATCGAAGGGGTCGACCTCGCCAAGATTCGCTTTTGGCTAAGGCCGCCGGCCCCTATGATCGAAAAGACTGCGATCGTAACGACGAACGAAGAGGTTGGAAGGATGACAGTCGGAAAACTCATTCCAATTGTGGAAGTCCTCACCGACACGAAGACTGATATCGCGGTCCTGAAGATCGACGACGCGTTCGTCCTGCCCGAAGGGGCCGAAATGTATCAGCTCGCGAAGTCTCACGAATTCGCCGTGTGGCCTGAGCAATCGTTCGACGAGTTGTCGCTTTTTCTCTTTGGCTTTCCAGTTGATAATGCGCGGCCGTTACAGACCGTTGGGAATAACACGTTCTGTTATCTCGGGACAGCCTCGCTCCTCAGCCACTACTCCTTTGACCTGAATGCTACAGGTTTCAAGAAGCTTCCATCGACATTCTCATCCGACAAGGACTTCCTTATCGAGTACAGCGGCATCGGTGAGAACATGCTTCAACGTGGCGAGTTACGACCGCTCCGGAGCCCGTCCGAGTCTACAGAGGAGGTCACCTGAGTCCTTAAGCGAGTTTTCTGTTCCGTTACTCCCCAATACCCGGATGTCGCTCAACAGGGTGTCCAGAAATGCTGGCCCAACGATCGCGACGGCGCGATCACTCGCTTCGCTGTAGTCGAAAAGCCGAGAAAATTCCAGTAGCATCTCCTGCCGCTGAAAATATCTTGCCTCCTCTTTCTCGGACAGGTAAGGGCTTCTAGGGGGTTCGGGATTCTGCATTGGCCCACCAGTACGCTGCTTCATTTAGAACCGTATCCCAGGCTAAGGATGCGGCCTTTCTCATCGTTGAATAGAGGGTCAGTTTGAGTTTCCGGCCTCAAAGGTTTGAAACTCAGTGTTGTTTGTTCGTGGCCGTCTGGATGCTGCTCTCGCCACAAGATCAAGAGCAGCGGGGGCATTTCGGACATGACGGCTTTCGTCCGATGAACCTTCGCGTGACAGCCAGGACAGAGGGAGATCATCATATTAAGTACTGACTTTCCCGGTACCCGGTGATGAACAATGATCGAGCGCTTGTCTCGACCTGAAGCATCGCAGACCCGACAGCGGTAGCCATCGCGCTCCAACACCGCTTCGCGCAGGCCGCCGAAATACTCTTCATCCTGTCGCTTGAGGGTGTAGCAGGTCGCGCATACCGAGTCCACGCTCCTTGATCCGACCGACGCGTCAGTTAGCAGTCCAGACGAGGTGCCGGCAGCAATTCTCGCGAGTGAAGATCCTTTCTTAATTATTCGTCACCTACCGGAGTGGGCGAAGGCTGCACCTCTTGGCACAGTGCCGCTGAGTGTTCGGTGCCGCAACGTTTTCGTCGATCAAGGATTTACCACTCTTGCCGAACTCTCTCCCTACACGACAGATCAAGCCAGACAGTGGAAGAACTTCGGCCGTCAGAACATCAAGGACCTAGTGGAGTCACTAAAGGCGTTCCTCACTCTCGGGCCCGGCCAGTTGGCACCTTCTCAAGACATTCCGAATGCCCTACAGCTGCCGCCTTTGCTTGCTTGTTTCGAACGAGTGCTCCTCAGCATCCCCTTGAGGGAAGCTGATGTTCTCCGCCAGCGTTGGGCATCCGACGGAACGAGGCGCACTCTTGAAGACGTAGGTAGCACCATGGGGGTCACGCGAGAACGAATCAGACAAATTGAGGCAAAGAGTATCAGGAAGCTCTCGCAAGAACACCCATGGCTGGCTTCTATAGGGCCGAGGATCTCGTCCCTTCTTTCTCAGAGAGATGACCCTCTCTACTTGGACCTTTTGGAGGTGGAGGATCACTGGTTTGCGGGATCTTCAATGCAGGTTCCGCTCTTTGAGAACCTGTTAACAAACTTTGGGGACGAAATGTGCCATGTCATAGAAGTTAACCATCGACGCATTCTTTGTAAATTATCCCAAGAGCAATGGGAGCTGGCCCACAAGGATATTCTGAGTCGGCTCTCAGAGCGGGTCGATGACGGTCTCGGAATCCACGATATAGCCATCATTGTGGAGGCGGCGCTTCCTGGAGCGCCCGAACTTGTTGACTTGATGTTGGGACAGATCGCGGAGAACCTCCGGTATTCGACTGATGCTCAAGGAGAGAAGATACTAGCCTCGGTGGGTCGAAGAGAGACCACTGTTGTCAACGCTATTCTGAACGAATCTCTAGGAGCGTGTTGAACTTCGCCATGGCGTGGCGGATTCCTTGGGGATTTGCGAACTTGCGTAGATGGAATCTGTTCGGATGTCGGGTTCAAGCTGTATTCATGCGGCTTTCGGTACCTCCGGGAAGCTGTCCCGGAGGCCGCACCGGCTTTCAGGCGCACTGCTCCCTGAGCCTTGCCG
>WNFC01002005.1_pt1 | contig 21802 bp, 21 predicted proteins | sample 5400541 | NCBI WGS metagenome assembly WNFC01 (sample SAMN13153342, study PRJNA577476) | soil metagenome | isolation source: 120 cm saprolite under Douglas fir tree site 2 hole 2 replicate 1 | place: USA:California | collected 2015-04-18
TTATCGGTGCAATGATGGCTCCGAATGAGAAGGTCGAAGTGTGGGGCCGGCTTCCGGAGGCAGCAGTCAAAGCTCTCGGATTGAAACCTGGCGACTTCAAGCACGACTGACCGGCATCGAGTGAATTCCGAGACGGCGCAAACTGAATCGGATTGCCGTCACTGACGCACGCAAGATATGCGCTCCGAAACGTAATGACTTTGTCGTCAAGACGGGCCTAAAGTGCCTCGGAAAATGCATCTTCCGGGAGGTGACAATGAAAGACCTTGTGCAGTGCCGCAAGTTGGAGGCTAAGTTTCGCCAACTCGCAATGAGCGACCCGACTAAACGTTTCATATGGCTCGCCGAAGCTGAAAAATGGGAACACGAGGCCGATGCGGAAATCGCCTCTCGCTTCGAAGCATGCAATGCTGTGCGAACTACCGGTGCAATTGACCAATAGCCACGAAATCTAGTGTCGCCTCCTTGAGGCACCGCTTTGCGTTGCGCCGCAACTTTGAAATCACCACACTGCGCCCGTAAATAATGTGGGTTACCATGCTCACAATGCTCTTGATCAAGCGGCGAGCCCAGTCGCACACGGACGACCGTTTGGCTGCTACGCAGACCGTTCCGTCTTGTGCATGCGAATTCGAAAGCAAGCGCCGCTTGAGGTCGCCGATGCGGCCCGCGATCCGCGACAAGGCGCAGCACGCTCACATATCGACGGTACGACTAAGGCAACGTCGCAATAATCCCGATTGGAGACCTAACTCTTACGGGTTGACACTGAAATAGCTGCGCAAGTTCGTTGCCGCTTCGCTGCGCTAATCAGCGTGACCCTTTGCAACTGCAATATGAGGAGCGATCCGTGTACGATAGCTCGAGGACCACCATGACCATGAATCGATCCAGATCCGCTGCGCGAGCGGGGCACGGCACGGGCGCCTCGGGCTCGGCAATTCCCTGGTTAGGCGGGGCAGGCCTCAAATCCTTGCATCGCGTGACGTCCGAAAAGTGCCCATGAACACACCCTTCCTGCGATTGGCCCGCTCAGCCGATGATCTGACTGAGGGCGCCAATCGAAGACGCCGACAAGGAAATCACCGCGGCACCGAGGATGATCCATAGCGTGTCGATTTTCGTCACGAGGAGCAGCACCAGACTTACGACGGCGATCGCTACGGTCATGGAATCAGTCAGTGCATCGCGCGCAAGAGGAATCGCCGCACCAAGCAACAAGCCTGCACTCGCAATCACCACGGTCTGCAAAACACCTTTGACCCGTGGATGATCCATTCTGCGGCCGACAAAATGAACAAGCGGAATGATCAGTAGGGCCGGTGTCGACATCGCGGCCCATCCGGCGATAGCGCCCGGCACTCCGGCAACGAAGTAACCAACGCTCACGATGTAAAGCCCCACTGGGCCGGGCGTACTTCGCGTGATGACGACAGCCTCGTTAAGCTGCTTGTCGGTCAGCACGTGATAGTGGAACACCAGTCCGTCCTGGATCACGGGCAAGGATGCGAGACCGGCGAAGGCTGTAATCGTGCCTTTGAGGAGCACCAGATAGAGAAGAAAGATGTTCATGTGCGGGCCGCTGGCAGAAACGCGCCAACCACACCGGCGAGGACAAGCACTTCAATGGCGGGAATCCCGGCCCACACATAGAGCAAGAAGGCGGCGGAGCTAATGAGAATGACGCGGAGCCGCCCCTGTCCCTTGAAGTAGGGCTTGGCGATCGTCCAGCATGTCTTGACCGTAATAGCGACCGCCGCCGCTATTGCACCGTGAATCGCCAGTTGCGCGAAATGATTATCTCGCCAGTAGCTGAAAAGCGCGGTCAGCACGATGACGAAGATGCTACAGGGGATCGATGCCGCGAGAAGGGAAGCGATTGCGCCAGGCATTCCCCGAAGCACCCAACCAGAGCCGGTGCAGAAGGCGAGTAGATTGGTCCCCGGCGTAATCCTCCCGAGGGCGAAGCAAAGAGCGAATAGGTCGTCAGTAAGCCAGTGGCGCTTTTCCACTAGCGCGCGATGCAGGGTGGCGGTCGTAGCACTCCCACCGCCAAGCGTGAAATTGCCGTAGCGCACAAACACCCAGGTAAGGGGTCCTAAGCCCGGACGTGCCTGTAGGGGTCGTTCATCCGCGAAATCGACCATGTCGCACCGCTATGGGATTTTTACCATAACGATAGCCAATCGTGATCCAGAACGCCAGCCTCTCGTGTGGCTAAACTTTTGGCCCGGTTTCGGATGCGGCTCTTCGTTCCAGGACTTTGAGATCGGTTTTCGCGAGCGCCGACGCGGCGGCTTCGAGACGGCGATAACGCTCCAGCAGCTCCTGTCCAAAGGGCGTCAGGATTGCCCCACCCCCACGGGCCCCGCCGGTGGAGCGTTCGATCGCGGGGGTTACGAAGGCCCGATTTAGGCTGTCGATCAGTAGCCAGGCTCGCTTGTAGTCCATCCCCATCGTTCGTGCCGCTGCCGAGATTGACCCAGTCGAATGCACGCTTTCGAGGAGCGCTGCCTTACCCGGACCGATGCGAGCACCGGAATCCAAGACAATGGTGAGCCGAAGATGCGCCATGCCTTGACGATAGCAGCCTGCCGCAATCAAACGTCAACGGCTTTTTCGGCGCGAACGAGGTTGGGAGCGAATGCGCTAATGTCAGTTCCGGGGTGTGCGCCGTGACTAGGCGGCGCTTTTCAGTGGGTGCAAGTCCCACCCGACAGATCTGCCCGTCCGGTTCGACGAGCGGGATGTGGAAACGGAGTCACGGCTACACCACTAAGGCACCGCCAGACGAAAGAGGCGGAAACAGATATGTGCAGCCTAAAGTCATCGCGCCACATCCCGCCATTGCCTATCTTTCCTTCGCCAGTTTCTGGTCTCCGCCGTTCGCCAGAACAGGACGGTCATTATCTGAGAGGCGCGTCGTGCTACATTGGATGCAGTCTGTCTCGATCTTATTGGTATTTCGATGCGATCTCTTCGTTCCCGATTGTTGGCTCTTTGGATAATGCTGGTCGTGTCGGGAACAGCGACCGCCTACCTTCTTTTCGAGTCATTTCAGCAGACCTCAATTGCGCGCGTTGCGCGATCCGAAGAATTGGTGGGGCGGGCCTGCCGCGACATTGCCGACCGTTATCAATTCTTCGTCTCCGGACGGGGCGGCGCTCCCGTCGATGACCAGCTCAAGCAGCAGCTTGTAACGGTCGTCCAGGCTGCCGTGGCAAGTGCCACCGGCGTGGAGGGGGGAATATGGCAGGCTGATGCGGACTCGCTTGCATACGCGTTTCCCTCTTATGAGGGTACCGGGCCAAAGACCGACGTTCCGGCTGCCGAATTAAACACAATCCGCCAAGTGAATGCGGAAGCGTTGCAGTCCGGACGCCCCGTATCCATTCGCCAATCCGGGCGATCCCAGGTCCTTCTTGTGCACGCATGTCCGCTTCGCGGACCACTCCAGGGGGTGACTGGCTGGACCATGACGCGAACGTTTACGGCAGAGGGACCGGCCTACAATCAGTTGCTGGCCGGCCTGCTCGTTCTTGCTCTGACGATCTTTGGTTCTGCCATTTGGCTCGCTCGCCTGCTTTATTCGTGGTCGCGGAAGATCGCACTACTCGAGAACGCTCTGGGCGAGCGGGAGAGCGGCTCGGTCGATCTTCCGAAGCTTCCACGTACCGGTGAGCAGGAACTCGACCGCCTGGTGGATGCCGTGAACAGCACCGGTGAGCGCGTGTCGCTGGAACGACGACGCGCGACCGCGGCTGAACGTCTTGCGGCCGTCGGACGTCTGTCAGCCGGCCTCGCGCACGAGATCCGCAATCCGATCGCAGCAATGCGCCTGAAGGCAGAGAATGCTCTTGCATCGAGTGATACCTCGCGCAAGGACACCTCTCTCGAAGCTATCCTGCAGCAGGTAGCCCGCCTCGACGCCCTGTTGCGCGACCTCCTTGAAATGACCCAGGCGCGCGACCCCAAATTCGCGGATGTCGAGTTGCCCTCGTTCTTGCAACGTACCGTCGAAGCCCATCGGGAGCTGGCAGCAGGCAAAGGTCTCACGCTGAAAATCGGAACTCCGGAGCTACACAATCCGTTACCCCGTTTTGATCCCTCTCAAATGCAGCGGGCCTTGGACAACCTGATTCTCAACGCCATCCAAAACACCCCCGCCGGTGGGTCCATCCTTGTCGATGCCTCTCCCCGCGATGGCAATCTGCTGTTGCGCGTTGCGGACACGGGTCCGGGCGTGAGCGATGACATCCGGGACCGGCTGTTCGAACCGTTCGCAACCGCCCGGTCGGACGGGACAGGGCTTGGGCTTGCCATCGTCCGCGAAATCGCGCGCAATCATGGTGGGGACGTGCGCCTCGTGACCACCGGAGGCGGTGCAACCTTTGAGATTGAAGTACCATGGCGACCATCCTGATCATTGACGACGACGCGGCGTTGCGCGAGGGTCTTGCCGAGACGCTGACCGACCTTGGCCACACACCCCGAACGGCTTCCTCCGGGCGCGAGGGGCTGGCAGCTCTTTCGGGCGAAGTGGACGCTGTGCTTCTCGACCTGCGGATGCCTGGCGGAATCGATGGTATCGAGGCTCTCCGTCGGATTCGCTCGCATCGTGACGCGCCTCCAGTTGTGGTGTTGACGGCGTTTGCGAGCGCGGAGAATACGATCGAAGCCATGAGGCTCGGCGCGTTCGATCATCTCACCAAGCCGATCGGACGCGACGAACTGAAAGCCCTGTTGCAGCGGCTGCCATCTCGCACGGGGCCCGTAAGCAACGCGCCAGAAAGCAGCAACGGCACGCTGATCGGATCGAGCGAGGCGATGCGGCGCGTGCAGAAAGCGATCGGGCTTGCTGCGGACAGCAACGCGATCGTTCTCATCCTTGGCGAGACCGGCACGGGCAAGGAATTGGTGGCCCGTGCCTTGCACGATCACAGCCGGCGCAAGGAGAGCCCGTTCGTTGCGGTCAACTGCGCCGCTATCCCCGCGGACTTGCTCGAAAGCGAACTGTTCGGCCATGTGAAGGGCTCGTTCACGGGAGCGACCAGCGACCGCTCCGGCGCGTTCCGAGACGCCGAGAATGGGACGCTGTTTCTCGATGAGATCGGAGACATGCCGCTTGCGATGCAGGCAAAGATCCTCCGTGCTCTGCAAGAGCAGGTGATCACGCCCGTCGGCGGCAAACCGGTGCGAACCGCCGCGCGAATCATCGCGGCGACGAACCGGGACTTATCGAAGCTCGTGGCGACGAGCGAATTTCGCGAAGACCTATACTATAGACTCAACGTCGTGCCGATCGCGATTCCCCCCTTACGCGAGCGGCCGTCCGACATTGTTCCGCTGGCCGAGCGTTTCCTTGTCCTTTCGGCATCTTCCGGCCATTCGCAGAAACAGCTAAGTCCCGCCGCAGTTGAAAAGTTGTCCCGCCATGGCTGGCCCGGCAATGTGCGAGAACTTCGGAACGTGATCGAACGCGCCTGTGTGCTGACAAGGGGCGACGTCATCGACGCCGGCGATATCGATACGAGCGGCGAGCAAGTCCAGTCGCTATTGAACAGCGCCTTGCTGGAAGCGGACTTGCCGACCGCGGTGGCCATGCTCGAAGAGGCGATGATCCGGAAAGCGCTCGAGGCTTGCGGCGGTAACCGAACGGAAGCAGCTCGTCGCCTCAACATCAACCGCCAGCTTCTCTACACCAAGATGCAGCGCTACGGGCTGACGGATAGCGCGCTGTCAGAAAACCCGACACTCGCTGTCGGGAAAGACGACGCCTGAATACAGGCGCTCCCACTAACTCCTTCAAAATCAACGATCCACCTGTTGGCACGTCGCTTGCTGAACAGAAGCAAGGGCGATTTCGTCGTACATCCGAAGGAGTTTTCCGATGAAGACGACACGAACACGAATGCTGTTAAGCGCGTTTCTCGCCACGACGGCCGTTACGGCGGGCGCTGCGGCCTACTCACAGACCATTGGCCCCGTATGGGATTCTTCGCAGCTTCCCGAATCGCGCGGCACGGTGAGGCAGTACACGCTGACACCGCGCGGCGACGTGGATGGCCTAATCCTGAGCGACGGCACTGAAGTAAAACTGCGGCCGCATCTTACTGGACAGGTCGTCTTTGCCATCCGGCCGGGCGACCAGGTTTCGATTCGCGGATTGCGCGCACGCGCGATTCCGCTCATCGATGCAGTCTCGATCACCAATGTCGCGACGGGCAAGAGCGTCGTCGACAATGGCCCGCCGGGTGGACCGGATCGCGGCGGCTATGAGCAAGCCTATAGCGGCAGGATTGCCTCGACGTTGCATGACAAGCGCGGCGAAGTGAATGGAGAGCTGCTCGATGACGGCACCGTGCTTCGCCTTCCCCCACCGGAAGCAGAACGCCTGGAAGGCTGGCTGCGGCCGGGTCAGATGGTCTCCGTGCGCGGCGACGTTCTCGATACCGCGCTCGGCAAAGTGATCGACGTACGAGCAATCGGGAGTTCGCCGGAGCAGATGACCGAACTCGCGGGTCCTCGTCCGGCGCGAGGACCAAAGGGCGGCCCTGACCGGCTCGGCCCGCCGCCTCCCCCGCCGGGGTTAGCTCCACCCGCGCCCCCGCAGCCACGGGGCTAACCAGCACATTTCGCTTCAGCAGACCAAACAGGAGACAAACATGCACTGGATTGACCCCGCCAGCCTGCCGGAAGTTGCAGGCACCCTCGAACGCTTCGTTCTCAACCCGCATGGCGAAGTCGACGGCTTTGTCATGAACGGTCAAACGCAAACACCGATTCTCGTTCATACCCCTCCACACATGGAAGGCGAGCTAACCCGTAACACGGAGGCAGGCGACAAACTCCGGGTACGAGGGGTGCGGCCGCGTGGCGCCGATGTACTTGCCGCCGTCGCGGTGACCGAAGAGAGCGGCCGGCAGATCATCGATAAGGGTCCGGATCACGACCGCAAACATCCGAAGATCGAGCATCAAAAGATGCAGCTTGAGGGAACCGTCCGGCTCTCGCTGTTCGGTCCGAAAGGCGAACTTCGCGGCGCACTGCTGGCCGATGGCACCATCATTCGCATCGGTCCGAAGGAGGCCGAACACCTCACCAAGCTTCTCACACCGGGCACCAAGATCGCTGTGAGCGGCGACGGTGTAGAAAACCAACACGGTCGCGTCGTCCAAGCGAAAGAAATCGGAAGCGAAATGGACGACCTCCGCCCCATCAAGGCATCGAACCACAAAGCCAAGCCAGGGCCCAAGCATGACCACGAGGCGCGCACTTAAGACCAGCCGACGTTGGCGGGAGAGGAAGAAGGCAATCGAGTCGAGCTAGAATCGCGATGCCACAAAGAGAAGACCAGAGAATAGCCGGCCGCGCGCTCGATGCCGCCAATTTCTTCCTCGCCGACGTGCGCGACGGGCTGGGGCCCTATCTTGCCATCTATCTCCTGACCGAACAGAAATGGGACGAAGCCCGCATCGGCATCGTCATGTCGGTTGCGGCGATCGCAGGCATCGTTGTGCAAACGCCGGCCGGCGCACTGGTCGACGCTACAAAATCGAAGCGCATGGTGATGGTCGGCGCGGCGATCCTCGTCACCGCGGCGTCGCTCTTGCTGCCGTTGTTCCCGAGCTTCTGGCCGGTTGCGATCTCGCAAGGCATCGCGCACGCAGCCGGCGTGATTTTCCCGCCGGCGATTGCGGCGGTATCGCTCGGTCTGGTCGGTCACCGTGCCTTCACCGCTCGGATCGGGCGCAACGAGACCTTCAACCATGCGGGCAATGCCACAGCTGCCGCGATCGCCGGCGGTTCGGCCTATATGTTTGGCCCTACTGTCGTGTTCTATCTTCTGGCTGTGACGTCACTCGCGAGCCTCGTCAGTGTCCTTGCCGTTCCGGAAACCGCCATCGATCATGATCTCGCGCGCGGCCTGCATGACGCTGAGCAAGGGACCGGGCGGGAACGAGACCAGCCGACCGGACTGAGTATCCTCCCGACCTGCCGGCCGCTGCTGATCTTCGCGGTCTGCGTGACACTGTTTCACCTGTCGAATGCGGCGATGCTGCCGCTGGTCGGACAAAAGCTCGCGCTGCGGGACGGGCATCTCGGCACCAGCTTGATGTCGGCCTGCATCATTGCCGCGCAAATCGTGATGGTGCCGATGGCCATGCTGGTCGGGACCAAAGCGGACAGTTGGGGGCACAAGCGTTTTTTTCTTGCGGCGCTGCTCATCCTTCCCATTCGCGGTGCGCTCTATACCTTGTCCGATAATGCCGCATGGCTGGTGGGCGTCCAGCTTCTCGACGGTATCGGCGCTGGAATCTTTGGCGCTATCTTTCCCGTGATAGTCGCCGATCTCATGCGCAACACCGGCCGCTTCAATGTCGCGCAGGGCGCCGTCATCACCGCGCAAAGCATCGGTGCTGCGCTTTCGACGACGCTGGCGGGACTGGTCGTCGTCGAGGCGGGCTACAGCGCAGCTTTCCTCACGCTCGGCGTGGTCGCAGCCCTTGGAGCAGTCGTCTGCTTCTTCGCACTTCCGGAAACCTGCGCCTATTCCGATCACGGCTCGCGCCGTTGGCGTCAGACGGCGCAGCCGGCTTCGGGTATCGCTGCTGGATAGAACCGCTCGTCCTTGGAGAATCATTTGCCGACCACACCGCACGAAGCCACCCTCGCCTGGAGTATCATTGCGCTAGCCACCGCAGGGGTCATCGCCCGGCCCTTTCGCCTGCCCGAGGCGATCTGGGCGCTGGCCGGAGCCGCCGTGCTTATGCTGTTTGGCCTGCTGCCGTGGAGCGATGCGCTCAACGGCATGCGCAAGGGCATCGACGTCTATCTCTTCCTCACCGGCATGATGCTGATTGCCGAGTTGGCGCGGCGCGAGGGCCTGTTCGACTACCTCGCGGCGTTCGCGGTCGAACATGCGCGCGGCTCGCCGCAGCGGCTGTTTCTATTGGTCTATCTCGTCGGCACGCTTGTGACCGTTCTCCTGTCCAATGACGCAACCGCGATTGTGCTGACGCCGGCGGTCTATGCCGCGACCCGCGCCGCCGGCGCCACGCCTCTGCCCTATCTTTTCGTCTGCGCCTTCATCGCCAATGCCGCGAGTTTCGTGCTGCCGATCTCGAACCCCGCCAATCTCGTCGTGTTCGGCGAGCGCATGCCGCATCTTATCGAATGGCTGCGGCAGTTCGCCCTGCCTTCGGTGGCATCGATCGTTGTTACCTATGTCGTTCTGCGCCTGACGCAGAGCCGCGCGCTGAAAGCGGAAACCATCGAACGCCGCGTGCCCAAGCCCAAGCTGAGCCGGGGCGGCAAGCTGACCGCCTATGGCGTCGGCGCGGTCGCAATCGTGTTGCTGACCGCCTCCGCGCTTGACGTTCAACTGGGATTGCCAACCTTCGTCTGCGGCGTAGTCACGGCTGGCGCCGTGCTCATCCTGAGCCGCCAATCGCCGTGGCCTGTCGTGAGAGGCGTGTCCTGGAGTGTATTGCCGCTGGTTGCAGGTCTCTTCGTCATGGTGGAAGCCCTCACCCGCATCGGCGCCATCGGCCATTTGAGCGAGATGCTTCACGGCGCGGTGGCGCAATCCGTTCCCGGGACGGCATGGGCGACGGGCATCATCACGGCAGTCGCCGACAACATCGCCAACAATCTGCCGGTTGGCCTGGTCGCGGGCTCGGTGGCGGCCAGCGATCACCTTCCGCCGCCGGTCATCGGCGCAATGCTGATCGGCGTCGATCTTGGGCCGAACCTGTCGGTCACGGGCTCGCTCGCAACCATCCTCTGGCTGGTGGCGCTGCGCCGCGACAAGATCGAGGTCAGCGCCTGGCACTTCCTCAAGCTCGGGCTGCTGGTGACGCCGCCAGCGCTCGTCGCGGCCCTCGCGCTTGCGATCAGGTGAGCGGCTGAGACTGGGCCGGCCTGCCTACTCCATCGAGTTACGTCGTTTTCAGGCGTCCCCGCATCACGAAAAGTCCGGCGAGCGCAAGGGCGGTAAACGCGGCGCCTGCAAGAAACGTCCACATCGGGCCCGCCACGTCCCACAACACGCCCGCAATGATGCTTGCCGCCAAGGTGGCGAGCCCGCCGAGAAGGTTGAACATGCCATAAGCTGTGCCGCGTAGTTCAGCCGGCGCTGCATCGGCGACAAGCGTGGCAAGGAGCCCTTGGGTAAAGCCCATGTGCAAGCCCCACAGGATGACACCGAACGTTATACTTGCAATCCCGGCGGCAACGCCCAGCGTCAAGTCGGCCACGATCAGCAAGGCAAGACCAATGACCAGCACGGTGATACGATCAATCCTGTCGGACAGAACGCCCGCAGGATAAGCCGCGAGAGCATAAACCACGTTCATCACGACCAGGCCCGTAGCCGAGTGCAGCAAGAAATTTGCGCTTGCCGAGCCAGTCGGACAACGCGCCGGAAAAGATCCTGGTGATCGATGCTGTCGCTTCCGCGACGCCTTCAATCACGCCGACTGTGAGCATCGAGGTGCCGAGCACGGTCACGAGATACACGGGCAGCAATGCGTGAATCATCTCCGACGAGACGTCCATGAGCATCGACACGAAGCCCAGAACCCATAGTCCGGCGGGAACGTCTTTAAGACTGTAAAATGTCTTGGAGCCGGAGCTGGTGGAGGTGTCCTTTTTCATTTCAATGAGACGATCTCAAACGTGATCGCTGCCGTCTCGGTCCGGTCGATGCGGAAACCCGCCGCTTCGATCATGGTGCCGATGCTGAGCAACAAACTTTTCTGGTATGAGGCGGCGCACCGGACTCCGCACTGGTATCCGGTCAAGTTTCCCCTCCTCTCGGAGCCGCTTGTAAAGGCTCGACGGCTTCTCCGAAATCGGCCGCGCACCTGTATACTCCTCTTGTGACTGCGCAGGGTGTTACGCACGTCGGGTTGTAAGCGCATGAAGCAAATATCCTGCCGGAAATGAGGCGATACCAAGAACAGCGCTCCACCAATCGAGGTAGTGCCCAACACTATGATCCCGATCGCCACCGGCGCCGTCTCACACGTCTCGCTATTTCTTGAATTTGACCTGGCCAGACTTGCCCTCGGCCGTCTTGATCGTGAGCGTGATCGTCGCGTCGGACGGAATCGGTCGCTTCGCGTCGCCCTGCAAACTATTCTCACCTGACGGCGTCAGCGTCAGCGGCTCGCGACTGGCGCCGCTCACAATGAGCACCGCGGCCGTGTAGCCCTTTGTCGACACCGGATTTGGTTTGAAGGGTTCAAAGACGTTGATGGTGACGGTGCTGCCTGAGGTCAGAAGTTCGGCATCGATGCCGGCCACGTCGAGCATCAGCCCGCCGTTCGGCCCCTTTTCGTATTCCTCGGCAAAGGTCGGCGAAGCCATAAAGAGAGCCGCGAGGACTACCAACACGTATCTCATGATCATCCTCCTTGTTTGGCGTCGACAACAGCAGCGATGTTCGACCGGCTCTCGCGCCTGAACAGGACATAGAGAGCGGGCAAAACCAGCAATGTGAGGACCGTCGACGAAATGACTCCACCGATAACCACGGTGGCCAAAGGTCTCTGTACCTCGGCGCCGGCGCCGGTCGCAATCGCCATCGGAATAAAGCCCAGCGACGCCACGAGCGCGGTCATCAGCACCGGCCTCAGCCGGGTCAGCGCACCTTCCCGGACCGCATCGACGAGGGGAAGTCCCTCTCCGCGGAGTTTTTCGATGAACGTGATAATGACCAGCCCGTTGAGCACGGCTACGCCGGAGAGCGCGATGAAGCCGATGGCGGCGCTGATGGAGAGCGGGATTCCCCGCAGGAGAAGCGCCGCCAAGCGGCACGCCGCTGAACACCAGCAGCGCATCAGGTATCGACCCGAGGCTGATGAAGAGCAACAGGAAAATCAGAAACAGCGCGAGCGGAACGACGACCGTCAGCCGCTGCGTCGCCGAGACAAGTTGCTCGAACTGGCCGCCCCATCCGATCCAGTAGCCGGCCGGTAGTTTCACCTTGCCCATGACCTGATTCTGTGCATCGGCGATGAACGAGCTGAGATCACGGCCCCTCACATTTGCGGTCACGACGATTCGCCGTTTGCCGTCTTCGCGACTGATCAGATTGGGACCCGGCGCCAGATCGATCTGGGCGAGTTCCGAGAGAGGTACATAACGGATTTGGGCGAGCGGTGAATTGCCCCACAATGCGGGTGTCGTCTTGGCCTGGTTTTCGACGGGCGGCAGCGGCACCGGCAGCGACCTGATGGCTTGAACGTCCGAGCGCAGATGCTCGGGAAGCCGGACCACGATATCGAAGCGGCGATCGCCCTCAAACACCCGGCCGGCGCTCTTGCCGCCGACCGCGATTTCCACCAGGGTTTGAACGTCACCGACGCTGATCCCGTAGCGCGACAGAGCTTGACGGTTCAGTTTGGCGGTGAGGACGGGCAATCCCGCGGCCTGCTCGGTTTTGACATCCGCGGCTCCTCGCACCTTCTGCAGGATCGCCTGGACCCGCGCCGCGGACTGGATAAGCACCTCCAGATCGTCGCCGAATAGCTTGACGGCAACATCGCTTCGGACCCCCGAGATAAGTTCGTTCATGCGTTGCTGGATCGGCTGCGAGAACCCATAGGCGTTCCCGGGGACGTCTTCCGCCGCCTCCTGGATCTCCGCAACGACGGCGGCCTTCGGCTTGTCAGGATCGGGCCACTTCTGCCTCGGCTTCAGCATGATGTAATTATCCGAGGTCCACTGCGGCATCGGGTCGGTCGCAATCTCCGCCGTACCGGTGCGCGCGAATACCTCCTTGACTTCAGGCACCTTGAGCAGTCGCTTCTCCAGCATCGCCTCCATCGCCACAGATTGCGTGAGGCCGGTGCCGGGGATGCGGACCACCTCCGTCGACGCATCCCCTTCGTCGAGGTTGGGAATAAACTCACCGCCCATGCGGGTCGCCGCGATACCGCAGACGGCAACCAGCAGCGCCGCGATCACCGCGACGCCGAACCGGTTGCGGATCGAGGCAGCGAGCAGCGGCGCGTAGATTCGGTGGGCAGCGCGCATAAAGAAATTTTGATGTTCGGAAACATTGCCAGTAACCAGCAGAGCCACGGCTGCCGGCACAAATGTCATCGACAAAATGCTGGCGCCGGTCAGCGTCATCAGCACCGTCAAGGCCATCGGCGTGAACATCTTTCCTTCGACGCCGGTGAGCGTCAGGATTGGCAGATAGACGACTGCAATAATGAACGTTCCAAACAGGCTGGGGCGGATGACCTCGCGTGAGCCCGCGAGAATGGTCTCAAAACGCTCCTGACGGGTGAGGACGCGGCCAAGCCGGCGCTGTTCCGCCGCCAGCAGGCGCAGGCAATTCTCGACGATGATCACGGCGCCATCGATGATGATGCCGAAGTCGATGGCGCCGAGGCTCATGAGGTTGGCGCTGACCTTGTTCTCCACCATGCCGGTGATGGCGAATAGCATGGACAGCGGTATGACGCATGCCGTTGCAACCGCAGCCTTGAAGTTTCCAAGCGTCAGGAACAGCACGACGATCACCAACAGCGCGCCTTCGAAGAGATTCTTCTGGACCGTTGCAATCGTCGCCTCGACGAGATCCGCCCTATCGTAGACGGTGCGTGCTATCACGCCGTCCGGCAACGAACGCGCGATCTCCTCGAGCTTGGCGGCCACGCGCTGCGCCACGGTGCGGCTGTTTTCGCCGATCAGCAGCATTGCGGTACCCAGCACGACCTCCCTCCCGTTCAGCGTCGCAGCGCCGGTGCGTAGGTCCGTGCCTTCCCTGACGTCAGCGACGTCCGATACCCGCACCGGAATGCCGTTTCGCGATCCGATCACGATTTCTTTGATCTCATCGATGTTGGCGACCTGTCCCGGCGTGCGCACGAGATACTGCTCGCCGTTCCGCTCGATGTAGCCGGCGCCGACGTTCGCATTGTTCGCCGCCAGCGCTGCCATGACGTCGCGGAAGCTGAGCTTATAGGCCATCAGTTGCGCGGGGTCGGGCAGCACGTGAAACTGCTTTTCGAATCCGCCGACGGTGTTGACCTCGTTCACGCCGGGAACGGTCCGCAACTGCGGCCTGATGATCCAGTCCTGGATCGTGCGCAAGTCGCTCTCGGTGTAGGCCTCCCCACTGGTCTTGCGGGCCTCGGGTTTGGCTTCGACCGTGAACATATAGATTTCGCCGAGCCCAGTGGACGCCGGTCCCATCGCCGTCTCGATGCCTGAAGGCAACTGATCCCTGACCTGTTGAATCCGCTCGTTGACCAACTGTCTTGCGAAATAGATATCGGTGCCGTCCTTGAAGATCACCGTGACCTGGCTGAGGCCGTAGCGCGATAGCGACCGTGTGCTCTCCAGGTTCGGCAGCCCTCCCATGGCGGTCTCGATGGGAAACGTAATGCGCTGCTCGACCTCCAGTGGCGAGTAGCCGGAGGCCCGGCTGTTGATCTGAACCTGAACGTTGGTGATGTCGGGAACCGCATCGATCGGCAGGCGCGCAAAGTTCAATCCACCAAAGGCTGCCATGGCGAGAACGCCGATCATCACCAGCCAGCGCTGCCGGATGGCGAAGGAAAGAATGCCGTCAATCATTGTCTGCTCCTCCTTTCGCCAGCTCTGCCTTTACGATGAAACTGTTCTTTGCCGCGTACACATCGCCTTCCAGCACCCCGAATGTGATTTCCACAGACTCCGGATCGCGCTCGCCGATCTCCACGTCGCGAGCCTCGAACTTCTCGCCGTTGCGGACAAAGACGACAGTGCGGTTCTCAAGGGTCTGCAGCGCCGAGGACTTCACCGCGACCGCGACCGGCTTGGCCGACAGCGTCAGCCGGCCGGTGATGAAAAGGCCGGGTCGCAGGCGTTGCCCTGAATTCGGCACCACCGCTCGTGCAAGCGCACTCTGGGTGTCGCTGCTGCCGACCGGCGAAAGGTACGACACCTTGGCCTCGATCGTCGGCCCGCCGTCAGCGGGATCGATGAGAACCTGATCGCCGACGTGGACCCGCGTCAGGTCGCGCCGGTAGACCGAGAAATCGACCCATACCGTCGACAAATCCGCTATCACGAACGCCGGCTTCTGTTCCGAGACGTATTCGCCGAGGGTCGTCTGACGGTCGATGACCGTGCCCGCGAGCGCGGCCTTCAACTCATACGGCGTCAGGCTCTGATTGCTTTCGACGACGGCAAGAACGTCGCCCTTTTGGACGTGGTCGCCGATCCGTTTGCGAACTTCGCGCACGATGCCCGGAAAGCGGGGCGTGACCTGAACCAGCGATTCCTGATTGGGCTGGACCATTCCATTCAGCAGCAGGCTATCGCGCAGGACGCCCGGCGCGGCCTTCGCAAGTTCAATCTCGGCGGCCGCGACTTTGGCGTCGCTCAACACGACGCTGTCCGAGCGCTCTTCCTTTTCGGCTTTCTCGGTCGGGGTCGTTTTCGTGGTCGCCGGCGTCAACATCCGGTAGCCGCCATAGACCAGCACCGCGGCGACCAGCACGAAGGCAAAATACCGGATCAATGCTCGAATCATCTTGAACTCTCGCGGGTGAGCGAAAACGGGTTACCGACAAGACCTTCAATCGTGGCAATGGCGATGTGGAAATTCTGCAACGCTTCCTGCTCCCGGAGCAGCGCCTGCAGTACCGAACCTCGAACATCCAGGAGTTCGAGCAACGTGAATCGGCCTTGCAGATAGCCGCTCTGGATGGTTTCCGCGGCGCTGCGTGCATTCGGAATGACCGATGACCTCAGCAGCTTCAACTCGGCGAGCGCGCCATTCAGCGCATCGTAGGCGCGGCCCGCCATGCTGATCAGGACCAGTTTGTTGATCGCGCGCTCGGCGCCTGTCTTTGCCAGCATTTCCTCGGCCGCGATAATGTTTCCGGTATTCTGATCGAAGACTGGAAGCGGAATCGAAACGCCGAGCCGCACAGCGTTATCGTTGGTGTCATCGAAGTGCCGCCAACCTGCGGAGAGGTGAACGTCGGGGATCGGCTTAAGCCGTGCCAGGATGAGTTCGGCATTACGTTGCGCCGTCACGGCGGTCCAGCGCATCAATTGCGGGTTAGCCTCGATAGCCTGGATAACCGACTGGAATGGTGGCGGCTGACCTACGCTGGCCAGCCGGCCAACGGCTTCGCCGAACCGAGGACTGCTATCGCCCATCAGGATCGCGAGGTCGCGCCGCGCCGTGGCCAGTTGCGTCTTCGCGCGCTCGCGATCGACGCGGAACAGGTCGGCCGCTACCTGCGCCCGCAATGTTTCAGCCGGAGAGGAGGCGCCCTCCTGCACGCGCTTTTGTAAGAGCGGAATCAACTGATCGAGGCTCGAAATCTGCTCGTCGAAGATTTCAATCCGGCGCTGAGCGCTCACGACTGTGATGAAAGCGATGGCCGTTTCTGACAGCACTTCCAGCCGGGTTGCACGGCGCTGCCAATCCGCGGTGCCGATGCCCGCTTCGCCGGCCGCCAGACGCGCCTCTCGTTTGCCGCCGAGTTCGACGAGTTGACTGAGCTGCAGGTTCGTCTCGGCCGAGCGTAGCCCTTTGTAGGGTCCAGAGCCGAGCGCGTTGTCGAGTTCGAAGGAAAGATCGGGATTAGGAAGCGCGCCAGCCTGAACCTTCAAGCCGGTCGCAATGCCGATATCGCGCTCTGCCGCCGGGAGGCGCGGATTTGCGGCCAAGGCGCGCTGCAGCGCATGCGCCAGCGAAATCGATCGTGGCGCCCTCTCAGCGGCTTGGACTGGAATTGTGATGGCAAGCCATGCGCATGTCAGGCGCAAAGCCACTCCGAGCAAATGCATCGATACAACCGGAAAAGCGGAAAGACAGCGAAGCGGCTCGGCCGCTCGTGGCAACGATTTTCAGATCAGATGTTTGGGGGGCGGCGTATCAAGCCCAGGGTGGTCTTCAAAGAGAAACACCGGCGCGTCGAAAGACAACTTAACCGGCTCGGCTGAAGGCTCGGCGACGAGTGCAGGCGCAGGCACAAGAACTGGAACGCAGGTGTAACAGTGTTCAACTACCTCAGGCGCCTTCTTTGAGCCTTCGTCAGATTTTTGCGTCACCACACTCGCATCAAGCGAGCCCGCGGTGGCCAGCGTTTCCTCTGCACAAGAAATCTCACCGCCAAACCCAACAATGACATATGCCGCGACAAGCAAAGCCCTCAGCACGCGGCGAAAAGCTGCCGCGCAGCGACGTCTATGGTGGGTTGCTCGCCTCATCAGGGTCAGCAATATCAAACTTTGGCATGCAAAACCATGACGACTTGGTTCGAAGGGCCGATTCTTGCGCCTCACCGCCGCGTCTTTCCGACTCGGATTGGCGTGAGTGGCGGTCCGCGAGCGCCAGTCCGACCTCTTATGGAAACGATCGCTGTTCCTAAACAGGCTTCCAACCCCCTCGTCAGTGCCAACCTATCTGCCGACGATTTTCCTCCAGTTCTGCTTACTCACTCGAATGAGATAAAGCTGGAGTTTCTGTCCGGGCGCGCATATCGCGCCGTAAAATAAGAAAAAACTGGCGGACCACGGCCGACGAAGATGGGCACTATTGTTTCGCCGTGGCGCTATGATGCCTCACCCCGCGATGCGCTCCAATTGGCAGATCTGCGATGCTCTGCGATCCAGCGCGACGCATCGTGGATACCCCAATATCGCGGGGTGGTCCGGTTGACCCCTCAATAACGGCCATCCCGAGCAGGTTCCCGGACAGACGAGGAGGGGCCATTACCGGACATTCACCATGTTCGAGGACCCCTGTAGTCCACTGCTACTTTAGGTGGCAAATTCACCGCCGCGCACAAATCTAATGTGGGTCGTGACAGCGAGGGGTCTTATGTTCCGGCGAGTACGTCGAGTTGTTTTCATCGCAATTTTGCTGCTCGTGTCGGGAACTGCCTTTTTGCACCCCACCGCAGGACAGGGCAGCAGCTCACTTGAAGGAACATGGGAGGGTAAGCTTGAGGTCGTTTATGACAGTTCGAGCAATGACCCTGAGTCCGACAAACGGGTTAAGGCCGCATATGCGAAATCGCCGTTTAGGATAAGCATCAATGGACAGCGGGCTAGCGTCTATTTTGGCGACGAAGTGGTTAAACCAGGCTTGTTCCAAATTCAGGCCTATATGACCAACGCCGTGATATTTGCCTCAAGCGCAGGAGAGGATCACGATGGAAGGTGGGTCGAAACTTGGAATTTTACGGTCACTGAGAAAAATTCCGAAACGATTATCGCTTGCCTCTCGCGTGTAGTGAACAATCTTGATCGCGCCGAAACGAAGGATGGTGGCAAGTTCGGTCTGCTTGCGGCCGGAGAATTCCACCGGACGTCTAACTAGCCAAGGGCTCCGCCCTTGATATCCCTGCGCCTGAGCCTGACGAGGGGCCATGGATGATCGCGGAAAATCAAGGGAGAGCTATGGTCGAGTGTCAGAAATAACCGCTACGATCCCGTTGCTTGCACTGCAACTGGGAGGCGGCCTTGAACTCCTTCTACGAGCACCACGAGGACAGCATCCATTGGCATTATCGTTGTTTCGACCGCATTCTGCTGAATGGGCTGATTCAACCGTTCCCGCAGCCGGAGCGGGTCGTCGGCCTTTTCAACACCTATCGCCAGCTATACCCGGTGACGCGCAACACGCTGCGCGACATCGCCGACCAATTTCAGCGCTGGGTGACGGAGCGAGCCGAAAAGCGCGGCTTTCCCTCAACGGAGGCTATCGACGCGTTCGTTTCGGACGCTGACTATAGGCCTTTGAGGACGGCACGGCGCGCAGCATCTTCGGGCAACTTGTTTGCCTTCACCCCTTGCGGCTGATGACACTTTAGGAAAAGCTGGCGGCATGATCAAGGCCCGTGCGGTGCCCGTGCCGTCCGACAGCGTGCTGGCGCCGCTCTATGTGGGCGCGGACCTGCTGGATGCGTTCGCGATTCACCTGCCGTCGGGGGCGAGCGACGATCTCGAAGTGCTGGCGCGCGCCCTGTTCGAACGGCAGGCGGGGTGGATTCGCGCGCTGACCTGGGTGCGCGATGCGGTGATGGCGACGGTCGGCGTCAAATCGTCTCGCGCGATCGGTGCTGCCGCGGCGGCGCGGGGGTCGGTGATCGGCTACTTTCCGCTGCTGTCGAAGAGTGCGGGGGAGTTGGTGGTGGGCGAGGACGACCGGCATCTCGACTTCCGAGTCGCGATCCTGCTGCGCACGGGCGCGGCGGGCGGGCGGGAGCTAGTCGTGGTGACAGTGGTGCATTGCCATAACCGGCTGGGGCGGACGTACCTGGCGGTGATCGCGCCATTCCACCGCACGATCCTGCGGGCGAATTTGGAACGGGCGGTAAGGGTGATGCAGGGCTAGATCGGTTCGACGGGGATGCCGAGGATTGGCGCGGCTTCCGCCACCCTCTTATCGAGCTTGATTAGGCAAAGCTGCATTGAGCAGCGACAGCAAGGTGTAGGGCATCGCCCGAACGAACTATGGGGACATCATTCGTCGGGGGACAAGGGAGATATCTACGACGGACCAGCGGTTTTTTTGCGCGTGTTGCGGAGTAAAGTTGGGCATAGAACCTATCCTCGTCCGCCCACACCCCATCAAAGGCGTATTGCATGGAGAAATCCGCAAGGTCCCCCCGAACGACCACTGCAATCACGATACGACCAATGAACGAGAGGGACGTACCGGAGTTGCTTCGGCTTATGCGTGCGATCGTCAGCTTTGAGCGTGGTCAGAACTTCAGCTTGGACAAAGCGGAGCTCCTTCGCCGTGGCTTCGGCAAGCGGCCCGAGTTTGGCGCTTACGTCGCAGACGCAGGTACAGGGTCACTCGCCGGAATGGCGGTTCACTACGAAATCCCGTTCATGCATACACTGCAACCTCTTCTGATGCTGAAGTGGCTCTATGTTGATCCCGAGTGCCGAGGTGGGCGCGTCGGCCAAAGGCTCATGCGGCAAATGGCCGTGCACGCCCGTGCGACAGGGCACGAGCGCTTCTGCTGGTTCGTGCTGAATGACAACGTATTGGCACAGTCATTTTACCGCGGTCTCGGCGCAACGGAGGACCCCGAGTGGCGGCGGTGGATCATGCCTGCCAACGCTTTAAACCGACTCGTGGACGGCGATGAATGATCATCTCCTGCCAGCTGAGCATGCCCAGCGCACGACGGCTCTGCACCTTGTCCATTGACGAGCATCGAGATGACCGCGACATCGGAAAACTGCCCCCATGGGCGCAGCGTTAATTCGCAGGGGGGCGCATATTCTCGGGTTCTACCGCGCGCCGGACCGTAACATCATAGCACTACGGCGAAGCAATAGTGCCCATCTTCATCGGCCGTGGCGCGCCATTTACGCCAGAGCACGCTGTGTTGGTCGCCCGGTATCCAGCTGCGCGCCAGCGCACGCTATGACGGTCGCCCGGTATCCAGCTGAGCGAAGGTCGGCGTCTCGTCCTCGCCGATCCCACGCAAACCTTCGCCAAATTGCGATCGGACAAAAACGAGACCAAGCATCACCAGAGCAGCGCCCGCGCATGCTTGTTGCAGTCGATATGCCGAGTCTTTGGTAACCGCACGTGGCGTTACGCATCGCAAAGTCGATCGAGGCCACGACGCAGGAGCTGCTGTGGTTGTGCCGGTTGTTCGCAGATCGGACACAGGAGGGCGACAAGCAAACGGGTCTCGGTCGAACGCGATGTCTGGTATTGTGGAAAGCGGACAAGAGAGCAGACATGTCAAAATCGACGCAAACGACCTAAAGCGGCCACTTGCAATTAAAGACCATTTGGTCTATGTATCAGCAATGCGCCACCAAACCCCAGTGCAGTTGCCCCGTGGCCGTCCCCGAAGTTTCGACACGGAAGCCGCTGTCGAACGCGCGATGGGTGTGTTCTGGTCGCGCGGCTATCACGCCACGGCGCTACCGGACCTTCTTCGTGCGACGAAGCTCTCGCGTGGCAGCCTCTACGCCGCTTTCGGTGACAAGCACTCGCTCTTCTTGCGTGCGCTTGATCGCTACGTTGCCAATGCCCTGACACGGATGGATATCGAACTCGACCCCCGCAGAGAGCCGGTCGACGGCCTGCGGGCCTACCTTGCCGGCTACGTTGACCGCACGAGCGGTGCTAATGGTCGGCGCGGATGCCTGCTGGTGGCCACAGCCATGGAACTGGCTGGCCATGATGCTGAAGTTGATCGTCGCATCGGGAGCTTTTTCAAAGCCATGGAGGCTAGGGTGGCTGATGCACTTTCCCGTGCGAAGGCGGCGGGCAAGTTGGCCGATGGTGTTGAGCCTTCAAGTGCCGCCCGAATTCTCGTCTGTTTCGTCGAGGGGCTGCGAGTGGTCGGTAAAACGGCACCGACACGGATCACGTCGCAAGCCACCGTTGACGCTCTTCTCGACCGCTTCATTAGGTAGACAACCCATGGACGCCTCCCCTTTTAGCGCGTCTATATCTAGACCGAATGGTCTTGAAACGAAGGAATGCCATGTCTGCCATCCAGATCGTCTGCGCGGTGGCCGTCCCCTTGCTCTGGGGTTATCAGTTCGTGGCCATCAAAGTGGGCGTTATGGAGTTTCCGCCTCTCTTCTTCCTCGCACTGCGCTTCCTGGCCATCGCGCTGCTGCTTATTCCGTTCGTCAAAAGGCCGACCCGTCAACAGTTCGGCCCTATCGCAGCTATTTCGGTTTTCCTTGGTGGACTAAACTTCGGGCTCTTCTATGTTGGCCTTGGGCTCGGCTCGGGAAGCATGTCGGCCGTCGCATATCAACTCGCCACGCCCTTCACCGTCCTGTTAGC
>WNFC01002006.1_pt1 | contig 21796 bp, 21 predicted proteins | sample 5400541 | NCBI WGS metagenome assembly WNFC01 (sample SAMN13153342, study PRJNA577476) | soil metagenome | isolation source: 120 cm saprolite under Douglas fir tree site 2 hole 2 replicate 1 | place: USA:California | collected 2015-04-18
AAGGTGTTGAAGTCCGGCTTGGTCCGGGCGACCGGGAGCGGCTGGAAGCGGTGATCGGCTCGGGGAACAGCCCGCAGAAACACGTGTGGCGGGCGCGGATTGTGCTGCTGAGCGCCGATGGGGTCGGCACGATGGCGATCCAGCGGCACACCGGCAAAGGCAAGCCGACGATCTGGCGCTGGCAGGCCCGGTTCATGGCCGAGGGGGTTGACGGCTTGTTGCACGAAGCCACCCGGCCGGCCGGCAAACCGCCGCTGACGGCGGAGGTGATCGAGCGAGTTGTCGAGATGACGCTCGCCGAACCGCCGGGCGAGAGGACGCACTGGACCGGCCGGGCGATGGCGAAGGCCGCCGGGGTCAGCCATCGCAGCGTGCAGCGGATCTGGGCGGCGCATGGCCTGAAGCCGCACCGGGTGCGCCCCTTCAAGCTGTCGAACGACCCGAAGTTTGCCGCCAAAGTGCAGGATGTCGTCGGCCTCTATGTCGACCCGCCCGAGCACGCGCTGGTGCTGTCGGTCGATGAGAAGTCGCAGATCCAGGCGCTCGACCGCACCCAGCCGGGGCTGCCGATGAAACGGGGCCGCTGCGGGACGATGACGCACGACTACAAGCGCCACGGTACGACGACATTGTTCGCCGCCCTCGATGTCCTCGATGGCAAGGTCATCGGACAGTGCATGGCGCGCCACCGCCATCAGGAGTTCATCCGCTTCCTCAACAAGATCAACCGCGAGACCCCGGCCGGGCGGGAGCTCCATCTGATTGTTGACAATTACGCGACGCACAAGCATCCCAAGGTCCGCGCCTGGCTTGAACGGCACAAGCGGTTCCATTTCCACTTCACCCCGACCTCGGCCTCCTGGCTCAACGCCGTCGAGGGCCTGTTTGCCAAACTGACCAGACAGCGGCTTAAGCACGGGGTCTTCAAAGGCATCGTCGATCTCCAGGCCGCTATCAACCGGTTCCTCGCCGAGACCAATGAGAACCCAAAGCCTTTCACCTGGACTGCCGACCCCGATGCGATCATCGAAAAGGTCCGACGCGGGAAACAGGTGTTAGAGTCGATCCACTAGCGGCCGGCAGCGAGGGTGGCGGAGCGTCCGCCGATGTCGGCGCATCCGGTGTACCGCCGATCGGCTCTGGGCTGAGGAGCGCGGTCTTCGCCACAGACCGGCAGGCGCACCCGCGCCTGCCGGTCGACATCGAGCAGCCGAAAGCTGCCCGACCGCAGATCGCCCGTGCGACGATCGGGATCGATGACGGCCTGGGGCGATTCTGCGAGCCGCAAGGTCCTCCGCAGGAAAAATCGGGCCGACCATCCGCCGGAAACACATGCCGGGGGATACGAGCCATCGCCACGGCCCCGTCCGGCAGCCGATGCGCGCAGCGCCGGGGGACGGAAAACGCAAGCTGCGGAAATCGAGCAAACCTGTTCTGCCCGCAGCAAATGCGTGCAAGAGCGGCCGGCCGCGGCGGCGTATACCGCTGATTGCCGAATCCCGAATCTACATGCCCAACATGGTGAAACGATGCACCTACCGCAAAAGGATCGCCGCGAGGATACGCAGTCGATGCGCCGCTCCGACCCGCCGACCTCAGGGGGTCAGTCGGCGCGCTCTACGATCGCGGACTTGAGCAACGGCAACATTTCCCTGTCCTGCCAACAGCGGGTTGGCCGGAACCGGCAGCCGCAGCGCCTTGGAGCTTTCAAACATTGCTCAGAGGAGCACAGGCAAATGGAGACGATCGGTTTCCGTAGTCCCAGCCCACCTGCGCCGCGCGCCGGCTGGGGCACTCCGGGCATCGACATCGCCATGAGCCGCGACCCAGACCTGGTCGACAGCGACTTTCCGGCGACGTTGCTGGCGATGGCCGGCCACGATTTGCGCCAGCCCTTGCAGCTGATCACCAGCGCGCACGATGTCCTCGCGCGGATCCTCCACAGCGACGAGCAGCGGGAAGAGCTGGCGCGGGCCGAGGATGCCACTACACGACTGGCCAGCATGCTGGGCCAGCTCGTCGAGGCTCTGCAACTGCACGAGCGCTCGGGCGATCACCTCCATGTCCCGGTGCGGCTCCGTCCCATTCTCGAGAGTCTGGCGGCCGAGTTCGCCAGATCAGCGCGGCTGAAAGGGATCACGTTTCGCCTCGCTTCGGTGCGCGGTGCGGCTGTCAGTCATCCGGTTTTGCTGACCGCCATGCTGCGCAACCTGATACGCAACGCGATCGACTACACGCCTCCCGGCGGTAGCGTGTTCGTCGCCTCTCGCCGTTGCGGCTCGGAACTGCGCATCGCGGTGCGCGACACCGGCGTCGGCATCCGCGCCAACGCGTTGTCGACAATTTTCAGGGCCTTTCAGCGAGCCGATCAAAGCCGGCCGGACGGTCTCGGTCTCGGGCTCTTCATCGTGAAGCACGCGGCAAATGTGCTCGGCCACCGCGTCGAGGTTCGCACGGCCGAGGGGCGCGGCTCGTGCTTCACCGTCGTCGCCAACGCGGCCCGGTCAGCGCCTCGGAGCTAACCCAACCAACGCAGGAATGCTGAGAGGCCCAATCCTCGCAATCTCCAGCAGGAAATGGCAGCGCAGCCCCAGTCGATCTACAGCACCCCAATTGCCGGGCGGGGCGCCGCACCTCGCTCGGTACGGGCGCTACCGTAGCGCCCGCCTGAACTGTCCCGGGGCCACGCCGATCATTTGACGGAAATGGCGGGTCAGGTGACTTTGATCCGAGAAGCCCGTAGCGAATGCAATCTCGGAGAGTGAGAGATCGGTGCCCGCCAACAATTCCTTGGCTCGTTCGATCCGCCTTACTACCAGGTAGTAGTGCGGTGATACGCCCGCCGACTGCTTGAACTGCCGCGCGAAATGAAAGACCGACAGCCCGGCGATGGCAGAGAGCTGCACAAGTTCGATGCTGTCGCTCAGATGTGCTTCGATATATCCGCGCACGCGACTCATGGCGGCAGGCGGCAGGCCACCGCGCGCTTGTGGGGCCGGCGCCAGGGACGGCAGACTGGCGAGTACATCCGAGCGCGGGCGCGTGTGCAGAGCAAGACTCGCCGCGTTTCGCCCGGGGCTCAAATTCCTTGCGGGCGGCGTCACCAGCGCCGGCCAGGCCTCGTCGCTGCCGGCAATGACCAACCGCGTCGCCATGTCGGTCGAGTCATTGCGCCGGAACAGCGTACGGTCTCGTTCGAATATGTTCCACAGGCTGACCCCGGCTTGCAGGTTTCGATCGTCGAGCAAAAGGGCCGCACGCGCGGCCCGGGTCGCACCGATGATGCGCTGATTGCTATCCGCGGCCAGCAGTATGGCCGCGGTGCGGTCGCCCGGTGGCGCGATCGCGACGATCCACTCGCGCTGGAACCGTTCCCGAAAAAACCGTTCTTCGATGGCGCGCGCCGAGGCGACCGTGAGGGCGCCGGTCAATGCATGCGCTCGTTCCGACCGGTCGGGATCGATCGCGGAGACGTCCAATACCGCCATCAATCGTCCATCGGCTCCGAAGACGGGTGCGCCCGAACAGCTGAGGTCTATGTGCCGCGTTCGATAATGCTGGCCCCGATGGATCGTGACCGGCCGCTCTTCGGCGATGCAGGTGCCAATGCCGTTCGTGCCCTCGATCGCCTCGGACCACATGCCACCGAGCCAGGTTCCCCAGTAACGAAATCGGCTCGCATCGCTGTCGTCGCCGCGGTGCTCGACCGCGACGCCCGTGTTGTCGCAGAACAGCAGCGTGTAGCCCGCCTCGCGAACCACCTTGTAAAGGCGATCGAGTTCCTCCTGGGCGCTGAAGACCAGTTCGTCGAGCGGCTCGCGACGGTCGTTGACCTCGCGGGAGGTCAGGATCCGCGGCGCCTCGCGGCTGTCGGGATCGACGCGGTATTGGTTCGCCGATCGCTGCCAAGAAGGCGATACCTCGTCGATCCGCGGTTCCAATGCTTTCCCCTGGGCAACCAGATAGACCTGTTCGGAATGCTGGGCGGGCCGGCCGTCAGAGCTTGCGGGATATAGTGAGCTCGTCATGCGAACAGCTCACGAGGTTGCGCCGGGCAGCGCCGATGGACGGTGGCACATCCGGGCCGATGCGGTCACCCTTAGTTGGGGCTCCTGAGCCGGCCTTGCTAGGTGCCCTGGTCGAGGGCAGGACCAGCCGCGTCGTGCTGCCGGGCACATTTCCATTCTCGCCCAACAACTTCCGTCCGCACCTGCGCAGAGAAACCCGCGGCATTTTGGCGCGCTCCTTAAACCGAGCTCTCAGCAGCTGCCACACGGGTCAGATCGGGATGCCCGGAATCGGGATGCCAAATGTCTGCAGGACGAGGAATAGGTTGAGCATCAGAACAATGCTCGTACCGGTGATCGCGGCGGCATGCACCGGTCCGCGACTGGCGAACCGGCCCATGAGGTCGATGCGCCGGGTGAACATGACGAGGGCGATTATCGGGACCGGCAGGGCAATGCTGAGCACGACCTGGCTGATGACGAGCGCGCTGGTCGCATCGACGCCAAGAGCCACGACAACGAGGGCCGGCAGCATTGTCGCGAGCCGTCGCAGCCAGATCGGGATCGCGAAACCGACAAAACCCTGCATGATCATTTGGCCGGCCAGGGTGCCGACCGCCGAACTCGACACGCCCGATGCGAGAAGCGAGACCAGGAAGATGCCGGCCGCCGCCGGGCCGAGCAGCGGCGTCAAGCTGTGATAGGCCGTCTCGATCTCCGCGACGTCGCTGTGCCCCCTGTGGAAGGCGGCCGAGGCCATCAGGACCATCGCCATATTGACCAGCCCGGCAATCGCGAGCGCGACGACGACCTCATGGTTCGAGGCGCGAACGATCATCCGCCTTTCGCCGTCATTGCGAGCGGGAATCCGTGTCTGCGTCAGTCCGGAATGCAGGTAGACGGCATGCGGCATGACGGTCGCCCCGATGATGCCGACCGCCAGCACGAGAGCCTGCGTGTCGGCGATCTGCGGCAGCACCGAATGTAACGCGGCCGAGCGCCAGTCGACCGGCGCGATGAACATTTCGACGAGATAGCACAGCCCGATCACGGCAACGAGGCTGCCGATGATCAGCTCGATCGGACGAAACCCGTATTTCGCGAAGCTCAGCATGCCGTAGACGATCACTGCCGTAACCATCATCCCCGCCGGCAGCGGCATATTGCACAGCAGCGACAACCCGATGGCGCCACCGAGGAATTCCGCGAGGTCCGTCGCCATCGCCGCGATCTCGCTGACGACCCACATCGCCCAGACGACCGGCGGTGGGAACTGCTCGCGGCACATCTCTGCGAGGTTGCGTCCGGTGACGATGCCGAGCTTGGCGGACAGCGCCTGAAACAACATGGCCATCAGGTTGGCCAGCAGCACCACCCAGAGGAGCCCATAGCCGTATCTTGCGCCGGCCTGGATGTTGGTCGCGAAATTGCCGGGGTCCAAATAGGCGATCGACGCTACGACGGCCGGGCCGGCGAACGCCAGATGGTGATGCCATCCTTGCCGCCGGCCGGCGAGCACCTCGCGGGCCGCCTCCACCGTCCGTTCGGACAGTGATGCTGGTTGGCTCAGCGTATCGGCGAACATCTGAATGCTCTCGACCAGGCGCGATACCGGTGCGGCCTAGGGGGACGGCGAGGCCGCCCCGGTTCGCCTGTCGCTATTGAAGATGGGCCTCGAGGAACCACACAGCCTTATCGAGGGCGCGCGAGAAGGCGGTGAAGAGATCCGCCGTGTCGGCATCGCCGGCGTTGTCGGTTTCGTCGATCGCCGCTCGCACCGCGCTCGCCACCTTGGCGTATCGCTCGATCAATGCCGCCAGATGGTCGTTCGCCGCATAGATGTCGGTCGGGTACGGAGCAAGCGTGGTGCTGTCGGCAACCGTTTGAGTGGTGCCGAGCGCAGTTCCGCCGAGCTGAACAACGCGTTCTGCGATCGTGTCGACGTGCTCGTCGAGTTCGGTCCGGAACCCGTCGATCATTTCGTGCAATGCGATGAACTGCGGCCCCTTGATGTTCCAATGCGCTTGCTTGGTGAGGAGGGCCAAGTCGATCGCATCGGCGAGGCGGGCATTGAGGACGCCGATCGAAATGTTTTTGGCATTTGAGCTGAGATCGTTGCGGGATTTGTAGGATTGCATGGCTGTATCTTTCCTTATAATCATTCTAATCTAGGGAGCAGAAACCGGGTGTCAACCTGAGGAGCGCTGCCCACGAGCCGAATCTGGTGATCGCGCGTGGCCTGGGCTTCGCCCCAACATGAAATCGATTTAATGGAGACTACACAGGCGTGGCCGCTCAGCGAGCCGCAGAGAGAGCAGCGACCATCAAGAGCGCCGTCACTGGGTTGACGTATGAAACCCGTGGTAGTTGCTGACGTCGAAGTCGTGTGGCCTTACCAGGTACCATTGTTCGTGCAACTGGCCATCACGGTCGTAGCCCTCTAACTGCACCCAATGCGGCGCGTTGGGATCCGTCCGCGGCGCAGGCGTAGCAGCCGGCGGCAGCGCGGCGGTTTGGCCATTCGGGACCCCATAAGTGACGGTCTGCGCCATAGCCGGCACAGCGCCCGTCATCAGAGCAAGCGCACCAAGCGCATAGATATAGTTTCTCATGACATCACCAATTCCGGTCCGTTGCGTTTACGGCGACCGCAACCGAGATCGGTCGGGTCAATGCTCATCTGGGACACCGGGCTGAAATCGCAGTATCCCGGATGTGAATTGCATTTAACGAACGTAAATTGGCTTGGTGCCAGGCGCGAGGAACAGCGCTCGCTGACCTCCGGCATATCGTTCTCAGACGATCATGACAGCGGCTAAATTATAATTCATCCAGGTGAGATTGAGCCCTTAAGCGTGATCCTCCACGTAAGCGTTGACCCGGCGATTGCGCCGCAGTCACTCGAGAATGAAGGTGATGTGATGACAACTCTGACCTATGCGGCTATCACGTTGGCCGTTATCGCCAGTGCAGCGCCGGCCATGGCGCAAATGGTTCAGCCGGCTGCCCCGGATGCGGAGTTCGCCGTCCCGGCACAGTCGCCGGCGATGACTGAAGCCCGCGACCCGACCGGCGGCCGGTGGATGCTGTTGCAAGGCTACGGCAAAGACGGCGAAGTGAACTTCACCTGGTACCGCGTGCCGCAGCCGGACTTCAGCCGTTATCACGGCTCCTGACATCGAAGGAGTTTACAAGCCGGCAATAAGCCGATCCAGCACCAGGGTCAATCCGTTACTGCTGGGTCGATGGTCGCCTCCTGCGCAGCGATGCCAGGGGGCGGCCGCCGTTTTCAAAGGGCAAACTCGCCGCGTGGTCGTTGAGCCGTCGCGGCTGACTAACCCGATTTCATGCCAGGGCAAGTGCTACAAATGCTGAGAGAGCCAATGCTGCCCAACCGCTCCAGACGCAGGGAATGGTTGCGCCGCCTCGACCGCATCGCCGCAGATCTGAATATCCTATTGCTCATGTTCGCGATCGGCCTGGCCCTGCTGGACTTGACCTTTATCGTCACCCAGCAAGTGATCGATCGATTGCCGCAGGTGACGCGCGTCGTTTACGTCGACGAGCCGGCGGCGTCACCCCACTCGACCGCGGGTCAATCAAACTCCCCATAAGCGCTCGCGGCGTTACCATTCGGATCAGGCCGCGGGTCGATCTGCGCCAGCAGGTTCCTGACATGCAGTACCCGACCGGCGAGCGGGTCGGCATCCGAGCTCGCACGATTAGCCGCGCGGACGCGGTGTCGGCGGGGCGAGGCGATGCAGTCCTGCTATCGCAACCCTTTTCGCCGCTGCGTCCGCTGGTAGCTGACAAACGGATCCCGGGGCCGACGGGCAGGGCGAGGCTGTTGCGGCTACGGTAGCAGCCGGCGGCATGCCGCCGTGAAGATTGCTCATCAGCCCCAGCGCGAGTGCGGCGAGCAGCACACAGAGCAGCCATGCCGCGGCGACGTCGCGAGTGGCAGGCGCGGAAGTGGGTCGTTGATCATCCATATCTCATACCTGCGCAGTTCCGGCCGCGCGGCCGCAGCGCAGCCGCGGGCCATGGCACTACAGTGATCTGGAGAGCTAGAGAGGGTAGCCTCACCCGGTCTCCACGAGGGAGACCGGGTCGAGTTCCGCAGGCTTTATTGGGCCGGGACGGTCTGCCAGGAGGTATTGCACTGCGCGATATACGGGTAATAGCCGGCTGGGTCGGAGCAGTAATACCAGGACTGTGAGGCATAGGCTTGACCATCGCCGGAATAGTCGTCGTAAAGGCCATCGCTCGACCACAGATACGGATCGTAGCCCCACCACCAGCCGTAGCGCCCGTTGTGCCAGCCATGAGACCAATGGCCAGCCCGCTCGCCGCCGCGCAGGACTACGGAGCCGCTGGGCGATCGGCCGCGAAACTCGCCGGCGTGAGATCGATCCATTCCCGCGCCCGGCGATAGGTCGTGAAATCCACCACCGGAAAACCCGCCGCTATGAGATTCGGCAAGCCCGCCGGCGTGGAACCCACCGGGTTCTCCGCCATGAAAGCCGCCAAGGCTGCCGGCGCGGAAGCCGCCCGGTGCTCCGCCATGAAATCCGCCGAGTCCGCCGCCATGTAGGCCGCCGACACCGCCGGCGTGGAAGCCGCCGCCGAGGCCGCCGCCATGGAAACCGCCAAAACCGCCGCCGCCATGGAAGCCTCCACCTCCACCTCCGCCGCCGTGCGCGGCGTAGGCGAGATGCGGCGCCGACAACGCCGCGACGCACAACAGTGTGGCCGAGAGAAATCGCGCTGCCCTGCCGATGCCGGGCCGGGCGCGCAGCGGCTGCGCGGGCACCGCGACCTCGCCGATATTGATCCTTTCCATGAGGATCTGCTCCTCTGTGTCGGTCGCCCAACTGGGCGGCCCAGACGACAAACTGAGGTCAGCAGATGGCGTTAGGTTCGCCGGACCATGAAATCGACGTTAGTCAGGTCGAAGGCTCAGCTCGCGGCACCGCATCGTCAGGTTGACGGACCGTGTATCCTGCGCCCGGCACTGTATGAATCAGCCGCGACGGGAAGCCTTCATCCACCTTGTGGCGCAGCCGGTGGATGTGCATGTCGACGATGTTGCCGCGCGGCTCGAAGTCATAGTTCCACGCGGCCTCGAGCAGCATCGACCGCGTCACCACTTGGCCCGCATGGCGCAGCAATTGCTCAAGCAGCAGGAATTCCCGGCGTTGCAGGTCGATGACCCGACCGTCCCGCGAGACGGTGCGGCTGACCGTGTCGAGCTGGAGATCGCCCACCCGCAGGATCGCGTGACCCCGCGAGCGGTCGGTACGGCGGCCGAGCGCCTCCAGCCGTGCCAGGAGCTCCGCGAACGAATAGGGTTTCGCCAGATAGTCGTCGCACCCGGCGCGCAGCCCTTCGACCCGGTCCATCGTGGTCGCGACCCCGCTCAGCATCAGCACCGGTGTCCGCCGGTCGCGCTGGCGCAGTCGCCGAACCAGGGTCAGCCCGTCAAGCCCGGGCAGCTTGCGGTCGAGAACCAGCGCCTCGTAGATGCCTTCGAGCGCCATCGCCAGCGCAGTCGGGCCGTCCACCACCCGGTCGACGATGTGGCCGCTTTCGGTCAAGCCCTTGACGAGATAGTCCGCCGTCCGCTCGTCGTCTTCGGCCACCAGCACGCGCAAGCGAGAACCTCGGCTTCTAACAGCGAATTCACCTTCAGGAGATGAGCGCTTTGCCTGGGCAGCGCAAATCTAGCACCCCTCAACTTATATTGAACAAGCCGGATCGATGGCTGGTTCAAATTTGCGGCTTTTGGAGGCATCCGATGAAAAGCCTATCGTTTCCGGCCTTGGCGCTGATATTCGCGGCGCTTGCGAGCACCTCGGCAGTTGCCCAGCAACGCGGCAGTGTGACGCACCTGGGACCGCCACATGCGGTCAACCCCAGTATGTCTCTTTCGGCACCTGCGACCAGCCCTCTGCAACAGCAGATGCAGGACAACTACGCCACTCAGCTGATGGGGGCGCAGCGCGAGTTGCTGCAGCAACACCCGTCGGGGCTGACGCACGGCGAGATTGCCATCGGCCACGAGCTCAACGGCTTCACGGCGCCACGCTAGCCCGGATGGCCTCCACCCACCAATACGCCGTAGCATCGATGCGCGATTGCGCGTAAAGGAGATTACATGGCCAGAGTGCTGGTCATCGAGGACGATCAGCAGACCGCCGCGGAGATCACGGCGGCGCTCGGCGATCATGGCTTCGACGTCGATGTCGCGCACACCGGCCGCGAGGGGTTGCTGAACGCCGCCGGCGACAAGTATGACGCGATCGTGCTCGACCGGATGCTGCCGGGCGACCTCGACGGTCTCGGCGTGCTCGCGACATTGCGCACGATCGGGATCGAGACGCCTGTCCTGATCCTCAGCGCGTTATCGGCCGTGGACGAGCGCGTGCGCGGCTTGCGGGCGGGCGGCGATGATTACCTCACCAAGCCCTTCGAGTTCGTCGAATTGACCGCACGTCTCGAGGTACTGGCGCGGCGTCACGCGGTTCCGGCACGCGAAACGACCTTGCGGGTCGGCGATCTGGAGATCGATCTGCTCACCCGCGAGGTGCAGCGCAGTGGCCGCACTATCGAGCTCCTGCCCCGCGAGTACCGCCTGCTCGAATACCTGATGCGCCACCCGGGTCAGGTGGTCACGCGGACGATGCTGTTCGAGGAGGTCTGGGGCTATCACTACGACCCGCAGACCAATGTAATTGACGTCCATATCGGCAGGCTGCGCCGAAAACTCGAGGAAGGCGGGCTGTCGCAGTTGATCCACACCGTCCGAGGCTCGGGTTATGTCCTCCGTCGGTCTGAGTGATATTCCGCGGACGACGAGCTTCCGGCTCGCGCTGCTGTTCCTCGGCCTGTTCGGGACGGCGTCCTTGGGCGTGTTCGGCTTCTTGTACTGGCAGACCGCAGGGTACCTGGCGAGCGGCGTCGACGACTGGCTCGGCCGTGAACTGGCCGCCCGCAGCGCCGAGCACACCAGCGAGCGGCGCCGGCAGCTCGATGCGCATACATTGCTCGATCCGGCGGGCCGACGTCCGTTTGCGCTGTTCGATTCGACGGGGAACTGGGTCGGCGGCAGCCCCGCGACATTGCCGCAGCCGCAGCCGCCGATGGACCAGCCCTTCGACTTCACGCTGCCGCGGGACGGCCAACCGGTACTCTTTCGCGGCATGGCGCATCGGCTGTCCTCCGGCGAGACCCTGCTGATCGCGCAGGACATGCAGGAAATCCACCGTTTCCGCGATCTCCTGCTCGGCGCCATGGGCTCGGCGGGACTGGTCGTTCTTGTCCTGGGGCTGGCGGGCGCCGCGATCGTAGGAGCTGGCGCGCTTGGTCGGATCAACCGGGTCACGGACGCGATCGAGCGTATCGTCAACGGCGATTTGAGCGAACGTCTGCCAAACGGCGGGACGGCGGGCGACCTCGATCGGCTGATCCATGTCGTCAACCGCATGCTGGACGACATCGAACGGCTGATGCACGAGGTCAAGGGCGTCACCGATGAGATTGCCCACGACCTGCGGACGCCGCTGACCCGGCTTCTGGCGGGTTTGGAGCGGGCGCGCCGCCGCGCGCATTCGGTCGAGGAGTATGGTGGCGCTGTCGAGGAGGCGATCGCCGAGACCAGAGGCATACTCACCACCTTCGGCGCGCTGCTGCGCATCGCCGAGGTCGAGGCCGGCGCCCGCCGGGCTGGGTTCACCACGCTCGACCTCAACACGCTGGCGGCGGATGTGACCGATTTCTACGAGCCGCTTGCCGAGCGCAAGGGCATCTCGCTCTCATTGGAAACCGAGGGCGCCCCAGCCGAGATTGCCGGCGACCCGAACCTGTTATTCGAGGCGATCAGCAACCTGGTCGACAACGCGATCAAGTTCACGCCGCCGGCCGGCCGAGTGATCCTGCGCATTCTTGGCGGAAAGGATCGGCTCGGCTTCGAGGTGAGCGACACCGGGCCCGGCATTCCCGAGACCGAGCGGAATGTCGTGCTGCAGCGTTTCCACCGCGCCGAGAAAAGCCGTCATACTCCGGGATCCGGCCTTGGTCTCAGCCTGGTGGCCGCTGTCGCGAGGCTGCACGGCTTACGCCTGGCGATCGAAGATGCCGAGCCCGGCTGCCGTGTGATGCTGTGGCGCGATCAGGTCGCGGGCAAGCCGCCTTGGCTCGAGCTCGCGGCGTCGACTTCCCGCATCGACTGGCCGTCCGGCAAAGCTGACGGGCAGCCTCGGCACGCCAACACTTAAGCGACCCGCTCGACGATCGCTGCGGGTGATCACGGCATCGCGACGAGCGATCCGGCCGTCGCTGACTGATGGCGCAGCGCTTCGAGCTTCAGGCGCATTCAGGGCATGATGCGTGGCGGGGTCAGCGGGTTCGGCGGCGGCCGGCGCAGCACCAGGACGAGCAGGATGCCAGCGAGCGAGACCCAGGCAATCAGCCAGAAGGCGTCGATATAGGCCAACACATAGGCTTCGCGCCGCACCAGATTGCCGAGCACGCCGGCACCCTGCACGGCAGTGTCGCCAAGCCCCGTCGGGCGGCTGCCGAACGGCGCCGCGAATTGCGCGGTTGCTTGCTCGGCCGCGGGCGAGCCGGCGATCAGATGCAGCCCGATCAGGTTCGAATAGACCTGCTCGCGCACCCGGACAAAGGTCTGGATCACCGCGGTGCCGATTTCGTTTCCGAAGAGCCGCGCGATCTGGATGGTCGCGGCGATCGCCGCCGCCTGCGGTGGGGTGATATTGGCGATGGCGTAGGTGATCAGCGCGGTGATCGCGAACGCAAGCCCGATCGCCTCGACGCATTGAGAGGGAAGGAAATCGCCCCCCGCCCAGTCATGGGTGAGCCCGGTGTCCATCCAGCTTCCGATCGCGATCATCGCAAAGCCGAACACGAGCACCAGCCGTGCATCGATACGCTTCAACAGCAGCGAGACGAGCGGTACCAGGACGATCTGCGGCAGCGCGATCCAATTCAACGTATCGCCGATCTGGAGGTCGCGTAACCCCTGGATGCGGGTCAGGTAGTCGGGCAGGACGAACCCGGTCGCCATCGATCCGAACCCGTAAATCGAGATCAGCAGGGCCGGCACCGCGACGTTCCGACGAACCATTATCCGCAGGTGGATCAGGGGGTATTCCGTGCGGGCCTCGTGCACCAGAAAGGTAACGACGAGCAGGCTGCCAGCCAGCAAAAGACCGGTGACGATGCCGGAACTCAGCCAGTCGAGGCGGTTGCCCTGATCGAGCCCCGCATAGATCAACCCAAAGCCGATACCGGCGAAAATGATGCCTACCCAATCCGTCCGGTGCAGCGAATCCCGATCGATCGGCCGGCGCGGCATCGCGATCAGCACGAGCGCAAGCATCACCGGCGTCAGCACCACGTTCTGCCAGAAGATCCATTCCCAGCGTCCGCTCTCCGAATACCAGCCCTCGAGCGCGCCGGCGATGTTCTGCGAAAAGACGAAGCGGAAGGCATAGGCGGCAATGCCCCAGATCCACCATTGCGGCGCCAGGCTGCGCAGCACGAAGCCGAGCGCCGCTGGAATGAAGGCGCCGACCGTGAGCCCGCGGACGAGCTGCAGCGCCATCAGCGTGCCGTAATCGCTCACGAAAGGCGGCAGCAGCGAGGCGGCGGTGAAGATCGTTCCCGTCCATAGCAGTACCCGGCGGGTACTGAGCACGGTGCTCGTCCAAGCCGCCGCGGGAGTCACGACCATCTGCGCGGCGCCGAACACGGTCGTGATCCATGAGCCTTCGTCGAAGCCAAAGCTGAGCCCACCGCGAATGTCGGCAAGGCCGAACGTGGTGATCCGCGTATTGAGGGATGAGATGAATGCGCCAAGCATCACCGCTACAACGCCGAGCACGGGATACTCGGAGCGCCCTATCGCGGCGAGCAGACCGCCGTCGGGCGCGGTTGGCGCCTGTACGGTCATGGCGGCGGCGTTGTGTCGGTCAGGATTGTCGCGATCACCGACATTCCCGGCCGCAATCTGCCCGCGAGCGGGTTATCGGCCCTGATCCGCAGTTTGACGGGGATCCGCTGCACGACCTTGGTGAAATTGCCAGTCGCGTTGTCCGGCGGCAGCAGGCTGAATTGCGAGCCGCTCGCCGGCGCGATGCTGTCGACGACCGCGCCGATCCGGACACCCGGAAAGGTGTCGACACGGATTTCGGCCGCCTGTCCGATGACGACGTTGGTCAGCTGGGTTTCCTTGTAGTTGGCAATGATCCAGACATTGTCGAGCGGCACGACGGCGATGACCTGCGTCCCGGCATGGACGTATTGCCCGTCGCGCACCCCGCGCTCGCTGACCATCCCGCTCACCGGCGCGGCAATGCGCGTATAGCCGAGGTTGATCTTCGCCAGATCGAGCGCCGCCTGTTTCGCCTTCGCGTCGGCGCGCAATTGCAGTTCCTGCGTGTCGAGGACGGCCAGCTGCCGGCGTTGGGCATCGAGTTCCGCCCGATTGCGCGCCAGCGTCGCGCTGAACCGCTTCTCGTCCGCATTCGCCTGCTCGACCTTTTGCTGGGTGCCGTAGGTGGTTGCGAGCAGCGCCCGCTGCCGCGTCGCTTCCTGCCTGGTGCGGTCGACATCGGCTTGCGTCGCGGCAATGGCGTTCTCGGCTTCGGTGACCTGCGCATGCTGTAGAGCTTTGCGCGACTTCAGGTTTTCGATGGCCGCCTCGGCACCGAGAAGATCCGCCTCGGCCTGGGCGACCCGAGCCTGGTAGTCGGAAGCGTCGATTTCAACCAGGAGATCGCCCGCCTTGACCCTCTCGAAATCGTCGACTGCGACCCGGTGGACATAGCCCTCGACCTTGGCGCTGAGCGGTGTGATGTCGCCGCGAACATAGGCATCATCGGTCACTTGCCGCGTGCTGATGCCGACCCAGCGGTCCCACTGGGTCGCAAACAGGGCGACTATGACGCCGGCGGCGGCGAGGATGGCGAGGCGGAGGAAGATCTCCCGGGACCGACGCGATCGCCGTTGCGGGGCAAGCTCACCCCGCGCGGCTGGCGGCGGCGCAGCCGTCGCGAGCGCCGGTGGCGGTTTGCCAGCTCCACGATCGGGCTGCAATTGAGGCTCTGCCATGACACTCGCTTCCCCGTGGGTCCGCACCTATTCCACGCCCGCCGCTCAAACAGCAAGATCGCCGGCAGAACTCCTTTGGCAGCCGGCAATTTCCGCGGCGGCGATCTTTGAGGCGGGTGCGATAACGCGGGCCGCCGCCGGCGAGCTGGCTCCGTTGGAGCAACTGGCGTAGGCCGGCGGCCTCAGCGCATTGGCTGCAATTCGCCGAGCAGCGTCGGGATCAGCTCGGACACCGTCGGATGGATCGGAACCGCGCGTTGCAAAACCGTGTAAGGCACGCCGGCGTTCATGATGTCGATGATGCCGTGAATCGCCTCGTCGCCGCCGGTGCCGAGGATCGCAGCGCCCAGGATCTTCCGGCTCTCGGCATCGACGACGATTTTCATGAAGCCTTGCGTCTCGCCCTTTTCGATCGCGCGACCGACGCGGCTCATCGGTCGCTGGGCGGCGAGCAGGGGGCGGCGGCTGGCGCGGGCTTGGCTGTCCGTTATGCCGACCCGCCCGAGCGGCGGATCGGTGTAAAGCGCGTAGCCGAGGATGCGCTCGCTGACCTTGCGCGCTTCGCCGTCGAGGAGCTTGGCGGCAACGATTTCGAAATCGTTGTAGGCGGTGTGGGTAAAGGCGCCGCGCCCGTTGCACTCGCCGAGCGCCCAAATCCCCGGCACGTTGGTCGCGAGGAAGTCATCGACCTGAATGTAGCCGCGGGCGTCCACCGCGACGCCAGCCCGGTCGAGGCCGAGATCGTCGGTATTGGGACGGCGGCCGACCGCGAGCAGCACATGCGAGCCGACGATCTCGGGATCGCCCGCCGTGCAGTCGACCCCGACCGCGATGCCCTCAGCATGCGGCGCGAGCCGGATGCATTCGGCGCCGGTCCGCACGGCGATACCCTCGCCCTCGATGATCTCACGGATCGCCTGGGACACGTCCTCGTCCTCGCGCGCGACGAGGCGCTGCTGCGTCTCGACGATTGTCACCGCGGCGCCGAAGCGTCGGTAGATCTGCGCGAATTCGAGGCCGACATAGCTGCCGCCGACGATGATCAGATGCTCGGGAAGGCGGTCGAGGGCGAGCAGCGAGGTATTGGTCAGATACGGCACCTGGTCGATGCCGGGCAGGGGCGGTACGACGGCGCGTCCACCGACATCGATGAAGATGCGCGGCGCGCTCAGCCTCTCCTCGCCGACCGAAACCGTATCCGGCGCCACAAACCGCGCGTGACCTTTGATGACCGTGCAACCTTTCATACCGCGCAACCAGCCCTCGACGCCTGCACGGGCATTCGCTGAAACCGCATCGGCCCGTCCCTTTACCCGGGCCATGTCGATACGGGGCGGCGCCTCGAGCATGACACCGTAATCTGCGGCGCGCCGGGCGAGGTGCGCGGCATAGGCGCTGGCGACGAGCGTCTTCGTCGGCATGCAGCCGGTGTTGACGCAGGTCCCGCCAAACAGGTGGCGCTCGATCAGCGCCACCGACATCCCGGCACCGGTGAGTCGGCCGGCGAGCGGCGGGCCGGCCTGCCCGGCGCCGATGATGATCGCGTCGAAATGCCGGCTCATCGGATCAGCATCACGATGACGAGCGCGCCGAGTATCGCGACGGCATCCTCGATGAAGGCCGCCGGGGCATCCTTGCGGAGGGCCGCGGCGAGCCTCGCCCGGGCGGCGTGCCCGCCAAACGTGCCGATCACCGCGCCGACGATCCCGGCGATCCCGCCGACAATCAGCCAGCCGGCAGGCGCGCCGATCGCTGCCCCCGAGACGGCCGCCGTTATGATGCGCGCGCCAAACTGCATCGGCACCGTGCGGCTCGGCGTCGAGGGCAGCTGGTCGATCACAAGTTCAACGAGCGCCAGCACGGTCAATATCCAGGGCGTCCAGACATAGCCCATAAACGCCAGAGGGGTGCTGCCGAGTTGCAGCCAGCCGAGATGCGCGGCCCAGCTGATCGCTGCCGGCGCGCTAAAGGTGCGCAGGCCGGCGACCACGCCGATCAGCAGTGCCAGCAGCAAGATGATCATGGTCGCCCCTCAGATGTCGAGCCAGCCATCACGCCAGCATGGCGGCTCTTGCCGGATGCGCCGCGCGCAAGCCGATCGCCATGCGATTCCGGGCGTTGATCGTCGCGGTCGCTACGGTAACTTTACCAACTCCTCCTCGGCGGGGAAGTTCGCTGGTGAGTTTGCTCATAATTTCACCGAGGACGCGGCACCCTCGACGCTCATTCAAATTTCCTGCTCGGCTAGCGCTCACCGAGATAGTTCAAGGCCGGGAGCCAGGCTTGCGCCATTTGTGGCGACATGTTCAGGACGAAGAAGCTGCGGCGGCCCCCGGTTGAATAGCCTTCCTCCCAGGTCGGTACCCACTGGACCTCGAGGTAGGTCTGCGTCCCTGGCGCCAGTTGGACGGTATCCGCCTTGTCGTTCGAGCTACCGTAGGGCTGCACCGTGAAGCTGTACGTTCCCGGCGCGAAATCGCGATAGAACCCGGCATTGGCCGGGATGTCCGCGACGGGCGTGCCATTGGCGGAGATCATAGGCGCGGCACCTATGGCATTGCTATTGGCCCCAGTCGGACGCAGGAACCAAACCCGCGCCTCCGCCGGGTTCAGCGCCGGGACCTGCACATTCTGGGAAGCTGCTGTTGCGACCGGCATCGAACCGGTGATAGCGACGAGGCCAAGCAACATCGACATGAGCAAACGATATTTGCGCACCATTTTTCTCCTATCGGAGCATATGGATCGAAGGTTCTGACGGGAACTCTTCGCCAATCTAGTAACCCCCCGTGGCGTGCGCTTCGCCCGGTCATGAAATCTGCTTCATTCAGATAATGAGCAGCCGATGACGCGAGCGGCTGTCCGTCGTCTCACCTCGTTGGGGAGCAGCTTCATCGGCGGTTCCTCCCGCGGTTTGGCATGCGTTCTGCCGACGCGTCGTCCCGGTGGATGTCGCACCGCGCCTCAGTTGGCCTCGAGCGCGGCGATCACCCCCTCGGTTGTCAATACCGCGTGTGCAAAGGTCGGCGCGTTGATTTCGTGGGCCGCGTGCATCGCCTCGGGGCTGAATGCCGCCGTGGCGTCCCGTACCAGGGTCACGTGATAGCCGAGTTCCGCGCCAAAGCGGGCGGTCGACTCGATACAGGTGTTCGCCACCAGGCCGACCAGGATGATCTTTTCGATGCCGCGCTGTTTCAGCTGGAAATCGAGGTCGGTATTGGCGAAACCGTTCTGGCCCCAATGCTGCTTGATCATGACGTCGCTCGGTTGCGGCGCGAGGTCCGGGTGCCAGTCGCCGCCCCACATCCCGTCGGCGAAAAAGCTGCCGCGATCGGTCAGGATCTGCCACGGCCCGGGGTGGCGCCATCCGTCATAATTGCCTTCGCGCCAGCGCCGATGGGGCACATAGAACACCACGACGCCGGTGCGGCGCGCGGCCTCGACGATCGCGCAGAGATGCGGCAATAAATCGACCTGCTCGGCCACCGGCCTGACGCTTGGCCACAGCTTGCCGCCATCGCTCAGGAAATCGTTGTACGGATCCACGAGCAGCAGCGCGGTCCGGTTCGCGACATAGTCATCCAGCGCCAAGATGCTCTCTCGGATTGCGGTGGTATCGAAAACGGCGCCTTCCTTGGTTCTGCGGCCGGACACCGGCGACTTGGCTCGTCGAGCCTTGGCCAGGATGCAGACGGCGCGGCCGGGATGCCCCTTTCAGCGCAGCCCGTGCGTCTATGATGCGGCCAGGCGCGCGGTTCCGGGAATTAAGAGATGTGAATCTCTATCAAAGCGGCACTAGACAATTGCCAATTCTGCGATCGATCTGAACGCAACCTCGCCCCTATTCGAACGTCACCTCGCGACCCTTATCCGACGCCGCTTTGATGGCATCGACCAGGCGGTGCAACTCGACCGCGGTCGCGAAATTCGGCAGGCGGCTTTCGCGGTCGCGGATCGCCCGATCTCTGATTGACTGGGCGAACAGCGTATACATTTGTCCGACATTGATGGCTTCGCCCGACGGCGTTCCTGGCGCGACAAACGTGAAGCGCTCCGGCACAGGCATCGGCGCAAGCGTGTTGCCGCCCTTCGCCCCATGGAGGACAACCTCGCTCAACTGCGGCGAATCCTCGCCGGTTGCGACCAGCGTCCCGTCACGGCCGTAGATTTCCATGCGATAACCGCTGCCGGCAAATGGAATGGCGCCGATGTGGACCGACGCCACCGCGCCGTTCGCCAGCCGGCCGCTGAGCAGCACGTTGTCGGGCGAGGTGACGTCGAGCCATGTGTTGGTGCCGGTGTCGAGCCACTGCTTCGCCTGGGTCGCCACCACGGCGGACAGCCGGCGGAGGTCGCCGGCGACGAAGCGCATGGCGTCCACGGTATGGCCGTTGGCGATGGTCAGCGTGTTGGCGCCGAGCTCGGCGTCGCGCTGCCAGGTGCGGTCCGAAGGTCGGGACAAGACGCCTGCGCGCATCAGGCTGACGTGAACGGCCATCACCTCGCCGACGAAACCGGCCTCGACCAGTTCCTTCATGTGCATCACGGCCGGATTGACACGCGCCTGCAGGCCGACCGCGGTGACGAGCCCGTTGGCCTTGGCCAGCGCCGCCAGTTCCACGGCCTCCGCGGTCGTCCGCCCGAGCGGCCATTCGCAATAGACGTGCTTGCCGGCCTCCAGCGCGGCCTTGGTCGGCGCGTAGTGAGACGGCACGCGCACGACGACGGCGACCGCGTCGATCTCCGGCGAGGCGATCATCTTGCGGTAGTCGTCGAAGGCCAGCCGGGCGCCGTAGGCCCGGCGCGCCGCCTCGGCGCTGTCGGCTTTGGTGGTGCAGACCGCCGTCAACTCGACGTCCGCACTGGCCTGCACCGCCGGCAAATGCGAACGGGACGACCAGGTGCCCCTGACGCTGGCGCCGATCAGGCCCAGCCGAATCTTGTCTGCCATGTCGCTCCCTCCTGAACCAATCAATCGTCCGCCGCCGCCGTTATCGGCTCCCGGCGCGGCACGCGGACCAGCAGCAATAGCGGCAGGGAGGCGAGGATGACGATCAGCATCAGCGCGAAATCGTCGATATAGCCGATCATCGCCGCCTGCCGGGTCACCTCGTGGTTGAGCGCGGCAATCCCCGACGGGGTCGTCAGATCGAAGGGTGGCGCGAGGAACGGCGCTTGCGCCAGCGGGTTGTCCGGGCGCAGCCATTCGACGAGGCGCGAGTGGACGATCTGAGTGCTCTGCGTCAGCTGCGTTTCGAGCACGGCGATGCCGATCGAGCCGCCGAGCATGCGCATCAGGGCGCGGATCGCGGTTCCCTGGGTCAGAATGTGGTGCGGCAGGCCCGACAGGGCGAGCAGGTTGAGCGGCACAAAGGTGCAGCCGAGCCCAAAACCCTGGGCAAACCCGGCGAACAGTATCGGTCCCGATCCCATCAGCAGCGAAAACCCGGTCATCTGCCACAACGAGGCCGCGGTCAGCAAAAACCCGACCAGGATGAACAGGCGGTTGTCGACGCTGTTGATCATCCGGGCGACGATAAACATCGCCAGCATCGTGCCGAAGCCGCGCGGCGCCATCATCCAGCCGGCGTCGAACACCGGGTAATTCATCAGCACCTGCATCATCGACGGCATCAGCGCCAGGGTGCCGCTGAGGATCATGCCGACCCCGAACATCAACAGGCTGCCGGCGACGAAATTGGGGCTTTTCAACAGCTCGCGATTCAAGAACGAGCGATCGCCCGCCGTCACCGTGTGGACGATCAGCAGATAGAAACTCAAGGCCGCGATCGTCGCCTCGACCCAGATCTCGGTCGAGTGGAACCAGTCCTTGATCTGGCCGCGGTCGAGCATCAGCTGCAGCGAGCCGACCCCGAGGCTCAGCATCGCAAAGCCGAACATGTCGAATTGGTCGCGCAGCGTCGGGCGGGAGGGGCGGATGAAGGCGAAGACGCCGAGCGCGCACAACGCCCCGACCGGCAGGTTGATGTAGAAGCACCAGCGCCAGTCGAAATTGTCGGTCAGCCAGCCGCCGAGGGTTGGGCCGATGATCGGCCCCATCATCGCGCCGGTGCTGAAGATCGCCATCGCGTAGCCGTGGCGCTCGCGCGGATAGATCGTAAACAGCGTCGCCTGGCCGAGCGGCACCAGTCCCGCGCTGCAGACGCCTTGCAATACCCGGTACAGCACGAGCTGGTTGAGGCTCGTCGCGGCGCCGCACAGCGCCGAGGCGAAGGTGAACCCGATGACCGAGGCGAGGAAGATGTATTTGACGCCAAAGCGGCCGGCCAGCCAGCCGGTCAACGGCATCGTGATCGCTGAGGAGACGATGTAGGACGTCAATATCCAGGAGATCTGGTCCTGCGAGGCTGACATGCTGCCCTGGATGTGCGGCAGGCAGACATTGACGATCGTCGTGTCGAGCCCCTGCATGACGCAGGCGCAGATGATCGTGGCGGTGGTGGCTCCCCGGTGGGGAACCGGCGGGGCGCTTTCTCCTCTCACCGCTCACGCCGTCGCAATGAGCGCCGCCCAGCACTGTAGCTGGTCATCCGCTGCGCCTAATCATCGGTCTTCTCATCATCACATTTTATACACGCAGCCCCCGCCGCTTGGAGCGTGGAATGACTACGGCTGGTTAACCGTCATGAACCCGT
>WNFC01002008.1_pt1 | contig 21786 bp, 25 predicted proteins | sample 5400541 | NCBI WGS metagenome assembly WNFC01 (sample SAMN13153342, study PRJNA577476) | soil metagenome | isolation source: 120 cm saprolite under Douglas fir tree site 2 hole 2 replicate 1 | place: USA:California | collected 2015-04-18
TCCTGACGCGCATCCTGGGTGAGCTACATGCGCAACTCCCGGGCTGCCCGGGCGAGTGCTCGACCGAGGCTCTGGACCGGCTCCTGTCGGCGCCGTGGCCGGGCAACGTTCGCGAAATGCACAACGTGATCGAGCGGGCGATGATCCTGGCCCGCGGCCACCCGCAGATTGGTCTGGAGCACCTGCCCGCGGACCTCCGCAAGGGAGGGGGGGCGGGAGCTGGGGAGCGACGCCACCAGCCGCTCACCCTGGAGGAGGTGGAGCGGGTCCAAGTAGAACGGGCCCTGCGCCACCACAGCGGCAACCGCACCCGGGCGGCCGAGGAGCTCGGGATTTCGAGGGCGACGCTAATCAATAAGATCAAAACCTATGCTCTGGACCTCTAGGACCTCTCTGCTTCAGCCAGCTCCGTGAACGGTTTGGCGTGTCGTGGTCGAGCATTCACGAACGTCCCAGAGCGGGATAGGAATCTCGCCCCGTTGTGGCCCTTCCCTTGCGCGATAAGATTAAGACCTACGCTCTTGACCGCTGAGGTACGTCATGGTTGATAAGCCTGCTCTGAAAGAGCACGACGCGATGGTCTGCCGCTACTGCGGGAACGAAGAGCGTGCCTCGGAAGGCTATCCGTGCGCGGATTGCGGAACGTTCATTTGCCTGATCTGCAACTTCCGGGGTGTCACGCGCTGCAAGACGTGCGAGGAGAAGGCGAAAACTTCCAGCGCCTAACGCCGCTGCCGCATCTCCTGCTTCACCTCCTCCGGTGTCATCCCCAGTTCCACGGCCAGTCGCTCGATAGCGCCTGCCGCGCCACTCCAGTCGCGCGCAGCGGCGATTGCGTCGAGCGCGACCGCCGCGATCGCTGCGGTACGCTCCTCCAGCTCGCGCGTGCGCACCGCGACTTCGCGGGCCAGCCACTGCTCGAGCCCGCGGCGGTCCATCTCGAGCTGACGGCGTCGCAGCGCGTGCTGCAGCGACAACTCCAACTCATCCAGATCCACCGGCTTGATGAGGTAATCGAAGGCTCCGAGCTTGAGACATTCGATAGCCGTGCGGGGCTCGTCGATCGCCGTCAGCATCAGGATGGCGAGGTCGGCATCCTGCGCCAGCGCCTTGGGGACCAGCTCGACGCCGGACATGTTCGGCATCCGGATGTCGCACAGCATCGCCTGGGCAGCGCCGGGGGCGATCTGCGCCAGGGCCTCGGCCGCGTCCCAGGCCGTGATGACGCGGTATCCCAGGCGCGTGAGAAAGCGCTCGAGCGCTTGACGGATGCCTTCCTCGTCGTCCACGACGAGGATCGTGGTAGGCTCAGGAGGGGGGGGGGAGGCGACGTCGCGGGACGCCATGAAGCGCGTAAGCTACGCGGACTCCACAAGCCGAGCAAGCAACAGTACGTTTGGCGGGTCGATGCCTGACCGCGCTGCGTCCAACCTGGCCGCCGTCCCCGGCATCACCGTGGGGCACTGGACCGATCCCGCCGGCGCCACCGGCTGCACCGTCGTGCTCGCCCCCGCGGGGGGGATGCGCGCGGCGGCGGTCGCCCGCGGGCGAGCCACCGGGACGCGGGAGCTCGACGCGCTCGATCCTCGCCACCTCGTCGAGGCGATCCACGCGGTCCTCCTTACTGGCGGCTCGGCATACGGGCTCGGCGCGGCCGACGGTGTAATGCGCTGGCTCCGCGCGCGCGGTCGCGGGCTCCCCGTCGGCCGCGCCGGCGTCGTCCCCATCGTCCCCACTGCCGTGATCTTCGATCTCGGCAATACCGGCCAGGCGGTGCGGTGGCCCACGCCCAACGATGCGGAGCGGGCCTGCGAGGCGGCGGGCACGGCGTTCGCCGAGGGCTCGGTCGGCGCAGGGACGGGGGCGACCGTCGGCAAGGCGGCTGGGCTCGCGGGCATGATGAAAGGCGGTCTCGGCAGCTGGGCAGTGCAGTCGGGCGAGGTGATCGTCGGCGCCCTCGTGGTGGTGAATGCCGTGGGCGACGTACGGGACGCGCACGGCGCGATCCTCGCCGGCGCGCGCGACGCACAGGGAGTGTTCCTCGACGCCCAGCGCTACCTCGCCCAGGGTGGCGCGCCGCTCGCCGACCGGGGGGGCGAGGGGGGCGAGGGAGGGCGGGAAGACGCGGGCCGCGGCCGTCGCAACACGACCCTCGCCGTCGTCGCGACCAACGCCGCGGTCGACCGCATCCAGTTGCAGGCGCTGGCGCAGGCGGCGAACGACGCCCTGGCCCGCCGGATCACGCCATTCGGCACCTTGTTCGACGGCGACATCACGTTCGCGGTGAGCCCGGGGAGCGCTCCCACAGCTTCACCGCTGCAGGTCGAGGCCCTCGCCGCCGAAGCGGTGCCTGAAGCATTGGAGCGCGCGGTGCGCTTGGCCAAGGGGACCCCTGCAGTGCCCGGACTCGCCGATCGGAGGCCCTGATGGACAGGCTCGAGCGCGCGATCGACGACCTAGGCCGACGCTGGGTGCCGGACCGGCGCCTCGGCGTCTTCGAGATCGCAGTGGACGGCGAGCCGCGGCGAGTCGACGGGCGGACGACGAGCCTGGAGGCTCTCGAGGCGCTGCGCCGCCTAGCGACAGACGCCGGCATCGCCCCGAATATTGTGCGGCTGCCCGACGCCTCGGTCGGCCGCGATGCGGCCGCGATCCTAACGGCGGCGCTCGCCCCCCTGCTCGAGCAGCCGAAGCTCAGCGCCGCGCGGGTCAACGAAGTCCTTCACGGCGAGACGCTGGCTGTGCTCGAACGGCGAGACCAGTGGCTGCGCGTGCGAGCATTGGACGGCTACCACGGCTGGCTGCATGCGGGCTACGTGGCGACAGGTCCCGAAGACTGGGCCACCGACTGGACTGACCGGGCCGCAGGCCGCTCGCTGGGTGTCGAGCTGCGCGTGCCGGACGGGGGAGGCCGACGCCGCTTGCCGCTCGGGGCGCGCGTCGCGCTACGCCGCGACGGGACAATCGAGCTGGCGGATGGCCACCTCGCCACGGTCGTCGCGGGCAACGTGCGTCCTGAGACGGAGCTCCGCGTGGAAGCTCGCATGCTCGCGGTGACCGAGTTCGCGCTGCGATGGTTCGACGGCGCACCGTATTTGTGGGGGGGACGGACCGAGTGGGGCATCGACTGCTCCGGACTGGCGCAGAGTGTGTATGCGACTCGGGGGATCGCGCTGCTCCGGGACAGCGACCAGCAGGTCGGCCAGGGCCGTGACATCCCGCTCGATTCGCACGGCGCCGGCTACGAGGCGGGCGACTTACTCTACTTCACCGAAAACGGGCGCGTGTCTCATGTGGCGCTCTGGGCGGGAGCGGGGCGCATCGTCCACTCGGCCCTGGCGCGCGGCGGCGTGGCCCGGGACGATCTCTTCGACGACACCCCGCTGGTACGACGGCTACGGGAAGGTCTCGTAGCCGTGCGGCGACCGGAGCCTCATCGCTGACCCCGCGGTCACGGTCCGACCCTCCGACGCTATTTTACCCTCATGAAGCTCGTCCTCTTCGATATCGACGGCACGCTGCTCTGGACCGACGGCGCCGGCCGGCGGGCAATCGGCCGAGCGCTGCTGGACGAGATTGGCACGACCGGACCGATCGAGCACTATCGCTTCGATGGCAAGACCGACCCGCAGATCGTCCGCGAGTTGTTGTCGCTCGCGGGGCATCCGGCAGCGGAGGCCGTCGAGCGGGTCGCGGCGGTTTGCCGCCGTTACCTGGAGGTGCTCGAGGGAGAACTCGCCCGCCCGACGCAGCGCACCCGAGTCCTCGTGGGCGTGCGCGAGTTGCTCGGAGCGCTCGAGGAGCACGAGGCCCGAGGGCGGGCGCTCGTCGGCTTGCTCACGGGTAACCTGGAGGGCGGGGCGGCGTTGAAACTGAAGTCCGCCGGGCTCGACCCGCGGCGCTTCGTCGTGGGCGCGTACGGCTCCGACGCCGCTCATCGGCCGGCCCTGCCCGCGATCGCCGCGCGGCGCGCCGCCGAGCGGACCGGGCAGGGGATTCCGGGGCGCGACGTCGTCATCATCGGCGATACCCCGGACGATGTCGCTTGTGGAGAGCCGATCGGCGCCCGGGTCCTCGCCGTCGCCACCGGCTTCTACGACATCGCTGCGCTGCGCGCCGCAGGCGCCGCGCACGTCTTCGCGGACCTGCGCGACACCGCCGCGGTGCTCGACGCGATTCTCGAGTGAGCCACCCCCACGACGAACTGGAGCTCAAGGCCCGCGTCGAGGACCCGGCGGAGCTCGAGCGACTGCTCGTTCGCGCCGGCGCGGAGGTGGCCTTCCGCGGAGCCATGGTCGACCGTCGCTACGATCGTGGTGGGGTGCTCGCGACGCGCGACGAGGTCCTGCGGTTGCGGCTCTACCAGCCCCCCGGGGGGCCGGCCTCCGGCGTGTTGACCTGGAAGGGTCCCGTGAGCGTGCGGAACGGGTACAAGCACCGCGAGGAGCGGGAAACCCGCGTCGCCGAGCCCGACGCGGCGCTCGCCATCTTGGAGCGGCTGGGGTACGACGTCGTGATGCGAATCGACCGAACGATCGCAGACTACCGGATCGGTGGCGCCACGGTGCGAATCGAGCAGTACCCCGCCATGGACGTCCTCGTAGAAGTGGAAGGGGAGCCGGACGCCATCGAGCGCGCGGTGACCGCGACCGGGCTCGCGCGCGAGCGTTTTCTGCCCGAGGCGTTGCCGTACTTCGTTGCTGAGTACGAGGCGCGGACCGGCCGGCGTGCGCGCATCGCCGCCGACACCTCCCCCACATGAGCGCTCCGCTCAAGATCCCGATGCCACTCCGCGTGCCGGAGCTGGCGCCGTCGCTCGGCCGGGTGATCGTGCCGCGACGGCTCGCAAAGCCTTGGATTCCACTCGACGATATCCGCGAGCGGCTCGCCACCCGCATCTTCGAGCTCGGCGGTGAGGCCCGCGCCGCGGCACTCCGCGAGCAGCGTGAGGCGGCGATCGAGGCGGTGAGCCGACGCGCCTGGGCTGCGGCGTGGGAGCCGGCAGTACGGGCCGTGGCCGAGCGGCTCGCCGCGGCGATCAACGCCGAGCTCGAACACACCGCGCGCCGGGTCCGGATGCCGCGCCGCCGCTGGCGCCGCCGCTTGCTGACGGCGGCGGAGAAACGGGCGATCGCGGCCCGCCTGTCCGCGGGTGGCGGTCCGTTCGTGGACGCGCTCGACGGACTGGACGCCGCGGCCGCGCGCGTGCGCGAGGCGAGCGTGCTCGACAAGGATGCCCACGCCACGTGGCAGGAGGCGCTGCGCACGGCAGCGCGACGGCTGGAGGCTGCCTGGCTGGCACTCGAGGACGAGGTGGCGGCCGAGCGCGAGCGCTGGACGCTGGAGATCTCCGACGTGGCGGCTTGGCGGCTCGCCCTCTGGCCCGTCTTCGCCCTGTGGGTGCCGCTCACCGCGCTACTGCTCTGGCTGGGGTTGGTGCTCGGCGGCTACCTTGGCGCCCCCGCATGGCTCGCCGCGCGCCTGGGCTTCTAGCGCTCCTCCTGCTCGTCGCGGGCTCTGGCCTCAGCGCGCAAGAGCTTCGCCTGGCGCAGGTCCCCGTGAGCGGCCGCACCGGCCTCGACTCCCTGGCTCGCCTTGGGTTCGAGGTGGCCGATGTCCGCATGGTGGCCGGCCAGCTGACTGCCGTGATCGTGGTCTCTACCCAGACCGAGCGTCTCCTCGGGTCTCGTGGCTTTGCGGTCGCCGCCGTGGCGGGCGCCCCCCCCCCGTCCGCGCTCGCGGCCGATACCTTCAAGGTCTATCGGTCCTTCGACAAGCCGGGCACCGGGATCCGCGCTACGCTTGCGGCCTGGGCCGCGGCCGATACCCTGATTCACGTGGATTCGATCGGCAGCTCGATCGAAGGCCGCCCGGTGCTCGCGGTCAAGATCGGCGACTCCGGTGACTCGCCCGCGCGCCCCAACGTCCTCTTCATCGGGACCCACCACGCGCGCGAATGGGTCTCGACGGAGGTGGCCATGCGGCTGATCCGCTGGCTCGCGGACTCGCTGCCGCGACCCCTGCTCGCGAGCCGCGACATCTGGGTGATCCCCGTCGAGAACCCCGACGGCTATCAGTACACCTTCACGACCAGCCGGTTATGGCGGAAGAACCGCCGTCCCAATGCCGACGGCACGTTCGGCGTCGACCCCAACCGCAACTACCCCGCCTTCTGGGGCGCTGACGACGCCGGCTCGAGCCCGATGCCGGGCTCGGAGATCTATCGCGGCCCAGCTCCGGCGTCCGAGCCCGAGACACAGGCGATCATGGCGTTCCACGCCGCGCACCCGCCGGTCCTGGCGATCTCCTACCACTCCTACACCGACCTCGTCCTCTACCCCTACGGCTTCCGCTACGGTGAGCTCGCACCCGACTTGACCGTGTTCCAGGCGCTCGCCGGCACCGATCTGCAGCCGGGGGTTCGCGACAGCGTGCCGGCGTCGACCCTGTCGGCCTATCACCCAGGCCCGGGTTGGACCCTGTATACCACCAACGGGGAGTACACCGACTGGGCCTACCGGGCGTTCGGCACGTTTGCGTTCACCGCCGAGCTGACGAGCGGGTGTTGCACGCCAGACTCGGGGTTCTACTACGGGTTCGTCTTCCCGGACGACAGCGCGCTGGTGAACCATGTGTTCCGCGACAACCTCCCGCTCGCGCTGGCAGTGATCGCGGCTGCGGGGGATCCGACGGCGACATTGGGTCCCTCGGGATTGCGGCCCGCGGCGCCGCGGATCGAGTCCCTGTGGCCGGAAACGCGCATCAGCCTCGCGGCAACGACACCCGCGCCGTTCTCCCTCACCGTACGCACGGCGACCGGCCAGATCGTGACGCGCAACGCTCGGGCCGATTCGCTGTGGCGCGGCCGGCTGCGGACCTCCTGGCGCAGCGACGTCAGCACGGACGGCGCACGAGCGGTGCGTGTGGACGGCGCGGGACTCGCCGCCGAACTCGTCACGATCGCGGGCGCCGAAGAAGGGGAACCATCCTGGTCGGCGGGAGGGACGTGGACCCGCACGAGCGACGCGCTGGTGGGACGGTATGCCTGGTACGGGTCGGGCAACGACACGCTCACCTCGCCGATCGTGGACCTGCGTGGTCGCACCCGCGTGTGGCTGCAGTTCTGGACCAAGTACGCGGGGTCCGGCTTTGCCCTGCAGCAGCGGGGGCAGGTGCAGTTCTCACCCGACAGCGGACGCACGTGGAGCGACGTTGCCGCGCTAGCGGGGAGCGCCCCGGCGTGGTATCCCCTGCGCGTGGACCTTCCCACAGGGGCAGGCGCGGCGGGTGGGCGAGTGCGTTTCATCGACCGCGGTCTGCCGTGGTGGCTCGACGCGGTAGGCGTCGCAACCGACTCGACGGCGGTGTTTCAGCTGCTCGCCGCAGCGGGTGGCGCTGACGTCTCCGAGAATCCGGTGCGGAGCGACCAGGTGGTGATCTCCTGGGCTGCCGGGACGACGCCCGCGAGAGTGGGGATCTACACGTTCATGGGGGAACGGCTGATTGCGACGAGCGTGCCACCGCCCAACAACGAGTACGTGTGGGACCTGAAGGCGGGTGGACGCCGGATGCCCAACGGCGCCTACCTGGTCGTGGTCCAAGTGGACGGCCGCGTGTTCCGGCGCCGGCTGTTTCTGACGAGGGCAGGCACGTGAGCGCGGTGGGCGTCGGCGTGGATCTCGTCGAGGTGGAACGCGTCCGCCAGATGATCGCGGAGAAGGGCGCCTATGTCTTCGACCGACTGCTCACCGTGCCGGAAGCGGTCTACTGCCGCAGCCGACCCAATCCCGCCGAGCACGTCGCCGTGCGGCTGGCGGCGAAGGAGGCCGTCTACAAGGCGCTTCAGGGGAGCGAGGAGGCGCGTGGCATTGGTTGGCGAGAGATCGAGGTGGTGCGAGCGCCGGATGGGCGACCCGAGGTTGTGCTCACGGGGCTCGCAGCGCGGCAGGCCAAGGAGATCGGTGTGCGGCGCGTGCTGCTGTCGCTCTCTCACACACATCAGGCCGCCGTGGCGGTCGCAGTCTTGGAGAACGTGTAGCGAGCGGGCTCGCCTTGAATTCCCGAGTGATTCACTCTAGAATTCGGGGCCCTTCTTCTGAGAATCATTCTCATCTATCGTAACCTGTTTCTGGGCTTGCTGTTCGCCACAGGGCTCCCGCCCGGCCTGGCGGGGCAAGCGAACGACACGCTCAGCGCAGCGCGGCGCGTGGTTGCCGCGGCGACTCTAGCCGCCAAGGAGTACGCCTCGGGCGTGCCTGCCGCCGGTGGCCGCATCGATCTACCGGCAGAGGTCGACGAAGCCAAGCAATTCATCGACCAGGCCCGCTTCGATGTGCCGCAGCTACCCGTGGCGGTGCGGGCCTTCAGCGACAGCGCTCTCAGCGCCTTCCGCGCCTTGCTCGAGCGGGCCGCGCCGCCGGCCGCTGTGCTGCACCTGGCCGACCTCGTGGCGTCCCGCATCGCCACGGCGGTCGGGGGGACCGGGGCGCTCCTTCCCATGCCAGCGCAACCGCCGTCGCTGGCGCGCGGTGAGCAGGTCTACCGCGAGCAGTGCGCCGCCTGTCATGGCGACGCCGGCCGCGGCGACGGTCCCAAAGCCAAGCGCCTCCAGGGTCCGCCGCCGGCCGATCTCACGGATCCCGCGGCGATGGGCGCCGTCACCGCCGTCGATATCTACCGCAAGATCTTGCTCGGCGTCGCCGGCACGGCGATGCCGTCCTTCGAGGAGGCGCTCCCGGATTCGGATCGTTGGGCGATCACGGCCTACGTGGCGACGTTGCCGTACGGGGGCTCGCGGTCCGCGGCGGTGTTCGCCGCCGTGCGTCGTCAGCTCGACTCGGCGATCGCCGCCCGGTCCGACAGAATGGTGTTCGCCGCCTATCTGACGTTCGAGCAGGTGGAGACCGATGTGCGGGTGCGCGACCCAGGACTCGCCGCCGAGCTGGAGGATGCGTTCAGCAGGCTGCGCGGCCGGGTGGCGGCCCGGGGGGGGGGCACGCCGGACGCGGAGGTGGCGCTGGCACGCGGCCGCGTGCTCGCGGGGCTGGAACGCGCGGAGCGGCTCATCGCCGATCGCAGCTCCGGGGCTAGTCTGCTGGGCCAGTCGTTCCTGCTGCTGCTGCGCGAGGGGTTCGAGGCGATTCTCATCGTGGGGGCGCTGATGGCCTTCCTCAGCAAAGCGGGCGCTGCGGAGCGGCGCCGCGAGGTCGCCTGGGGTGCCTGGGTCGCCGTTGGAGCGAGCGTGCTCACGGCTGCGGCGATCGAGCTGCTGTTCCATGCGACCCCCCGTCAGCGGAGCGCCCTGGAGGGCTGGACGATGCTGCTCGCGGCCGGCGTGCTGTTCTACGTCAGCTACTGGCTGCTCTCGAAGATCGAAGCCGACAAGTGGCACGCGTTCCTCACGGGTAAGATGAAAGACGCGCTCTCTACCGGCTCCGGCCTGGCCCTCGCCTCGGTCGCCTTCCTGGCGGTCTACCGCGAGGGCTTCGAGACCATCCTGTTCTTCAAGGCGTTGCTCTCCTCCGGTGGATCAGCCGAGGCTGGCGCCGGCGCCGTGCTCGGGGGCATCGCGCTCGGGGCCGTCGCCCTGGTTGTGCTCTACCTCGCGATCAACCGCTGGGGGATGCGCATCCCGCTGAAGCCGTTCTTCGCCGTGACCGGGGTTCTGCTCTACTACATGGCGTTCGTTTTTACCGGCAAGGGGGTCGCCGAGCTGCAAGAAGGCGGGTACGTCGGGACAACGGTGATGGAGTGGGCGCCGCGGGTGCCGTTCCTCGGCATCTATCCGACCGTGCAGTCCCTGGCTTTGCAGGGGCTGCTGGTGGCGCTGGCGATGTTCGCGCTGTTGCGGGTCGTGATCAAGCCACCTGCCATCAGCCGTCAGTCAGCGTGAGGCGCGGTTCTGACGGGTGCCTTCTGAGGGCCGAGCGCTGATGGCTGAGGGCTAGCGGATTCTGGCTGAAGGCGGACGGCCTCTGGCACTCGCCACCGCTGCATCAGGTAGAACCCCACCAGCACCAGCAGGACGCTCGTCAACTGGGCGAGCGTGAACGGGCCGAGCAGCCGGTCGTCCTTGGCGCGCACGATCTCGATGAGGAAACGCTCCGTCCCCGCCAGCACGAGGTAGACCCCGAACCGCCAGCCGGTCCCATGGGCGTGGTCGCGCAGTCGCCAGAGCCACGCAAACGCTAGGAACATGAGCGTGGTCTCGTAGAGCTGTGTGGGGTGCACTGCGACCACCTGGAGCGGATCGGTCCCGGGCGGGAACTTGACGTGCAGATTCGTCAGGTCAGCCACCGTGGTCGGCGGGAGGCCTTGGGGGAACTTCATCGCCCAGGGCAGCGAGCTCGGGATGCCGTAGTCATCGTTCACGAGGAAGCATCCCACGCGGCCCAGCGCGTACCCCAGGGCGAGCGGAGCCGCGCAGAGCTCGGCGGTCAAGCGGGGGGCCACTCGCCTCAGCCGCCCGGCGAGCAGCACCCCGGCAACGCCGCCGAGGAACCCGCCGTACCACACGAACCCGCCGCGCCGGAACAGCGCGTCCCACTCGCCCGTGAGCAGCACGTACCACACCTTGGCGCCTACCAGCCCGCCGATCACCGCCCCCATCACGATGTCGGCGGCATACTCCGCGCCCATGCCGCGGCGGCGCAGGTCGAGCTGGATGGCCCAGCCGGCCATCAGGAAGGCGACCATCATCATGAGGCCGTAGCCGGTGAGCGTGAGCGGCCCGAGATGGAAGACGAGGGGATAAACGGTCATGGGGAGTCCGGAGTGCGGAGTGCGGAATGCGGAGTCGGCGCGCCAAGGTCGAGCCCGGGGAGCGGCAGGTCCGCACGGGCGTCGAGCGTCCAGTCGCTCTGCTCGCCCTGTGCCAGCCGCCACCAGCCGGCGCGTGCGATCATCGCAGCATTATCGGTATTGAGACGCGGGCTCGCCACCGCGACGCGCGCCGTGCCGGCGAGGCGCTGCGCCGCGACCTCGGCCAGGGCGCGGCTAGAGGCCACGCCACCACCCAGCACCGCGACGCGGTGCCCCGTGGCGCGGACCGCCCGCGCGAGCTTGGTCACCAGGACGTCGAGCACGGCGTCCTGAAACGCCCGCGCGAGATGCGGGCGGTCGCGGTCCAGGTCGTCGCTCGCGCGCACCGCGTGCAGCACGGCCGTCTTGAGCCCCGAAAACGAGAACTCGAAGCCCTCCTCACGCATCGGCCGGGGGAAGGTGAAGCGCATCGGGTCGCCCTCTCGCGCCAGGCGTTCGATCTCGGGGCCGCCGGGATACCCGAGGCCTAGCAGTGTGGCGACCTTGTCGAACGCCTCGCCGGCCGCGTCGTCGCGCGTGGCGCCGAGCAGCCGATACTGGCCCCAGGTTGGCACGTCGAGCAGGAGCGTATGGCCGCCCGAGACCAGCAGCGCCACGAACGGCGGGGCGAGCTGGGCATCCTCCACCGCGGGCGCGAAGAGGTGCCCCTCCAGGTGATGCACCCCGATCAAGCGGCGCTTCCCCGCGTAGGCCAACGCTTTGGCATAGACGACGCCCACGAGCAGGGCGCCGACGAGCCCAGGGCCCTGAGTGACGGCCACGGCGTCCACCGCGCTCCAGGCGATGCCCGCCTCCGCAAGCGCCCGGTCGACGACCGGGGCCAGCGCGGTCAAGTGCGCCCGGCTCGCCAGCTCGGGCACGACGCCGCCGAAGACCTTATGCACGTCCTGCGAGAGGATGATCAGGCTGGCGAGCTCCGGCGGGGCAGACCCGCCCAGGCTGCCGCCGACCAGCACAGCGGCGGAGGTCTCGTCGCACGAGGTCTCAATCCCAAGGACGACGTCAGCCACGGCCGGTCTTCTTGCGCAGGGCGACCGAGTCGGGGACGGCGCGAGCGCTCACGCCCGCGGGGGCGACGACGGTGAGGTGCGCCCAGGCGCCGCTCACGGGCGGCCCCGCGAGATGGGCGATCACCTTGAGGTTGTCGCGCGTCAGCGCTTGGACGAGGTCGTCGGGGCCGCGCACCGTGACCGCGACGCGCGCCGGGACGATCGTGAAGCTGGTGATCTTCCCGGCGCCGGTCTCGACCGGCAGGCCGGCGAACACGCGCTCGTGCACCGGGCCGAGCTCGCCCGTGACCTCGACTGCCTTGGGGCCGATCCGCACCGGGCCGAGCGCGGACGTGTCGATCGCGACCTGTTGGGAGAACCGGCCGGTGACGCTGGAGATCCGCGTGGAGACGGTGGTCACCGATTCGATCGCGGCGAGCGCCCGGTCGGAGCCGACGATGTGCGCGACCGAGGGGCTGATCGTGAGGCCGCCGCGCAACACCTGACCCGAGTCCGGCACCACCGTGACCAGCGGCACGATGCGGACCTCTTTTCGCTTCACGGAGTCGAGCGTCAGCGTGATCTCCCGCGGCGAGATGTCGGACACCTGCAGGTCCGTGCCCGTGGGATACTCCACGTCCGTCGGCCGCAGGCTCACGCGGTAGATCGAGCCGGCAAATGTATCGGGAACGGCGAGGCGGATCACCCGACGCAGCGAGCGCAGCTTGAGGATCTCCCCGCCCTTACCCGTGAACACCACCGAGACCGTCGGCGGTTGCTGAAGTAGCGCCCGGCCCGGCGGCACCAGCACCGTCACCTTGAGGTCGAACGATTGGCTGATCGGCTGCTGCGCGGCGACCGCGACGTACAGCATCAGCGCGAGGAACACCGCCGCCAGCTTGATCGGCCAGTTGCGCGTGATCGCCCGCGTCAGGTTACCGGCCATCGAGGAGCCGCCGGATGAGGGTCTGGTTCACGGGGCTGTCCCACTCGGCGGGGCCGATGACTTTCTTGACAATTGCCCCGTCGCGGTCGATCACGAAGCTCTCGGGAACGCCGGTTGTCTGGTAGATCTCCTGGATCGCCCCCGGCCGGTCGTGCAGGATCTCGAAGGTCAGGCCGAGCTCCTGGGCGAACCGGCGCACCACCGTGGAATCGTCCCTGTCGATGCTGACGGACACGAGCCGGAAGTCGCTGCCGGCGAGCTGCCGTTGCAGCCGCTCCAGGGACGGCATCTCGACGCGGCAGGGGAGGCACCAGGTCGCCCAGATGTTGAGCAGGAGCACCTTGCCGCGATACTCGGCCAGGGAGGCCGGCCGGCCAGTGGATAGGTGAACGGCCCGGAATTCGGGGGCGCGGGACCCGACCCCGACGAGGTTGATCTCGGAGTGGAGCTTGAGCGCCAGCACCATGCCGAACACGGCGGTCGTCACGAGCCCCGCGACGATGGTCCACTGCTGGCGGCTGGTCATACCGTCACGAGACAGCGGCGGCGGAGCTCGCCCACTTCACGCGCGGGGTCGCGGCTAGAGAAGATGGCGTTGCCCGCCACGAACGTGTCGGCGCCGGCGGCGTGCGCAGCCGCGATGGTCTGGGCCGTAATGCCTCCGTCTGCTTCCAGAAACGCGCGCGAGCCGTGCGCCGTGAGAATCGCGCGGGCCCGCGAGATCTTTTCGGTCGCCGCCGTTATGTACGACTGGCCTCCGAAACCCGGGTTGACCGTCATCACGAGCAGCACGTCGAGGTCGCCGACGACCTCCTCCGCCAGCGCGAGCGGCGACCCGGGATTGAGCGCCAGGCCCGCGAGCAGGCCGCGCTGCCGGATCGCCGCGAGCTGCCGTTGGACGTGGGTGGTCGCCTCGGGATGGAAGGTAAGCACCGACGCGCCGGCGTCCGCCATTGGCTCGAGGTAGCGCTCGGGCTCGACCACCATCAGGTGCACGTCGATGGGGACGTCGGTGAGCCGACGGAGCGCTGCCACCATCCCGGCGCCGAAGGTCAGATTCGGCACGAACCGGCCGTCCATCACATCCACGTGCAGCCAGTCCGCACCACCGTCCAGCACTGCCCGGACCTGTTCGGCCAGTCGGGTCAGATCCGCGCCAAGAACGCTCGGGGCGATACGCACGCCGTTGCTCATTGCGGGCTCCGGGCGACAATCAGGTCTACCACCGTGCCGGGCGCGGCCAGCGTACCGGCCGCCGGCTTCTGGCCCACCACCGTGCCAGGGTTCCCCTCGGCGGTGCGGCGCCGCGTCACACTACCGACTTTCAGCCCGTCGGCCTCGAGGCGCGTGCGCGCATCGGCGACGGACATCCCCAACAACACCGGAACGCCGATCGTCGGGGCGCCGCGGCTCACCACCACGGTGACCCCGGCGGCCGGCGGCAGCAGCGATCCGGCGCCCGGCTGCGTCTGGATCGCGATGCCCGTCGGGGTGGGCGCCTGGACCGATTCCACTTGGGCCACGGTGAGCCCCGCCGCGGTCACCAGCCGCTGGGCCAACGAGCCCTCCAGCCCCGCCACATCCGGCACCGGAATCTTGGGTGGCCCGGCGCTCACCACCAGGGTGACCCGCAGACCCGCCGGCGCATTGACGCCGGGAGGCGGATCTTGCCAGATGACGGTCCCCGCCGGGGCCGAGGGATGTGGTTCGCTGCCCCCCTCATGCACCTCGAAGCCGGCCGTGCGGATCTGCTGCGACGCCTCTTGCAACGACAGGCCGAGGACTCGCGGCACCACTTGGCGGCCGTGTAGGATCGGCGTGGGAAAGATGACGAGGTAGGCCGTGAGGTAGCCGGCTAGCAGCGCGCCGATCCCCCACACGCCCCAGCGTGTGGCAAGGCGCCGGCTCACCTGGGGCAGCTTCCACTCCCGCAGCGGCGGCATGTGGCGGCGGAATTGCATCATCGGCACCGAACCAGCCGGGCGGCGTAGGCGCCGTCGATCCCGTGGCGCGGAGGGAACACCGACAGGTCGCCGTCGGGCGTGAGCAACACGCCCTCCACGGCGCCGGCCGGGGGCGGCGCGCGCCGGAACTCCGCATTCCGCTCCAGCAAGTGATTCACGACCAGGGCGTTCTCCTCGGGTTCGAGCGAGCAGGTGGCGTAGACCAGTACCCCGCCGGGCGCCACCAGTGCGGCGGCGGCAGCGAGCAGGTGCCGCTGGCGCTCCGCGGCGCGGGCGATCGCACGGGGGCGTAGCCGCCAGCGTGCGTCGGGGTGCCGCGCCATCGTCCCGGTAGCGGTGCAGGGGGCGTCCAGCACCAGGGCCGGTACGCTACCGGGCGCGAATGGCGCCGACAGAAGATCGGCCGCGAGCACGCGAACCGCCACTGCGCAGCGCCGCGCGGTCTCGCCCAGCCGGGGGAGGCGGTCTAGGCGCGCGTCCCCCGCCACGACGCGCGCTCCAGTCCGCGCCAGCGCGACTGCCTTTCCGCCCGGCGCGGCACAGGCGTCGTAAACCCACCAGCCCGGGGGGATCGCAGCGTACTTGACCACGAGAGCCTGGGCCGCGTCCTGCACCAGAAACCCGCCCTCGGGAAAACCGGGAAGCTCGGCGGGGACGGGGTATCGGGTACCGGAGATCGGGCTGAGCGAGAGGCCAGCTCCGAACGGCGCTTCGGTCACTTCGATGCCGGCCCCGAGCAGTCGGTCCCTGATGGTTCGTTGGTCCCAGCGGGCCGGTTGCAGGGTGATCGGCGGCTTGGTGTCGTTCCACGCGACGAGCCGTTCGGTGCTCTCCGCCCCGAACTGGGTCGTCCACCGCCTCACCAACCACGCGGGATGAGAGGCCCGGTTGTCCGGTGCCTGGTCGCCCGCATCCGTCAGTTTCCGCAACGCCTGATTGACGTACCGCGCCGCCGCTTCCCCTGCGGTTTCGCGGGCGAGCTCGACGCTCGTGGACACGGCGGCGTGATGGGGGACGCGGGCTAGGCAGCGCAGCTGGTACAGGCCCAGGCGCAGGATATCATGGAGGCGAGGGTCGGCGTGAGCGAGCGTCAGTGCGCGGTCGAGGGCGGCCCGGCGGCGCAACACGCCGGCGGAGAGTTCGTAGGCGAGACGGCGGTCGCGTTCGGCCAGGCCAGCGAGGGCACGGTCGCGGGCGTCCCCGAGCGTCGCCCCGGCGCCGACAGCGTGGAGCACGGCCAGCGCCGCGCGTCGCGCGGCAGTCGCTCCCTTAATCCAACATCCCCTTGACCGGGCTCGACGGCACGGCGATCTCCCGCCGCGGCATGCGGCCGGCCAGAAACGCCGCGCGGCCGGCCTCCACCGCGAGCCGCATCGCGTGCGCCATCGCTACCGGATCTTGCGCCGCGACGATGGCCGTGTTCATCAGGATGCCGTCCACGCCCTGTTCCATGGTGATGCAGGCGTCGGACGCCGTCCCGACCCCAGCGTCGACCACCACGGGCACCGCGAGGCGGCGCTTGATGGTGCGGACGCTGAAGGGATTGAGCAGACCGAGCCCGCTGCCGATCGGCGAGGCGAGGGGCATCACGGCAGCGCACCCTGCTTCCTCAAGCCGCAGCGCGGTGATCAGGTCCTCGTTCGTGTACGCTAGCACCTTGAAGCCGTCCCGCACGAGCGTCTTCGCGGCCTCGAGGAGCCCCATCACGTCTGGGAGCAGGGTCTCCTTGTCGCCGATGACCTCTAGCTTCACGAAGTCGTTGAAACCGGCCTCGCGTCCGAGCCGCGCGTAGCGGACAGCCTCGTCGGCGCTATAGCACCCGGCCGTGTTGGCGAGCAGGAAGAACCGCCTGGGGTCCAGGTGGTGGAGGAGGCTCTCTTCCTTGGTCCGGTCGAGCTCCACCCGCCGCACCGCGACGGTGACGATGTCGGCGCCTGACGCTTCGATGGCGCGCACCATCGTCTCATGGTCGCGGTACTTCCCGGTTCCCACCATGAGGCGCGACTGGAAGGTTCGGCCTCCAATGGTGAACGGCGTGTCTCGCCCCGCTCCCCGCAGGGTGTCCACGGCAGTCGTCACGGGCTCACCCCCCTCCCACGAAATGCACCAGCTCGATCGCGTCGCCCGCCGCCACGGTCACCTCGCCGAGGGCGGGACGCCGCACGATGCGGCGGTTGTGTTCGACCACCACCATGCGCGGATCCAGGCCAAGCGCACCGAGCAGCTCGAGCAGGGTCTGTCCCGGCGCCACGGCGCGGGGCTCTCCGTTCACGACGACATCGATGCTGGCGTTCACTGCATCAACTCCTCCACCATCCGGCGCGCGGTCTCCGCGGCATCGCCGGCTTCCCATAGCGCGCGGATCGCGGCCACTCCCCATGCTCCTGAGCGCCGGACCTCGTGGACCCGATCCAGCGTCACCCCGCCGATCGCCACCGCCGGCAGGCCGAGCCGTGCGACGGCACGCAGGGTGTCGAGCCCGATCGCCGAGCGGTCGGGATGGGTCGGCGTGGCGAACACGGGCCCTACCAAAAGATAGTCGGCTCCTTCGGCCTGTGCCGCCCTCGCCTCCGCCAAGTCGTGGACAGACCGACCGATCCACCACGCCGGCTGGAGACGCCGCGCGTCCCCGACGCTGAGGCTGGCGAAGCCGAGTTGCACGCCGGCGGCCCGGGTCGCCAGGGCGATATCTAGGCGGTCGTTGACGAACAGTCGGACGGTCGGAGGGTCGGAGAGTCGGACGGCAAGCTCGTGGTGCTCGAGGCCTGAGAGCTCGTGACCGCGGGCGTGAAAGGCGAGCTCGGCGCCGCCGCCGGCGGCAAGGTCTTGTGCGATCTCGTCAAGATCCGGCCGTCGCGCGACGCGCTCGTCAGTGATGGCGTGCAGGCGGGGCAACGCGGGCCTCATGTGAATCGCTCGCCGACCCCCACACCGCGCCCGCGGATCCACTCGGTCGCGGGCATCCGGGGCTTGCCGCTCGGTTGGACTTCCTCCACCTCTAGCGCTCCCGCCCCTGCGGCCGTCAGCAACCGGCCATCGACCGTCAGTACCTCTCCGGGTGCTCCGCGCCCGTCCGTGGCTCGCGCTCCGAACAGCTTTACTTCCCGACCGTCCAGCTCCGTCCACGCGCCCGGCTTCGGGTCGAGTGCGAGAATGGCGCGCGCGATCTCACTGGCGCCGCGGTCCCAGCGAATCCGCGCCATCTCCCGGGTGAGTTTCGGGGCGTGCGTTGTACGCGACTCATCCTGCGGAACCGGTTGCGCGCGCCCCTGCTCCATCAGGCCAAGGGCCTCGATCAGGGCCTGGGCGCCGAGCTCGGCGAGGTGTTCGGACAACTCGCCGCCCGTGATCTCGGGCGGGATCGTATCCGGGATCTGGTGCAGAATCGGCCCGTTGTCGAGCCCCGCATGCATCTGCATGATGGTGACGCCGGTCCGCGTCAGCCCGTTGAGGATGGCCCATTCGATCGGCGCCGCCCCGCGCAGCTCCGGGAGCAGCGAGGGATGCACGTTCACCATGCCGCGCGGCGGGATCGCCAGGAGCTCGGGGCTCAGGATGTGACCGTACGCAACCACGACGCCGACGTCGGGGTGCAGCGCGCGGACCTGCTGGTAGAACTCGGGCGTCGTCGGTCGCTCGGGTTCGAGCACCGGCACGTCCTCGGCCTGCGCGGCGACTTTGACTGGCGCGGGCAGCAGTCGGGACCGGGAGCGACCGCGGGGCCGGTCGGGCCGGGTGACGACCGCGGCGACGTCGAACCCCTCGCCCAGCAGCGCCTCGAACGAAGGCACGGCGAACTCGGGTGTGCCGAAGAAGACGACCCGCACTAGAGCTCGCCCGCCGGCTCCGGCGTGACCTCCTTGAGGAAGCCGGACTTGCCCTGGCGGGCCTTTTTCCACTTGGCGAGCAGCAGACTGCGCTTCACTGCGCTCACGTGGTCGAGGAACAGGATCCCGTCCAGGTGGTCGATCTCGTGTTGGATGGCGCGCGCCTTGAACCCGGCGGCGTGGGCCGTATAGCGTCGGCCGTCGCGGTCGGTCGCCTCCACCGTGATCGTGAGCGGCCGCGCGACGTCCCCGTAGATGTCGGGGATGGAGAGACACCCTTCCTCGGCGGTCTCACGCTCCTCCCCGCTCTGCACCACCACCGGGTTGATGAGGACGAGCGGTGGTGGGGCGTCCGGTCCGACGTCCACGACGGCGATGCGGCGTGGGACACCGATCTGATTCGCGGCCAGCCCGACTCCCCTGGCGGCGCGCATGGTCTCGAACAGGTCGTCGACTAGGCGTAGGACCTCGTCGTCCACGGCCACCACCGCGGCGGCGCGCTGGCGCAGCACCGGGGAGCCGAGGAGGTGGAGGTCGCGGACGGTCATGCCGACTTGGCTTCGGCGCCGCTCTTCAGGATCGTGGCGATGTTGCTGCGCATCACCACCAACTTGGCCTCGCCGCTCCGGATCGTGACTTCGTTCTCTTTGAGATGCACAACCTCGCCGATGATCCCGCCCGAGGTCACGATCTGGTCGCCGCGCTGCAGCGCCGCGAGCAGCTGCTTGTGCTTCTGCTGCTGCTGGCGCTGGGGACGGATGAGGAGGAAGTAGAAGATCGCGACGAACGCGCCCACCTGGATCAGGACGATGGTGATTCCGCCGCCGGCCTGGCCCTGGGGGGCGAAGAGGAGCGCGTAGAGTCCGGTCATGGTCATCCCGGTTGAGTGTAGCGGCGGCGCCAGTCGGTGGCCCACCGCGGGAAGTGCCCTGCGCGAATCGCCGCGCGCATCTGCGCGGCGAGCCGGATCAAGTACCGCACGTTATGCAACGACAACAACCGCAGTCCCAGCAGCTCCTCGGCCACGAACAGGTGGCGCAGGTAGCCTCGCGAGAACGTCGTACAGGTCTCACAATCGCAGCTGGAGTCGAGGGGCCGCGGATCCGCCCGGTGCGCGGCGTTGCGGATGTTCACGGGACCATCCGGCGTGAACGCCGTGCCATTGCGGCCGTTGCGGGTGGGGGCGACGCAATCGAACAGGTCCATCCCGCGCTCCACCGCCGCCACGAGATCCTCAGGGAACCCCACGCCCATAAGATAACGGGGGAGCGTGGCTGGCAGCCGTGGCGCCAACGCCTCCAACGTCTCGTACATCGCAGCCTTGGGCTCGCCGACCGCCAGGCCGCCCACGGCAAGACCGGTCCAGCTGCCCATCTCGAGGATCCGCTGCAAGCCCTCCGCGCGGAGCGTCTGGTGGGTTCCGCCTTGAAGGATAGGCCACAGAGTCTGCCGGACTGTCGGACGCTCTGCCGCTCGGAGGGTCTGCCCCTCCTTACGGTCGGAGGGTCCGACTGGCCGACCGTCCAACAGTTCCCGATGTCTGCGGGCACATCGCTCCAGCCACCGCATCGTGCGTTCGAGGGCGTCGCGGGCGGTGGCCTCGTCCGCCTCGCCCGGGGCGACGTGGTCGAACGCCATCGCGACGTCCGCGTCGAGGACCCACTGGATGTCGGTGGCGCGCTCCGGAGTGAGGTGCCGGCGCGCCCCGTCGACGTGACTCTGGAACTCGACGCCGTCCTCGTCGACTTGGCGGAAGCCGTCCAGCGAGAATACTTGGAAGCCCCCCGAGTCGGTCAGCAGCGGACCTTCCCAGCCCATGAAGCGGTGCAGACCGCCGAGCGTTGCAATGACGTCTTCGCCCGGGCGCACGTGCAGGTGGTAGGTGTTGGCGAGCACCAGGCGTGCGCCGACGGTCGCGAGGTCGCGCGGCGAGAGCGTGCGCACGGTCCCCTGCGTGCCCACCGGCATGAAGACCGGCGTCTCCACCGGACCGTGAGGTAGAGTGAGGAGGCCGGCCCGGGCGGCGCCGCTGGTGGCTTCCAATCGGAAATCGAACACTGGACCTCAATGCGGCGGGCGCAATGCTGAATGCGGAATCGACACTCGCCATTCCATTCCGCATTCCGCACTCCGCATTCCGCACTCAGATGATCGCCATTGCATCCCCATAACTATAGAACCGGTAGCCTTCCTCCACTGCCTGCTGGTATGCCCCCATCACCTGTTCGTAGCCTCCGAAGGCACACACCAGCATCAGCAGCGTGGAACGGGGAAGATGGAAGTTCGTGAGCAGCCGGTCCACCGTCCGGAAGCGATAGGGGGGATGAATGAAGAGGTGCGTCTCGCCGGCCCCGGCGCGCACCCGTCCTGCATCGTCGGCCAGTGTCTCAAGCGTGCGAACCACCGTGGTACCCACGGCCCAGACCTTGCCGCCCGCCGCTCGGCGTGAGTTGATGGTGCGGGCCGCCTCCTCACTCAGCGCGTACGCCTCCCCATGCATCACGTGCCGTTCGGGCTCCTGCGCCTCGACCGGCTTGAACGTGCCTGGCCCTACGTGCAGGTCCAGCCGCGTAATAGCGACACCCGTCGCGGCGAGCCGCGCCAGCAGCTCGTGCGTGAAGTGCAACCCCGCCGTCGGCGCCGCAACGCTGCCGTCGCGCTCGGCGTACACCGTCTGATAGCGCTCCCGGTCGGCCGCCGTCGGTGGGCGACGGATGTAGGGCGGCAAAGGGACCTCACCGTAACGCGCGAGGGTGGCGCGGGCGTCTAGCGCCCCCGTGAACCGCACGCGGCGCAGGCCGCCGCCCAGGGCCTCGAGGATTTCGACCCCGCTATCGTCGCCGAAGCGAACCGTTCGTCCGGGTTTGAGCTTTCCTCCCGGATGCCCCATGACGAGCCACGACCCGTCCTCGAGCTCCCGCACGACGAGGATCTCCGCCGGGGCCCCGCTGCCGCCGCGACCTGCGTCCCGGGTCCCGTGCAGTCTCGCCGGGATGACGCGCGAGGTGTTGAGGACCAGCACATCCGCCGGTCTCAGGAGTTCGCCCACGTCTGGAAAGCGCCCATGGCGCACGGCGCCGCTGGCGCGCTCGAGCACCAACAGCCGACTCGCGGCGCGGTCGGGGAGGGGATGCTGGGCGATTCGCTCGGGCGGCAGGGTGTAGTCGAAGTCGGAAGTCTGGTAGGGCATGGCAGCAATGGCGGATCGGATGCTCGACCTTCGAACCGCACTCCGCGAT